>TARA_R110000796_G_scaffold14381_22_pt1 | contig 11343 bp, 8 predicted proteins | sample TARA_R110000796 | Tara Oceans TARA_R110000796 (sample SAMEA4397815) | marine metagenome | biome: Polar Biome; feature: [SRF] surface water layer (ENVO:00010504); material: water (ENVO:00002006), including particulate matter (ENVO:01000060) such as... | depth 5 m | reverse complement strand
GCGGTATGGCTGGCGCCCATGCGTAACACGTTAGCGTGTAATACTTTAACGCGACTGGCTGAATACTCATTCGCCACTAATAAGCCACTATTATTCATTAAGGCTGCTATTTGCGTTGTCTTAGAACCTGGAGCAGAAGCAACATCTAAGACTATTTCGGCGGCAGTACCATTATAAAATAATGCGGTCGGCGGCAGCATGGAACTGGCTTCTTGGATATAAAATAGCCCTTGAATATGTTCAATAGCATTACCCAGTTGGATATCATCTTTACCCTCAATCCAAAATCCGTCAGCACACCAAGGTACTGGAGACAGTTGCCAGCCTGCGCTAGTCATGATGTGGACAAATTGTGCGGTACTGATTTTAAGCGTATTCACCCGAATGGATTTACGAAGCGGTTTATCGCAATAGGCAATAAACTCTTGTAAAGATAAGTGAGCGGGTAACTCTTTCTCAATGTGATTGATAAAGTTTGTATTTAATTGGGCCATAATAATAAACGGTAGGTTATTTTTGCTGTAATTGAAGCGATCATATCACGGAATTGTACACCCTGATCGGCAATGATTACTGTATATTGACGTTAATAAAACCGACTGGCTAATGGAGTGGTGTGTGTTAAATAGAGTGTGGTTATTATTTTTTATCATTGCAGCGTTGTCTATCACGATTCAATTAGTGAATGGCAATGTCGATGTATTAAGCGAATCGGTGACGGCATTGTTTGCCAGTGCTAAGTTAGCCGCTGACATATCACTTGGCTTAATTGGTGTGTTAGCGTTATGGATGGGATTGATGCAAGTCGGTGAAAAGGCCGGTGTGGTAGGGTTGTTTGCCCGCATATTTGAACCTTTATTGTCGAAGTTGATGCCAGAAGTTCCTCGTGGACATGTCGCCTATGGCAGCATTAGCATGAATCTTACAGCTAACATGCTGGGACTGGACAATGCAGCAACACCTTTAGGCTTAAAAGCGATGCATGATCTGCAATCTCTTAACCCTGTAAAATCAGTAGCAACCAACGCCCAAATTTTATTTTTAGTGTTAAATACTTCATCAGTTACCTTAGTTCCTGTAACAGTATTTCTTTATCGTGCCCAACAAGGTGCGGCTAATCCTGCGGATATCTTTTTACCCATTTTATTAGCCACTAGTGTCTCCACCGTTGTGGGATTATTGGTTGTCGCGTTAGTGCAACGAATCTCGTTAATCAATAGTGTTATTTTGGCTTATGCTGCAACCATTATGAGTGTATTCATGGCTGGGATCGCTTATTTGGTGACATTATCCGCCGAGGCGATAGGCAAAGTGTCTATGGTGTTAGGTAACGGTATATTGTTGTTGCTGATTTTAAGTTTTATTCTAGTCGCGGGTTATCGCAAAATTGCTGTGTATGACGAGTTTGTTGATGGCGCTAAACAGGGCTTTAGCCAAGCAATTCAGCTAATCCCTTATTTGCTGGCGATGTTATTAGCCATTGGATTTCTTAGGGCTTCAGGGGCGCTAGATTATGCCTTACAGCTGTTAGCGAGTGGCGTGAGTGCATTAGGCGCAGATACGCGCTTTATTGATGCGATGCCAACCGCGTTCATGAAACCTTTTAGCGGCTCTGGTGCGCGTGCGATGATGTTAGAAACGATGAGCCATCACGGAGTTGATTCTTTTGCGGGCCGCCTAGCGGCTATTTTACAAGGCAGTACCGAAACAACGTTTTATGTATTGGCTGTGTACTTTGGTTCAGTGGGGATCCGTAATGGACGTCATGCACTGGGATGTGGTTTAGCAGCAGATTTTGCAGGTATTAGTGCCGCCATCGGTGTGTGTTATTGGTTTTATGGTTAATCATCATTATCGAGATTAACCATAATATAAATTGAAAGGCCGATATATTTATCGGCCTTTGCTTTTGTACTAATTGTATTATCGCTAGATGAAATTACTTAGCTTGGGTAGGTCGCCATTGTGACCATTCTTCCTGCATGTTCTCATGCAATGGGAAACGGTCGGTGGTGTTGATACGGTTACTGTCTGATGTGGTATCTTGGGTTGCAAATGCAATACCACCGGCGAGTATTGTTTCTAATGAGCCAGTTTCTAACTGTGCACCAGAAAATAAACCAACGTCTAACTTAATACCAGATGCATCCCAAAACTGGCTAGTCTGGTTAATTAAGTGACCATATTCAGCATTAACATGGGCAAACAACGTAATTTCTGTACCTGAGTCATCCAACCTATACCCATCAATTTGTCCGACTTTAATTCCACGGAAAAACAAGGGTGTACCGACCTTAATTGAACCTAGCTGGTCATCGACTAATTGGAATGCTAACGCATCTTTAGGTACGGTAGCCTCAAAGCTCGAGTGAGGTTGGGCAACAAAATTATCGATAATCTCTGTGCTGTTACCTGGAATAACTCCAATATAAGGACCCGTTAACAGTGTTTCGGGGGCATTAATACCCGCTAAAGAAATTTGGGCATCGACGATGAAGTATTCCGTATCGCTAGCACTAAAATGGTTTGCGTAATGACCATAAATATACGCTTGTGCATTAAGAGTGGTTAAATCTTGGTTTAGCTTAACCTGTGACACTTCACCAATTTTATGACCTTGATAACGAATAGCGGCTTTTTCTGCCACTTTTGTACTCACAGGCAGAGTGAGGTTAATGACCTTAGCCTGCATGAGTGCGAGAGACTTTGTATCATATAATCGTAGATTAGGTTGATTATTTGCAGTATCAACTTTGTCGTCAATATGACCAAGAGTAATGCTACCATTTATTGCACCTTTTAATGGAGCAACATTGATATCGACACCGGCTAAACTGGCATTGATGGCTACTGCATCATTACGCCAAAAAACCGTAGTCGGCTTAATTAACGGAACAAATTTATTGTCTATATTGATATCGATATTAAATTTGTCTGTTTTCGCTAACCAATTGACTTTATTCACTGAGCCTATTTGCATTTTTTTGTAATAAATTGGCGATCCTTCAGCTAAGTCCGCACCATCAATACTGGTTAAGGTAAAGGGGGTAAGCTGTTGTTGAGCGTAAAGCGTTTGGGCCGATTCAACTGATTCATGCAGCGTTAAGGGGCTGTTATCTGATATCAGTATTTTGCTGTTACCCGGAATGAGGCTAATAGCGCCTTCCAACATCGTAGTGAGGTCGCGAGTTTTAACATTGACGCCTTCTAATGAAGCATTAATGGCTATGGCACTTTCAGGAACAAAGAAACTACCTTTAGTTAGCAGACTTTTAAATTCTGGTTGAATTTCGATACTATATTCAACAGTTGAAAAGTCTTTACTTAAACCAATACTGGTTATCTGTCCGATTGGCAATTGCTTATATCGCACTTGCGCACCATTGCTGACTCCAGAGTGGGTAGTGGCAACTACAGTCAATTTCAGTTTGTCTTGACTGAGTAAATCAGGAGCATGTGATGCCAATTCAAATTGCATCGGATCTTCAGCTTTTTGAGTGCCAGGTAAGACATTAATAACACTTCCTGTAACCAGTCTACTGACGTTTTTGACACCTTTTAATGATAACTCAGCCCCGCTTATCCAAAATTGGCTATCACTGGTAATTAATGTTTTGTAATGATGCTCTACTCGAGCGATAAACTGCACCCCTGCATCAGTTAAGGTGACTTTTTCAATCTCACCGATAACAATACCGCGGTAGGTGATAGCGGTGCCTTCATTAACATCTTCACTGCTAGATGCGGTTAAACTAAACTGAACGCCTCCAATTGCGGTGAGCTCATCTTCATAAAGGTTGTAAATATCACCATTTTGGGCTTTTTCAGTGTAGCTGCCGGTATCAAAGCTGATACCGCCAGCCAAAATAGACGCGATACTTTCAGTGCTGACTTTTATCCCCGCTAAAGATGCATCAATTTTTAAGCCAGACACATTCCAAAAATGGGAGTCTTTATTGACTAAATGGGCGTATTGTTCTTGAACAAATGCGCTGATAATAATTTGTTTATTTCCGTCGAGGCGATAACTCACAATGCTTCCGACAGATGCTTGACGGTAAAAGACCGGTGAGCCAACATCAATTGATCCCAGTTTAGGGGATTTTAGTTCGATCATTAGCCCTTCACTGCCGGGGAGTATCGCAGGCGCTTCACGTTGTGCTTCAAATACGGTCGCCGAGCGGCCATCACCAGGTTGAAGGGCAATATAATTACCTGAAAATAATGTATCGAGTCCTTCAACACCGGTAATGCTGGCTTTAGGTTTTACTAACCAGAACAGGGTGTTTTTATTGAGAAATGGGTCGGCACGGTAATCCATAATAACTTTAACGTTAACCCCTTTAAGATCATCGTCTATACCAATATCAGTGACTTTACCAACAGTCAGCCCTTGGTATTTCACCAGCGTTTTACCGATATCAATACCTGTAGCGCTAGGAAAATGAATTAATATTTCAATGCCGGATTCTTTGATGCTTTTGACCCCTAACCAGGCACCTAATATCAAAGCAACAACCGGTAATAACCATATTGGCGAGAATAACTTTTTCTTCACAATTTTAGGCGATTCAATTTGTGTCATTAGTGTTTTCCAAGCGGTCCCAAAGTAATCGAGTATCTAACACTTTTGCCGCGAGTTGCGTTAGTAAGATAACTAGCGCAAATGCTGTCGCGGCAGGTGCAGGTTTTGCGTCTAATAATTGCCCCATATTAACTAAGGCAACGGTTAATGAAATAACAAATAAATCGAGCATTGACCAACGTCCAATCCATTCAATGATATGAAATCCAACCATTAATTTTCTTTTTGATATTGGTAAGTTAAAACTGATAGCCGTTAAATAAGTCGCTAAGCCAAATATTTTAAGCCAAGGTACTAAAATACTGGCAGTAAAAACAATAATAGCAATCGGGAACATACCGGTTTTGACTAAATGACTAATACCACTAAAAATGGTGTCATTGGTGACCACTCCACGATTAGTCAGCAAGGTAATAGGGTAGATGTTGGCGACCACAAGTAAAATAGTCGCTGTCACCAATAAAGCCCAACTTTGTTGGATACTGGCATAATTACGGCTACTCAATTGACTAAAACAACGTCGACAATGACTGTTGCTGGTGACATTCAGTTTGCGACAAACAGGGCATAAACATAAGCCAATTTTCTTGCCCTGAATATGAGGCAAAACCTCAGTTTTCGCCTCGTTATCGGTATTCGCCGTTTGCTTAGTGCTGTCCACTATATGTTCATTGGATGGTGTAATTGGAGTACTAGGCATCTACATAACTCCACATGTGTTCTAGATTATATTCACGTTGTAAAAATAATATGATGATAAACAACATCGTAAAACTGAATGTACCCATACCAAAATACACATCTGAAAAGTCTGATAACTGAAAGGCCGACACGAGAAAACTGATGACATAAATTTCTAACATGGTCATTTGTGATATCAAACCATGATTTTTTAACAATGTAGTATAGGTTCTTTGCCAAAATGAGTTGTGCAGTTTTAATTTTACAATTACAACTTGAGCCATAATTGACAAAATCAATAACCCAGGCGCGATAACTGCAGCAACCATTACCGCTAGGCCTACAACCCAATATCCTTCGGCCCAAACCGTCACGGCAGCTTGCAGCACCGTAGTGGTTCGTACACTGCCAAGGAAGTGGATTTCGAGTACTGGCAATAAATTAGCAGGAATAAAAATAATTAACGCAGCAACGCATAATGCTAGCATGCCATTAATAGAGCAATAAGGAGAATCGTAGAGTGCCGTGTGGCAACGCGGACAAAGCGCGCGAGCGCTAGAAGGCAAAGCACGTTTTCTCACTGCCAAATCACATGATTGGCATAAAATTATCGAATCATGATCATCAAATTCATGCATGAAGAATTAATCTAATCCATAGTAAAACACATTATTGGGTAGCGAAGAGTCAAACCTCTTTGCTTGGCCTTATATTGGCAGACAAATGAGTTAATTGTTAAATAATCTCGATTTTGTTGTGTTTGATAATATCAGAATAATCAGAACACTTGCATCATAAGTTAACTATGTGAGATTCTATGCACTGTATATAAAAACAGTGAGGATTACATCATGGCAGTGATAACCCAATTTGTCGTGGTCAGAGAAGGGGTGGAAAAGATGACATTTATATCGAAGAAAGAGGCTGATGCCTACGATAAGATGCTTGATATTTCCGATAACCTAGTGCCATTTCTTATTAAGGCAGACCTCGGACTTGATGAAAATAAATGCGAACAACTAGCATTTTATCTAGCAAACAATAAAGATGAGCTTTCTAACTTGCTAAAAGGCATAGTACAGGTTAAAAACGCTCCTACAGCGAAAACTAAAAAGACTGCGGCTAAAAGTACATCAGTAGAATAGTCGTATTCATCACTCATTCTTGGAGTGGGTGTCAGCTTAAGGAATGAAAATGAAAACCGAATTTTACCAAACATTAAATCGTCAAGCACAAGCCTTACTTGAAGGCGAAGATGATTTAATTGCTGCCATGGCTAATTTTTCAGCGTTGTTAAATGACAGCCTAGAAGACTTAAACTGGGCTGGTTTTTATATCAAGCGTGGTGAACAATTAGTCCTTGGTCCATTCCAAGGTAAAGTGGCTTGCACCCGTATTAGTATGGGCAAAGGTGTTTGTGGCACTGCCGCAGCAGAAAATAAAACCCAACGAGTTGCCGATGTTCATCAATTTGACGGCCATATTGCATGCGATTCTGCCAGCAATTCAGAAATTGTGATCCCTGTTAGACAGGGTAATGAGGTTGTGGCAGTGTTAGATATTGACAGTCCATTACTGAATCGATTCGATCAAGATGATCAAATTGGTTTAGAAAACATGGTAAAAAGTTTCGAAACTTGCCTATTTGGTTAAATAGCGAACAAATTAGATTAAATCATGGTCGCATTCGCTGTCGCTGGCTTTATAATATGCCGCTATACGCATTTGTGCTGGATTTACTGATGAGCGATGATTAAGCTGAGAGTAAGTTTGGTTAAATTGTTAAGGTTTGTTTCAATGACTTTAGCAAACTGGCGGATAGTGATATTTTGTACGTTAAGCCTTAACAGTAAGGTTTAACGAAAGATGAACGACTGCATGGCAACTTTTATGCCGCATAATCAGTCCCTTTATTAACGTGGAAGTAAAAATGGAATCAACAGACAAGTTGACCGACACCAACGCAATTTTAGCGTATTTATATGAAACCTTTCCTTTATGCTTTATTGCAGAAGGTGAAACTAAGCCATTAAAAATTGGTTTGTTTCAAGATTTGGCTGAACGGTTAGCTGATGATTCTAAAGTCAGTAAAACACAATTACGTGTAGCGCTTCGTCGTTATACAAGTAGCTGGCGCTATTTGAAAGGCGTAAAAGCAGGTGCTAAACGTATAGATCTTGACGGTAATGAATGTGCTGAATTAGAACAAGAGCACATTGACCATGCTATTTTGACGCTTAAAGAAAGCCAAGATAAAGCCAAAGCAAAGCGTCAAGCCTTAGCGCCTAAAAAGCCGGCGAAGAAAGTGGCACCTAAACGTGCACCAGCCGTTAAAAAGGAACGTCCTGCACCGGTAGCTGCTCCAGTGATTAAACTTGTGCCTGCTAAGCTAGAAGATTTAAAACAAAAACAACGCGTTAATGTTAAATTAGGTGCAACACCTGTTCCTGGTGTTGTAACTGATATTAATAAAGAGGATGTGCTTGTTCAATTAGATTCTGGCTTATCCATCAAAGTACGTGCAGAGCACATACTATTATAGAAATTTAAGGAGTACTTGTTGATGCGAAAACTTACCTTGGCCGCGTCAATTGCCAGTTTATTTGTCGGCTTTTCGGCATGGGCAATTTCACCAACGATTCAAATCAGCGAGTTACCTAAACTAGCACAAGAGCCACAACATAAAGTGGCTAGCAAGCGAGTAACAACTTTGTTTACTCGCTCGCATTATCATCGTTTTGTACTTGATGATGCATTCTCTGAACAAATATATACCCGTTTTCTTGAGCAACTTGATTATCGTCGTAATGTGCTGACAGCGGCAGACATTGCGAGCTTTAGTCAATATCAAAACCAGTTTGATAACATGGTCGAATCAGGCGATATTAGCCCTGCATTTACCATGTACGATCTAGTACAAAAACGTCGTTATGAGCGTTTTGCTTATGCTTTGTCTTTGCTTGATAAAGAGTTCGACTTTACTCAAGCTGGCGATGCGTATGAATTTGATCGCAAAGATGCGCAGTGGCCAAAAGACGAAGCCGAAGTGAATGAACTTTGGCGTCAACGCGTTAAATATGACGCACTAAATCTAAAGTTAACCGGTAAAAAGTGGCCTGAAATTGTTGAAGTGCTCGAGAAGCGTTATAACAATGCCATTAAGCGTTTAAGCCAAACACAAAGCGAAGACGTGTTTCAAACAGTCATGAATGCGTTTGCTCGTAGTGTTGAGCCTCATACCAGTTATTTATCACCTCGTAATGCAGAACGTTTCCAAATGGAAATGAATTTAAGTCTCGAGGGGATCGGTGCTGTGTTGCAAATGGATGATGACTACACTGTCATCAAAAGTTTAGTAGCCGGAGGGCCTGCGGCCAATAGCGAGAAATTATCACCAGAAGATAAAATTGTTGGTGTTGGTCAAAAAGACGGTGACATTGTTGACGTCATAGGTTGGCGTTTAGATGATGTTGTTGATTTGATCAAAGGGCCAAAAGGCAGCGAAGTCGTATTACAGATTTTGCCGAAAAAAGGCGGGGCGAATGCTAAACCTTTTGAAGTTGTCATTACCCGAGATAAAATTCGTTTAGAAGACCGTGCTGCGACGTCAAAAGTGGTTGAGCCTAAAGAAGGCCAGTATGCCAATCGTAAAGTCGGGGTGATTCAAATCCCTGGGTTTTATATGAATTTGTCACAAGATGTGGCCAAAGAAATCACTAAACTTAAGAAAGACAATGTTGAAGGGATTATTATTGACCTTCGTGGCAATGGCGGTGGGGCATTAACCGAAGCGACATTGCTCACTGGCTTGTTTATTGATATGGGTCCAGTTGTTCAAATCCGTGATGCTAATGGTGGCATTAATCAAAATCGTGATAATGATGGCGCCAGTGCTTACAATGGCCCACTTACTGTGATGGTTGATCGTTATAGTGCATCGGCTTCAGAGATTTTTGCTGCAGCTTTACAAGATTATGACCGCGCACTTATTGTCGGTGAATCGACCTTTGGTAAAGGGACTGTTCAGCAACATAAAAGCTTGGGTCGAATTTATGACATGTACGAAAAGCCAATCGGTCATGTGCAGTATACCATTGCTAAGTTTTACCGTATTAATGGCGGCAGTACTCAGTTAAAAGGTGTCACACCTGATGTGCGCTTACCGAGTGCTTTAGAGCCTGGTGAATATGGTGAGTCGGAAGAAGAAAATGCATTACCATGGGATAAAGTACCTGTAGCGCTGTACACTACTTTAGGGAATATTACCCCTATGTTGATTAACAATCTTGATGTTAAACATAAAGAGCGTATCAGCAAAGATGTAGAGTTCAGTTATATTTACCAAGATATTAATGAGTTTAAAAAACATCACAAAGACAAAACAATATCGCTTGTAGAGAGTGAACGTATTGCTTCTCGTGAAGACGATGATAAGCGTGCTCTAGACCGAGCCAATGCGCGTCGAGTTCACGAAGGTTTAGCTGCTGTGAAGTCTTTAGACGATATTGAAAAAACAGATGATAGCAAATTACCTGATGCCTTTTTAGATGAAACGGCTTATATCACTCTAGATATGGCCGACGTAGAAAAAATAGCTAAAACTAACTCAAAGTAATTTTTTATTACTGTTAAAAAACGCGCTTAGGCGCGTTTTTTCTTAATCATAATAACTAAAAATAGTACCAATTCGATAAAGACTACACATTTAATCATATTGGCATTAGTACCGCTCAAAAGGATCATGTATGAACCAAGCGCAAGAAAAACACCTAAAAGATTATACCAAGCCTGCATTCACCATTTCTCATGTTGATTTGAACGTTATTCTGGATGGCAAAAACACTAAAGTGACTGCCGTCAGTAAGGTAATCCGTAATGGTGAGCATCAGCATGATTTAGTGCTTGATGGTGAGCAACTTTCGCTAAGTACAGTGAAACTTAATGGTGTAGCGGCTAATTATCGTCAACATGATAACCAATTGATGATTAGTACGGACCTAAATGAATTTGAATTAGAAGTGGTTACCTTGCTTGACCCTGAGGCAAATTCGAGTCTTGAAGGACTTTACATGTCAGACGGTGCTTATTGCACTCAATGTGAAGCTGAAGGATTTCGCCGGATTACTTATTTCTTAGACAGACCCGATGTTCTCGCTATTTATACTGTGCGTATCGAAGCGGATAAACAAGCATTTCCATTTTTGTTAAGTAACGGTAATTTAATTGAGAAAGGAGAAATGCCTCGTTCTGGTCGTCATTTTGTTAAATGGCATGATCCATTCCCTAAACCAAGTTACTTATTTGCCTTGGTTGCTGGTGACTTTGATTTACTTAATGACAGTTTTACCACTCAATCTGGTCGTGAAGTCAAACTGCAAGTATTTGTCGATAAAGGCAATTTACATAAAGCAGATCACGCAATGGCATCACTGAAAAAATCAATGAAATGGGATGAAACCCGTTTCGGTCTTGAATATGATCTTGATATTTATATGATTGTTGCGGTAGATTTTTTCAATATGGGTGCCATGGAAAATAAAGGCTTGAATGTCTTTAATACCAAATACGTGCTCGCAGACAAAGCCAGTGCAACAGATGATGATTATCATGGTATTGAGTCTGTCGTTGGCCATGAATACTTTCATAACTGGACTGGTAACCGAGTCACATGTCGTGATTGGTTTCAGTTGAGCTTAAAAGAAGGTTTAACGGTATTTCGTGACCAAGAATTTAGTTCCGATGTTGGGTCTCGCGCGGTTAACCGAATTCATGCTATCCGAGTGATGAAAAACCAACAGTTTGCTGAAGATGCTGGACCTATGTCTCATCCTATACGCCCAGAAAGTGTGATTGAAATGAACAATTTCTACACCGTGACGGTATATGACAAAGGTGCTGAAGTTATCCGTATGATGCACACCATTCTTGGTGAAGAAGGTTTTCAAGCTGGAATGAAGTGCTATTTTGAACGTCATGACGGGCAAGCGGTAACCTGCGATGATTTTGTAAACGCTATGCAAGATGCTAGCGGTAAAGATTTAACTTTATTCCGTCGTTGGTATAGCCAAGCAGGCACA
>TARA_R110000796_G_scaffold73842_1_pt1 | contig 11372 bp, 12 predicted proteins | sample TARA_R110000796 | Tara Oceans TARA_R110000796 (sample SAMEA4397815) | marine metagenome | biome: Polar Biome; feature: [SRF] surface water layer (ENVO:00010504); material: water (ENVO:00002006), including particulate matter (ENVO:01000060) such as... | depth 5 m | reverse complement strand
ACAGATTTTTCAAACGCGGATTTAAGAGGCGCTTTTCTTATAAGGGTAAATTTAAAGGGCGTTTCATTAAAAGGGGCTATTTTAAACGGGGCGTATATTACAAAAACTAAAATAAACCAAGCCCATAAAGTCGGGATTTACTGCAAATGGACCCACGGGATAACAGACGGGAAAATTAATGTAGGTTGCGAGTCCAGGACCGCCGAGGAATGGAAGGCGTTTTTTAAGTCGGACGATATTATTGAGACTAGAAGAGGAGCGGAAGAGTTTACACAAATAAAAGCGGTTGTTTTTGCTTATATCGCTTATTTAGAAATATTAAAAAACAGTTAAAAATGCAAGGAAAAAAAATAACACTAACAAAGCCGTTGATCACTTTTGATATTGAAAGCACGGGAGTGAACGCGCAAGAGGACCGTATTATTGAAATTTCTCTTATTAAGAAATTCCCCGACGGGAAAACAGAAACAAAAACAAGGCGTATAAATCCAGGGATACCAATTTCCGCGGAAGCCTCAGAGGTGCACGGTATTTTTATTGAGGACCTAAAAGACGCGCCCCGCTTTAAAGACATAGCTATAAGCTTAAAGGATTATATGAAAGGTTGCGATTTTGCCGGATTCAACTCAAACCGCTTTGACGTTCCAATGCTTCAATACGAATTTGAAAGGGTAGGGATTAACGACGCTTTTGAGGGTGCTCAATTAATAGATATATTTAACTTATTTTGCCATTTCAACCCCCGGACCTTAATAGCTGCGTATGCTGAGTATTGCGGAAAGGAATTAAACGCCCATAAAGCGGAAGAAGACGCAAAGGCAACGTTTGAGGTCCTGGAGGCAATGCTTAACGAGCACAACGATGAAATTGAGGACCAAACGGTTGAGGGACTCGCTTCCCTTAGTAAAAAATCAAAATCGATTGATTTATTAGGTGTAATTTTAGAGTCCGAAAAAGGCCCCGTTTTCGCTATTGGAAAGCATAAGGGTAAACTCGTTAAATCTCAACCGGGATATTGCGATTGGATACTTAAGGCGGATTTTTCTAATAATACAAAAAATGTAATTAGACAAATTTTAAACTCTTAAATATGAAAGTCCAAAAAGTAGTAAATAAACTCGATCAATTAGTTAGGGCCGGAAAAATTATAAATTATAGGATAGAGCTCCTTTATGATGGGGGAAAAGAACCCGATAAAATAAAGGTAAGTGTTAACCCGGTCCCAGGAATAAAAATAGATGTTAATCAAATAAGTTTTTTGTGTAGATAAAAAACCCCTTTATTTTTCCTATATTCACAAATTCCCAAAATAAAATAAAATATGAAAATTTCCCATTTCAAAAAGATTTTTGATAACACTCCCGACGGTCAAACCTCGGTTTTATCCTTCTTAAATAGTGTTAAACACGGTACTTGGCAAAAAATAATAGAGCCAATAAACGCCGAAACGGATAAAAAAGTCCGTAAAAAAATGAAGGAAAACACACTACCGTATGTTACAATATCGGGAGAGTTTTCAATTAGAAAAATAAACAAAGAGACCAACGGGTTAATTTCTCACTCCGGTTTTCTTTGCCTGGATATAGACGACAGCACGGACCTTGGCCGGGATTGGTCAAACGTAACAAACGACCGTTTTACTTTTGGGGCTTTTAAATCCGCCTCCGGCCGTGGTTTGGCCGTGGTTGTTAAAATTGACCCGGCTAAACACCTGGAGACTTTCCTTTCTCTAGAAACTTACTACTTAGAAAATTATCAAATAATTCTCGACAAATCTTGTAAAGATATAACAAGGCCCCGCTTTGTATCTTATGACCCCCAAACCTTTATAAATGAAAAGGCGCCGGTTTTTAAAGCCGTAGCAAAGAAAAAGGCAGCCGTTAAAAAGCTTCCCAATATTATAACCGGAGAGTCCGATCTTGATTACCTACTTGATCAAATAAAACGCGGGCACGTTGATTTAACCCGCGGGTCATACGTTATTTGGCGAGATATAGGTTTTGCAATTGCTTCAGAAATGGGGATTGGAGGGCGGGATTATTATCACAATGTAAGCCAATACTCAGAGAAATACAATTTCGATTTTTGCGAAAAACAATATGATCGTTGCCTTAAAAGTGACGGGGGCGGGATTAATGTAGCTACTCTTTTTCACTTTGCCAAAGAGGCCAACCTTGACCTTGTTAGCCCTACAACTAAACATATTGTTGCAGTAGCCAACCAGGGGAAAAGAGGGGGAAGGACCGCCGAGGACGTTATTAAGCTACTTGCTCAAGTCTCAGCAATTGAAGGAAAGGACCCCGAAACGATTGTTTCAAAGGTTTTCGCTTCCTCTGCCGAGCTTAAACTTACCGAAGACTTAACCAACCTCGAAAAGTTGGAGCTCTTTATTAAGAATAACTACAACCTAAAAAGAAATGAAGTAACGCGATATATTGAAAATAATGGGGTTGAGGTTGATACCGTTTTTTCAAATTCTGTTTACTTCCAGGTGCAGAGAATTGTATCCGAAAAAATTAACTGCGATACAGTAGAACGCCTTATTGCCTCGGATTTTATTCCGGACTTTAACCCCCTGGAGGAGTTTTTTGAGAATAATGATCACCGGCGCCCAAATGGACTTATTGAGAAATTGGCCCAATGTATTGATACGGACACCGGGGCCAAGTTTGGAGACGTTGATCCGGATTATAAATTTTTATTTATAAAAAAATGGCTTATTGGAATTGTTGCAAGTGTTTATAAACAACATTCGCCTCTTCTTTTAGTTTTAACGGGAGGACAAAACTCAGGGAAAACAGAATTTTTTAGGCGACTACTTCCGGAAGCTCTTCAGAAATATTATGCAGAGTCAAAGCTTGACGCGGGAAAAGACGACGAAATTCTTATGACTCAAAAACTTATTATTATGGACGACGAGCTAGGAGGGAAGTCAAAGCAAGAGGCTAAGAGATTAAAAGAATTAACAAGTAAGGATTATTTTACACTAAGGGAGCCATACGGGCGTAAAAACGTACGACTCAAAAGGCTTGCAGTACTTTGCGGAACTTCAAACGATGAACTTGTATTGAATGACCCAACCGGGAACCGGCGGACCGTTCCAATAAATGTTATTTCAATTGATCACGAACTTTACAACTCAATAGATAAAAGCGATTTATTCCTTGAGGCTTACCACGCTTTTAAAGACGGGTATAAATGGCAATTGACCAGGGAAGATATAGAAAAGTTAAATAAGAATACAGTCGAATTTGAGCAAATAAGACATGAAGGCGAGCTTATTAGTAAATTCTATAAGCTACCGGAATTTGCCGGATACGGGGAACAAATCGTACTAATGACCGCAACCGAAATAAAAGCACATATTGAGGAGCAAAGCGGGCAGAAAATGAGTCAATATAAGATAGGCCAGGAATTAAAAGCATTGAATTTTAATCAAAAAAGTAAGAAGGTTTTCGGCAAAACTCAACGCCTTTATTCAGTCGTTTTAGTGAACCCGGAAAGCTTAGCAACTGAGAGAATAAACGGGGACGAAATGGTTGAGAAAAAAGGGACGGCTTTTTAAAAATATTATTGGGAGAGTGAACGGGTCGGCTTGGGAAGGTCGGCCCTTTTTTTATGCTTTTTCGCTAAGTGCCTGGAAATCAACGAAAGTCGGTTACATTAGCCGCAAAAAGTTACGAGGTAACGTAACCTTGCAAGTGGCTTTAAGTCAGGTAGTTAAATACAAAGTTACATTACCACATTAAAAATATACTTTTTTAACTGACTTTTTTAAAAAACGTTTCTCATTATAAATATATTACGTTTTTATTTCTATGGGGTTATAGGGGCTATTTTTCGAGACTAATGTAACTTTAGGTTGGAGCCCCGTCCCTATTGGCTTAAAGCCCGGTTACGGTTAAAAAAGTGAAAAAACGGGCCGTAACCTCGTTTTACAGTTTGTAACAACGTAACTTTTTAGTATCTTACAGTATGGAAAAAGGAAAATTAAATATCTTAATTGCAGCGGGCGAACTTGATTCAAACGACGCTAGGCACATTTTAAATAAATGCAGAAAAGAGGACAACGAGGCTCTTGTTTTTTGTTGTAAAAATTTCGTTTTAAATACTTTTAAAAATCAAAAAGTAACAAACACCGAAATAAGAGACCGGTTAAAATCGGATTTAAAAATTGAAATTTCCGGTTGGAAACTAGGCTCAATTTTAAGGTTGCTTTTTGATTTTAAAGTAACAAAGGTAAGCGGGAAAGCAAAACGACTTTATTTTATAAAATAATGAAAAACGAGGCACAAGAACAAAAGGAGGTTATTACCTGGTTTTGGGACAAACACAAAGATTTAAGGCGTTTACTTTACCACAATTATAGCAACCCGCCAAATAAAATCCAGGGCGCAATGCTTATAGGCTTGGGACTTGTTGCGGGAAATCCGGACCTTACTCTTGCAATTCCAAGGGGAGGCTTTGGAGCTCTTTATTTAGAAATGAAAAAAGTAGGAGGAAAGCCCAGGCCCGAACAAATTAAACAAATGGAGCTATTGAGGTCCGTAGGTAACAAAGTAGAATGGGCCGACAATGCAACGGACGCAATTAAGATAATAGAAAATTACCTATCTTTGTAGTTATGACAGAATTAACAGAAAAGCAAGCTATTTTTTGCGAGGAGTACGTCAAAGACTTTAACGCCACAAGGTCCGCAAAAGCTGCCGGATACTCTGAGCAGACAGCTAGACAAACGGGACATGAGAACCTAACAAAACCTTATATTAAGGAAAGAATAAACCTTTTAAAGGCTGAACGAATGGAACGGCTGAGCGTAGATAAAGACAAGGTAGTTAAGGAGTTGGCGAAAATAGGTTTATCCGAAAACGGCCAAGAAATACCCGGTTTTTATATTGAAATGAAAGATAAAATAAGAGCCCTGGAGCTCCTGGGGAGACATACGAACGCGTTTAGCGAGGACGACAGCGGTAAGGGTGTTATTATTGTAAAGATTGGAAAAGATGTCGATTGAGGTAAGACTCCCGGAGTTTAAAGAAACGGTAAACCCTCCATTTTCTGAGGTTTTTGACTGCCTTTCACGTTATATTGTTTTATGGGGAGGCCGTGGGTCCGGAAAAACCCATGCGGCAGTATTGAAAATAATTTATATGATGTTAACCTTGCCGTATTTTAAAGGGATTTTAATACGTAAAGTTTATGACACTATTAAAGAAAGTCAATATGATAGTATAAAACAATCAATTGAAGACATGGGGCTTAGTTCCCTTTTTGTGTTTAGAGTTTCGCCTCTATCAATTGTTTGCGTTAACGGGAACCGTTTAATTGCCCGGGGAATGGATAAGGCGGAAAAAATCAAGTCAATAAAAGACCCCTCTTTTATTTGGTATGAGGAAGGCAACGAAATGACCGAGGACGACTTTATTGTTGCTACAACAACGGTAAGATCAACAAAAGCCCCCTATTTACAAGAGATTTTCAGCTTTAACCCGGAGAGTGACGAGCCGGACTTCCACGATTTTTGGATTTATAAGCGGTTTTTCTCAGATACAAACGAGAAAAGTTTTGAGACATTTGTTGAGGTTGATACCCCAAAGGGTCCAATATCTTACTCGGTTAAAGTTATACATTCAACTTACCAGGACAATAAACACCTCCCGCCGTCAATCGCTGCAACCTATGAAGACTTTAAGCGGACTAGTCCGCATTATTACGAAGTTTATACAAGGGGCCTTTGGGGAAATAAAGAGGTTGGAAATAGATTTTATAAAACTTTTACTTTGGATAACGTGGAGCCCACGGACTACAATCCGGCCCTCCCTCTTCATATCTCTTTAGATGAAAACGTTAACCCCTACCTTACTTTAACAGTCCATCAAGTCGAAGGGCTTGAGGTTCGACAAATAGCTGAAATATGCCTAAGGAGCCCACGAAATACACTCCGGGCCACTTGTGACGAGTTTAAAATGATATTTAAGGACCACAAAGAGGGGCTTTATATTTATGGAGATAGGACAAGTAAAAAACAAGATACAAAGCTTGAGAAAGGAGAGAACTTTTTCACGATAACGAGCAATTATTTAAGTCAATACAATCCTATTGAGAGACTACCGAGCCGGAACCCTGGGGTTGTAAGTAGAAAGGAATTTATAAACCAAATCTTAGACGGTAAAATTGAAGGGGTTAAAATAATTATAGGCGAAACTTGCACCAATTCAATTGCTGACTACCTTTATTTAAAAGAAGCCGCGGACGGTACAAAGTTCAAAGAAAAAACAACGGACAAAGTTAGCAAGGTCCGTTATGAGAAATACGGCCACACCTCCGACGCTAATGACTATCTTTATTGTGAAATATTTAAACCACAATTTGATAATTTCATAGGGGGCGGAATTATAAAAAAGGCTACATTTGGAGTAAGAACCTCAACAAAGAAATATTAAGAGATGGCTTTTTTAGATAAAACAGACGTGGAGCGGGGACTCGATTCCTACATTATAAACGAACTAACAGACTCAACCGACTCTATTGTTGTTGAGGCAATCGCGGACGCTGAGGCCCGAGTTAGGGAAAAGATTAGCCCACGCTATGACTTGGATACCGAATTTGCGAAAATTTCCGGAGCTCGGGACCGTTCACTTTTAAAACATTGCATTGCATTAACTATTTATTACCTTTACGAGCGCTTAAACACTCGCGTACTTCCGGAGGCTAAAGTTACGGCTTGGCAATTGGCGGAGGTTTGGCTTGACGACGTTTACAAAGGAAATATAAACGTTAATTTAGCAACAAACGACGACACAACGGAAACGGGTTGGCCTTTAAGGTGGGGGTCTCAACCAAAAAAAGGAAATCAAACATACTAGAAAATGGATATAATAAATAGAATTTCAAACGCTGCGGAAGCTTTTAGAGGTAAGCGAGAGGAGAGAAAGGCCTCAATTATCCAAAAAAAAACGATGAAACAACAACTTTATCGTTTTAATCAAGAAATAACACAATGGAAAAGAGGGATAGAAGCCTTTGAGGACCCTCATAATACAAATAATACTGAGATAATCCGTGTTTATAACGATACGGTTTTAGACGCCCATCTTACCGCGGTAATGGAAGCACGTATAACAAGGACAACGTCTAAAAATCACAAAGTACTTGACGACAAAGGGGAGGAAATCGAGGATCAAACGGCTTTATTGTCGGGGGCTTGGTTTAGAGATTTTTTAAAGCTTTCCCTTGAATCCAAATTTTTTGGGTATTCATTAATTCAATTCGGGAATCAAATAGGGCAGAGCTTCGAGGAGGTTGAACTTGTCCCTCGGGAGTATGTTTATCAACAAAAGAAGGCGGTAAAAAAACACCCGGATAATATCCAGGATACGGTACCTTATGATAAAGGCGCGTTTATGCCTTGGGTTATTGGAGTAGGTAAGAAAAACGATTTAGGGCTATTATTAAAAGCGGCCCCTCTTGTAATATTTAAAAAGTCTTCTTTTGGTTCCTGGTCCGAATTTGGGGAGCTTTTCGGGGCTCCATTTAGAATGGGGAAAACAAATATAAGAGACAAAGAGCTCCACAATAATATGTATGATATGTTGTTAAACATGGGGCGCGCTGCCTTTGGTGTTTTTGACAAAGACGACGAGCTTGAGTTTATAGCGAACAACCAAACCGACGCTTATGAGGTTTTCGATAAGTTAATTGAACGGGCCAACTCTGAAATTAGTAAATTAGTAACCGGGTCCACAATGACAACGGACGACGGTAGCAGCCGTTCACAATCAGAGGTACACGAAAGGACGAGCGCTAGTTTATCCAAAGAGGACGCTATTTTTGTCGAGGACGTAGTTAATAAACAGTTAATCCCGTTCCTTAATACTTACCACGGTTTTAATATAACGGGGTCTTGGGCCTGGGACGACTCAGAAAACACGAGCAAAAAGGACCAATTTGATATTGATATTAAGTTAATTGAAAACGGTTACGATTTGCCGTTTGATTATATAACGGAAACGTACGGGACGCCAATAGACGGCAGAACGGGGCCAAAACCGGAGCCGGAAGGACCTAAACCAGGTAAGAAGGTAAAAGTTGACGACGTGGAGAACGCGATTAAAAAAAAAATTCTTTTAGCGCCGACTTACAAAGATTTTATTCAAACTCACAGTTGTGATATTTGCAATGAGGCGGAAGGCTTTGAGGGGGTTAAAGCTCCTAATTGGACGAATGTATTTATTAACGATATTATTGAGGGAATTTACTCCGGGAAATATACGCCCGGAAGCCTCCCGAGAAATTTATACAAGGGAATTGCCGATAAATTAAGCGATGGGCTTTTTGAGGGCTTGGCGGACTCGTCAAAGCTTAATAATATCCCAAACCCTTCCTTTGCAAATTCACTAAGAAACAACGCTTTTGTTTTCTCAGGAGCTAAAACCTTTCAACAAGTTAAAGTAATGAGCGACTTTTTGGTTGACGCTCAAGGAAATACTCGGAGTTTTAAAGAATACCGGGGATTTGCGGAGAAAACATTTGACGACTTCAATGTTAATTGGCTTAAAACAGAAATAAACCAGGCTAAGGGCTCGGCCCAAATGGCGGAGAAATGGCGTCAAATAGACGAGGAAAAGGATATTTTTCCTTATTTAAAGTACGTAACGGTTGGAGACGCTAGGGTCAGGGAAGATCACCAAGTTTTAGACGGTACAATTAAAGAGGTTGACAATAAGTTTTGGGACGAAATGTACCCTAAAAACGGTTGGAACTGCCGTTGTACTGTTCAACAAATAGACGAGGCGGTTGAGACTCCTGACGCGGATATTACAAGGCCGGACGTTCCGGACTATATGCAATTTAATAGCGGAAAGCAAAAGGCTTTATTTTCGCCGGAGCACCCTTATTTTATTGTAGAGGACCAATTTAAGGCCTTTAAAAAGGATAATTTTGGGCTCCCAACCCCGAAACAATTAACAAAAACGGACGTAATTAAAGAGGTTGTAAAAAACATCAACCTTAAAAGTTTAGAGGGTTTTGTTGGTAATTGGAAACAAGGGGAGCTAACGGGAGACTATTTAGCGGTAAAACAAGAGATCGAGAAACACTTAGGTTTTGAGGTACCGGACAAGCTTATTAAAAATGCAAATCCAAACTTGACGGTAAAAACGGGGGTTGGTTATTACTTACCAGGCCCTAAGGTCGTGACTTTTGGAAAGCGAACGAAGGATTGGAGGAACTCAGTAGATTATAGGACCCGAATTGTAGCCCATGAGGTCGGGCACTCAATAGACAACAACCTTGGGATTGTAAAGAGGGGTAATATATCGAAAGGGTATTTAAAAACGGTTGATTTAATCCGGGCCGAGGTTGAAAGCCTGGGAGGTTTTAGAAAGTTAAACGACGCTATTTACTTGGATTATAGAAAATATCAACGTTTATTTAATGAAGCTTTAAAAACGGGGACGCCGGCAGAAATATTGGAGTATGATACTAAGTTTAGAAACATAATGACAATTTGGGACACTCTCGGAGACTTAACGGTTGGACGTTACGGGGGAGGACACTCAAGGGGGTATTACGCGAGCCATAAATTAGTGGAGGTTTTCGCCCACTTAAGCGAAAATTATTTTGTTGGAAATGATTACTTTAAAAAGACGCTCCCGAAGTCTTACAAGGCGGGGATTAAATATTTTGATAAACTTTTAAAAGACTAAAAAAAGATGTTTGATTTAGAATTAGAAAACGATTACGTTAAACAGTACCCAAACGAGGAGAATCCTTTTTTTTGGGCGCTCCAATTCCCTATTGAAGAAATAGAGGAATTTGTTAGAAATAGAAAAGGCCGCAAGGTTTTAATCGAGGAGGACCCGGAAGCAATGGACGGGGGGAAACTTATTTATGGCGAGTAGAGGAGGCGGTTTAGGGGACCAATTGCGAAATGATCAAAAGGCCTTTAAGAAGGAAATTAAAAAGATTCTTGTAATAGCGTCAAACGAGGCCGTTAATTTCTTCCAGGATAATTTTAGGAGGCAAGGGTTTTTGAACCGGAGTTTAAAACCTTGGAAGAAACGGAAGCACAACACCGACCCGGGCCGAGGTGTTTTAATTGGAAAAGGAGGAGGGGAGAAACTTTTTGACTCAATAAGCCGGACCGGATTAAAAGCTAAAAGCGTTACAATTGGAATAAAAGGGAACCCTCAAAAATACGCAAGTGTTCACAATTTCGGGTTAAGGTCCGGAAGGGGGAAGGGTTTTATTATGCCTAAGCGTCAATTTATGGGGGAGAGTGTAGTTTTGAATAAAAAAATATCTAGACTAATCCAACGGCGGATTAAAAAAATACTTTAATTTTAATTATGCAACGGATTTTAATAGAAACGATTTTAAATAGAATTTCGGCAGAACTCCCCGAGTTTAAAACGGTTGATTTATTCAATAATCAATTTAACATGGCAGACGAGGGGAAGGGCGGGCCGGTTCGTTTTCCGTGTTTATATGTTTCTTTTCCTGAGGGGGCGGACTACATAAACCAAGGGGCCGGAGCTCAGCAAAGCGAAGATATTACCGTTCGCTTTCATATTGGCCAGGAAATGACCGCGGAAAGGATAGGTTTTTCAGTCTTGGAAATAATGGATTTAAAACAAAAAGTATATAGCAAATTTCAAAACTACGCGGCCCCGTTTATAAAATCTTTTTCTAGGATACATGAGGAGCCGGACGAGAGCCGGGGGAATTATTATATATTTATGCAAGATTACAAAACGGGGGTTATTGATATGACCACTTTTGTTGATCAAGGGGACGAGGTTACGCTTACTTTGAAAGTAGACGCGGACCTTATAATAAACCCGGTAACAAAAACAAATATAAGAACGGCAAAAAGCGTTAACGATGGCTAGAGATATAAACACAATACAAGCCGAAATAATAGCGGCAATAAATGCGGACCCGACGCTTGCCGGGTTAACAAGTACCTCGGCGGTTGCAATTTGGCGCCTGGTTACTCGGGTAATTGCTGCGGCCTTAGAAACTGAGGAGCAACTTAACGACGTATTAAAGGCAGAGCTTGAGCAAATAGCGAGGGAAGCGGTTCCAGGTACGGACGATTGGCTACAAAGGCGCGTTTTGGAATTTCAATACGACGCAACGAGCCCACAAATAGTCCAAGTTATAGACGGCCGGGTTACTTACCCAACGATAAACCCACTTTTAAGAGTTGTAACGAGGGTTGCGATAAAAACGCAAGCCAACAACCGAACGCTTGTCAAAGCTGCGAAAGGGGACGCCGTTCTTGCTCCATTAGATGCAAACGAAATAAACGCCTTAAACGCTTATTTATTAAACGTTGGTTTTGCCGGTATCCCTATTGACGTAACAAG
>TARA_R110000796_G_scaffold174678_1_pt1 | contig 11396 bp, 13 predicted proteins | sample TARA_R110000796 | Tara Oceans TARA_R110000796 (sample SAMEA4397815) | marine metagenome | biome: Polar Biome; feature: [SRF] surface water layer (ENVO:00010504); material: water (ENVO:00002006), including particulate matter (ENVO:01000060) such as... | depth 5 m | reverse complement strand
GGTTAGATATGGGTAAGAAAAGAGAGCTGACACCAAAGATGATGGCGTTTGCTAGGCATGTCGCAGCAGGTAAGACATATGCGGAAGCGTACAGGCAAGCGTATAGCAGTACGGGTAAGCCACAGACAGCGCAACAAGAAGGTTCTAGGCTAATGGCAGACCCACAGATAGCCGCAAGGGTACAGGTGCTTATTAAGGCTAGGGAGGATGCATTAGTCCGTTCTGCGGTCTCAGACAGAGACGCCGTGCTGTCTAAGCTACGTGCGTGGCTAGAAAACAACACCGATCCGAATACAGGACTAGAACCATCACCAGCACAATTACAAGCGGCCAACTTGCTAGGTAAGACAGTCGCGCTTTATACCGACAAAGTAGAAACGTCAGAGCAAAAGTCTAGCGATCAAATAAGTGCGGAGATTGAACAACGATTAGCCCAACTGTTAGACAACAAACAAGATGACACAGCGGGTGAGAGCATACACTAACGGTTAGACATGCAACGACCAACAGTAAACATCAGAGTTAAGGGGTGGCCCCTAACAGAAAATATCTTGATGATAGTCAAGCTCTGGCCGACCCCCTACACCCCCCTATAGCGCGTGCGCGTATAAAATTTATATACATAGTAAAACACTCAAATAATCACAACTTTTCCCACACAATCAACAACATACAACAACCCACACCCTTTTATTCTCAGAAAAGCCCCTAGGAATCCTACCCCCAAAAAAAATTTCTAAAAAAAATCACATTTTGTTGACTTACTTTGTCAAGACCTTCAGTATGCTAAAATCACTAAAGTTGACTGAGAACGTTCACACATAGAACATTCTAAGATGCCCTACGGGTATCGGGCATCTAGTGATAATCAAATTGAGAACGTTCTCATAGTGGAGTGTTCTATGAGAGGCTTATGGATATTTCTGAAAAGATAGACCCAGAACTTCTGAAGTCTCTCCCCGATCTTCCTTTGGAAGAGCAAAAAGAAATCCTAAAGATGTTAGAGCAGCTAGATGCTGCGGATATGCGTGAGAAGTCTCGCGCAACCTTCATGGGGTTTGTTAAGTCTGTGTGGCCTGCTTTTATTGAAGGCCGTCATCACAAGATCATGGCTGATGCCTTTCAGCGTGTTGCGGAAGGCAAGTTGAAGCGGTTGATAATAAATATGCCGCCAAGACACACTAAGTCGGAGTTTGCGTCTTATCTGCTTCCGTCTTGGTTCTTAGGTAAGTATCCAGAAAAGAAGATCATTCAAACTGCACACACTGCGGAGTTGTCCGTAGGTTTTGGCCGTAAGGTTCGTAACCTAGTAGACAGTGATGATTTTAAGAATGTATTTCCTGCTGTAGCTCTACGGGCTGATTCAAAAGCAGCGGGGCGATGGAGTACAAACGCAGGCGGTGAATACTTCGCTATCGGGGTAGGCGGTGCCGTCACTGGTAAGGGTGCTGATCTTTTGATCATTGATGACCCTCACTCAGAGCAAGAAGGGCAGAGTGCCGACGCCAGTGTGTTTGATAAAGTTTATGAATGGTATACATCTGGCCCTCGGCAGCGTTTGCAGCCCGGAGGTGCCATAGTTGTAGTTATGACTCGGTGGCACAAACGAGATCTTACTGGGCAGATCATAAAATCATCTGTTCAACGCGCTGGTACGGATGAATGGGAAGTGATTGAGTTCCCTGCAATCATGCCATCAGGCAAGTCTCTATGGCCCCAGTTCTGGCCGTTAGAAGAGCTTGAGTCTTTAAGGAACGAACTACCTGCTCCCAAGTGGAATGCCCAGTACCAGCAAAACCCCACCTCGGAGGAGGGTGCTTTGGTTAAGCGTGAGTGGTGGCAAGAATGGGACAGTGATGTTCCTCCCCAGTGTGAGTTTGTCATTCAGTCTTGGGATACTGCTTTTCTCAAGACACAAAGGTCTGACTACTCTGCTTGCACAACATGGGGAGTTTTTTACAAGCCCGATGACAATGGCACCACCCAAGCAAACATTATCTTGCTTGATGCCCATAAGGAGCGGTTAGAGTTCCCAGAGCTAAAGAAGACGGCTCAAGAGTTTTACAATTACTGGCAACCCGATGCCTGCATCGTGGAAGCTAAAGCGGCTGGCACCCCCTTAATCTTTGAATTAAGAGCTATGGGAATACCAGTTGCTGAATACACCCCTTCTAGGGGTAATGACAAGATCAGTCGCGTGAACGCAGTCTCTGATCTATTTGCCTCTGGTAACGTATGGCGACCTAACACAAGGTTCGCAGAAGAGGTTGTAGAGGAGTTTGCGTCATTCCCTGCGGGTGAGCATGATGACCTTGTGGATTCGTCCACACAGGCACTACTGCGGTTCAGGCAGGGTGGTTTTCTAAGATTAAGCAGTGATGAAGAGGATGAGCCTTTTTACCCAAAGAGGGCTGAATACTACTAATGACTGAAGTAAATGGCTGGTTTGTTGAAAAGACCTTTAGGCCAATATTCCGAAAGTTTTCAAAAAAGGGCAATCGTGTGTTTTTTGATAACGCAGATTTCCCTGTCACCGCTGTTCTAGAACAAAACTACGATGTAATCAGGGCTGAGTTTGAGAAGATGCGGAACCGTGTAGATGAGTTCGCGCCATTTCAAACCATCAGCCCAGATCAGATATACATCTCTAACGATGACAAGTGGAAGATGTTTTTCTTGAAGGCAGGCAAGATCCGTTTTGATCGGAACTGCCAAGAGTTCCCTGAGACTATGAAGATCATAGACGCCGATAAGAATTTAATATCTGCCTACTTCTCAGTGATCGGGCCAAAAAAGATGTTGATGCCCCACGAAGGCCCGTGGTGTGGGATACTCAGGGTGCATCTGGGTCTTGATATACCAACCGAAGGTAAAGGCTGCGTGTTGGTGGTGAACGAGCAGGAGTATCGGTGGGAAGAAGGCAAGGCTGTTGTCTTTGATGACACCTACGAACACATAGCTGTAAACATGACAGACCGTAATAGAGTGGTTTTGTTTATGGACTACATGAGACCGCTGCCTAGACCGTTGAATTGGTTGAACCACTTAATCGTTTATTTAGCAAGATACATGACTTATTTCAGAGAGCCGATAAAAAGGCACAAGGTTTGGGAAGAAGAATTTTATAAGGATGCTGCTTGATGGCATACCTTCAAAGTAACATCCCGTATTTTAAGTGCTGGGTGAGAAAGGAGTACACGCATAACCATACGAAATATCATGGAGAGTTCCTTCATGCTATGGCGATTGCGGTTACGGCCATGCCTACAAGATGCTTGAGTTTTCAGGTCATCTTTACTGGGGCAGAAACCTACGACACTGATGAGCCGAATGTTCATGGTGGCGCAATGTGGGCAAGAATGCCGATAACGGCGCTGGTTGCTGATACTCCGTATGATGAGTGGCCTGAACCAATGCCTGTATGGGCAGCGCAGCCTTGGGACTGTAGCTCTAGGGATCACAGCGTGTATGTCTTAGAAAGAGCAACACCTTGTCCTTGGTTAGCAAAGATAGATGGTCAGTTCTATCCTGCGAAGTATTACTTCACAGTAGATTACACAAACAACGAGATTGCAGATGACCCTGCTCAACATAAGCAGAGTCATGTTATGGAGCTACTTGATGCTGGCCCGTACACGGGAAACATCGTAGCTTTGCCAAATAATCGTGTTAGGGTCACGCATCCTGCATGGTTTGAGACAGGAGAAGGTGCGCCTGATTTTAGGCCATCTCAACATATTCATTACAGCAAATCAGATCTGGATTACACCCTAGACGTAAATCAGGTTTTTGATAATTTATATGCAGGAGACTTGCATGAAGATGAAGAGTAAAGGTTACAACAGGGGCGGCAAGACCAAGATGGGCATGGCTGGCGGTATGAAAGCTAAAGGCATGAACAAGGGCGGCAAGCTGCCTATGGTTGAAAAGAATGGGAAGATGGTTCCGTTCTTTGCTGCTGATGGTGAAGGCAAAATGCAAAGAGGCGGCATGGTTCCTAAGACCAAGGGCTACTTCAAAGGTGGCAAGGTCATGGGTTCTAAGATGGCTACCAAGGGCGGCAAGCGCGGAGGCAAAGGCTAAACATGGCTAAAGGAGCAGATGCCACAAAGAAAAACGGCAAAAAAAAGATCCCCAAAAAGGAATATGACAGAAGGTTTAGGGAAGCACTTGTCAGCGATTATACTCCAAAAGAGATTGCTGCCGATCTTGACCGAAAAAGTAAAAATCCTTTTTATCTAGCTAAAGATCTTTTTGTTGATGCTCCTAGAGATGTCATAGGCCCAAAGATTAAAAGGGAGGGCATTCTCGGTGCCATCCCCGGCTATGGAGGAAGAGGGGGCCTATCTCCAGAAGCTAGGGCAAAAGAAATAAGAACCGCAACCAGAGAAAGGCTTGCTAGAGAAAAAAAGAACAAGGCTAAGCAAGAAAAAAATAGAGCGCGAGCTAAAGCGAACCCTAGTTTGCTGAAAGGTGGAGTCAACTATAAGGGCGGCGGCAAAGTTACAATAGCTAGAGGCTCTGGCGCTGCCAGACCGCAGAATTTTAGGAAAAACGGATAATGGCTAACGGAACCACAGGCTCTAAAAAGCGCAGTCTAGCGAAAGAGCTTGCTAGAGGTTATGCAAGCATTCCTAAAGAAGCTGCAAAAACCGCAAAGCGTTACGCTAAAAACACCAAGCAAATGGTAAAAGATTTGCCATCAATGGTTGTTAATGATCCGTATGTAAAAAACGCAGTAATGATTGCTAAAGACCCTTTCAGCTTAGGCGACAAAGCAAAGGTTCCAAGCAAGATGGGTGGCGGTAGAGGCAAAGCTAGAGTTTCTAGGAATATGGCTGGTGGTCGTAAGGTGACGGTTGCTAGAGGCTGTGGCGCTGCTAGACCTCAAAAATTTGGGAAAAACGGATAATGGCTGTTGAGCGACCATTAGAAACTCCAATGTCTCCCATGATGGAAGGAGAGGCTTTAGAGATTGAAATAGTAGATCCTGAGTCTGTCTCTATTTCTTCTGGAGATGAAACCTTCTTTGAGTTTGATGCTGATGATCTTCAAGGCGAAGTTCCTCACGATGCAAACTTAGCGGAGTTTATTGAAGACGATGTTCTTGATGGAATAGCGTCTGATCTGATTGGTGCCTTTAAGGCAGACAAAGAGAGTCGTTCTGATTGGGAGCGTTCTTACATAGAGGGATTAGATCTTCTTGGTTTGAAGCATGAAGAAAGGACTACCCCTTGGGACGGTGCTTGTGGTGTTTTTCACCCACTCCTTACTGAGTCAGTGATTCGTTTTCAGTCTCAAGCAATACAAGAGCTATTTCCCGCGAGAGGGCCAGTAAAAACAACCATCGTTGGCAAGATGGATTCTGAGAAAGAGAAGCAAGCCAACAGGGTTCAGGACTACTTGAACTACTTGGTCACAGAAAAGATGACTGAGTACAGGTCAGAAACGGAAAAGATGTTGTTTTCTTTGCCTTTGGCTGGTTCTGCTTTTAGAAAAATTTACTTTGATACGAATATGAATCGCCCTTGCAGCATGTTTGTTCCTGCTGAAGACTTTGTTGTGAGCTATGGCGCTTCTGATCTTATGACCTGTGAACGCGCAACTCACATAATGAAGCGCACTGGTAATGAAATAAGAAAGTCTCAAGTGTCTGGGTTTTATGCTGACGTTGATTTGCCTTCTCCTTCATCAAGCAGTAGCTCCGACAGGGTTTTAGATAAGTACAATGAGCTTACTGGCGATAGCCCAAGCTATGAGAATGACAGCAGGCACACCATTTTAGAGATGATGGTTGACCTAGATCTTGAGGGCTTTGAGGATACCGACAAAGGTGAGCCTACAGGCATCCAGTTACCCTATGTTGTAAGCATTGAGTTGTCTTCTAGAACCATTTTGGCTATCCGAAGGAACTACTACGAGAACGATGTTGACAAATTAAAGCGCCAGCACTACGTCCACTACCAGTATATGCCCGGATTGGGCTTCTATGGGTTTGGATTGATCCACATGATTGGTGGTTTAGCCAAGTCAGCGACATCAATACTGCGCCAATTGGTAGACGCAGGCACCTTAGCCAACCTTCCGGGCGGTTTGAAGTCTAGAGGATTGCGAATTAAGGGCGATGACACGCCAATTATGCCGGGAGAGTTCCGTGATGTGGACGTTCCGGGCGGCACAATCCAAGATAATATCCGATTTTTGCCCTACAAAGAGCCAAGCACTGTGTTGTACCAGCTTATGGGCGATATTGTAGAGGAAGGGCGACGTTTTGCCTCTGCTGGGGACGTAAAAGCGGCTGATATGAACGCTGAAGCGCCAGTTGGCACCACTTTAGCGATTATGGAACGCTCTATGAAGGTAATGAGCGCGGTTCAAGCCCGTTTACATGCCTCTATGCGCGTTGAATTGCGTCTTTTGTCGGATATTGTTCGTGATTTTGGCCCTCAAGAGTATCCGTACTCAGAGGAAGGCCGAGATTTGACCCGTGAGGACTTTGATGATCGCGTTGACATCATTCCTGTTAGTGATCCTAACGCTGGGACGATGGCTCAACGTATTATGCAGTATCAAGCGGCACTACAATTAGCTGCTCAAGCGCCTGATATGTACGATATGCCTCTTTTGCATCGTCAAATGCTTGAAATACTAAATATTAGGGATGCTGACAAGATTGTGCCTGTAGAGGCCGATATGACGCCTACAGACCCAATATCAGAGAATATGAACTTTATTAACGGCGAGCCTGTAAAGGCATTTATCTACCAAGACCATGAAGCCCACATACTTGCTCATAAATCTCTCACGGAAGACCCTAAAATCATGGAGATCATGTCTAAGAGTCCTAATGCGAAGAAGGCTGGGGCTGCGCTGGCGGCTCACATACAAGAACACTTAGCGTTCCAGTACAGATTAGAGGTTGAAAAGCAGCTTGGCGTTCAACTGCCCACGCCTAATGAGGCTTTGCCTGAAGATATTGAATATCGTATATCTCAACTTGTAGCTCCAGCAGCAGAACAACTTAAAGGTAAGAATCAACAAGAAGCGCAAGCAAAACAAGCACAGCAGCAGGCACAAGATCCAGTAATACAGATGCAACAAAAAGAGTTGCAAATTAAAGAGATGGAGGCGCAAACTAAGGCTCAGTCCGAAATGGCTAAGATACAGTTGGATATGCAAAAGGCTACTCAACGCTCTCAGTTAGATCAGGCCAAGCTAAGTCTTCAAGAGCGCACTGAGGAAGCTAAACTTGCTTTGAGAATTTCTGAAGATAAAGGTAGGAATGAGTTAGAAGCCCGAAGAATAAGCTCCAAAGAGCAAATAGAGGGCTTGAGAATTGGAAAGGATATAGCAGAAGATTTATTGGATGGATAGTTTTTCTCCAGCAAACTCTTTTGATTTTTTAAGGAAGTCCTTTCGCAATCAAATGAATGAGTACACTGACCATATAGCTGGTGGTGGCTGTAAAGATTTTAGTGAATACACGAAGTGCTGCGGGATAATTGAAGGATTGGCCTTAGCAGAACGTGAGCTTCTAGACTTGAAGAGTAGGATAGAAGAAAACTGATTCTCCGCATAAGCGGTGCAAGCGACTCTGGACGCTTTTTTCCAGTGCAAAGGACAACTAATGAGCGAATCATTAGCAATAAACGATGACAAAAGCTCGCAAGAAGATGAGCAGTCACGCAAAGCAAAGCAGTTGCCTCAACCTAGGGGCTATAAAATACTTATTGCTTTACCAGAACCCGAAGAAAAAACGGCGGGTGGCATACTCAAAGCCGCCGAAACGCTGCACAACGAAGAAATAGGATCAATCGTAGGTATGGTTTTGGCTCTAGGGCCAGATGCGTATAGCGATTCGCAGCGGTTTCCGTCTGGGCCATCCTGTAAGGAAGGTGATTTTATTCTTATGCGGTCTTATTCTGGAACCAGATTTAAGGTTCACGATAAAGAGTTCCGCTTGATTAACGACGATAGCGTTGAAGCTGTTGTGGAAGATCCACGGGGGATTGTTAAGTTATGAGTGAAGTTCAAGAAGATTTTCAAGAAACCTCATCTGAGGATAAGTTCTTTGGTGTTAAACACACTGTAGGAACCCCTATTGATGGGCCTGTTGCGTCTGAGTCGGATGACTTTGAATTAGAGATTGTTGATGATCGTCCAGAAGAGGATCGTCGCCCTCCTAAAGTAGAGGCTGCATCAGAAGAATCTGATGATGAGGAGCTTTCTGGTTACAGCGAGAGAGTCCAGAAAAGAATAAACAAACTTCGCTACGAGCAAAACGAAGAGCGTAGGCAGCGAGAAGCTGCTGAAAAGATGCGCGAAGAAGCTGTTGTTGTTGCTCAAACTCTTGCGGCTAAAAACAAAGAGTATGAATCTCTTATTAGTCGTGGTGAGTCTGCTTTGGTTGGGCAGATAAAACAAAAAGCTCAGATCGCTTTAGAGTCTGCAAAAACCTCATACAAAAAAGCTTATGAGGAAGGCGATAGCGAAAGCGTTGTTTCGGCTAATGAGCGCCTAATGACGGCTCAAGCTGAGTTGAGAGAAGCTGAGAAATACGAATCAAGCATTGCTCAACAGGCTCAACAGGCTCAAGCCAGAGAGCAGCAGTATCAACAACAACCTCAACAATATCAGCAACCAGCGCAACAGTACCAACAACAACCTGTAGCGCAGCCAGAGCCTGAAGCTCAGAGATGGGCTGCTGATAATCCTTGGTTTATGAAAGACGGTTATGAAGAAATGACCAGCCTTGCATACGGAACACACACCGCCCTTGTGAGGCGCGGGATTGCTCCTAACAGCAAGGAGTATTTTGATACGGTAGACGCAACGATGCGTCAAAGATTTCCAGATTATGATTGGGGCGATTCTAGCGATACAGATGGGCGTAGCGCGACTGTGAACCCTAGTCAACCTTCGTCGGTGGTGGCACCTTCCTCGCGGAACAACGGTGCCAAACCGCGCAAAATACAGTTAACGCCTAGTCAAGTCGCTCTCGCCAAGCGAATCGGACTTACCAATGAACAGTATGCAAGACAACTCTTAAAGGAGAGAAATTGATGACTGAAGAGCGCACACCTAGAGAAAACAAGACGCGAGAAGCGTCTGCAAGACCTAGTGATTCATGGGTTCCTGCATCTATCCTTCCAGATCCCACACCGCAAGATGGTTGGGTTTTTAGATGGGTAAGAACCAAGACCCTTGGTGAATCAGATAATGTTCATGTGTCAAAAATGTTTCGGGAAGGTTGGACTCCTGTAAAGGCTGAAGATCATCCAGAACTTATGCTTGCTTCTGATATTGGATCTCAATTTGAGGGAAATATAGAAGTTGGCGGCTTGCTTTTATGTAAGGCTGAAGAAGCCAAGATGAATGCTCGCACCAGACACTTTGAGCAAATAGCTGATAATCAGATGCATTCCGTGGATAATAATTTCTTGCGCGAAAACGACCCTCGTATGCCGCTGCTCAATCCAGAGCGAAGTACACGGGTGTCTTCATTTGGTAAGGACTAACCTCTGGCAAGGGGTTGGTTGATTAACTTGAGGAGGCCATTATGGCTACCGTTGCAACCCCTATGGGTGCTGAACCAGTTGATACTTTAAGTGCGAGCGGCTCTTTTTCGGGCAAAGTTCGTCACATTAAGATCGCCAATGCTTATGGAACTGCCATTTTTTATGGTGATTTTGTAAAATTGGTCGCTGCTGGCACCGTTGAAAAAGCTGCTGTAACAACTTCTGTTGCCGCAGGCACCGTTGGAATCTTTGTAGGCTGCGCTTACACAGATCCTTCAACAAACCAAAAGACATTTAACCAACAATTCCCAGCATCAACTGCTGCTGATGACATTGTTGCTTATGTCGTTGACGATCCTAAGCTGTTGTTCCGTATGCAAGGTGATGAGGCTATTGCTCAAACCGGACTTGGAAACAACATCTCAGCGGTTAACACTGCTGGATCAACTTCAATCGGAAGAAGCAAGAACGCCTTAGATGGTGGCTCTATTGCTACGACCAATACATTACCACTGCGTGTCGTTGATTTCGTAGATGGCCCATCAAGCACGGTAGGTGATGCATTCACAGATTGCATCGTTACCTATCTGCCTTTGAGCCACGCTTACGAAACCAAGCTCGGCGTTTAAGGAGAATTAGGCAATGGCAATTTCAAGAGCGCAAATGCTTAAAGAACTCCTGCCGGGGCTTAACGCCTTATTTGGTTTGGAGTACGAGAAATACGAAGATGAACACACGCTCATTTATGAGACTGAAAGTTCTGATCGTTCTTTTGAAGAAGAAGTGAAACTGAGCGGCTTTGGTGCTGCTCCCGTTAAAGCTGAAGGTGCGTCAATCTCTTATGATTCAGCACAAGAAAGCTACACGGCTCGCTATAATCACGAGACGATAGCGATGGGCTTCGCCATCACCGAGGAAGCAATGGAAGATAATCTTTACGATTCTCTTTCTGCTCGCTACACAAAAGCTTTGGCACGGGCTATGGCCTACACCAAGCAAGTTAAAGCGGCGAATCTTCTAAACAACGGCTTTACCAGCTTCCAATCTGGGGATGGTGTTACGTTGTTTAATGCTTCGCACCCATTAGTTAACGGTGGAACAAACTCCAACCGTCCAGCTACTGGTGCTGACTTGAACGAAACATCGCTTGAGCAAGCAATCATTGAGATTGCAGCGTTCACCGATGAGCGTGGCTTGTTGATCGCAGCGCGTCCTACGAGCTTGGTTGTTCCTCCTGCATTGATGTTTACGGCAGACCGCTTGCTAGAAACTACTCAACGCACATCTACAGCCGATAACGACATCAACGCTATCCGCAATATGGGTGCAATTCCCGGTGGATACTCTGTCAATCATTATTTGACTGACAGCAATGCCTTCTTCCTCCTTACGGACATACCGAATGGCATGAAGATGTTTGAGCGTACTGCTTTAGAAACGAGCATGGACGGAGACTTTGATACGGGTAACGTGCGATATAAAGCACGCGAACGCTACTCCTTTGGAGTAAGTGATCCACTCGGAATCTACGGATCTCCCGGCTCTAGCTAGAGCAACTTAAATGAGCAGGGCTACCTTCGGGTGGCCCTTGTTCTTTTTCCTGACCGAATGTTTCACGTGGAACAATTGGACTAACCCAGACAGGAGACTAAAATGGGTAATACAACTTTCAATGGAGCAGTTCGCTCCGAAAATGGTTTTAAGGTTATTTCAAAGAACGCCACCACAGGCGTAATTACAGAGGTTGTTGATATAGCCTCTACTGGTATTGTTACCAACAAGTTTGTAAAACACGTTGGTTTTGCCTCTGGCGTAACGGTAAACACTACGGCTGGCGACAGCCCCACTATTGGTGAATTTACGCAACCCGCAAACACA
>TARA_R110000796_G_scaffold252630_1_pt1 | contig 11424 bp, 3 predicted proteins | sample TARA_R110000796 | Tara Oceans TARA_R110000796 (sample SAMEA4397815) | marine metagenome | biome: Polar Biome; feature: [SRF] surface water layer (ENVO:00010504); material: water (ENVO:00002006), including particulate matter (ENVO:01000060) such as... | depth 5 m | reverse complement strand
TATTCAACCGGGGGCGCTACCGTTGGCGAGTTTTCAATCCATCGACTGACCACGGACACATCAAACGAATACACAATTTGGGTCACTGCTGGCTGTGCCGATGTTTTCAGAATGGATACAGGCGTTTGGGTGTCTTGCATCGCAATGCCACACACCAACGCGCAGGTTGTGTCGATCAAGGTTTCGCCAAATCTGGACACTGTAATCTTCTTTCACGAGGACGTGCAGCCGTGGCTTATTCAACGCCTTGGTGCTGATGGCGATTGGCGTTCTGGGGCTGTTGATTTTGATAGCGTTGTTCATTTTCCTTTTGACAGCGGCAACACGATTGACGGGCAAAATGAGGTCCACTTTCTGCGCTTTGACAACATGTCCTCCGGCGACGACTTGGCCTTGGACTTTGCTGGCAATATCTCGGACAAGGTTACTTGGACAACCAACGAAGCGACCAACGGCGCGGCGCTTGAAGTTGCGATTGAAGGTCTGGTTAGCTTTAGTGATGTCACGGTCACAGCCGAAGGCTCTGGAGCAAGCGCAAACTTTCGGATCGAATACGTTGGCAATAAAATATCCTTGCCAGTTCCAATTATCGTTGTCGATATCCTGACGGGTAGCGGAACGGTGGTGGTTTCCAGGCTGCAATATGGACGAAAGCCCAAAGATTTTTTGTGGAGCGCATCGCGCGGATATCCGCGGTGCGGGGCGTTCTACCAAGGCCGTCAATGGATCGGCGGATTTAAGGCGCGTCCTGATCTAATTGTGGGCAGTCGCGCCGGATCATTGTTTGATTTTGAGGAAGACGTCGATCCGGTTGCTGGTTCGCCTATCGTTATAGCTCCAAACGTGGACGATCAAATCACGATCCAAAATATCTATCCTGGCCGTCACCTCCAGATTTTTACCAGTTCGGCGGAAATGTATATTCCAGACGAGCCGATCACGATTGACAATATCGCCCTTAAAACCACGTCGCGCCACGGGACGAACGAAAGCACGCAGCCTGTGGACGTGCAGGGCGGCACGCTCTTTACAGATCGCAACGGGCGAGCCTTGCGCGAATATCTGTTTCAAGATGCAGAGCAGAGTTATTCAGCGGAACCTATTTCTATCTTGGCCGGGCATCTGATGGCGAGCCCTCGTTCCTTGGTCTTGCGACGAGCGCGTGACGTAGACGAGCCAACGTTGCTGTTGATTGCCAATACCGGGCTTGATCGGGCGGGCGTTACGGTCCCGGCTGCAATGTGTGTGATCGACAGATCGCAACAGGTCACGGGCTTTTTCCGAGTTAAAACGCCAGGCACGCCGCTGGCCTTTTCAACGGCCCAGGGTGGCGAGGCTTTTGCAGTCACGCGGCGCGATCTGGCTGGCCCAGAATGGAATTACCTAGAGCAGTTTGATGATGAATGTATGTCTGACGCAGGGGTGAAAATAAGCGGGTCTGGTAGCAGTGTTGATTTGACCGGGATCGCGGAACACCTTGAGGGTCAAGAGGTCTATGTGCATGTGGATGGCTTGCCAATTGGCCAGTTCACGGTGGCGTCAAACCTAATTGATTTGGGCGATGAGAGCTACAGCGCACAGGTTGAGGTGGGTTTGCGCATGGTTCCTAGAATTGTGCTGCATCCCTACAAGGGACGCGGCGAAACATCGCCAACCATGCAAGCAATGCGGATATTCAGAGTATTGCTGCAAATGGAACGCACGGGCGGGATCGCGATTGGAATGTCTGGCAGCGTTGCGCGTCCGGTATCTTTGCAAAACTATGACAGCGGGTTAATGGACCCGACGTTGGAGGAAGTTCTGTTTAGCGGATCAAAGCGGCTTTCTGGCATTGGTCGTTGGCAGGTCGAGCCGACGTTGGAAATTACACAGATCGAGCCTATGCCTTTCTTGCTGCGCTCGTTATCGTATGACGTAAGATTTTAGGGGATAAATATGTCAACTGTATTTGCAGCAATTGGAGCAAGTCTTGCGGCAGCAGGAATTGGAACCGCTGCGGCGGCAGGAACGGCGGCAGCTACCACGGCGGCAGCGGCGGCAACCACGGGTGTGCTTGGGACAGGATTATCTATATCCACGATCAGCACAGTCTTGAGCGCGGGGTCGGCGCTGGCCGCAATCGGTCAGGGGTTTGCAGCCAACAACCAAGCCAAAACACAAGCGGCGTTTGCAAAAATGGAAGCGTCACAAAATGAAGCGGCTGGTGCGCAGCAAGCCAGCGATCTAGCGCGAGAATATGCGGCGTTGCGTTCAGAGCAATCTGTGATCCAGCTCGCGAATGGTTTGGATATTGGCGTCGGCACTCCGGTCAACGTGGCAGAGGCAACGTCACGCCAGGCAGATCGCAACCTATCCGTAACGCGTGAAAACACGCGCAATCGTTCCCGCATGTCGCGCCTGCGTGGTCGCGGTCTTTTATCAGAGGGTAAGGCTGCATTGGTTGGCGGCTTTGGTCGCGCTGGTGCAATTGGCTTAGACGCCTTTCAATTAACAGGATGATCTAAATGGCTTCGATTAGGCGCTATGGACCTTCAATGGTCAAAACAGAGGTCATGCCTCGCCCGCAACTTGGCAACGGAGCGGAGGCCACTCTTGCAGCGTTTGAAGGTGCGTTCTCAAAGGTTAATGAGTTCATCCGCCCGGCAGTCGTTCGCAAGCAAGAAGCAATCGGTGAGCGTGAAGCGCTGGGTAATATCGAAGAAACAGGCCCGCAATTTGACCTGGTAGAAACGCGCGGCCCTGGCAACGTGGCAATTGAGGCCGTCGAAGGCCGTCCGGCGCGTGGCGGTTCTATCTTTAACGCGATGGAGGCGGGGGGCGGTCCTACAAATTCAGCGGCATCATTCGGAGCAATGCAAGCGAGCGGTGGACCCACAAACGCGGCGGCTGATTGGCTGACCTACAGCAATGAAAACGCGATCCGCAATCAACCTATTTCCCAGAGACTTCAAAACGCGCTGGGGTTTTTAGGTGAAATGGGCGTCACAATGGACGTTGTTTCGGGCGGCGAAACTCCCGAACGTCGAGCCAGCAACAGCGGCAGGCACTTGCACGGCGATAGTGCCGACGCTGATTTTTACATGGACGGGCGCAAACTACTGCCCAGCAATCCAGATGATCGGGCTATTCTCACGCAGATTGTTGCCATGGCAAAGGCCAATGGAGTTACAGGGTTTGGCGAGGGCGACGATTACATGGGGGCAGGTCGCCTTCATATTGGCTTTGGTGAAGCTGCTGTGTGGGGTGCTGATGGCAAGGGTGCCAATGCGCCCGAATGGTTGCGCAGCGCGTTCAATTCTAGCGACATAGGCAACCCCGGCGTGCAGGGCTCGACGGTCAATGTGCCAACCGCGGCAGAGTACGAGTTGCGCCAAACGAACGCGAATTCCTTTGAACCGCGCCAGCCTTTCACAGTTCGGGACCAGGCGTTCAACGCGGCGGCTGATCGGGTCATGCAATCGCGGGCAATGGTTGCGCTGGATCAAGGTATCGCGGCTGCGCAACAGCGTGCCGATGGCGACTTGGGCAAGCTGCGTGAGGAAATGGAGAAGGTGCGGGAAACCGTATTGAATGGCCTGCCTGACGAAATGCCCGGCTTGCGCACCTCACTGGAGGAAACGTTCACGCGATCCGCTGGAGTGGCGGAAAGCCAAGCGATTGATCTGGCACAACGCCGGGTTATGGCGCGACAGGATGAAGCGGCGGCGCAGGCTGTCACAGCGATTGAAAGCGAAGCGCAACGCCTTGCTTTGACCGGAGCGTCTGGGCAGGACATTGCGTCACACCTGACCAACTCACAAGCTGCGCTGGCACAGTTCGGCCCGCGCCAAGGGTTTACGCTCAACGGTCAAGAATACCCGCCCGATCCGTCACGCGCTGGCACTATGACGCCATCTGCTATCGCGCAGCAACTTGGCAACGTATCGAACAGCACGCGCAAGGTCATGCTGGAAGCAGAGTTTCAGCGCTCATCTTCGCCGGGTCAGTTCGTAGAGGAATTTAGGCGTCAGGTTATGAGCGGCAATTCCCCGCTACCTGCCGGGGAAAGCCTTGATCTGTTGCGCCAGCTCGAAGGTCGCGCCAGGGCAACGGAAAGCCGACGCCGGACAGAGGCAAACGCAGCACGCGCTTTGCTCGTGGAGCAGACAAACACGCGCATCAACACGTTTGTTCAAATGACAGAGGCGGGCGTGCCTGTTGCCATGCCTCAAGCTGAACGCGCACAGATTTTGGCCGCGCTTTCCCCATATCCAGAAGAACAGCGCAACGCGCGGGAACAGATGGCCGTGGCTGATGCGGCAGTGGTAACGCACGGCATGTCTGGAAACGAATTGCTTGCATACGTCGGGGCGGTTCGCGGCGATGTGCAAGCGTCTGTCGAGCGTGGAGAGCTGAACCTAGAGGGCGTTGCGGTCATTCAGTCCCTAGAGGATCGGGTCAGCAAATTGCAGGACGCGATCACGGCTGAAATGGTCGGCCTTCCCATGATTGAACAGCTCGCAATGGACGGCGCGACTGCTGAACTGGTGGATTATGACAGCTTGCGCGAGCAAGCGGCAGGCAATCAAGACGTGCTGAACCAAATCAACGAGGTTGAAGCGTTCCATAGAGATATTGAGGCGATCCGTTATTTGACCGCTGATGAGCGCGAGGCGGCTTTAGAGGTCGCACGTACCCAACTGTCAGACTTGGCCGCACAGGGCGAAGGTTACGGGGCCGGGGCGCTCATGACGCAAAAGGTTGTGGATCGACTGGAGGAATGGTCGGATCATCGCCGCGACTTGGCAGAAACGGACGTAATTGCGTTTGCGGAAGCGTCTGGAATTGCCCTGCCTAGCTTTGACGGTGCGGAAGGGCTGGGCTCAATTGGTCAAATCCTATCGCAACGGGTCATGGCAGTGAGGCCCGCAACCATGAATGAGGGCGTGGATCATCCAGTTCCTTTGAGCAGGTCCGAAATTGACGGCCTGACTGACATTTACCGCGACAGCTCGCGCGGCGAACAGATGGCGTTTCTAAGCTCTGTTGTCGCTATGGGCGAAGATCAAGCCGACGCTGTTTTCGCCAAGATCGGCGCATCCGAACCTACGTTGTTTGCAGCCGGGACAGTTTACAACGGCGGCAATCAAGAGGCTGCATCTGTGATCCTGCGCGGCTCTACCGATGTAAAGCTAGAAGGTGGTGGGGCTTTGGACTTGTCGTCTGCACGTCAGGGAGCATTGGGAGATTTGCTGTCTGCTAACATTTTGCAATCGGAAAGCATTGCGCAACTTGACGCGGCTGCACTGGCTTACGCACGGGGCCGGGCCATAATCGACGGGGGCCGGGCTATCGCAATTGACGACATTCAAGCGGGCTTTGATATTGCTCTTGGCCAACAAGCCGATGGATCGGGCGGCGCGGTCATGACCGAATACGGCGCGACAATTGCACCTAAAGGCTGGGTTGCTTCTACTGGTTTATTTGGAAGCCAAAGCCAGTCTATTGAGGCTGCGATTGGTTCAATTGACGATGTGAAGCTGACCCAATTGGCGAGGGGTTTGGTAACGGATAGGCTTGGCCGTCCTATGGACGCTGACACGCTCTTGGGTAGTATTGAAGGTTTGCGCCCATCGCCTGACGATCCGCATATCTTGGTTCCTGTTGACGCTGATGGCGCAATCTTCTTGACTGATAGCGGAGGCGGTGAAGGGACCAATGGGGTTCTGCAATTTGACCTGCGGGAGCTGACACAATGACCGGACTGGTAAAAGTTCAGCCAATTGATTTTGCCGTAACTCGTGGCCCTGACGTTGGCTATGTTGAAGGCGCGACGGCAGGCGTGGACAACTCAAGGATCAGCCGATGGACAACGCAGCGACGTAGGGAAAATGAAATCGACGCGCCTATGCTGGGGCTTGTTCAAAAGCTTATTGATGATGATGCGCCAATGTCGGACGGGCTGCGCGAGCAGATTTTCAACTCCGACTTTCAAGCCAACGGCGAATTTCTGGACAGTCTCATATCTGAAAGCCGGGATATGGGGTATGAGCTGCCGCCAGAATTAAGCCAAGAGGGTATGCAGGCGCGGCGTGAGACTATCTTTGCGCGTGATGGCGCACGCATGGACGCAAACAACGAAACCCTAAGCCGTGCCACACCATTGGGGCAGGCTGGCGCTTTCGTCGGCGGGATGGCGGCCGAGTTTGAAGACCCGGTGAACCTGGCAACTATTCCTTTTGGCGCGGCGAATGGCGCAAGGCTGGCGACAGTTGTAGCAGTCGAGGCGGCTTTGAACGCCACGCTTGAAGGACTGCAAACGCCGGGACGCAATGAAAACCTGGTGGCCTTGGGTCAAGAGGAAGAAAGCATCTTGATGAATATGGCCGTTGGTGCTGTTTTTGGTGCATCAATCCCGTTGGCCATAAGAGGGACGCAAGAGCTTGGCGGGCTCGTGTCCACTTCATCGCGTGCGATCCGGTCCAGAGTTGCGGACCTTGCCAGCAGAAGCCGAAGCCCTGCGGCCCAGGCTGCGGGCAATGCAATGACGCGCGACATTGCGCAAGAAGCGGACGCTGTGGCGGTAGAAACGCCGGAGGCGGTGCGAGAGTACCGAACCAGGACGGACGAAGCCCAGGTCGCCGCGTCGGAGGGCCGTGCGCCCGATATGCCAGAGCGCCCACTGGCGGCGTTTGCTCCAATTGATAACGACGGGTCACAGCTAGTTGATCCGCGCGGTTTGCTGGTCCAGCCAGAAGTGTTCCAATTCAAAAGCGAAATCGTGGCAGAAGGTGGCGTTACTCCCAAGCTCCAGGGCGTCACGGAATGGGTGCCACACCGCGCTGGCGTGACGCTCGTTTACGAATACGCTGACGGCTCCCAAGCTGTCGCGGACGGCCACCAACGAACAGCCTTGGCACGCCGGATCATGGCCCAAGACCCAACCCAAAATATCCGCCTGCGTGCGCAAGTGTTCCGTGAGGAAGACGGGTTTTCAGTCGAGGACGTGCGCGTCCTGGCGGCGCTAAAAAACATTGGCGAAGCTGCGGACGGTATGACCGCAAGCATGGCAGGGGATGCGGCCAAGGTGTTGCGCCTGCGTCCAGAGGCCATTGCCGATCTGCCGCGCGGCCCTGGCATTGGCCGGGCTCAAAACTTGGCCAAGCTGTCCGATGATGCGTTCGATCTGTTTATCAATCGTGTGATCGAACAGCGGTTTGCGGAGCAGATCGGCAATATGGTATCTGATCCCTCTATGCACCTGCCGATTGCCCGGCTCATTGAGCGCGTCCGGCCCGAAACAACAGAGCAAGCGGCCAATATCATATCGCAAGCAATGGAGGCCCCAACGTCGCGCGAAACTACGTCGGATTTGTTTGGCGAAACAGAGGTGGTTGAAAGCCTGTATCTGGAGCAAGCCAAGGTTTTAGAGCGTGCCATGCAGATCATGCGGACAGATCGTTCGGTGTTCAAAACTTTGACAGATCAATCTGAAAGGATTGAAGGGACCGGGCAAAACCGCTTAGACAAAACCACAAACGCAGATGCACGCGGCCAAATTGAAGTCGCGCTCGGAGCAATCAAACAACTGGCGCACCGCGCTGGTCCAATATCGGAGGCACTACGCGATGGCGCTCAAACGTACAGAACAGACGGGCGGCTCAAAGACGCAGCCGAAAAACTCGCAGCCGTTGTCCGACGAGAGGTTGAGCGAAATGGCCTCGCTGGGGTTTCAGATGGCGGAAGCCGACGCGCTCCACAATCTGCGCGAGCGGAGCAAGCTGCACCTGATCCCAACGAAGGCTTCTCGGACCCCGTAGGCGAGGCGGCGCAAGCCCAGGTAAGGCAAACTCGGATTGAGCCACGCAATGATGTAAACCCAGAGCGGGATACTTCAAGCCAAGTAGGTGCGACGGAAGAAGACGGCAATCTGCCTGAAAATATCTTCATGCCAATTGATAAAACTGCTACGGCAGACGCTCAATTAGCGCAAATTTCAAACATGACGGCAGAAAATCGTCCAATTGTTCAGCGGATCATGCAGATTGTGGACGAGAGGTTCGGCACCCAAAGCGGCGACAATGTTAAGGCTTTGGAGAATGTAGCGGCGAAAGCCGAACGCCCTTCCATCCTAGCAAAAAAACCTTGGTTCACGATTGGACACATTAGAGACAGTTACCGATTTAAGACTGTCATAAACTCTTTGGACGATGTGCCAGGGATTTTTGACGTTTTGCTTGAAAACGGAATTTCTCTTGTAAAGGTCGATACTGGCAAAATGTTTAACCCTGGCGCATGGGGCTGGAGGATTATTGCGTTCGACTTGCGTATGCCAAACGGTCAGCTTGTCGAATGGTATCTTCCCCTTAAAAACATGGAGGCGCAAAAGAAAGCCGAAGGCCATTTAATTTTTGAAGAATGGCGCGACAAATCAGACGCGGAAATCCACAGCGATCCCGCACTAGAGGCAGAATACAAAGCGGCTATTCAGAGAAGTTTTGAAGGGTATAACGAGGCTTTTGCCGCAGACTTAGAGCGCGTCAGTCAGTCGGTTGACGATGCTGCTGCGTCCTGGGCCAAGTCGGAAAGCTCAATCTTTGAGGCAGCGCGTAGGTCGCCCAGCTCGTCAGGCGAAATTATGTCGGCTGGTGTTCGTGACTTGGAAAACCAAGCTCCGTCTAGTCCACGAGTTAATGAAGGCCCGTCAGAAAAGAACAGTAGCGCACGCGATGTGCCTGGTTCAATGAGTGCTGATGATGGTGTTGGCATTAGGCTTACTACTCCCAAGGCAGATATAGACACTCCTGGTGCGGTTCGCAATAGGTCCGAAGAAACAAGCGCAGGAACGCAAAGCCTTATAGACGGTGTAGCTCCGATCACTGCACGGGACAGAATGGAAGCGGCGCAAGCTGCTCCTATTACTGGCCGTCCAGCCGGAAGCGATACGCAGATCGGTGGGCTCTTTGATCCTGGTGATCCGGCGCGATCTGATCTGTTTGACCAGGTTCCAGTGGGTCGCGGATTTGACAACGACGGGAACGAAATTGCATTAACTATGACACGCTCCGACCTTGCGGCAGAGCTTGACGCGGATGATGAATTTATTGAACAGATCGGAGTTTGCTTGAAATGAGTATCAAGGATTGTATCGGGCGCGGTGTTGCCGCTGGCTTAATGGACCCAGAACGCGCACGCCTTATTCTTCGCGAGTATGACGGTGTGTTCGATCAGATGCGGCAGAACATGGGACACACTCAAGCGGAGGCGGAGGCGGCGCGTACTGTTGTGGGCCGGGCAACCCGTGAAGCGTTCGAGAAGCGGCGCAAAACGCAGCTCCAAGCGGCGGCAGTAGATCGGCAGCTAGGCCGCATGGCTGACTACAAGACAATTCGAGGCGAGGCCAACCCTCATGGCTTCCTTGTCGACATGGTTTCAAATCGCAGGGGTTCGCGGGGGCAGACGCTCGACGGGAAATATAGCGCAGTTCGGGCAACCTTGCGCGGTCAGATGGGCGAGGCTGTTGTGGCGTTTCGTGCGACGGTATTAGGAACCCGGCGCAATGCCATTGCTGAAAGGCTGGGGCAGCAAAACAAAATTGAGCTGCTGAATAACACCACGCGGGAAATCTTTGGTGAAACGAGCAATGACCCCAAGGCGCGATCTATGGCCCAGGCGTGGCATAAGGTTTCAGAGCAGGCACGCACGCGGTTCAACGCGGCAGGCGGTCACATTGGCAAGCTGGAAGATTGGGGCTTGCCCCAGGGACACGACGCCCGGCGTATCCGTAAGGCTGGATATGATCGCTGGAGGGCTGAAATACTCCCGCGCCTGGACATGGCCAAGATGGGCGAGCGGTTCAATGATGGTATCGCCTTCACTGCGGAAAGCCTGGAAGTTCTTTTGAATGATGCGTTCGAGGCGATCCGGTCAAACGGACATTCACGCCGCGATCCTGTCGCACGCACTGGCTCATCCTTGTCTAACCGTCGCGCAGATCACAGGTTCTTTGCCTTCAAAACTGCCGATGATTGGCTGGCCTATTCGGATCGGTTCGGATCGGGCCGTGATACGTTCAAGGTAATGATGGGACACTTGGACGATATGGCGATGGACATTGCGATGATGGAGGAATTGGGGCCGAACCCTAACCACACATTCGCCTTCCTCAAGGACGCGGCGATGAACATGGCGGAGACTTCAAGAGACATCGACGCACCACGCCGCGCAACCAAGGCGCAGAAAACCGCGCAAGATATGTTTGATATGCTGCAAGGTCGCTCCAACATTCCGCACAATGAAACGGCGGCGAAGGTCGGGTCGGCAATCCGAAATTACAGCACGTCGTCACTGCTCGGTAGCGCTGTAATTTCTTCGGTGTCTGACATCAATATGGCTCGCGTTACGGCTGGATTTGTGGGTATCGGAAAGCTGGCTCCGGCCAAGATGATGGCCCGCATTTATCGCAGCCCACAACTGCGCAACGAGCTGGCCGAAGCTGGCATGATTTTTGAAAACGCTGTGGATATTGGTAACGCTGTGGCGCGGTATGAGTTTGAAGACATGCAGTTTGAAAGCGCGGCCCGGCTTGCTGACTTTACGATCAGATCAACGGGCTTGGGATGGCTGACGGAGGCACGCAAACAAGCGTTTGGCGGCGCTGTCATGCACACCCTGGCAACGGACTGGAACAGCAAGACCTTTGGCGATCTTAACCCAAAGGCGCAGCGCACGTTGACAGACTACGGCATCACCAAAAGCGATTGGGAATTGATACGACAAGCCGACGTTTACACCACGCCCAAGGGCTTGGCGCTACTGCGTCCGCAAGAGGTCGAGGCGGTAGCCGGGCGAGCTGTGGCAGATAGATACCTTGAAGCGATCCACTCAATGCAAGATTTTGCCGTGCCTTCAACTGATCTGAAAGGGCGTTCTGCCGTTTTGAACAGCACGAAAGGCGGCTCTATTTCTGGCGAGCTGATCCGGTTCGGGCTCCAGTTCAAGGGCTTCCCGATCACTTTGCTTTTCACGCACGTTTCGCGGATTGTAAACGAGGCACGGGCAGGTCGCCCAGGGACCGCGCTATCTTATGCGGGCGGCTTCATTCTGGGAAACACGTTGCTTGGCGCGGTGGCTATCCAGCTCAAGGAATTGGCCAAGGGTCGCGATCCTAAAGAAATGGTCAATAAAGAATTTTGGGGCGCTGCCTTCTTGCAGGGTGGCGGCGTCGGTATCTTTGGCGACTTTCTGTTTGCAGATCATAACCGCTTTGGTGGTGGCTTTGGCGAAACGCTTGGCGGTCCTGGCGTTGGTCTGGCTTCCGAAGTTGCAAAGCTGACAATTGGCAACATCACGGATGGCGGCGACAACGTGGCCGACGATCTTATCGGCTTCATGCGTCGATGGACCCCTGGGGGGTCTAACTGGTATTGGCGGGCAGCGTATGAG
>TARA_R110000796_G_scaffold27927_5_pt1 | contig 11437 bp, 13 predicted proteins | sample TARA_R110000796 | Tara Oceans TARA_R110000796 (sample SAMEA4397815) | marine metagenome | biome: Polar Biome; feature: [SRF] surface water layer (ENVO:00010504); material: water (ENVO:00002006), including particulate matter (ENVO:01000060) such as... | depth 5 m | reverse complement strand
AGGCGCACGCTGACGCTGTGCTCCGAGACCAGTCGAGCCTTGAGCGCGCGATGGAGACGATGATGGTGGCTGGCGCTGCTATCGGACTTTGCTGGTGTGACCCTGAGCGGGAATTGCATGCAGGGAAGCGAGAGCACGGTAGCGACCTCATTGGATACGGTGAGGCAGTGCTAGACGAACTCCACGACGACGGGTGGACAGCGGCGCAGGTTGGCGAGGTCGCGCCCGCAATCATCAAGCGGATCACGGCAGCGGCGGCGACAGCGAACAGTGAAGTGCAGGCTCGCGTGGGTTTTTCCAGAGCGCGGAGGGCCGAAGCTCACTGATGCGTATGGATATTGGATTGCACCTCCTCGGCGGCGACCCGCTCGGATACTACCGACAGCCGCCAGAGGTGCAGGTGGATCTGCTCGCGTATTGGCGCGTGATGAATGACAGGGACGGCGCGTGGCGCTGGGCATCCCTCGGGCCGATGCGCCTGGGAGACCTCGCGCGGTTCTCTGTTCGCACGGGCCTTTCTGATGTCATCAGCGGGGCTAGGGCATGGCTTGAGGGTCGAGGCGGCGTCAGGTTTCGGGGCCCGGTGATACAGGACGCTCATAGGTCGCTGTTGAACGCAAACGCTGATCGCGTAGGGGCGAGTAAAAAGGCCAGAGCATTCTGGCTCGGAGGCTGAGATGGCTGAGATTCGCCACGTCCTGACAGCGGACGCCGACCAACTTCTCCAGACGATGGAGGATGTGAACGGCGCTTTCGATGAGAACGCCGAGGCCACAGGGGACGCGGACAAGCAGAGCAAGCAGTTCACGAAAACCACAAAGGGTCTCGCTATTGGGCTCGCTGCCACGACGGCGCTAATGGCTAAGGGCGTGATGGTCGCCATTAACTATGGCGATGCCCTCGGCAAGATGAGCGAGAGGACCGGGCTCGCCGTCGAGTTCCTGTCAGGTCTTGACCTACTAGCGCAGAAGTCTGACACGTCGATCCAGACGTTGGCGCGTGGTGTCTCCACGCTATCAAAGGGCCTGCTTGACGCCACGATCAACGGCACCGGGCCCGTAGCTGATGGGCTCGCTGAACTCGGGATATCGGCAACGCAGGCGAACGGCACCCTTAAGGACTCGGAGAGTGTCTTTAAGGAGATAAGCACAGCCCTTGCTGAGATGGAAAACGGGACGGTAAAGACCGCCCTGGCTCAGAAGTTGTTTGGCGGCGCTGGTCGGGAGCTTATCCCACTGCTCAATCAGAGCGCCGATGGCATCGAGCGGAACATCAAGGCGAGTGAGGAGCTTGGGCTCGTCTGGTCTGACGAGGCGTCTCAATCCGCCGAGGACTTCAACGATGCCCTGACGGACCTAAAGAGCGTCTCTGATTCCTTCTTCAACGCGGCGGCTCAGTCCTACCTCCCGGTGCTATCAGACATCGTGCAGGGCGCTGTGCTCGCCGCTCGTGCGTTTATGATGTTGGGCGTGGCGCAGCGTGACGCCGACAAGGACGCCAGGGAGGGCGCACAGGCGGCGATCCGGGATCAGTCCGAGCGGGTGGTCGGGCTCAAGGAGCAACTCAAACTTCTCAAGGGCGATGGGGTCCGCATAGCCACTATCGGATGGACTGCCTTCCAAGAGGAGATCGCAGCGGCGACGGCAGAGTTAGACAACCAGATCCGCGTCCTCGACCGTCTCAACGGGGAGCTGGGAGCCGAGGCCGGACTAATCACCGATGAATCCCGGCTACTCAGGGACAGTGCGGCGGCGCGCGGCGAGGTGACTGACACGGTTGCCAAAGACTCGGACGCGCGGAAGAAGGCATCAGAGGAGGCGGCTGATGCCGCGTCAGCGGAGAAGGATCGGCTAGATCTTGCGGCAGAGGAGGAGGCAGAGCGGCTAGCGGCGGCGCGCGAGGCCCAAGAGGAGTTTGACGAGTTTCTGGAGGGCCGAAAGAATCGGGACATCGACCGCGCCGAGGCTGTCAAGCAGGCACGCATTGACGCGGAGGTCGCTGCCTTCGCAGTCGCTGGCGCGGTGGCTGACTCGCTAGTGAGCCTCACCGACCTCGTGTCAGATGCCGCAGTCAATGCCACAGAGAAGGACAGCGAGGCGCGCAAGAAGGCGCTCAAAGAGCAGTTCATTGCGACGAAGATCGCCGCCATCGCTCAGGCTCTCGTGAACACTGCGCTTGGCATCTCAAACGCTATCGGCAACGCGCCGAACCCGATTGTGGGCGCGATCCTCGGCGTGGTTGCTGGCATCGCTGGCGGCATCGCTGTTGCTGCAATCGCTGCAAAGCCTCCCCCGCAATTCCACGATGGCGGCATGGTGAGTGATGAGATCGATATCAGGGCTCGCTCTGGCGAGGTCGTGGTGCCGAATCCAGAGGTGCGGGCAGCGGGTGGCGTTGAGGGAGTCGCCGCTGCGCTCGGCTCGGGTGGCGGTGGATCGTTTACAATCGTCCAGAAGCTCGACCATAAGGTGGTTGACGCACAGACCCACAGCGCCGTCAGACGTTCTGGGTCTCCTTTGGATTCCGCGCTACGGGCAACGAATCCGCGCGGCACGGGCCGACGAAACCCCTACCAGTCGAGGGCCTGATTCATGGGCATAGACCGCAGCGGAACGAGAGACCTACGCGGAATGCTCGTTCCAGATCCGCGCATCACCACGAAAAACATCACGGCTAAGGACCACGCCACGGCGGGTCTCCGGTCTGACTACACGGAGTCTGGTCGGTTCGCAGGACCATCGGAGCCAGATCAGAGCACGAATCTGATACTCCGCACGTCAGGATCGCAGAGCGCAGACGGCGACATTGAGATCCGCACTCAGAGGAGCGGAGGCGCGCTGATAGAGGGCGCGGGGTTCGTCTACCGGGACGTGGCAGCAGGAGACACCGCAACGCAGTACAAGGGCACTGACGGCGCAGCAGTGGTCACTGACTGGGAACCCCTCCTCTACACGACCACAACAGAGGGCGCGAATATCCGCCCTCATGTGATCCGCCTCCTGAGCGGGCATCTACTCGCTAGCTATTCCGTGACCAGCCTAGGCGTCGTCAGGATAAGGCGATACGACCCGAATACGAGCGACTGGACGAACGTGGACCTTGGCCCGACGAACGCGGGAACGGGATACATCACGGGAGCGGTCACGCTCTGCCAGTTGAGCAGCGGGCGCGTGCTGTGCTTCATACTCGCGGTCGAGCAACAGCAGATCGACGCCTACTATTCAGACGACGACGGGACTAGTTGGACCGCTGGCGGCTATCGCGTGCTTGATGCTGGCGTGACATACGCGACCATCACAGACATCCGAGTGGCTTACTCGCCAGAGACGCAGGAACTTCTTTTGTTTGCTTTATGGGCGAACACCGCAACCTCTCAGGCGACTGCAACGCAGTATGCGTCCGCAGACCTCGGGACCACGTTCACGCGCGTTCTCCTCGATTGGGAGGTGTCAACGGGCGAGAGTATCGAGACACTCGACATCGTTCCGATCCTCGGCGGCGGGTTCATGGTCGTCTACATTGACGAGCAACCTGCCAACGATGACCTGTGGCGCAGGCGTCTCGGCTCGGCGTTTGATCGCGTGAATACGGCGGAGCGGTCAGAGCCTGACAACGCAATCACTGCACTGGACGACGTGACTGCATGGGCTGACGAAGACGGCACCATGTGGCTCATCGTCGGTGATGGGTACACAGGCTCTAAGAGCCGTCTTGGGGCGATGTACAGATCGCTCGATCAGGGCGACACATGGGAGGACGGCGCAGACACACAGGGCACCTATTCGCTCCACACAGGCACGACGACGACCAATAGGCTGACCAGATACTCCGCGATGTCCATCGGCGGGAGGACCGCTCTGGTGTCCCACTGGACGGCGGGGACGAGCGCATACGATCCCGGGAGCACTGGCGTCCTCTGGTATGGCGGGCACTCGTCACAAACGGCACCGGTCGCCGCCCCGGTCCCGGGCCTCGACCTGAGCAACAACGATTACAGAGACGTTGACTACATCGCATGGGGGCATCAGCGCAGCGGCACGAACCCAGGCGGCATCTGGTATCCGGTGGAGACTCCCACCTCGGTAGATTGGACGGGTGCGGGCGCAGGCTCAGAGGCCCTGATCACAGCGGGGTCATTGCAAATCACGACCACTGCGGGTCAGTCGCGCGACCTGAGCAGGACAGAGACGGATGATTCTGTCTCCGCTGTCTTCCTAGATTTTGAGGTCGATATCGACGCGGGAGACGGAAGCACATCAGCGGAGGAGATCGCCTTTATTGTCCGACTCGCGGATGGCACATTTCAGTATGAGGTGCAAGTGCGGTGCTCCTCCGCTGGATACAGAGTCTATGACGTGAACGCATCGGCCAATGTCGGTGCGGCTGTGGCGTTTGACCTCACGGAGCCTGGGCATATCAGGCTGGCGATGGATGACCACGGACACGTCAAGACGTGGCACGGCAGAGGCGGGCACGCGCGGGCGTTCTATGCGGGCACCACAGGCTCAGGGCTCACGGATGGCGGCGCGGGAGCGGCTAACCTAATCTCGTGGGGTCACTCTGGCGCAGCGGCAAACGTGTCCCGCTGGACGCTCGTGGGTTATTGCTTCTGGCCTCACCGATGGTCAGGGACGCAGACCGACTCTCTCGCGGCTTCGTGGGCCAACCCTATCGACATCCACCCGAAGTCATACCCGACAAATGGGCCCGCCCTGCTTCACGATTCGGTGAGCATCGAGGCGATATCTGGCCCGAGCTGGATCGGTGAGACCCAGCGAATCAAAACCGCGTATACGCGCCCGATCTCTGCCGTTCACCCAGGCGTGTCTCCGTCTCCGTCGAGAGACTGGCAGGCGGCCGAAGACGGCCACACATACGACATCGTATGGGATCTTGAGAGTGAGGCGGCGTTCGCAGATTCGTTCTGGGAGTCGTCCTCTCTCGGGGCGTTCCTCTCGGGTAGCAACCTCACATCATGCAAGGTACAGGGCAGCGTATCCGGCGCATCCTGGGTTGATCTGATCACCCTGAGCGCATCCACCGGGTACAGCGAACTACCGTTCCATCGACACGGGCGGATGATCGAGCCAGACACGGGGACCGCGCCCTCTGGCGATAGGTGGTCTCCCCACATGATGCACGCTGGTGACTCGATCCTGCTGGACGATGAGGGCGAGAATCAGACCTATCGCAAGATATTGAGCAACGCCGAAGGAGGATGGCGCGCGGGGTCAAAGTTGGCGCGGCTGCAACTGGACTCCGCTCTGCTCGATGGCACCGAGGCGGCGAGCGGCAAGGCTACGATCTACCGGCGCAACTTTGGTGGAGTGGCGCACAACATCACAGCCCGATACAGGTATGTGAGGCTGCACATCCCGGCGCAGAAGGTGGTCGGCGGTGCCTATCAGATCGGGACGCTATCCCTCGGGCCTGTGTTCGTGTTCGGCCTCCAGTACGGAAACACTTGGGCGACGGAGCGCGCCAGCAATGTCGAGCTAGAGACCAGAGACTCAGGGGTAAGAGCAAGCAGGGTGCGAGGAGTGAAGCGGCGCGGGTTTGAGATCTCGTGGTCCTCGCAACCGCAGGACACGACCCGGATGTGGGATACCGAGCCATCACCGGACTATGTGACCGGCACGACTGGCGGCGATCCTGTGGCTAGCACGGTGGACACCGTTTATCAGATCCTCGGCATGACAGAGAGGCTGGACGGGCCAAACACGCCTATCGTCTACCTCGGCAGAATCGAGCGCGGCGCAGGGTCTCACGTTTACACGATGGATCCTCATTGGCTTTACTGCCGAATGACCACGCAGACGACTAGCCTCGACCATGTGGTGGGATCTGATGGCGTCTCCCCCGTGCTGAGAGGCAATCGCGTGGCTCTCTCTGAGGAGGTCTGATGGCTTCGCCGGTCTGGCTCATCGACATCGAGGCTGGCACCACATGGCGCTTTGCTACTCGGCGCATTGTGTATGCGGGCAGCGTCTACGCGGACGGACTGGAGACATCGGGATCGTTCGGTGATGCGCTCTCGTTCTCTGTGCCATCAGAGTCCGTGATGCCCATCACAATCAGCGCACAAGCGGTCCCGCTGCTCGATACCGAAGACATCTCAATGGGTGCCACGGCAACCGTCCGCTATTGGCGCGACCCTGATGGTGACGATCCTGTTGTCGTCCTGTCAGGCCCGCTAGAGGATCCCGAGTACGGTGGTCCAGACGAGCCCCTGACTGCATCTGTGCGAGAGGTTCCGTGGGACGACCACGGCAAGATCCCGCAGGCAACCGCGCGCATCAATGACGACACATGGCCGAATCGTGACACCCTCCCCGACATAGAGGACGAGTTCTATCCGCTTGTCATCGGTGAGCCTGGAGTGGCATCTGCTGGCGTCTACGGGTCGCCCGCCTATTACGTTCTGCGCGGGGCGACTGACTACGTTCTGATTGCACAGCATCCTGTGCTGGCGTCTACGGTCACGATCCACGACGAGACCGGCCCGAGTAGCGCGAGCCTGTCAGTCCTTACCGTTCTTGATGGGCTCGGCAGGAGCGTATCCGTGGCGAATGCGTCAGCGTGGGCGAGCCTCGATGCTGGGGATGAGTTGTGGGCGGTCTGGGATGGCGGGGGCGGGTTGGCGAATCCAGAGGCCCCGTCTGACCTACTGACAGGCGCGGGAGACGTGATCGAGTACATCCTTCATCGGTCAACGATTCGGGTCGATTGGGGCCGACTCCGCGCCGCAAAGATGCGGCTTAACGCATACAGGATCGACACCTACATCCAGGCAGACCCAGGAGAGAGGGTCACTCCGTGGGACTGGATCGTTGATCAACTCCTGCCGATCCTCCCGGTCTCCGTCCGCACGGGCCCTGGCGGGATATATCTCACAGTGTTCGACCCTGGCACGCCTAACTCATCAGCGCGCGGCGCGCTAGAAGAGGGCCGAAACTGTGACCGAGTGTCAGCGGTCTCTGTGGTCGGCACGTCCGACGTGGCAAACGACTACTCGCTATCGTATGCCCCACGCGCGAACAAGGACAAGGGGTCTCTTGTCGTCCGAGTGACAGGCTCACAGGAGACGCTCGATGCGTATTCTGGCGCTGTGGCGTCCTCGATTTGCGTCGAGTCTGTCAGGAGATACGGGGTGATCTCCCGCGAAGTCTCGACATCTGCCGTCTACGATACGGCGACGGCGACGAAGATCCTGATGGCTATGGCGGCGCGTGATTCGTTGCCATCGCGTGAGGTCGTCTACGTTCTCGATGATGGGAGCCTCACCGACCTTGAGCCCGGTGACACCGTTTCGGTGACTGACTCGTCGCTAGGGTGGCGGGACCGCACGCTATATGTGTGGTCTGTGCGCGTGGCAGATGAGCGTGAGGTCACGCTCCGAATGTGGCATCAGGCAGGGCGCGACTACCGGAGCAATGTCTAGCCGCTTCGCTGCGCTTGCGGTACTGTGAGCACGCATTTCTGGGGGCACCGGAGATGAGATGTCAGACGTTCGACGACACACCCTGACCACCGCTTACCTCGGAGCCGAGCAGACGATCCCAGCGGGCTCTATTCGTCTAGAGGTCTGGGGCGTCGATGCTAACCCGGCGACGGCACACTCCGCGATCTGGTTCCGCACCACGGACCAACAGGGGACGACAGCCGAACTGCTCATCCCTGCGGGGCAGACCTTTAATATGCCGATGGACAAGGGTGGGCCGAGTAGCTGGACATATAATGTCAAGTCGGTCGCCGGGACTCCTGACGCCTCTGTGGTGCTGATCTAATGCCGTTCACCGGAGGCGGATCCTCGACCCCTACCGCTTCGGCGGGCGCTTTCGACATATCGACAGAGTGGAATAATGGGGACGGGTCCGTCGATTCTCGGATCGTCACAACCCGCGCACCCGTTGTTACCATCGACAGCAATAGTCCCGGCAACCTCAACGCTACCCTGGACATCACATTCCAAATTTGATAGGCGTCGATCATGGCTCTTCCTAATCCGACTCTCTCGTGGCAAATGACCGCTTTGGTGCCGACAAGCTCGACCTCGGCGGGTTTCATCGCGGCAATCAATACCGCTGTCGCGTCTCTCACCGGAACGCAAAAGTGGGAGGCCAGCACGCCGACCGGCTCGGGCACTGGGCTAGAGGCCATCCTCCTCACGCCGGAGGCTAATAGTCCGGCGAAGGATGAGGTCACTGTCCTGATCGGCATATCCAACGGGACTGAGCCCGCAACCGCTGAGATCATCGACAACAATGCGCGGATTGCGAATCGTCCTCTGTGCTCTCTCGGTGGGAATTACGCCACCGGGACGAACTGGTACGACCCGAGCCCCTACGGCGGGAGCGTGCGCTATCTGGAGTTAGCACCGTGGTGTGCCGTAGCAACATCGATTACGGATATCTTCGTGATCGCGTCCGCAGAATCGATCTTCATCGGAGCGCGGGAGTCAGATTCAGTCTGGTATGGGACGCTACTTGGCTCGATAATCGAGCCGCCGTCAGCCGCCGCCGCAGAGAGCGCGAATGAGCGAGTTTTCGGCTATCTCTGCACGGGCACGACCGGCTCTTACGATTTCACCACGGTTATGACCGGGGGGAACAACTGGGGAAACGACAACACAGGCTCAAGTCAGTGCAAGGGCGTTTTCTTCAGCCCGGTCTCGCCCACAGCAACGATCAAGGGTGAGATCATTAAAAGCAGCGGCGTGACCATCAGCGCGACGAGCGGTACTGACCTTGCAGGCAATCCGCTATTCCAGGCGGTCTATGTACAGGTGACCGGGGGGGGCGCAATCCTCGGAAGGTTGCGCGGGGTCTATTTCTGGGAGTATGCGCTCGTTCGGAGCATCGTCCAGAATAGCGCTGCCGTCGATAAGGGATATTGCATGTCGGGCAGCGTTACGTCCCCCGAGCAGGCCATCGTCTTCGGAAACGCCTGATGGTGCGATATTTTCTCAAGGTTGGTGAAGGATGGGCATCGGCCCTCTACTGCCCGAACGAGGCAGGGGCACCGCCCGACCCTGACGGTTTCGTCGCGCCTCCTCTGCTGCTATCTGTGGCGAGCGGAACGGGCGCTGGATCGTCTGGGGTAGACGGCCTCGACGTGAGCGGGATCGACTTCTCGCTCGCCTCGCCCCCCTCGCCGGGTGACGTGATCACGGTGAAGGTCGGAGCCTCCCCGCCTGTCTCCTTCGGCCTGACAGGGAAGACGGCGATCAGCCCGATGACGATCCCAGCGGACACCGCCGTCGTGGTCGCAGCCCCCGGGCTGCTGAGGGCGCACATTCTCAGCCCTGTCGCTCCGAGCCCGTGACACCCTGCGCCCTACCTCCTGAGATCCTCCGACAGATAGCGGACGCTCGGCAGATGGCGCAGGCTCCTTACGATGCGGCCCTGCACCTCATCGCGTCCATCAGGTCGGAGCCGTCGTTGGTCTGTCGGTCCCCCGAGACCGTGACAACTGCCGAGCTACGCGAGCACTGGCCCGCCGACGAGGCCCCAAGCGGGCGCTGACAGGGGCCCGTGGATGCTCGATCAGTCCGACGTGCTGGAGCGCCTGCGCCGCGTGCAGGAGCTTCTTGAGGCCCTGCGGGACCGGGACGCTGAGTTCTCTGAGCGGCTCATCCGCCACGAGTACGAGAGCGCGCAGGCGCGTGACCTCCTCAGAGCCCGCGTGCGCGAGGTTGAGGGGTTGCGTGCGCCCGCCTCCCCCGTGTCCGCCTCCCCCGTATCCGCCTCCCCCGTGCCCGCCCACCCTCCGAGCCTATTCGGTGAGATGGCGGCGAACCGATACGGGCAGATCGTCCTGCTCTCCATCGCCGCCGCCCTGCTCGCCTGGGCTGGCTTGCCCATCAAGCGATGGTCCGAGGGCCTGCCCGCTCCCGCCATCCACGGCGACGAAGGCGGCGACGACGACGCGCACCCTACACACGAAGGAGACTGAGATGAGCAAGCGCAAGAGCGTCCAGAATCGAACCGAGATATTGCTAGGGCTCGCCTTCGCTGCGGTCGGCGTGGTGATGGTCGTCGCGCCTGGGTCGGGCGGTGCCTACGCTGGCGCATTCACCGCGTTGTGCGCCGCCATCGGATACGCCGGGGCCCGGTATCAGGAGGGGGAGACCCAACGCCCGTCTGGGACATTGCCCACCCCTGGCGAGGTCGAGCGGTGAGCGATGTCATCAAGCGTCTCCCGTGGTGGGGATGGGCTCTGCTCGTCCTCGTCGGCGTGCTCGTCGTCCTGCTCTCGGTGCCTGGACTGCGGGACCATGCGGCCAAGATGCTCGGCGGGGTGTTCGCGTTTGCGTTCGGTGTGCGCTCGACTCAGCGCCGCTCTGCCGCCAGGGACGAGGCGACCGACGCACAGGACAGCATCACCGAGCGCGGGGAGGTCGAGGCTGTGCAGACCGTGGAGCGCCGTGAGCGTGCCTCTGAGCGCGCCGAGGATGCCGAGGGCGAAAGCGTGCGTCGTGACGAGCCGAAGACGGCAGAGGAGCGGGCAGAGCGCCTCGACGGCATTGTGGACCCGTTCAAGTCGTGACCATCGACGCCCGCCTCATCCTCCTCGCTGCCGTCGTCCTGCTCTGCACGGGTGCCCAGCGTCACCGGCTCATCGACCCCATCGAGTGGCCCGACCTGGACCCCTACGAGCCCGAGGACGTGCGGGCTCTCGTCACTGCGTCCGAGGCTGTGGTCGCTGGCGACCCTGCTCCGTTCGATGGCGTCTGCGTGGCTGGCGGCTCGATGGCTCGCGTGGTCGCTGCCTACGAGGAGACTGCTCGGGCTCTGGAGCAAGAGCAGAGGGGGCGACGTGGGGACCGGTGGGACGCTGACCGGATTCACGGTGCGACCGTCGAGGGGCTCATCGTCTGCCGAGCCGCACATCCGCGCTCGTTCGCGGCTGGCGCGGGTGTAGGGTTCGGCGGCTGTGCGGTCACCGGCTGGATTCTGGAGGGTGCGAGATGAGTAGAGACAGAGCAGATTTGGTGCCGGACTTCGCCGCTCAGATGGAGGCGGTCCAGGCGGCGTGCAAGGCGCGAGGCGTGGATATGCGCCCGTTCTTCACTGCTCGCCACCCCGTCGAGCAGGGCGGTCTGTGGAGGCAGTCCCGGTCAGGCTCTGAGGTGAGGGCGAAGATCGCCTCACTCATCGACGCGGGCGCTCCCTACCTAGCTCAGTGCATCGTGGACGCCGGGTCGCAGTCTGGGCGATGGGCGACCAATGCCATTCCGGGTCTGTCCTGGCATCAGTGGGGGCTCGCTGAAGATGACTACTGGCTCGTAGACGGGGCGGCAGAGTGGGACGCTGACGCCACCCACAACGGGGTCCAGGGATACGCTGTCTACGCAGAGGAGGCCGAGAGATTGGGCCTGCGCTCGCTCCGGTCCATCGGTGATAGCCCGCACGTCCAGCAACCCAAGGAAGGCTCA
>TARA_R110000796_G_scaffold72849_1_pt1 | contig 11443 bp, 10 predicted proteins | sample TARA_R110000796 | Tara Oceans TARA_R110000796 (sample SAMEA4397815) | marine metagenome | biome: Polar Biome; feature: [SRF] surface water layer (ENVO:00010504); material: water (ENVO:00002006), including particulate matter (ENVO:01000060) such as... | depth 5 m | reverse complement strand
CCCCACGGCGGGGTCGGGCGGTATGCTTGTGCAAACCCGCAATCATCTAGCTACCAATGGCGAGAACCCGGCTAACCTATCGCTGTTTGGTCAAGAGATGAACCTGAACACCTGGGCCATCTGCAAGATGAACATGTTCTTGCACGGTGTTTACAGCGCCGATATTCGCAAGGGCGACACGCTAGGCGACCCGCAGCATACCCAAGGCGGTGAGCTGATGACCTTCGACCGGGTTTTGGCCAATCCACCGTTCAGCTTGAAAAAGTGGGGCAAGGAGGAAGCCGATAACGACCCCTATGGCCGCTACCCCTACGGCACGCCGCCGAAAGATTCCGGCGACTTGGCCTTTGTGCAGCATATGATCGCCAGCCTGAATGCCGAGGGCATGATGGGCGTAGTAATGCCCCATGGTGTGCTGTTCCGGGGTGCCAGTGAAAAGGCCATCCGTCAGGGCATTCTTCAAGACGACCTACTGGAAGCCGTGATTGGCCTGCCACCGGCCCTGTTCTACGGCACCGGCATTCCCGCTAGCCTGCTGATTATCAATAAGCAGAAGCCTGTCGAGCGCAAAGGTAAGGTGCTGTTTATCAACAGCGAGCTGGAATATGAAGAAGGCAAAAACCAGAACAAGCTGCGTCAGCAGGATATTGAGAAGATCGTCGCCACCTTTGACGATTACGCCGAGATCAAGCGCTACTCAAAAGTCGTCACCCTGGCGGGCATTGCCGAGAACGACTACAACCTGAACATCCGCCGCTACGCCGATACCAGCCCACCACCAGAAATCTTCGATGTGAGTGCCATTCTGCACGGCGGCATCCCCGTGCGGGAAGTGGAAAGCGAGTATATCCGCGAAGAAATCCTGATGGAGTTTGATGTTAGCTGCGTGTTTGATCGCCGCGATGAGGCCTACTACGACTTCAAGCCTGCCATCGATAGCAAAGAGCAACTGCGTGACATCGTCCAGCAAGAAGCCCCCGATGCCGACAACAGCACCGTAATTATCAGCCAGCTAGAACGCTGGTGGGATAAGTACAAGGTCTCGCTGCATGAACTAGATGCCGAAGTCGCCGAGGCCGAAAACGTGATGAAGGGGTATCTGAAGGAGTTGGGGTATGAGTAATGTGGTTCCTGAGGGGTGGGAGGAGACTAAACTAGGTCACGTGGCTAGCTTAACAATGGGGCAGTCACCGTCTTCAGATACCTACAATACTGAGGCTATTGGACTACCATTTTTTCAGGGAAAAGCAGATTTTGGCTCCAGAAATCCTAGAGTACGATATTGGTGTAACAAGCCGACAAAGGTAGCAGATGAAGGTTCAATACTTTTCTCCGTTCGAGCGCCCGTTGGGGAGGTTAATATTACTACCACGACATGCTGCATCGGACGTGGCTTGACGGGGATCAAAGCAGCTTCTGCTGACCAAGAATTTTTGTATCAAAAGCTTCAGTATGTGAAACCGCTTTTTGCACTGCTTTCTCAAGGCAGTACATTTGAAGCTGTAAATGGCGGCGAGATGAAGGAGTTTCCCTTAACTTTGCCCCCACTCCCCGAGCAGAAAAAAATCGCCGCCATTCTGGCATCCGTGGATGAAGTGATTGAAAAAACACGCGCCCAGATCGACAAACTGAAAGACCTGAAAACCGGCATGATGCAGGAGCTGCTGACCAAGGGGATTGGGTCGGACGGCGTTCCGCATACTGAGTTTAAAGATTCGCCGGTGGGGCGGATACCGGCTTCGTGGGATGTTCTGGCAATTAGTGCGGTTTGTAGTGAAATCGTAGACTGCGTCAATAAGACCGCGCCCGTTGTTGATTATGTGACGCCTTACAGAATGATTCGTACAACAAACGTTCGTGACGGCAGAATAAAAACAGAAGGTTTGCGGTATGTGACTCCTGAAACATTCAACCTTTGGACTAGGCGATTAAAGCTAGAAGCAGGAGATCTTATCTTTACACGTGAAGCTCCCGTAGGTGAGTGCGGTTTACTCCAAGAGGCGACTGGACTATTTTTGGGGCAACGCACCATGGTGTACAGAGTTAATAAAAATAAGATGAGTAATTTTTTTTTGTTGTATTCAATGCAAAGTGAATACTGCCAGTCACAGCTTTCAGATCTAAGCGGTGGGAGCACAACGCCTCATTTAAGAGTGCCGGACTGCAGCAAAATTCTGCTAAAAGTACCACTAATTAGCGAGCAAAAATTAATCAGCGAATCTATCCGCGGTGCTGATTCACTTCTTGAAAAGCAGCAAGACAAAATTGCCGAGCTAAACAGTCTTAAAAAAGCTCTGATGCAAGACCTGCTAACCGGCAAAGTCCGTGTCAGGTAGAGGCCCGCGAGCTAGCCGACGCCTGATCTTTCACCCTCAACTGCTCCTCTCCTGAGTTGACAGGTCTCTATTTTAACCCATACTTGTCAACTCACTTCCTCGTCACTAAGGTGCCCCCAATGCTGCATGATCGTTTGCATCGTGCGCGTGTCCTCAAGAACATGACCCTGCAGCAGATGGCCGACCAGCTGGGGGACATTACCAAGCAGGCTCTGTCTAAATATGAGCAGGGCAAGGACGTGCCCAATTCCACTCGCTTAATCCAGCTCGCCGATGTGCTGGGGGTGAGCCCTGAGTATTTTTTCCGCCCTGACTCCGTGGCACTAGGTGCGGTCGATTTTCGCAAGCACTCCGCCTTTGGTAAACGCCAGCAGGAAGCTGTCAAAGAGCAGGTGCGCGAGCATCTTGAGCGCTATTTCGCCGCGGAAAGCGTGTTCGACACTGAACCACGCAGCCGTAGTTTTACTCAATGGCATCGCCGTTTTGCGGTAGCTAACGCTGAAGAAATAGAGCAGGCGGTGGAAGCGCTGCGCCACGCCTGGAACTTGGGGCTAAACCCGATAGCCAATCTGACCGAAACCCTGGAAGAAAACGACATCAAGGTCGTAGGGCTGCACGCCCACCAAAAGTTTGATGGCCTCTGTGCGCTGGTCAATGAGGGCGCAGATGCGGTGATTGTGAGCAACACCGACCGCCCCGGTGAACGCCAACGCTTTAACCTAGCCCATGAGCTGGGCCACCTCGTGATGGCTATGCCTGAAGCCATTCACGGTACTCGGGAAGAAGAGAACAACTGCCACCGGTTTGCCGGTGCCTTTCTCTTTCCTGCCAGCCAGGTACGCGCCATTTTCGGTGAACACCGCAAGCGTGTGTTCTTTGACGAGTTCCTGCTGGCAAAACAAGAGTGGGGCATTTCCATTCAGGCGATTCTGCGTCGGCTGCATGACCTGGGTATCATCAACCCGAACCTCTACCAAAGCACCGTCAAATACTGGTCAATGCAGGGCTACCGCACCAGTGAGCCTAAACCTTTGCCATCAGAGACTTCTTACCGCCTGCGACAGCTGGTGTACCGGGCCCTTGCGGAAGGGTTAGTGACCCCCTCGCGAGCAGCGGAATTACTCAATACCGGCCTGGAGGAAATCCAGGAGGTAATGGCCAACGGACAGACAGGTGGCGCCGCGCATGTCAGCGAAAATCCTTGTCTCTGATACCAATATTTGGATTGATCTTCATCGTAGTGGCCTGCTTTCAACCGTCTTTGCACTGCCCCATCAATTTGTCACCACGGATTTTGTATGGCGAGAATTAAGGCACCCACCAGGCCAGCAGTTGACGGACCTGGGGCTGACGATAGAAGGCTTGAGTGGCGATGAGGTATTGTCGCTCTTTGAACTTCGCCAAACTCTGGGCAACTCTTCTTTAGCCGATGTCTCCTGCTATTTTCTGTCCAGAGAGCGACGCTGGCCGCTATTAACCGGTGACGGTGCGCTGCGCAAATCCGGCCAACAAGGCCAGCTTGAGGTGCGGGGTGTGCTCTGGATTTTGGACGAGCTGGAACGCCACGCATTGCTATCGACGCAACAGCTCGCCGATGCGTTAAACAGCATGCTGAAGGCAGGTGCTCGATTACCGGAGACTGAATGCCGTAAACGGCTGAACCGCTGGCGGTAGCATGCTAGGCTGAGCGAAAAGTACTACAAAGGATAATTACCTTGTACCAGGATGAGATCGAAAAGGTCGAACTGCCCGCCATTGCCCAGCTTCAGCAACTGGGTTGGAGCTATGTTCCTGGTGCAGCATTATCGCCTGTGCTGCCTATTGATGGCGCGCCCTCTACCGGTGAGCGTGGCTACTACCGCGACGTAGTGCTGGTCAAACAGTTAGAAGCCGCCCTGCGGCGCTTGAACCCCTGGATCAGCGAAGAAAACCTGCGCAAGGTACTGCGGGAGATTACCCACCCCAACCATGCGGGCCTGATGGAGTACAACCACGCGATCTACCAGCGGTTAGTGAACTATCTGTCGGTAGAGCAAGATGTGGGTAAGGGGCGCAAGGGGCAGACGGTCAAAATCATCGATTTCGACCAGCCTGACAACAACGAATTTCTTTGCGCCAACCAGTTCAAGATTGAAGGCCTCAACCAGAACATCATCCCGGATATCGTCTGCTTCGTGAACGGCCTGCCGTTGGCGGTGATTGAGTGTAAGTCGCCCTATATTGCCGATGCCTTGGCGCAGGGAATTGACCAGTTACGGCGCTACGCCAACCTACGTTACCCCGAAGATGACGAAGGTGCTCAAAAGCTGTTCTGGTACAACCAACTGATGGTCTCCACCTGCCGAGACCAAGCCAGGGTAGGTACGATTAGCTCCAGTGCTCAGCACTACGGCGATTGGAAAGATGCTTATCCGTTTACCGACGGGGATATCCGCCAGTTGTTTGCTTCCACTCAGGTAGTCCAGACCTTACCTGCCGCCACTGCTTACCAAGTGACAGACGTGCCTTCCCCGGCTTATCTGCTAGAAGCACAGCGCATTGCAGCGGTCCAACCGGCTCAAGCAGATATCAACGCTCAAGAGCGCCTGCTGGCAGGGATTTTCTCACCCGCTATTTTTCTCGACGTCCTGCAGAACTTCACCCTCTTTGAAGCCGTGGATGGGCGACTGATTAAGAAGATTGCCCGCTACCAGCAGTACCGTGCGGTTAACAAGGTGATTGAGCGGCTGAAAGCAGGCCAGAATCGTAAGGAAAAATCCGGGGTGGTATGGCATACCCAAGGCTCTGGTAAGTCGCTCACCATGGTCATGCTGGCGGTGAAGATGCGCCGCGACCCGGAACTTCAGCAGTACAAGCTGGTGTTTGTGACCGACCGCACGCAGCTGGATAGCCAACTCTCCGCGACGTTCCGCGATGCCCAAAATGAGACTATTCACAATGCAGGTTCCGTTGCTCAGCTAAAAACGCTGTTGCAGCACGACTCATCCGATATCGTCACTGCGATGGTGCAGAAATTTCAGGATGCCGAAGCCGAGGGCGATTTCAGCGACCTGAACCCTAGCGATAAAGTGATCGTGCTGGCCGATGAGGCCCACCGCACCCAGTTCGGTAACCTCGCTGCCACTATTAACGCGGCGCTACCTAATGCCCCCAAGATTGGCTTTACCGGCACACCGTTGCTGAAAACGCAGAAAATGAGCCAAGCGTTTGGTGGCTACATTGATCAATACAAAATCAACGAAGCCGTGACCGACGGGGCCACGGTGCGTATTCTCTACGAAGGCCGTCAGGTATTGACCAATGTGGTGGGCGATTCACTGGATGCGCTTTTCGACGAGTACTTTCGCGATTACAGCGATGACGAAAAAAAAGAGATACGGAAAAAGTACGGGGTGGAACGTGCGATACGCGAGGCACCGGCACGTATCCGCTGGGTATGCATCGACCTGTTGAAACACTACCGCGAGCACATTCATCCCAACGGCTTCAAAGCGATGATTGTGGTCGGTAGCCGCTATGCTGCCTCGCTGTTCAAGAAAACCCTGGATGAACTCGACGCTCCGCCGTCTGAAGTAATTGTTTCCGGCAGCCACAACGACCCGGCTTACTTGGCGCAGTACACCGATAAAGCACGTCAGAAACAGGTTATCAGCAACTTCACCAAGCCGCTAAGTGAAGACCCAACGGCTTTTTTAATCGTGAAAGATATGCTGCTAACCGGCTTCGATGCGCCCATTGCTCAGGCCATGTATATCGACCGCAACCTGAAAGACCACACGCTGATGCAGGCGATTGCACGGGTTAACCGCACCTGCTCGTCACCTAACGGCAAGGGGGCAAAGCAAGCTGGCTTTATCGTCGATTACTACGGGTTATCTGACCAGCTCACTGAAGCGCTGGAGATGTTTAGTCACGACGACGCCGAAGGCACCTACCACAGCCTGAAAGACGAGATCCCCAAACTGAAGGCCGCCCATACGCTGGTGGCTAAGCTATTTGCAGGGGTGAAAGAAAAGGATATTGATACGTATGTCCTTTTCCTCAAAGACGAAGACAAACGCCAGCAATTTGAGCTGGCCTATAAAGCCTTTGCCAAGCAGATTGATATCATTCTGCCAGACACGGCGGCCAAGCCGTTTGTGCCTGACCTGAAGTTCTGGGGCAAAGTGCAAAACGCCGCGAGAAACCGCTACCGCGACCCGGGCCTTAACCTGGCCGATGTAGGTGAGAAAGTTCGCAAGCTGGTGGAAGACCACATTATCAGCACGGGGGTAGACCCCAAGATTCCGCCAGTGGATTTAATGGATGCCAACTTCAAGCAAACCGTGGAGCAGATCAAATCCCCGGAATCTAAGGCGTCCGAGATTGAGAGTGCGATTAAACATCACATTACCGTCAACCTGGAAGAAGACCCCGAGTATTACAAATCACTCAGCCTACGCCTGCGGGATATCATTGAGAAAACGGCAGGCAAGTGGGATCAACAGCTAGAACTACTGCTGCAGATGGTCAGCACCATCAACACCGAGCATAAGCAAGAAGCCGATGCTCTAGGGCTGAGTGAAACCGAGTTTGCGTTCTACAACATCCTAATGGCGGAAGTGACCCACCATGCCGGGGAAGATGCCATCAGTGAAGCTGTGCATGGTGAGATCAAGGCCATCAGCCAGCACCTTGTCGATATGTTTGATGAAGCCACCCAGATCGTCGACTTCTTCGATAAGCAGGATCAGGTCAAACGCATGAAAAAAGAGATCAAGCGCGCCGTTTTAGACGGCTCCTTCGCGGACAAAGCCCTGGTCAACGTTGTGCAAGACCGCTTTATGGAGCTGGCCAAGCACCGTTTCGGCAAAGCAACCCCATGAACGCTATGGCACATCCAATCGAATACCGAGAGGCCTCGGGTTTTATTGCTGAAATCATCCGCACCAACCGCCGTAAATCGGCGGATATCCGCGTGGAAGAAGGCGCTGTCTCTATCGTCGTACCCAGCGACACCCCGCTAGAGAAGATAGACCAACTGTTGGCCAGCAAGCGGCGCTGGATCAAAGAAAAAATGGCGCTACACCAGCTGGCCGCACCTGCCAGTAGTCGAGAATTTGTCTCCGGTGAAGCGTTCCCTTACCTGGGGCGTAACTATCGCCTAAAGATAGAAACCGGTGCCTTTACTCCCGTAAAGCTGGTACACGGCAGGCTGCTGGTTACGCTGCCCCAGAGTACCCAACGCCCATCTATGGTGCGCAATGCCTTGGTACGCTGGTACAAGCGCCAAGCCGAACAAAAAATAAAAGAGAAAGTGACGCGCTTTGCCCCCGCAGTGGGGGTATCGCCCATGGGCGTCGGCATTCGCACTTTTAAATCACGCTGGGGCAGCTGCACTGCCAAGGGCAAGCTGGAGTTTAACTGGCAGATCATGATGGCCCCCAACCGCATGGTGGATTACGTGGTGATGCACGAACTCTGCCACCTCATCCGCCACGACCACTCCCCCGAGTTTTGGAATGAGCTAGGACGGGTGATGCCGGACTATCCGCCGTGCCGTGAGTGGTTGAGGGAAAATGCGGAGAGGGTGCGGTTTTGATGCTATCTATTCTTCGATCTCTCAAGTACTTACACCGCAGATAGGCAAACTTATGATCTAAGGTCTTCTATCGACTGCGCCATATCCTCAGCCAAAGCATGCACTGATGCGCTGCATACATCGCGTTGGGCAAACGCCCGCAATCCCATGACATCCGCTTGAAAGCGGCGACCCAATCTTGCGGGATCGTATTGGGTGTCTAGTTCTCCGAGCTGTTGTGCAGCCGTAAATTGCTGAGTGAAGCAGTTCTCCATGCCTGTGAGTAACTCGTTTGCCTTCTGACGTGCCGCGTGCTCACGCTCTCCTAGCTCCAGCACGCTTTTAACCAGCAAACAGGCTCGACAAGAGAGCTCTTGTTCAGAAAGCTTGCCCAGTTGACGAAGGTAGGCCGCTAATCCTAACAGCGGAGAATCGTATCCGCTGAGAGTGCGCTGAAGCTCACGTAGTGCCATTCGTGCATAGCGCTCTAGTGACTCCTGAAAAAGGGCATCTTTGCTCCCAAAGGCAGCATAAATACTGCCTGGACGCATATCGAGGGCTTTTTCCAGGTCTTTGAGTGAGGTGGCGTGAAACCCTTTGCGCCAAAAAAGTTGCAGCGCACGTTCCAATGAGTCTTGTCGGTTATGCAGGGTAGCGCGAGGCATCAGTATGTCCAACGGGTGGAAAAGTAAGCATATCAATTTGAGCGATCACTCAATTTTATCTTGAGCAATCGCTCAAGTACAGCTACAGTCTTGTTCGATGAAGGCCTTACCCATTGCGTCTTTTTTGAGTGATCACTCAAAATCATGCTATTGCATGTGGCAAGACATCTTTTTGTTGAGTTAAGTAAAGGAGTCGTTACATGACCGATTTTACGCTTCACGATAAGCAGAGCGCCCCACAACCCAGCCAAAAGCTATTGGATACATCGATCCAAGCATTCGGCATGATTCCTGGCTTACACGCCGTCATGGCTGAAGCGCCGGGGCTATTGGAGGGGTATCAAAAGCTTCACCAGCTAGCGCTGGATAGCAGTTTTGATAAGGAAGAAATTACCGTAGTTTGGCAGACCATCAATGTTGAACATGCCTGTCACTATTGTGTTCCTGCACATACGGGCATTGCGAAATCCATGAATGTGGACGATGCAATCACTGAGGCGCTGCGAAACGAGACTCCGCTCCCCACCGAGCGTTTGGAAGCGCTGCGTAATTTTACGCTTTCCGTGGTGCGTGGTCGTGGCCACGTAGATGAAAATGACGTGCAGGCCTTCCTCGCCGCTGGCTTTACAAGACGCCAGATTCTTGAGGTCGTACTTGTTACAGCGCAGAAAGTCATGAGCAACTATACCAACCATCTAGCCGACACGCCGGTTGATGAACCCTTCAAAAAATTTGAGTGGCATAAGGCTAATCAATAAATGGATCGCAGGAAGCGGCGCTCCAGCGCCGCTTCTTGTCCTTGGAATGTGACTTCTTTAACAGTGGTGGCACTATTAAAGATATTGCATATAAAAAAAGTTCCTGCTGGAGCCAACGGAAAGGAACAGGTCAGAAGAAATCAGTCAGTATAGCCCTTAAAAAACAAATAGATTCACATGCAAAGCGATGCTGTCGCATGGCCAGTTGTGAACCCACCTATTCTCCACTAACATCCTACCTATCCCCCCTGGGGGGATAGGTGGCGTCGCAATGCTCGATAGTGCATACGCTAAATATGATTTTCTTTCCTTAGGTACGCCCGTCATGCATCACCATCACCTTGACCAATGGCAACACGATCATACGTTTGGCCAGAACCATAAACGCTCCGGAGAGTCGCGGACGCTCATTGTGGTCGGGCTGACCCTGGCCATGATGGTTTGGGAAATTACGGCGGGGGTGATCTACGGGTCAATGGCGCTGCTGGCCGATGGGTTGCATATGGGCTCCCATGCGGTGGCACTGGGTATTGCCGCTTTTGCGTATGCCTATGCCCGTAAGCAGGCTACGAATGACCGGTTCTCATTTGGCACCGGTAAGGTCAACGCGCTAGGGGGATTTACCGGCGCGATACTGCTGGCCGTGTTCGCCCTTTACATGGTGATAGAAAGCGTGGGCCGCTTTATTCAACCCGTTGAGATCTCGTTTAACGGGGCTATTTTTGTCGCGTTTATCGGTTTGGTGGTCAACGGTGTTTCTGCCTGGATATTAGGCGAGGCCGGTCATGACCACCATTATGGGCACGACCATGATCATGACCACAGTCATCATCATGACCATAATCGTCGTGCCGCTTACCTGCATGTACTGGCGGATGCACTGACATCAGTGCTCGCGATTGTGGCGCTGCTGGCGGGTAAATATGCGGGTTGGGGTTGGATGGACCCTGCCATGGGAATCGTGGGCGCTATCTTGGTCACCCGCTGGTCATGGCAGTTGCTTAAAGAGACATCGACAGTACTGCTGGATCATCAGCATCAATCGATGGAAAACGCCATCAAGCAGGCTGTTGAGAACGATGATGCCCGTGTGAGTGATCTTCATGTGTGGTCGATTGGCCCCAATATTTATGCTGCTATCGTCTCCATCGTGGCCCATGAACCCGAGTCGCCCATGGCGTATAAACGCCATATCCAGGCCCATTGTTCTTCTCTCGTTCACATCACCGTTGAGATATTGCCCTGTGAGGAAGACCAGAGCGCTGGCTTGGCGTTAGCTCCTCACAGATAACGCGCAATCGCTTTGAAATCGTCAACATGGTGTTGCTGTTCCGGTGAGAGCGGGCTAATGGCGTCATCCAGACAGTGCTCAATATGGTCATGGATCAATACGCGCTTAGCCTGCTGAACGGCTTTCTCGACCGCGTGGAGCTGCTGTGCAATGTCGAGGCAGTGGCGGCCCTCTTCCATCATTTGCGTCACGCTCTGTAGATGGCCGCGAGCGCGATTTAGCCGCTTGATGATATCGGGATGCGACTGGTGGGTATGCGGTGTCATGTTCTTTTCCTTTTCATTGTTTCTATCCCCATAGGGGGGATGTTAATCTATTGGTATCATGCTGCCAACGCTAGCGCTGAAACAGCATCTGTTGCTTGGTTATCACTTTTACTCTGGTTGTTTTGTCATGCTCCATCGGCTGCGCTACCGTCTTGGCTACCTGATGTTTTTACTAGTGTTCTTGCCTAGCCTGGTCATCTCCAGCCTCGGCGAGGCGCAAGCCCATGGGGCTGCGAGCATGGCTAGCGTTGCGTCGCTTGACCACAAGAGTGATCTAAGCGGCCATGGGCATACCCATGGCCACATGCATGAAGACGGTCGCCAGCTCCCTCATGAGAGCGGCAGTCATTTCCATGAACAGGCGGATCGGTTGGGGGCGAGCATTGCCCTGGCACCCAACGTCCGTCATGCCCTGCGGCTAGGCGAACGACGCGCTTTTCCCCTGCGTCGTGTCTACCGCTTAGAGCGGCCTCCACGGCCAGTCGTTGCTTGATGACTGGGGCCATTCATCGGATGGCCAAGACTAATGACAGACCCGTGGAGGTTGCATGTTTCCATCCCAAGTAA
>TARA_R110000796_G_scaffold118353_1_pt1 | contig 11446 bp, 3 predicted proteins | sample TARA_R110000796 | Tara Oceans TARA_R110000796 (sample SAMEA4397815) | marine metagenome | biome: Polar Biome; feature: [SRF] surface water layer (ENVO:00010504); material: water (ENVO:00002006), including particulate matter (ENVO:01000060) such as... | depth 5 m | reverse complement strand
TATTAGAACACGTTTAATTTAAAAAGGGTATATATGAATAAAATTATAGAAAGAGTTGTTTTCATTGCTATTATTATAGTTTTATGGAGTTTATACTCTTTTAAAAACAAAGATTACAAAGAACAAAACAATTTAATTGAAGCTTCTTTTGACAGTATTGAAAAGTGGAAAGGTAGTAGTGGACTGCACTATGCAAAAATAAAAGTTCTTGAAACTAGAAATAGTAAAGATTTTTTAAAATTAAAATCTAAAGACAACACAATTAACATGTTGCAGGAAATTGTTAAAAAAAATAAAAGACTTTTAAAAAAGCAAGGGAGTGTTTCTATTATAAATTCTGAAACTAGTGTAAAAGATTCTGCAAAAACTATAGTTATTAGAGATACTATTACTAAAAGTGATATTTACACCAGCAACATTGTTAAAAAATGGTATGAAATTTACACTGTAGCTAATAAAGACAGTACTTTTCACAAGTTTAAAACCTTTAATCAACTAACCCTCACAGTTGGACTGGAAAGACAAGGACTATTTAAAAAACCTATTCCTTATGCTATTGCCAACGATAAAAATCCTTTTACAGACATCAAAGACATGAGAGTCTATCAGGTAACTTTACCAAAAAGAAAAAACTTTTCATTAGCACCAAGTATTAATATAGGTACAGATTTTACAGGAGTTATTTACACAACTTTTGGAGTTTCTTTACAGTTAGAAAAGCTAGCAATTAAATTTTAAATGGCAAAACAAGATAAAAAACACATTGAAAAAGTAAAAAAAGCTCAAGCATACTTTACTATGTATAGTATTTCTTGGTTAAAACTTGACAAATTACTAAAAGAAAATTTAGATAAAATACATAAAAAGGGAGTTTAGGCTCCCTTCTTTTTTTCTTATACCTAGTCTTTTATATAATGTTTATACATTTTTAAATCTGCTTTTTTCAATTTTCCTTCAGAAGTAAAATTAATATTTTTTATAACTGGGTATTTAGTAGATAAGTATTTATTAATTTCTCTTGCTCTGCCAGTTTCCGTTAAATTGTTAAAAAAAGCACTTTCTTTTAAAGCTTTTTTATGTTTTTTTCTTGCTGCTAATCTTTTTTTATTTACTCGTCTTAATTTGTCTGTTAAAGTTTCTCCAAGTCTGTCAATATAAGTATCTGGAGTGTAATCTCTCCTACTACTAGCATCAAATCCAAGAGACAATCCACCTTTTAATACTGAAGGGGTGTAAAATCTTAATAAATGAATTGCAGCTCTATTTTTACCCTGGTCCACTCCACTTTTTAATTCAGACTCCCCTTTAGCAATTTTGTATAAATCATCTCCAATAACTCCAAATCTACTCACTCCAAAAATATCTCCTCCCCTCACTAGCCCCTCTGGATTGACTAACATATTACTATCATCTATAAATCCAGAATACATATTTTCTAACATGTAGTACATTGCAGTGTCTGGGTCTCCAGCTAACCTATCCCAAAAAGTATTTTTAAGATTTAAGCTAGGTTTTATACCATCAAAAGCAATAATATTATCTCTAGGAGCAAGAACTTTTTCTCCAAATAATCTTTTTTCTTCATCTTCTGGAGACAAAGCTATCATAACTAAATATCTAAGAGCTAAAAATTTTAAAGTCGCAGCTATTGAAGTAGTAAGAAAATATAAATCTTCTTGCACTTCTCTAATTTGATCTGGAGTAAAATTTTGTCCATCAGCTCTTTTATCTTTTAAACCTATTATTTTTTTAATGTGAGCACTGTTTACAAGCTGTCTTTTAGATATTGGGTCAATAATCATAGATAAAGATTGTGCAGCTACTGCTAAAGATAACCTAATAGCTTGAAGAGTTCCTCTTCCAACACCAGATGCAGAAACATTCATAGTAGCGGTCATTGCATTTGCAACATGATTAGTATCATTTTTTAAAGAGTTTCTTACTGTTTTTACACCATGGTAAGTTGCATAAAGAGCTAAAACAGACCCTAACCCAACTGGTCCAAACAAAGTCCCTGTAGCTAAAGCAAAAGTTCCGGCTTTCATTCCTAAAGCTAGAGTGCCTAAACCACTGTGTTCATTCTCTCCTAATCTTTTTACAACTCCAAACTTTTTTTCTAGTGTCTTTACAGACCATCTTTTAAAAAGCATTGTCATAGCTCCTAAAGTAGTTGACTCAAATAAATAAGTACTTGTTCCTCTATAGTCTCCATTAATAAAAGCTATTTTTGCAGGTATTTTTCCAGCATCTCCAAAATTATCTGCATATTCTTGTGAAGTGTTTGTTAAATAAGTAGCTCTGTTTTTTGAACTATTAAATTCTTTTTTTAATTTTAAAATACCTCTTTCATCAACTTCAAAAGCAGGGAAGCTTCTGCTTACAGGGTCAAACATAGGTACAGTACCATTTTCACCTTGCACATTAATTTGAGCTATTAAAGCAAAAATCTGTGGTCTTTGAATCATTTTTTCTACTTCACCTACAAGATTAATTGGACTTTCCATAATTGCTTTAAAACTATTTGAAGCTCTTGAATTTTGAACTTGAAATATTTCATTAGCACTGTTTTGAAAAACACCTAATCTTTGTAACAAAGCATCTCCAGTTCTTATCTCATTTTTCATTTTTGTAGTGCCTCCAACTCTTTTCCAACTTCTTGAAAAAGACAATGCATCATGATAAGCTCCAGGGTCCCAAAAACCTAGTTTACCATCTACTTCCCAAGCATTTATATTTGCTATAACAGCATTTTTTATTTGTGCTGAAAAATTTAAAGAAAATGCAGCAACTCTAGCAAGTTTAATAATTACAGCTTCTATTAAAGAACCTGGTGTCATCACTTTACCTCCAGAGTCTAAAAAAGCATTCATAGAAGCTATATCACTAAGCATTTCTGCTTTTTGCTCATCTGTAGAAGAATCTAACCTTTCTTCTAAACTTTTTATAACATCTTTAACTATTTTTCTGACTTCTTTTGTTTTAGCATTGTAAAATTTAGTAAAACTTAAAGATTTGTAATCTGACAAAGCAAAAGATTTACCAAGACTGTTCCAATTAGCTCTATTATCAACTTGGTACAATTCTTTATTTTTAAAAAAATCTACTAGTTCTTTAAAGTGTTTTCTTTCAGTTTGATTTAAAGCTTTTGATAAAAAGTTAATTCTATTTTCTATTTCTCTTTTAGCTTTAAATTTTTCTGTTATTTCTGTAGAAGCTAAAATATTTTCAATTAAATCTTCATTTTGATGATTTAAGACAAGTTTTTTAGTCTCCTCTTCAATTTTATATATTTCTGCACCTGTTGGGTTTTCTAGTTCTTTTATTTTAAATTTTACAATTCTTGCTATTTCTTGATCTACATTTGTTATTTCTCCTGCTATGTTGTAATTTAAATTAGGATTTTTGTATTGGTTTGTGTTTAAAGCTTCATGAATGTTTTTTAAAGTCTTTCCTGACAACATTCCTAACATCCTCATTGGAAAATATTTAACTCTTTTGTCTTGACTAGCTAAACTGTATTCTGTTAAGTTATCTGGGTTGTGATTAAAACCATTTTCATTGTTGTACTCTACTAAATCTGCCATATGTCCCCAAGCTTCTTTTAAAACCTTGTTGTCTTGAACAGTTTTAAAATTAGGGTCAAAATGCTTGTCTTGTTTAGGAAAGTAGCTAATATACTCTAAATCTGCTATTGTGTTTTCATCTGTTTGTTTTTCTCCTTTTATAAAATAAGGTTTAGCAATTTTATTAGTACCTTTAGTTCTATAATTTTCAGCAAAGATGAAAGGTGATTTAGAATATAAGTAATTAAGATGTTTATTAAATTCTGTTTCAGACAAAACTTCTGACACATCTTGATTTGCAGGGATATCAAACTTCTCTCTTAGCCTTGCTTCTTTCACTTCTCTAAAAGCTTGGTAAGCATATATTTTTTCTATTTGTTCTTTTACTATTTTATTATATTCTCTTTCTCCTATTTTACCAATCAATTCGGCTTTATAGTCTATAGCTTCTTGTTCTGATAAAAAAGCAGCTTTATAAGCTTCAAACTCACCCTCTTCATTTAAAGTAATTTCAGGAATTCTACTAATATCTAAGAAATCTGCATTTTCATTAATATCGTCAAATTGTTTTTGAATTAAATCTTTTTCTATTTGTGTTTTATCTGGTTTGTACAAAATTTTAGAAACTTCATTTTGAGTTCTGGCACTTATTTTTTTAAAGCTTACCCAAGATTCTGAAAATTTTCCAATTAATTGATAAGAATTTGCAGATTTTCTTGTAAAAATACTATTTAAATCAGCTTTTTTAAAAAAACCAACACCTTTAGTAAATCCTAAATTCTTAACTATTCTTTCCACTTCATTTTTTAAAATAGAAAGTTTTTCTCGACTTTCTTTTTTATTATTCATACTTAAAGCATCTGCATACATTTTGTATATAGCAGAAACAAAAACATTTTTTTCTTCTTGGTTATCTAACATCACAAATCTAGATTTTAAATAACTTACTTGACCTTCTACAACAGCTTTTGGGTTAGTGTAAACTCCTGTGTTTTTAGATAGTGTTTGAGATATTTGATTGTCATAAAGTCTTTCTACTTCTAAATCTAATTGTCTTTTATCATAGTCTTTATACTTATCTTTTTGTTTTATATGGTCTAAAATAAGTGTTTTTAAAGTCTTTGTAATTTTAGTGTTTACTTCATTTTTAAGTAAACTTACTTCTTCATGTATTTTAGAAAGGTGTTCCCAAGCTTTAGGGTCAATTTTTTTTAATGTTGTCAAAGACATCATTACAGTTTTAGACTCTTCATTTTCAACTTCAACTTCATAAGAACCTAAAAAACTATCTGATTCTGTAGAAGTCATCTTATCTAAAATATCAATATAATTATTTATAGTTTGAATGTTTTCTAAAGTAGGATTTTTTAATAAGTCTTTTACATTTCTAATATCTTTTTGAACACTGTTTAAATACTCTGATAAAGCTTCTTCTTTTTGTAAACTTTCAATATCTAAGTATAATCTATTATTAAGACTTTTAAGTTCTTGAATTTGTTTTAAAGTTTCTTTACTTGAATCTTTATTCTTTAATAAACTTATTTGCCTTTCAAGTTTTTCTTTAAAAAGCATTTTTCTACTTAAAACATCTACATAAGAATATTCATTGTAAGAATTTCCTCCTTGTGCAGGAAGCATATCATCAAAATAATAATTATTACCCTGCTTAAGCTCTTCAATCCTATCTTTTGTGTCTTGTTGTTCTTGAATTTTAGCATCTCTATCCACTCTGTCTTGAATGTACTTATTTAACACAGTTTCATCTGAAGTTTTATAAACTTCTATTTCTGCATCACTAAAACCACTTTTTTTTACTCTAATAACAGAGTTTCCTAAAAAACTCTGCTCATTCATTAATTTTACTTTTCTTTCAGCTTCAAAATAGTTTTTATTTGATAAAATTCTTTTAGCTACTTCTACTTGACTGTCAATCATTTTTACAATGACTTCTTCTTGTAATTTACATTTAGACATTATTTACAGAGATTTGAGGTTAATTCTAATAAAGGTAATAGGTGGTTAGAGCCTCTATCATTAAAATTTTGTTGTTCTTTATTCATCTGATCTATATATTCTTGATAAGCTTTTTCCATTTCAGCTTTACTTACATTTGGATTCTTTTCAACTGGTTTTTTAGCTTCTTGTTCTTGTTTATAAGAAGTTTCCACAACAGAAAAACTTAGTTTTAGTGCTTGCAAAGCTATTGAATTTTCTGGAATTCCTTCAGTAATACTAATTCTTTTTACTAAATCTGTAATAAACTGAGCAATTTTTTGAATAATAGAGTTGTCAGATTCTAAATAAGTCATTTTACCAGCTACCTCTTTAAAAATTTTGTTATTTCCTAAAGATGTTGCTATCAATTCTTTTAAGTTTGTAGAAGGATAAAAAACATCTGTTTCAAGAGGGTTAAAAGAAACTGTTGAAGGTAGATTTTGAGTCAATTCTTTTTGATAAGTTTTTAATTTTTCTAAAAAATCAGTATAATCTTTTCCATAAGTAGCTTTTAATTTAACCCTGTAATCTTCTAAAACATTTTGTAAACCTTGCAGTTCTCTAGGAGCATTTTTTACAAGCTCTCCAAATTCATCTAAGTGTTGATTAACATAAGGAGAAGTTAGTGTGTGAGCTGTTTCATGCATAAAAGTGGTAGCTAATTCTTCATTAGTTTTAATTAAAGTTGGGTTTAAAGCCATACTATTATCTTGATAAACTCTTCCTCTAGCATTCATGTCTTTATAAGTAAAAATTTGATTTTCACCTACAAACTCCATAAAATATTTTGCTATTTCTTGCATGTTAGAGTAGTTTCCATACTCACCATTTTTTATAGCATTTAAAAAAGATGCTACTTTACTTCCACTTTCAGGTATAGTGCCTAATTTCTCATCTTCTATAGTTTTTAATTCCATAGAATTTGAAGAAACTTCAGGGACTGTTTTTTTACCTATAAGACTAGTTGCATTACTATTTTGAAACTCGTACTCTGCCATTCCTTTTTCCCCTAAGATTTCTATTTCTTTATAATTAAAAGTATCACCAACTCTTTCATATAATTTCCATTTATCTTTTTTAAGTTTACTTTTAGTTCCAACTTTAGACGTTAAATATCTTTTAGTAGTTTTTTCTCCTGGTTTGTAATAAACATCTCCATTTTTTAAAGTGTATTTTGTCATTTTAACTTGCTTAACACTTGCAGGATTATTTTGAAAATATTGTTTAATAAAATCTTCAAGCATTCTTCCTTTATCAATATTGTGGTATTTTCTTAATTGCTTGCTTATAGAAGGTCTGTGTCCTTTTGGAGATTCATAAGCCATGTCATCTAAATATTCAATAGGTAAAAATTTATGGAACTCTAAAGCTCCTTGCACAATTCCACCACTAGCATAAGAATATGCAATTAATTCTTGAGCTAGTTTTCTAGTTGAAAAAGGCTCTCCATTTTTATTTGGCAAAGGATAATCTTCTGCAATCAATTGTTTTAAAGATGCATATATAGATTCTTGATTTGCTTCAAAAGACTCTTGATTATTAAAAGAAATTAGAGATGGTTTTCCACCTTCACCAAATTCATACTTTAAATAGTTTAAAAACACATTGTTTTTAACTTTGTTTACACCCTCTTTAAATTCTTTTTCTTTATTAGTAAACAAACCTCCAGTGTAAGAACTTAATGAAACATGATCTTTTTCAAGATTGTCCATAAATAAATCTTCTCTTACTTCTTTAGAAGATTTATTAAAAATACCTAACATTTCATTTGTTGTTAAATATTTTTTAATTTCTTGAAATATCTCTTCTTTAGCTTTAATAACAGCAAAAGAATTTTCTTCGTTGATATTTCCAAAATCAAATATTGTTTTTATAATAGCGTTTATGTAATCATTTTTAGCAGGGAATAAATTAGTAAAAGAATGTTCACTTAAAGATAAAGCAGTAGCTACCATAACTCCCTGATTAGTTTTAGGTATAATTCCAATATTTTCTCCCAAATCAATAATAGAGGTTTGACTGGTTGTTGCAGAAGATGTGTCAGTTTTTACAAATTCTTTAAACCCATCTACATCTTTTTTAGAACCTAGTACATAGACTTGCTCACTTTTTAAAATTGCTAAATCAGTTTCCATAGAAAGTACAGTACTTACAGATTTAGGTTTAGCAGTGTTCATAGTAGGATAGATTAAATCAGCTTCTTTAGGAAAAAGACCATCTTTAAAATCTTCAAAAGAAACTGGAATTGGGCTTTTACTATTGACTAACATAGACATAGTGTTTTTACCCCAATGCTTAACATTTTCAGCAACGTTACTTACAAAAATACCAGCTTTAGACCCTTCAAAATCTGAAAACTCTCTTCTTTTAGTAGTGTCAAACTCTTCAAACTCCAAGTTAGTGCCATGGTAAACAATATCTTTTACTTGACTCTCTGGAAAAATTGTATTTAAATAAGTAGAATATTGCTCTTCAGTTCCTACTTCAGATAACTTAGAATTTTCTTTAAATACTTTTGTAACACCTTTTTTAACCTCTGCGTCATTTTGTTGTAAAGCTCTACCATCTAATATATTTATTAACATACTATTAATTGCATATATTTTATCTTCTTTGTTTTCAAATGTGTATCCTTTCATCGTTAATCCTTCAGCTTCAACAGCAGCTTTTTCAGTATTTTTACCAATCACTATTAACTCTTCTGCTGAAAGCATATCATTTACAGAAAGAATATTATCTGCTGTCATTGCTAATCTAAGACCCATAAGGTTTTTAGAATTAATATAACCTGGAAAAAATTCATTTACTGTTTGTGTAATAAAATCATTTTTGTCAACAAATCTATTTGACTCATTTTCTGTATTCTCTAATTCACTTATGTAATTAACTTCACCCACTAAATGAGTAGAACCAATTAAACCATTTTCTTTAGGGTTCATAAAATACTCTCTAAATTCTTTAGCTTTAGTAGTTGATTCCCACATAGATTTTCCTAAATTATTTAAATCTGTGTGTTGGTCTAATTTTTGAAGATTTTTTGCATCTTTCATTAAATCTGTGTACAAAGCAAGTATTTGCAGTTGAAAATTAGGAGTTGATTTTTTACCTAACTTAATTTGATTCTGCAATCTTTCTGCAGTAAACTGTTCATTATTTTGTATAGACTTACTTCTTTCTTTTCCATCTACATCCATGTAAACTCTTCTTAGCTTACCACCAGCAATAATAACATCAGCATCAGCATATTTTTCTAAAAGTTCTACAACAGCAGCTTTAGAAGCATCAGCAGTAAAACCTTCTGTAACAATAGATTTTTTTTCATTGATTAAATCAAAATACTCTTTAATTATTGGTTGAGAGTGTAACATATAAGGAATAGAATGTTCTGTAAAATAAGTCATTTTACCATCTATTTCTAATTCTCTGTGAAAAGGTTCTTCTTTTTTGTATTCTTCTTTAGATAAAATATTGTATTCAGAATCAAATCCCAATAAAGATAATAAACTATCTACTGCAATAGCTTCTTTATTATTTAATCCAGTCCTACCTAAAATTTGAGCCTTTTCATTATCTGTTGCTGTATTTGCTCTTTCATCAAGAATAGTAGAAATTCTTCTAGTTATAGATGCAAAAGTTGGATTTTGATTTATGGCTTTTAACCTTCCTAAAGCTCCTGTACTTTTAAGCTTTCCTATAGTAATACTTTTTTTAATTGGGTCTTTACCGGCTTCTTCTGTTCCCAAACCTATATAATTACCTTCAGAAACTGCCTGTTGAATTGAACTATGAAGAGTCACACCTTTAGCATAAATACCTATACCTACGGACCCAGTAGATCCAGCATTCATTTTATACATTTGATATTGAGGGGATAAAATATTAAAGGTATTGCTCTCTGCTGCTGTCAAAGCTTGAATATCTTCTGCTTGTTTTTCAGCATAAGCCATAGATAGAGCTTTGTTGATTTGTTGTTGAGCTTGTGGGTTAGAATAAACTGCATTATGAATTTCTACAAATTGATTTTCTAACAATTTAGCTTCAAAATCTTTTTCAACTTCTAATTTTAATTCTTCAATCTTATTTTCAAACTGTTCTACAGTTCTATAAGCTGTTAAATCTCCTAAACCGTCTATAGCATCAGTAAGTTTTGAAATAGTTTCTAAATAAGTGTCACCTTTTTCAGAATCAGTGTCTACTTCTTTTTTTCTAAACATGACTACTAAAGACTCTAAAACTTCTTTTTTCTCATTTATGTAAGCATCTCTATTATCTTCAGTTAATTCTTTAATAGCACCATTTTCCATCACAATATGATGATATTGATAAGCTGTTAAACTATCAACATCAAAATCTTGACCCATTTGAGCAATAAACCCTGCAGGAGTTATAATCATATCTCCAGATTCAGGAGGTAAAAAACCAACTACTTCAACAGAAGAACCAAGTCCATGAGAAGATGTAGGAATTCTAAATAAAAACTGATCTAATAATTTAGGGTCTATCATCCCTTCTTTTATTTTTACAATTCCGTTAACTTTGTGTAAATAAACTCCATCTTTACCATCAAACTCTTCAAATAAATCTATAAGCTTTCCTCCTAATTTAAATTTAGAAGGTACTAGTATTTGAGCTTTAGTCATAGTTCCATCTGCAAGCCTAGTACTTTTTAAAGTCCCTCCTTTATAGTCTCCTAAATGTACAATTCTACTAGAATTCTCTACATTATTTACTCCTTCTTTTAATGCAAACCCTGCTGGTGAAGCAGTTACAAATTTGTTTCCAGGTATTTTCTGTTTAAATATTTTATTATTTATTAAAGCATTAAGCATAGACTCATACTTATTACTGTTACCAGTCAACCACAAAGGAAGTTTAAAAATCTTTTTACCATTAGAGTCTTCTACCAAGTCTAAAATTTTTAAATCTTGTTTTGAAAAACCACGACTTTTAGCTTCTTTAATAAGTAATTCCCTAACTTTTTCTGCCGTAACATTTTCATCAAGAGATTTCATAGTTTCATCTAATCCAATTGACTTTAAAAATTTATTTCTTTTTAGTCCAACCATAGCAGAAAATATAGTGTGAAACTTAGCTTTTAATTCTTTTCCTGTGTAAGAAGCACCTTCAAACATAAAATTATCCATCTCCATAATTCCATCTCCCATTAAAAGTTTAAAGATTTGAGTTCCCATTGAAACTGTGTCATCTTGAATTTTATCAGACTTAAAAGGAACATCCTGTTGTATTCTAAAGTTAATTCTTGGTAACTTTAGATAGTTATTAGGCATAATAGCTTGATTAAAAGACTTAACTGTATTTTCTCCAGTTAGTCCTCCAACTTTATTAGCAGTTTGATAAGAAGCTCTTACAGTAAGTCCTTCAGCAGCTTCAACTTTTTCCATTTGAACTCTTAAATCATCTAATTCTCTACCTCTTGTTAATTGAGGTATTAATGGAAATGAAGAAGATTTAATGTACATAGCTCTGTTTACATCTTGTCTAGAATCTAAAATAGTTCCTGTAACCACTGGTTTAATAGGTTGTAAAACAAGGTCTAGTTCTTCTTTTGTTAAATCTTTACCATCTTTTAACTTAACTTTAATAGCATCATGTTTGTCTTGGCTTATATTACCTTGACCTAACATTACATAAAGATGTTCTTTTAAAGTTGTATATTCTTGAGCATCAGTAGTTTCTATCCCAATAAAATCTGCAATACTGCTAAATTTATTTTTTAAAATCTTGTCATATTCTTGAGTTTCTCTAGCTTCTGTAGCCATTTCTCTATAAGTCTTACCATTTTCATGAGTAGTATCTATTTCCCCATTTCTATAGTGCATTTCAATAATGTCAATTAAATTGTCAGCAGACCCTATAACATCTTCTAA
>TARA_R110000796_G_scaffold185_14_pt1 | contig 11453 bp, 1 predicted proteins | sample TARA_R110000796 | Tara Oceans TARA_R110000796 (sample SAMEA4397815) | marine metagenome | biome: Polar Biome; feature: [SRF] surface water layer (ENVO:00010504); material: water (ENVO:00002006), including particulate matter (ENVO:01000060) such as... | depth 5 m | reverse complement strand
AATTAATAAAATAAACAAAATGAAGTTAGATAAAGAAATATTATCAGATTTAACTTTGCATATGAAATATGCCAAGTATGTACCAGAGTTAAACAGAAGAGAAACTTGGGTTGAATTAATAGATAGAAATAGAAAAATGCATATTAAAAAGTTTTCACTTTTAGAAAATGAAATAAATGAAAACTACAAGTTAGTTTATGATAAAAAAATACTCCCATCTATGAGATCATTACAGTTTTCTGGAAAACCAATTGAACTGTCTCCCAATAGATTATATAACTGTGCTTATTTACCAATAGAGCATATTGATTGTTTTAGTGAAACCATGTTTTTATTATTATCCGGATGTGGTGTAGGATATTCAGTACAACCACATCACATTGATACAATACCCAGAGTTTTAAAACCTTACAAGAATAGAACCCGCAGATTTGTTATAGGAGATTCAATAGAAGGTTGGTCAGATGCAATTAAAGTATTAATTAAATCTTATTTAGGTGAAAAAAGAACATCAAAAGTAAAATTTGATTTTTCTGATATTAGACCTAAAGGAGCAGCATTAATTACATCTGGGGGCAAAGCTCCTGGGCCTCAACCACTTAAAGAATGCATAATAAAAATAGAAGGTATACTTTCTAATAAAGAAGATGAGGTTAGATTAACTTCATTAGAAGTGCATGACATTGTATGTCATATTGCAGATGCAGTACTTGCAGGTGGTATTCGTAGGGCAGCATTAATATGTTTATTTTCTGCCACTGATGATAAAATGATTTCTTGTAAGTCAGGATCATGGTGGGAAACCAACCCTCAACGCGGTAGAGCTAATAATTCAGCTGTATTATTAAGACACAAGATTACAAAAAACTTTTTTTTAGATTTATGGAAAAGAATAGAATTATCAAATGCGGGTGAACCTGGTATTTATCTTAGTAATGATAAAGATTGGGGAACTAATCCATGTTGTGAAATAGCTTTACGTCCATATCAGTTCTGTAATTTATGTGAAGTTAATGTCAGTGATCTTGAAAATCAAAAAGATTTAAACTTAAGAGTTAAAGCCGCTGCATTTATTGGAACAATTCAAGCAAGCTACACTGACTTCCATTATCTTAGAGAAATTTGGAAAGAAACTACAGAAAAAGATGCTTTAATCGGTATATCTATGACTGGTATTGCATCAGCAAAAGTTTTAACATTAGATATGTCTGAAGCTGCTGCTATTGTAAATAAAGAAAACGCTAGAGTTGCAAAATTAATAGGTATTAATAAAGCAGCAAGAACAACATGCGTTAAACCTGCTGGGACAACTTCTCTGGTCTTAGGAACCTCATCTGGTATTCATGCATGGCACAGTGATTTTTATATCCGCAGACTACGTGTGGGTAAGAATGAAGCTGTGTATACATATTTAGCAATTAATCATCCGGAAATATTAGAGGATGATTATTTTAGAGCGCAAGATACAGCAATTATAAGTATTCCACAAGCAGCTGAACCAGGTTCCATATTACGCACTGAAAATGTAATTGATATGTTAACCAGAGTTAAAAAAGTTGCCACAGAATGGGTAAAACCAGGGCATAGATCTGGATCAAATACTCACAATGTATCTGCAACTGTTTCAATCAAAAAAGATGAATGGGAAAAAGTTGGAGAATGGATGTGGAAAAATAAAGAATACTATAATGGATTATCAGTATTACCTTATGATGGAGGAACATATGTTCAAGCTCCATTTGAAGATATTACTGAAGAAAAATACACTAAGCTTTTAAAAAGTTTACATAAAATAGACTTATCTAAAGTAATTGAGTTAGCTGACAATACAGATTTATCTGGAGAGCTGGCTTGTTCAGGAGGAAGTTGCGCAGTAACAACTCTATAAAAATAACCCCAAGCATTTTTTACAATTTGCTTGGGGATTTTTATTTAAAATTGATATTCTTGTTCTTTAATTGCGTTATCCCACTTAAGAATAGATCTCCAAATAGGGAGTATACCTTCCAAAGATTTAGATACTTTAAGTCTTCCTTTATTAGGTTTGTTTTGATAAACATAATCTTTATTTGCATAAAACTCAGCTTCACTTCCATATGTCACAGCTTTTATATAACCAGCACTTGTCCAAATGGCTAAATCTAGTGTTTCTTTTATATCACCCATCATTTTTGCAGATGCAAACGGATCACTAATCATTTGCATTTGTTGTTGTGCACCAAATCCAGGTGTAAACATTATAAGTTCTTTATATAGCCTATCTGTTTGATATTTAGCTAAGTTTTTTAATCTTCTTTCAATATCACTATCATCACTATCACCTGCAAGTATTGAACTAAATAATTCATTTATTAAATATACACTAAGTATAATTCCTATCTCACCTACAGTTCTATAAAATCCAAGCAATCTATTTTGACCTCTTGAATCACCTAGTCCACCTGTACCGTCATAATCTTTTTGTTCTTTTAAATAACCCTCTGCATAGCTTTTTAAATTTTTATTTCCTAGAAATATTTGTTTTTTTGCATAAGCAGCAAAAGACAAAAAAGATTTATATCTACCTTCCATCCAACCTAAGTTTTCATCAAAAGATTCTTTTCGGAATCTTGCTCTAACAGCTGGCGCAACCCATTTTTTAAACTGTGCAGCTATCTTACCTAAAGTATATGATTGTATAACCATTCTGTCTTCGTGAGCATAATTACCATGAATTTGTTTGTTTACCTGTCTAATGTCATTATGCGTTTGATATTTAAACTCATCATCATACTTTTTTTCATTACCATACTTATCTACAATAACATCATACCCATCCATTAATTTTAATGTATGTGTTTTTCCATCAAATTGAAAAGCATCATATAAAGATAATGTTTCATTTGTTGTTTTATTAAGAGCAGTGAAATCCACAACCATTGACATACCAACTTTAGTTTGCACATTATACTCTGCAGCATCTTGTAGCACATAACCCCATCCTTTAAATCTTTCCCAAATATTTTTGCTATCTGTAGTTCGTCCTGATTCACGGATATCTTGAGAAGGATCCATCATTCTAAATTCATCAACTATAGCTTCATATTTATTATTTGGTAAATTCACATCATAATCAGACTTACCTATATTAGCTAAACCTAATGTAGCAATATCAGCTAAATCTTGCACTCCAGAACCTGTTCTTTTAATCATACCAGGTAAAGCCACTGTGTTCCATTCTTTACTAGCTCTCATATAAGCTTTTTTACTAAAAAATCTTGAGCCAAGCATTTCAATATTATTGTTTATTCTACCCATAAGGTAGTTATTAATATTACCAAATGGATTAAAACCTACATACGACAATGAAGAAAAGCTAATTAATTTGTCTGCAATTTTATCAAATGCACCTTTTGAAATTAATTCATTGTCATAATAAACCATTGACATATACTTTCTATATCTTTTTACAATATTTGAATCACCAGAAACTTCTTTTTTAAGACCAATTTTTTGACGAGTATTTTGTACAATTTTATTACTTGTTCTTCCAACTAAACTTACGTTCTCTTTAGATGGTTCGTATTCTCTATTTTCTATAACTCTTCCAATTGCTGATAATGTATCTTCAATTTCACCCATTACCTCATAATGTTCGGCCATTTTACTAAACTTAATTAAGCTTGTAGCTAAATCTCCACTTAATTCTTCGGCCATTGGTTTATTTCTTAATTTTACAATTTCACCTTGCAGTTTACTTTTATCTTCTTTATAAGTATTAGCATTAATCTCATCTTTTTTATATTTAGTTTTTAATTCTTCAAGTTTTTTTTCTTTTTCTTCTAACTCTCCCTTTAATCTAGGACTACCTGTTAAAAAAACAGGCATACCATTATACAAATCACCATTTTCATCAAGCAATACGGTTTTTTCTACATCAGTTTCAGTTACAAGATTTTTAACAGATCTCACTGTATCTGCATACATTCTTACAAAAACATTAGATTTATTTTTTAAATCAGAAAGCAATGCGCTTTTCACTAAAGGTACTCTACCAGTCATTTTCTCTTTAGTCCGTTGATCAAGTTTTGAAAGCAGTTCATCTTCATAGTATTTAACATATAAATTATAAAACTCTCTTTGTGCAAGAGATAAAGCATCTGTTTTATTAGGGTCAAAAATTGCTTTATATTGTTCACTTCTCATATCACCCCCGGCTTCTGGATATCCATTTTTATCAAGAGCAAACTCATTTATTTCAATATATTCTTTTTTAACAAAAGAGCGTTTTTCATTTTTTGAAATTTGTCCAGTAGGCTTCCCTTTAGAATAAATAGCTTTAGTGTAGTCATCAAATGTGTTATAGTATTTAGCACGGTATTTTTGATATTCTATATCAGCTACACCTGTTATATTACTTTTTTTATGCCAAGTTCCATATGTTCCATTATTTTGCCAAAATTCAAATTTATTTCTGGCATCCATAAACTCTTTGTTATATTTATGATATTTACCGTCTATTCTATTACCGTTTTCATCAGATCTTTCTGCTTGAAAAAATTCAGAGGCTGCTCTTTTTTTATTGGCAATTTCAATGTTTTTTGCTATGTCTTCGTCACTAGCATCTGCTAAATTACTAACATCTCTATATTGTAACGGAACACCGTCTTCATCTCTTGAGGCAAGTCTTATTTTTTCACTTAAAGTGTAATATTTTTTTCCAATAGGTTTTACATAAAGTCCAGTGCGCTTTCCTTCTGAATCAAAAACATGCATAAAATCATAAGCATTTTCTTTATTTTTTTCAGGAGATAACTTTAATACTTTATTACCTGCTTTTTTAATTACGGATTCTCTAAACTCAATTTTATCTAGTAAAATTTGCATTTGCCTTTTATATATTTTAGCAACTAAAGCAGACAATACATCTTTTGATCCATCTAAATCACTAGTTCCTAAAGTTAAAGTATCTATATCTTTAACTTTAGTTAAATCTTTTATTAAATCTTCATCAGTAAATCCGCTTCCTTCTACACCATATTGTCTTTTAGATGTTTGTTTAACTTTTTCTTTTACCCAATTAAAAACAGCATCATTGACAAGACCTTCACGTCCTACTTTTAATTCCTCACCAGCTAATTTAAGTACTTCTTCTTTTAAATTTAATACAAAATTTGCTTGTGTACTATTTAACTCTTTTGTAAATGTAATATTAAACAATGGTTTAAATGTTGCAATAAATCTGTTAAAATTTAATACATAACCAATATAGTTTGGATCATTTATATTTTTTGGATTTTCTACATATGTTGTAAACTCCCTTATTCTTTCTAAAGATTTACGTAATACAGCTGTATAAACTTTTGATTGTTCAACGGGTCCTTTATTCATCCCTGTTTGAATATAAAGCAGTTCTTCAGCTCTAGCATTACGCCTTTGTTCAAATGTTTTACCAAAAAACACTTTCTTTTTATTACTATTATCAATTTCTTGGGATGCCTCTATAGCCTTACTATATCTTTCTAATGCACTATACATCCCTGGTTTTGGTGAAATTACTTTAGGTTCTACAATTTGCTCTATAATTTCATCTTGTTCTTGAGCTAATTCATCATCTTTTCCTTTATAGGGTGCGTTTTCTGTATTAGAAATTTTATCTTTTATCTTTTGTCTATTAATGCTAATTTCATTTGCTGGAATAAGCATATTAACATATTTTTCATTTGCAGATAATTCTGTAGTTGTTGCTTCACTATTATGATGTTGATATCCTTCATTAGTAAATGTACCTTTATACTTTTGCTCTGTGCCTTTACCTTCTACATCTAATAGTATATGGAATGTTGTAGCAGAAAATGCACCGTCATTAACAGTGTACCCCATATTTTCCAACATTCTTCTATATAAATTAACTTGAAGATTATGTTGACCTTTTGTACTAAGAAAATCTACACCTTTTTGTTTTAATAAACTATCAGCAGGTAACGTCCAGTTTTTACTATCATAAAGTGTTAACCCTTGTCTTCCTTCTTTTGTATCAGTGGAAAAAGTTTTAAATAAAGAGTTTTTACTTGTTTTTAAATCAAGAATACTAATCCCTCCGTCTTCAGTTATAATAAGCAAATCAGCTGTACCAGCAAGTTTTGTTGCTTCATCAAATAAAACAACTTGAGACATTGCTATACTACCATCAGGCATTAAATTTCTTACAATTTCCCTCATAGCTCCAAACATTTCTAATGTTTGATCTCTTGTTAAAACTTTCATTTTAGGGAGTGTATCTGCAAATAAACTTAAGTTTTCTTTACCATTAAGTTCAATTACTATAGCCTCAGTAATAATGTCAACGTCATTACCAAGATCTAAATTGAATTGTCTTTCTTTTAAAAATACAGCGTCTGCTTCTTTAGCTTTTTTAATTTTCTTAGCCCATTCTTTTTTTGCATCACTAAGCGCTTTTCCGTCAAGTCCTTTTATTGAATTATCTCTTGCAATTATTGCTTCACCTTCTTTGTTTGTAAATTTACCTTTAATTGCAGTTGTAGCGGATGTGTAAGCAGTATTACTATTTATATCTACATAAGTATGTTCACCTTCATTAAACTTCATTGTTACTTTAGAAGCTTTTTCTCCAGGTTTAAGATTTGTAGAATTAATATTAACAGATAAAGTATCTATAACAACAGTGCTATCACTAGCAACTCTTGTTAATTCATTAATTATTACTGCTTGAGTAGGGTTAGCAATTGATAATTGCCTATCTTTAATTGATTGTATTTTTGGAGATAATGAATATTTAACTTTAGGAAGCGCACTTTTACCAAGTTCAAATTTTAAATCTTTTGTATTTAAAAGTTTTGCAATATCTGTAAATGTAGCATTACTATTTATATCTATTACAGGCAATGGATTACCTGTCATGTATTTATGTAAATTATTAACTACGCCACTAAGCCATTCTAAAGCTTCTTTAATTAAATCTAAAAATGTTTTGCTTGGTTTAACGCCATCATATTCATTATTAAAATGTCTTGTTAATGCTTGAGTTACAATTTCTAAATTTCTATCTACTTGAGTAAAATTTTTATTATCATTATAGGCATCAGTAATTTGCTGAACCATCACTGGAAAATTTATTTTAGCTTCTGCAAGTAAATTATTAAATAAAGTTTCATTATCTATTTTAATAGCATCTATAAATGGATGCAACATTTCTTCAATTAAAGTTTCATTTGTTGTTCTCCCTTCTATTAAATAAACCACATCATCAAAAACAAATGAATTGACTTCAGCAAAAGGCCCTGATTTTTTTTTCCACTTGGGTAATAAAGCATGTTTTTTTTCAGCTTCTTTGGCGGATAACATTTCAATTTTAAGTTTAGGAAACATTCGTTTAAGATGTGACACCACTTCCCTAGATCTTGGTTTATCCCAATCTCTTGAAGACTCCAACATATCTTTGGGTGTAAATAAATTATCTAAAACTTTAACTGTATAAGTTTTTTTACTTTCAGTTCTATTTATATCAACGGTTTCTGTAGGGATATTATTAACCTCTAAATACTTTAAAATACTTTTGTAATTGTCTGAAAGTGCTTTTGCATCATATACCCAACTATTATCATAAGAGTTTTTAACAACCCAATTACCTTTGTATAAATGGATTAATTTCTTTCTACGCAAGTTTTCAATAACACTTTTACCAAAATCACGCTGCTTTAATGAAAAAGCGGCTTTGTTAGTTTTAATAAAACTAGCTGCTTCCACTGTTGTAGGAAACATATCTGTATTATTAGCGCTTTGCCAAGCATTAATAACGTTATTTGTTTTTAATTCAGTTTTATAAACTTCTTGTAAAGCTTTATACTCTACAGTGTTTTTATTGGGACATCTGGCCATAACTTATAATATACATTTAATTTCTTCTATAAATACTTCTTCTGAAGTCATTTCATCAGTTGCAGGATACATACCTTTTTCTGACTCCTCCTTAAAAAATTTGATCATACGGTCATATGTTCCTATACCGTTTGCAACAAACTTAGCCTTTTTTTCTGAATTTTCTTGTATTGTTTCATCCCAAAATATTGTTAATTGTGGGTATAAATCTTCACTATCAAATTCTATTGCATCTTCATACAATTCTTTTTCTAATTCTGCTGCATCAAATAACGCATCATCTGAAATATCAGCCTCTTGATTTTCAATATAATCTGGAACTGATTCAATTAGAGGAGTTTTTTCTGCTAAATTAATTGTAACTTTAGTTCCTCCTTCTGAAGGTGTCCCCATAACTACATCAGTTATATCACTTCTTCTTAATTCATCTTCTAGTTGTGCATTTGTTTCATCAAGTTGATTAAATGAATTTTGAAAATCATCTTCTGCAATATTAAGAGGTTTATTTTTTACATATTCTCTTCCCTCTTTATATGTATATCTTGGACCAAACATAAATCCACCAGCCCATTGTTGATTAGAACCTAATGTTTCAATTTCATTATAAACACCTTTTGCGTCAGTACCTTTTACTTCAACTTTACTAGTTTGTTGTGTTGGTTGAGAACCACCTAACTCTTGTCTTACTTTCATTAATATTTTAGGAAATAATTTACCCCATTTACCTTTATCTTGTGTATGAGTTAATGTAGCATTGCCTGTAGCAAGAAGTTTTTGTGTAGCATCTGGATTTTGTTCAAAAGATTGCTTTATTAAAGTTCTCATTCTATTTGCAGATACTTTATTCCATTCATTCACATCTAACTCTGTAATTGTTCTACCTAAACTTTTAGCTTTAGCTCCTGTTGCAGTTTTTAATTCATTAAATATTACTTTATTTTTTACACTTATCTTACCTGTTTTAGTAAAAGTACTAGTATGAGCTATCTTAGCTGCTTGAAATGCTCCTTCTACCGTATTAAATGTATCTTCTCCTACTTTAAATGGTCTATTAGCAAAGTTACTAAGCTCAGCATTCTCATTTGTTCCTGCATATATATTTATTACCTCACTAGTTTGTTGTGTTGGTATAAATTCTATTTCTTCTTCATTTTGCACTCTAAATTTACCATCATATCCTTCTTCTTTTATATAAATAATAGTACCAGAAACAACATTATTAGCTTCAGCAAAATCAGCAGCTTCTTGTTCTGTATTAAATGTATAAGCAACCTCACTAGTTTGTTGTGCTGATTTACTTACAAACTCTTTAAAAACTGATTCTGATAAATCATTACGCATATATGTTTTATATGTCGTATATTCATTACCACCCATGTCTATCTCTACACTTTTAGTTCTTACAAAAAGTTTATCTTTAGCATTTAGATTTTTTTCATACACTATAGTTAAAACACCATCTTTAACACCTACTCCTTGCGGAAGAAACTTTTGTTCTATATTATTTATTTCAAATGTTAATAATAAAGCATTGCTTCTATTAGATGATAAATATCCTGTAATAAATTCAGCTTTCATTTCCGGCATAGTTAAGCCAAATACAGATTTCATTTTTTCATCTGATGCATTACGTAAAGCTTCATTTGCAGTTTCAATATGATCTAAATAATCTCTCATTACAAATGGGCTTACAGCATCTAATAATGTACCATAAGTTATTTGCAAACCATCCTTAACCATCATGTAGTTAATTATTGATAATGCGTCATCTTTAGTTTCTAATGTACCATATAGTTTTGCAAAAGATGTTTGCAAATCTACTTTTTGTTGAGCGTTTAAACTTCTAAAAGTATTTGATTCTACAAGATTTAAAGCTGTATTATTATTAGCTTCTGAAGCTTTATTAGTAACAGCGAATACATCTAGAAAGAAATTATTTTTCCCAACTTCAGTTTTTCTTAATTTTTCTATAAGATCAACAACTGAGTTTTGATCAGATGGATAAATAAAATTGTTATTTAAATTAGCTACAGATCCTATAGTTCCATTACCACCATTATGTTGATATGCTTTTATTGTTACATATGATAATAAATCTCTAGCTATTTTTGATTGAGTTTCAGATGTGAATTCTTTCTTATTTACATCTATACTTTCTAATATAGAATCCATTATGTCAATAAACTGTGGACTAGCTGTTAAAAATGTAACTGGTAAAAGGTCATCATAAATTTGATTAAATATTTTTAAGTAAGTAGATTGCCATGTATCACTTTTATATATAGGTGATAGATCCATTATTGCATCTTTAGCAAATAGTTTACTAATTTTTTCTTTTTTATCATTTACAGTAGATATATCTTTTCCTAACCCATTTGTTAAGTCAGAAACAGCTTTCATATTAGATGTAAAGTTTTTAACTTTTAACGCTTCACTAAACTGTATAAAAATAGATAATTGTTCTGCATCAGTAATTTCATTGTCTAATGCTTTTCTCAATAGTTCGTCTGTTACATCAAATGATATTGATTTTTCACCCCCTTCTTTTTTATCAAGTTTTTTATTTAATTCTGTTATTGCTTTTGTAACTAAATTGTCAACACCAGGATCCATTTTTTCTTTTTTATTTAAAGCTTGATCATAAATATTTTGAATTTTTGGATTATTTATTAATAATATGGATGTTTTAATTGGCATACCCAATGCAGTTAAGTTTCCAACTAATGCTAATGCTTCTCTGTTTAACCCAAGTTTAGCAACTAATCTTTCTTTAGCATTATCTGTAGCCATTGTAATTAAAGTAGATATAATATCTTGCTTTCTATTACCCTCAACTGTTTTTGTTAACTGTTCTCTTAAATGAGCGAATGTATTATATTGAATTCCATTTATTATAATTAAAGGACCATCAGCTTTAAGTTCAATTTTATATTCTGTTAATAAACTTAAGTTTACGTTTGGAGAAACAATTGCACCAATAGCAGCACCTTTATTTGCTTTCCAAGCTTTTATTTTCCCTAATGTATTATCAATGTCAATATTATCTTCTCTTGAACGTTCAACCATATAGTTTGATCTGGTTGTGCTACCCTCTGTATCATCACTAAACTCATCCCATAAATTTTGTAATATATCTAGACTTGCGGGTGTATATGATATTGGTGAGTTACCGTCTATTTCATTAGTTACTGCATCATTACCCATTAAGGCATACTTTAAATCTAAAAGTTTGTTATTTAAAGGTGCTTCATATGGTTCACCATTTTTCTTTTTATAATCAATGTATTGCTTTTTAGATATAGGAAGACCCAACATTTCTAATGCAATAATTGTATTAGCCCATTTTTCATATTCTTTATCTGTCATTGAGTCTGCAAAAGTAAGTGCAGCTGGATTGTCTTCTTTTATTGATTGACTGTCCTCTTTAAAAAGCATTAATGCTTCATTATATATAGAGCCTTTTTTATCAACTTTAGATTGTATATATGTTAGGTAATCAATGTGTGCTTCTTCATCAGTAGTGGCAGAGCCATACTCATGAAACTTTTTATCTTTCATATACCACTCTTTAATTT
>TARA_R110000796_G_scaffold1673_2_pt1 | contig 11462 bp, 19 predicted proteins | sample TARA_R110000796 | Tara Oceans TARA_R110000796 (sample SAMEA4397815) | marine metagenome | biome: Polar Biome; feature: [SRF] surface water layer (ENVO:00010504); material: water (ENVO:00002006), including particulate matter (ENVO:01000060) such as... | depth 5 m | reverse complement strand
CCTAAACAACAAAAACTACCATCAAATGATGAGTATAATAACCCTTCACCTTGTTTATAATCTCCACTTCTAAGAGCCTTAAGCCAAGCTTCTTTCTTATCTTTAGGCATTGATTTTGTATTATCCATTTTTTTTAAGTTAATACTGTTTCAGGGTGATACATGAAAACGATTCTGCCATGACCCTTTTCTGTGTGGGCTATTACGTCGTAACTTTCTTTATCCACTGTAAATTTATCAATTGTTGCCACATCTCCTTTAACAGCCGAACCCTCATGACATACAGAGTCACCCACTTTAAATAAAGTGCCTTCGGCTGATAGAGCTACAGTTCCATCGATGTTTAAATAATCTTGTTTGAATTCTATTGGTATTTCACCAAAATCTAAATTTCTATTGTGCATATATTTTTATATTTTTACAAATATACCATTTTTATTTATAATAAACAAATTAAACAAGGGCATATTGCTACTTTACTTCACAATACTTTATAGCTTCGTTAGTGCTTTTAAAACAGGTCGCTTCTTTGTTATGTCGGTTTTACCCTACTTATCCACGTTACCCTTGCTTATTAATTATTATAAGTTTTCTCTAATCCAGTCAACTAGAGTATATTCTTCACCTCTATTGGTCTCATGAAATAGTTCATTAGCAGAGCCAGCAATATATGCGCCCTCACATAACTCTTTAACTTTACTTAAAGGTATCATCTTCTCTTTTACAGAAGTAATATTTACAATATTGTCTTGGTTTAGTTTGAGTATTTCTTTATAAAAAGTTTCCCCTTTAACTGGGTCTCCATTTTTATAATAACCTTCAACACTTTGATTTAACTCATACTCAACCTCATACTCACCATCAGGATTATCAACAAACTCTTTTAAGAGTGATTGTTGTAGTTGTGGCATAGGTTTATCCCAAGTACCTGGCACTTCAATAGTAAGCTTAGGGTCATCAGTTGCTATGATTTTTCTATGCTCTCCTCCACAACCATAGCCATTCTTGACGTAATTTCTATCGGCTGTATGTATGGATTTATAAATAACGTCATAAAACAAATCACATGTTTTAACAGGGTCAACGTCATGTGATACTGTTGCGTAAGCGTGTTGGTAATTTCCTGGTGAACCTAATGAGGGTCTGTATTTTAATTTACCAGAAATACCTTGATGTAAAATATCAGTGACAGTCTTATCTTTTGTTGGTAGATAATATATTTTTGTGGGGTGTTTCATATTCTTGTTTTTATAAGCTTTAATACTTTATTAGCACCCTCTTTCTTATTAGCTCCTAAGCTTGTAAGCTCTCTTCCAACATGACTGCTGATGACTTAGGATAACATGTTATTTACTAATAAGAGTAGGGTCACGTAGTTATTTAGGTGTGTACACCATTGTAGTATATCAGGATTTCCCTAGTAATACAACTTTTAACTTAATACGATATAACGTACCATTTAACTACTTGCTGAGAAACTATAATAATGGTCTGCCTAACAACCTTGTGCACGCTGGCTACTATATTTTTATTATAATCCAAGTCCTCACGGATACTCGCTCATTTGTGTTGGATAAGACGGTACTTTACAGTAGTAACTTATCTCTTTTGACATATTCCTTTCTCAAGGGAACAACACATCTCTAAAGGTATTTCTACCACCATTACTGTGAGTATCGTTTATGTAAAGATGTCACTTTCTCCATTAGGAGTGGATTTTCCTTTACAAAGGTATCTTCAATGTTTAACCTTTTATTTTAAAAACTCTTTTACCCAAATTTCAGTTATGGGATATTCTTCTTAGTATCTACCACTTTCTGCTAATAACGTGTAGGCTTGTCTTCCAATCCACTTCACATACTTGCTTCTACTATTCTTTAAATACGTCTACAATACTTAGCCCTTTCGGGAACACAACTGCTGATACAGTCTATAATACAGTCAGTCTTCCATCTGATTCTACTCTAATTTAATAGAGAGCTTACAGCCTTGTGTCTGGGAAAGTACTATCGTTTATCTTCAAATCAAAGAGTTTAATATAAATCTTCTGAATATAAATCTGTTTTAGAGTATTTTAATTCACCACCATTTGCTATCCAAATTTTGGCACCTTCTTTTCTATCTACAAATCTATTTTTATTAGTTAAAAATCCTTGTACATGGTCACCAAGTTTAAACATCCTTTCTCCTGTTAAAGGAAGTATTTGGGATATACAATGTCCATGTCTATAACCACACACAACAACTCCACCTGGAGTGTTTATTGGTCTATGCGCTGCTCTGGGCATTACCTCTTTATACCATATTGCGCTACAAAGGATTTGTTCTTCCATTATGCTCTAGCTTTTAAGATACCAATTTCTTTATTGATTCTCTTAATATCCTTATCAATTAAAGGGATTGGTTGGTCTTTGGTATCTTCTTCTTTAGAAGGTTTAGTGCCTTTCACCAGTTGTTTTTCTAGCATATCTAATGCTCTACTTCTTCTACTTTTTTGTGGTGCAGTTCTACCGTAATTCACTCCATTATTCTTTTTTGACATAACTTCTACGTTTTTTTTATTATTTTTCTTTAAAGGATAAATCTTTAGCTGTGTTACAAAACTTTAATTGTTCATTTATTTTTTTTCTAAAAGAATGTGCTTCTTCTCTAATAGCTATTTCTAATTTTAGTTTAGCAGCCTCTAGTTTACTTTCACTATTGTTAAGTTCACCATACAGGGTTATTAATCGCGTTGCTACATCAAAAAATTCTGAATCATTATCACTTCCTATATTATTTCTAGTAATGGCTCCAATATTTTCCACATCTTTTTTATACCACCCTCTATTTTTATAGAAATCAATAACTTCTTTTGACGCTACTATATCTTCTTTCATGAATTTTCTTGTTTTAAGTTATACAAATATAAATAATATATTTTTAATATGCAAATAAATAATTAATTATTTGGTCATCCCAAACTTCTTGATATATTATTTTTTCTTTTTTGAATTACTTGTTGTCTGGGATTTCTGGTTTGTTTTTCTCGAATGATAGGTCTACTTTTGTAGTAATTTCATCTACTGTTTTTTTACCGAATCTTTTAATAGATTCTTCGGTCAGTAAATCGAGACCTAATTTCACCCCTTCTTCTTCGAAAGGGATTTCAACGTCTTTAAAGTAGCCTTTCTCGACTAATTCTTTATAAGCCAACCCTAAACGATATTCGTAAAGGGTTGATTTATATAAGACTCTTAATAAGCTATCTTCAACTGTCTCAAACAGTTCAGGATTAGTAACTTGCCACATTTCCGCAAGTTCGTTGTATACAAAGATATTCTTTTCTAATTTCATTAATTAAATATTTGGTTCTGAGAAGTTAAACTCATTTTTATCCCAGCTTTCCATCATTCTATTATACCTATCTCTTTTATTAACTCTATCTTTTTCTATAGTAGTTATTGGGTTTCTTTTAAATAATTTAAAGAAATCTATCACTAAAGATAAGATAAGGATTAAGAAAGAGAATATTAATGTAATGAATAAACCAATTACTCCAACGTCACCTTTGTAATTAGATGTTCCTTTAGATGATGTACCAGACTTGAATGAATTCATCCAGTGGCCCATTTCTAAATCATACCTAGTTTTCGTAGTAATCGAATTGTCATTCGGTCTCCATGAAAAATTGTTTCTATCTTGTGTCATGATAATTGTATTTAACTGTTATAGGACAAATATACGAAATATAAATGGATTTTCCTAATAAATATGAAACTATTTTGCGTAATATGTAATACTTTTTTGTTTATCGTCGCTAATACCTTTAAACATTTTACCTTCTTTAACTAATTTATTAACCACTTTAATTTCTTCACTACTCATTAGCTTCCTAAGTAAAGGGTTAGTTGAGGTATATTCTAATAAGTCTTCTATAGTTGAATCCATTTTACAAATATATGACTATTATTTAAGATAAGCAAACTATTTTGCTCTTTTAATGATTTCCTGTATTAGGGCGTCATGTCTTTTAACAATATCTTCAGTTCTTTTATTAGCTTTACTGACACTGCTATTAAGTAGCGTAACTATAGATTCTAATAAGGTGTGGTTTATTTTAGCGTCTCTCCTTTGCCATAATATATCTTTCAGTTTTATAATTAGCATGTGAGAGTCAGACATATAGTCTATATCAGCACCTTCTATTTTATGATATTGATTAGATAATTCTTTATCTATATTAGATAGTTCGAGTTTAGATTGTTCGCTTAGTTCTTTTAGTTCGTTAAACACTAAAAATAGTTTATCTATTTTCTTTTTTAGGTCGTCAGTTCTTAATTGCTTCTTCAAATATAATTAATTACCTTGTCTTCCTATACTATGAGTTATAACAGAAGATACGCTCATCATTACTTTTTGCAATTCACTTAAGGTTTCATCTGAAAATGAATATTCAACACCATCATCATTATTCATTCTTTTTAATTTCTTTCTAAATAAAGACCTGTTTGTTGCTTCACTATTGTTAGCCCATGGTTCATTAGGCAACGCTCTTACGATTGCTGCGTGATTAAACACTGGGTTATCTAATAATTTAACGATTTTATCGTATTTCTCATTATTTTTAGCATCATCAGATGATGCAGAATCAGCACGTACCACACCCTTTGTATCACCAGCTTCCCTTAATAATTTTTTGATTTCATTTGGTTCCATTAACATTATATTTTAAAATCACGTTTCCGTGTTATCTATAAATATTGATTAATATTTAAAAAGTATGATTATAATGGGAATTTATCACCTAAACTCTTCTTTAATTTGTATAGGGCGAAGTTTCTTATTTGTCTAATTCTTTCAGGTGTTAAATTAAGTTTTAAAGCTGCGCTTTTAAGTGTAAGTGGTTCCTCATCACCTAAACCATAAAGAAGTATTAATGCATCCCTCTCTATTTGTTTATCCAATGTTGATAATATTTTAGTTATATTATATTCTGAATCGCTTATATTGGTTAAAGCATTAGTTGGCGCACAATTATCATTAGGTATCACGTCATAGAAAGAGAAGTTTTCAGATGCGTCTTTAATTCCTGAATCTAATTGTAACATTTCGTTGGTAGTGGCATCAATAAAAAACGCTACATCAGCTTCATCGTACTTAGAGTTATCATGATTCATTACGTCCAACACCTCATAATAAGATGGTTGTCTCTCTAACTGTTGTTCTAGGGAAATATATGCTTTTTTAACTTGTTGTATGACGTTATGTTTATTATTAGGGTATCTAATAAGTCTGCTGTTATCAGCGATATATGTTAAAATACTTCTTCTAATCCACCATACAGCATACGATATAAATTTAAAACCTCTAGATGGGTCGAACTTTTTAGCGGCGATTATAAGACCGATGTTACCTTCATTCACTAAATCTTCTAATGACACACTTCTTGATACGTATTGTTTGGCAACACTTATAACAAATCTTAGGTTATGTTTAACCAATCTATCTATGGCGTCATCATCACCTTCAAATGATAATAAAGCGGTCTCAAATTCAGTATCAACATCAAGTGGTTCTATGGTATTAACTTCCGCTAAATACTTTTTAAAAGACTTGTTATCTCTATTGGTTATTGATTCGGCTATTTTAAGACTTTTCATAAGTAGGTAATGTTTTTTAATTTAATGTTATTTAATGCTGTGATGGTAGGACTCGAACCTACGACGTATGGACCTTGTTACAGGGTATTCTAACCAATTTTGCTATTACCATATACATCACAGCATTAATGTTTCACATGGTTTATTACTACATTTAATGGATGTTGTAGTCTTCCCCATTGTACGAATGTTGCATGGTGTTCATCCCTATCATCCCATATTTCTATCATTTCCAAATTAGGAAATCTACCTTTCAAATCTGCAAAATAAGCAAGTTTAAATGAAAGCGTATTTCCTCCTTTGCTTTGCCATCTCTTATCACCAGCCAATACCACCTCATCGAAGTTAAAGCCGTGATGATTAAGTATTGCATGAACTTGGTCAGTTAATGGTATAATTCTACCAGTAGCTAAACAAACAAATGTATTAGGGTTAGCTTTCTCTGTTCTATATAGAGAGGCGATATCATCGAATGGTTCTTGGTCGAACACATCAAGACTTAAGGTTTCAGGTTTAGACCACCAACCTACATGTGGATAGTCTTCACCAGTCTTTTCTTTCCAGATTTCTTTACCTGGATTTGGCATTGGCGTATCGATTAAAGTTCCATCAAAATCGAAGACTGATACTTTTGTAATCTTATTTATATCCATAAATGTAGCGTTTATTATTTTAGGTTAGTTGCAAATATACTACTTTATTTCTATTTAAACAAGTATATTTTATTATTTTTTTATATAGCTTATTGGGGTGATTCACACATAACCTCACACTCATCAACTTGATATTCACCCTCAATAACGTCATGAATATTAAATAGGTGCTGGTTATTTTCTCTCCATTCTTTTTTTAATTTCATAACCCCTAATATAAAATCATTAAACTCTATATCCATCTCAATTAATTGATTAACGTCTATTCTACTTTCCCAACTTGGTTCATTATTATATGCTAATGAGTTTTGAGTAACATATATTTCATAATCATCAGAAATGCGTAATTCTATTGTTGATTTCTCATCACGTTCATATCTTAAGAACACTGATTCGTATATTTCTCCTCTAGCGATATATGCATTAGAAGTTCCAATACAATGATGCATGAGCATACTCTCTTCTACTAAATCGTAATTGGAAGTTAGTAATGTAATTCCAGGTAGTTTAGGAAATTCTAAACCTTTATAATCGATTACTCTTTTTTTAGTGTGTTTTACCTTATAGGACATAACCTTTTTAACCAATCTATCATGCACTTCTTTCCATCGTCTAGTTGACCAAGAATAATTAACTTTTTCAGTTAGAATATAAGCCATTGAGATGGTATCAGCAATAAGCGTTCTATTTTCTATTAATGGTGTGAAAAAACGATTAGCATAACCCTTAAACTCAGCATCTTTATAAAATTTATTTTCTACAGAGTTTAAGTATTCTTTAGCTGTTACGTAATTATAAAACCCTCGTAAATCATTGGATACCATTAAACTTTTAGGTGCGGTAATATTAGAGTTTTTTAATTTATCACCCTCCTCATATTTATGAAAAGATGAGTCATAATTAAAAAACTCTAGAATTGTTAAAGACTGTTCTTTCCCTATATATTCTAACCCTACTGATTTCATATAGGTTTTAAGTAACTTTTTAAAGGTAGTAATTTCACCATTAAAGATGCCTTTAATGGTCTTTTCATTTAATAATAGGCCAAGGCTATATTTACCATTTTCAGTCAACGCTTCTATACCTAAAAAATTAATGATATCCAGCATAATAGCATAATTTTCATTATAAACACTTCTACTATAATATAATGGTTTATCAAAGAAAACTCTTCTTATCAGATTAATATTATATATAGAAATTTTCTTAGTTTTTTTATCATACGATATACTAGCCATTATCTCTTCAGTTAATTTACTAGAGTTATAATTAATAATTTTAGAATGAGAAAAAAGTTTCATGCTAATTCTTTTCTTATTGTTGACCAGTTTTGCAATGCCATAGATATTAAATCCCTTACTATCACTTGACAGTTCTTTAGGAGATAAAAAAGTTTGATTATCATGTCTCGTGATTTTTTTATCTTCATGATTTATTTCTAACCACTTTAAATTAGATTTATACTCACTTCTATAACCATTATATAAGAATACTCTCTTATTTACTTTTGGTAATTCTTTTAGTTTCATACTGTTACTGGTATTAGCAAATTTCTCTTACTTTTTCTATTAATTCTTCTATGGTACCATCATTATTAATAACATGGTCCCAGTCTCTATCACCGTCTAATGATATTTCAGAGTCATGAGTTAATTTTTTATATAATTCATAATCATAAGTTTTAACTCTATTAATGAATTCATCTTCAGATGTTTCACCATCATTCATAAGCTCTCTCCATAATTCTAAATACTTATGTTCCATTGGTCTTGTTACTTTAATAACCTTACCACCTTTACGCTTAATCATTGATACTTCATTAGGAAATCTAACGTCAGTTATTATCCAGTTAGGCCAGTCACTTTCCCACCACCCATTATCTTGGGTAGGGTGTGTATCTTTCATATAGTGACCATTATCTTTATACTTTGCAAATAATGTATTAACCCAAATATTAGGGTGTATTATTTGTCTACCAGCTTCAGTGCCAAGTAATTGTAACATCTTACGTGGTGTCATAACAATCTCTTCAATGCATTTTTCTAAGAATTCATCATTATACATTTCAGTATAGTTATCATAAATCTCCTGTTTGGTATTATATTCTTCTCTAGAATATTTATCTTCGAATATGTATCTGGACCATTCCTCACCTAATGGTGTATCTTTAAAGCCTCTACTTTCTAAATCAGCTCTAGTACAGCCAAGCCACCTACAGAGAGTATCTTTTAGTTCGTCAGCAAACTTCTTGATTTCCCAAGTCGCTATGTGAAAGTCATTATGTACGGTTCCCCAAACAGGTTGACCATCCCAATCTTCGAATTTGATGTTAACTTTATCGGCTCCAGAGTATAGATATTGTATGATTTCTCCTATCATATCTTTTCCATCACCCATCTTACCGCTAACACCGATAATAGGTTTTGTTTTCATATATATTTTATTTATTTTTATTTTGGATGTTTTGGTAGTGGCATCCAATATTCCACACGATTTTTATCAACTGTATGACCTCTTCTATTAGAATCAGGAGCATTTAATAACCACCTATCTCTATATGATATATAACCAGTGTATTCATTTAAATAATCACATTCAGTTCCATCACTTAATAGGCTTCTAACTAACACCACAACATCTTTACAATGCTCTGGTGTATCTTCTTTAACACTTATCCATTTCATAATTTATTTGGCTTCGTTAAGGCTCATATCATTATTAATACTAAGAATAGCGTTAGCTAAACTATCGCCTGTTGATATTACTTTTAATTTACCATCCATTTTACTAATAAGACCATTAATTGTTAATGAATCTGAACAAATGAATTCTTTTATATTTGATGACGCAATATTAAGATTGGCCTCACCACTTAAAACAGCGTGTGTCACCAATACTTTAACACTCAACGCTCCAGCTTCTAATAAAGCGTCAGCGCCTTTAATTAATGTATTACCTGTGTCACACATATCATCAATTATAATAACGTCTTTACCATCAACATTTCCTAGGATTTCCATACTATCAACATTATTGGCTTCACTTCTAGTTTTATCAATTGATACGATAGGGAACTTTATATGCTTATTTTGCTTATAGATAAAGTCTCTCATCTTTTTAACTCGTTTTAACCCACCCATGTCAGGAGAGCATAAAACGGTGTTAGAGTTGCTAATTTTAACTATGTGGTCATGGAATAGGTATTTACCTTTTAAATGAATTACAGGTATGTTAAAGAACCCTTCTAATTGGTCTGCGTGTAAATCAAATGTAATCATTGATGTACCACCTCTATTTTCTATCATTTCAGCCAATATTTTAGCGCCTATAGGGCCACGATATTGGTCTCTTTTGTCTTGTCTTGAGTATGGGAAGTAAGGTATAATTGGAATTATTTCGGCGGCACTAGCCCTTTTAGCGGCGTCGATTGCTGAGTTTAATTGCATAATTTTTGTTGCTGTGTTAGGTGATGTTAAAAGGTAAACTCTCTTACCTCTCATACTTGTTTTAAAGTTAACACAAGTCTCACCATCTGCAAATACTTGAATATTGGTTTCACCTACTTCAATGTGATGTTTAACTAATACCATCCTAGCTATGATAGTATTATATAAAGTATCATCTTCGTTTAAGTTAAAAATAATAGATTCAATTTTCATAATGCTATTTTTTTGGAGTGAATTTCTTCCACTCGTTATTGTTCCATTTTTTTCTGTAATGACCAGGTTCAAATTTACCTGTAAAGTGTATCACAGATAAGGCCTCTGGTATTGTGCTATAAATCCTTTGTATTGTGGCTTGTTGTTCCTCACTATATTGTGGTGGGAATGGGCTTAAGGGGTCGAATTCAGCCTCTACGTTACCAAATAAGATTAACCCACAGTCTTCAATTAAAGATAGACCACCATACGGAGATTCACCTTCCATTGGTGTAAACACCATGTTATTCTCATCTATCTTCCAAGGTAGATGTTTAATTAATTTAATGTGTTTATCTTCTAGTTCAAATACTACTAATGCCATTGTTTTTTGTTTTTTTATAAATCCATCAAGAATAGTTCTGCCTCTCTAACCGAACCATTCTTAACATAATTAGGGTATACTACTTCATTGAAGTGCTTTAATTGTTCTTTATACCAATATCCTGTTTCTCTAAGTAATAGAGACATTGACTTGTCATCATTAAATCTTTTATCTGATTTAATTAACATGTTATTATCAACCATAACATCAGAATAGCACGTAGCCATCCATCTACAAAACAAGAACATTTTTACATTTTCCATAATTATTATATTCTATACAAATATACAAAATTATTCTGAAAAGTCAAAACAATCTTGCAATATTTTTTTATAATCAATTTGTAATAATGCGAACCATATGTGAAAATACTCATATAGTTCATCACTTCTTTCGTGTTTACCATGATGATATAACATGAAATCTTTATAATTTTGTATTTTATCGACAATTAACATTACTTTAACGTCATCACAAGTAAATCCTACAAAATCACCCACCTCATTATGTGATAAAAATGAATTAGCTACCCATCTATATTCCATAGCTAATACGATAGATTCACCCTTAACACCCGTAAATGGATTGGATTTGTGTACTAGAAAATCTTTATCCGCTTGTAATAGTGGGTGTAAGAAATACGCATCTTTAACTACTTCAGGAGCCTTAACATAATCTAATATTACCTCACCCTCATCAATGTGATTTATTAATGGTAGGGCACTCCTTTTAGTATACCGTCCATTATACCACTCTTTAATTATTTCATATGCGGGAGATTTACTCACGTTTTTTCAGTCATTAATTCACTAACAACCCAAGGCACACCTCTTGTGGCGGTCTCTTCTATTATATTAACATCTAAACTACCAGCATGGTGAATACCTAAATCTGGTTTAGGGTCAATATAATATACTTTACATTCATCAGAACATGAATTAATTAACATAGGTAAATAACCTATAGAGAATGATGTACCAATGATTAAAAACACATCAGCTTCTGCGATTGCTTCTACTGAATTAAACCAATAGAAAGGTTCTTCACCAAATAATACAGTGTGAGGTCGTAATTGTTCGTCATGTTCATCTAAATCACCAATATTTAAATCGCCATCACATACTAAAACCTCTTCAAGACAATTT
>TARA_R110000796_G_scaffold80012_1_pt1 | contig 11473 bp, 16 predicted proteins | sample TARA_R110000796 | Tara Oceans TARA_R110000796 (sample SAMEA4397815) | marine metagenome | biome: Polar Biome; feature: [SRF] surface water layer (ENVO:00010504); material: water (ENVO:00002006), including particulate matter (ENVO:01000060) such as... | depth 5 m | reverse complement strand
CATCTTGGCGAACTTTACGGAAGAGCAAATGACTGCCCAGTTTGCTGATGCAGTGTGGGAAGAAGAAAAGGTGGATATGCAAGGTTGGATTGATGAGTTGGAATTGAAAACTCATGAATAAAATAATCTTTGTAGCAGACTTTTTTGCTAACGAGGTTGCTGGTGGCGGAGAATTAAACAATCAAGAACTTGTTGAGATACTGAGGGAGAGAGGCACACACGTTTTAGAAGTAAAAAGCGGTAGACTAACTCCAGAATTTATCTCAGAATGCCCCAAGAGGGCGAAATTTATAGTTGCCAATTTTGTCATGCTGTCGGAAGAAAGCAAGACAATGCTAGAAAACGATAGGGAATATATTATCTATGAACATGATCACAAGTATGTGAAGGGCAGAAACCCAGCAAACTATGACAACTTCATAGCGCCTAAATCAGAGATAATAAATTTTAGTTTTTATAAGAATGCCAAAGCAGTGTTATGCCAGAGTCAATTTCACGTTGACATCGTAGAATCAAATCTAAAATTAGATAACATCATAAGTCTCGGCGGTAATTTATGGTCTGAAGATTCATTGGAGACAATGTTGAGTATGTCAAAGGTTGACAAAAAACCAACATGTGCTATAATGAGTTCTACTAATTGGCATAAGAATACGGGCGATGCTATTAAGTTATGTAAAGCAAAACAATGGGATTATGACATTATATCGCCTTGCGGTTATATAGAATTTCTATTAAGACTCGGCGAGAGTGAGAAGTTCGTATTTTTACCAAAGACTCCTGAGACGTTATCTCGCATAGCAGTCGAAGCACGTATGATGGGATTATCAGTTGTTACAAATAGTCTAGTCGGAGCAACCAAAGAAGACTGGTTCAACCTCAAGGGTGAGGAATTGATAAACCTTATGATTGAAAAGAGAAAACTAATCCCAAACCTGATAGAGGAGTTATTCTATGAATAATCATTTTAAAATAATTATTCCTTTTTATAATGTAGAAAAATGGATAGGATTGACGATAAAAAGCGTAAAGGCGCAGAAGTATACAAATTTTCAATGTATAATAATCAACGATATTTCCACAGACAATTCGGAAGAAGTTGTTAACAATGTTATAAAGGGCGACTCTCGCTTTGTTCTTATCAACAATGAAGAAAAGGCTTATGCTCTCAAAAACATTTACGACGCGATAGAATATTCAAACCCTTCTTCAGAAGATATCATTATTACGCTCGATGGCGATGACTGGTTTGCTTCTGCTGACGTGTTATCATATTTATCTGATTTTTATGACAGGGAAAAGTGTTGGTTGACTTATGGAAGTTATGCCGAATATCCATCTGGAATAAAAGGAAAGTTTGCAAGACAAATACCAGAGGAAATTGTCAGAACAGCGGCATACAGAACATCTCAGTGGATGACTTCACATCTTCGAACTTTCAAATATCACCTTTGGAATAGCATCGACGTTGAAGATATGAAGGATGAGAATGGCAAGTTTTATCAAATGACGTGGGATTTATCATTTATGTTCCCTATGCTTGAGATGTCTGGAAATAAACATCGTTATATTGATGAAGTTTTGTATATCTACAATAGAACAAATCCGCTAAATGATGACAAAGTTAATCATTCAATGCAGTTGGGTTTCGAGCGAGAAATAAGGGGAAAAAAGAAGTATAGCAGAATATCACACGGCACCGATCCGTTAAGTCTTTTAAATTCTAAAAGATTTGACATCGCGGCAAAAACAATTTATGCCAAAGATCTTTTGAAAAACACTGACAGTGAGTTCCCCGCCGAACTTTACATAGAACATATAAAAGTATGGAATAATCTTCATGAGAAATCTCCTGAGAAGATAGGGGAAAAATCATTCCTGAATGCATTTGGTGCTTTATTGTCGGATATAAGAACTAATGGTTTTGATTCCGAGAAGGGAAAAATACCAACAATACAGGGTTCGGCAATAAACGGAGCACATAGAATAGCAAGCAGTATAGTAACGAGAAATGAAGTAGAAACATACGAAGCAAACATATCAGAAGGTCAATACAATTGTAATTTTCAGTATTTTAAAGATAAAAACAATTTCGTCGATACTGGGTTAGGTGAGATTTATTTGGATGAAATGGCGTTAGAGTTCTGTAGAAATAAAAATAATCTCTACACGATTACCCTATTCCCATCACATGACGCCAACATAGGGCACTTGCTTTCGCATATAAACAACAAGAATGAGATAATATACTGTAAAAGAATTGCGCTCAATGACAACGGCAAAATCAACTTTGTACATAACTTATATCATAACGAGAGTTGGATAGGCAGTAGACAGTCGGGTTATCCAGGAGTAAGAGAAAAGTCAAGACTTTGTTTTTCCAAAGGGGGCGATATTCATGTTATTCTTGTAGAAGAAGACAATGTAGATAACATGGTGAAATTAAAAGATGAAATAAGAAGTCTGTGTGATGTCGGAAAGCACTCTGTTCACGTCAATGATACTCAAGAAGAGACTTGGAGAATTGCCTCCTCTGTTTATAACAAAAACAGCATACATCATCTTAATAATAAAAAAATAACAGATATTCCAAATTTTAATTTGTATATTGAGAAGTATCATGCTATAATAAAGGATAGAACTGATAAATATGATTTTTGCGTGGATTCAAGCGCAGTATTGAGTTGTTATGGTTTAAGGGATTGCCGAGATTTGGATTTTTTACATTTAAAAAATATCATGCCGATATCACATAATGTCGATTGTCACAATCAAGAGGCGGCGCACTATAAAGAAAAAAAAGATGATATAATCTACAATCCAAGGTTTCATTTTTACTCATTCGGAATCAAGTTTGCATCAATAGATGTAGTCAAGAATATGAAAGAGCATCGAAATGAAGAGAAAGACAAAGTAGATGTAAATCTTATAAATGGAATAGGCAAATGAAAAAACAAAAACTGAACATACCCTTTTACATATCCACAAACAACAAGCACATGAAGTGTTTGGAGGTTTATGTACATTTATATAATAAATTTATGGATGGCAATGAATTGAGAATACTGGGTTATGATGAACCGAATTTCAAGTTGCCCGAGAATTGTAAGTTTATATCTATGGGAATTCAAGGCGGCGTAACAGAGTGGTCGAATGATTTAAGAAAATACTTTTCAGAATGCGAAGATGAATATTTTATTTATAGCACAGAAGACGTTTTCATGTATAAACAGTCGAATATAAAGTATCTTAATTGCTTAATAGAATTTGTTAAAACAAATTCTTGGGTTGGTAGATTAAATTTGGCTAATATTGGAGAAGAGAATGGTGATACTATGGCGAACAGTAGACACTACAGGAGTAATTTTTTAAGGAACTTAGATGGTGACTTTGGAAGTGTAAACTTATATCAGTTATCGAACTCTCCATATACTTTGAGTTGCCAGCCTTCTATTTGGAATAAAGATTATTTCATGAAATACATGCACGGTAATCTTGATCCATGGGCATGGGAAGCTAGCGCTCAAGCTAAAGATGATCCTTTTTATAGAGTGATAATGTTGGATGGAATGTATCCATTGTTTAAAAAAGAGGGATATGCCACTGATAGGGGTTGGGAATATACTGACGCATGGCTTCATTTAATAAATGACTCTAAGTTAAAAGACGAAATAACAAACTGGAAGTAAGTTGAAGAATATAGTTATATTAGCAGCAGGTCCTCCAAAGCCAAATAGAAATAGGCATTTAGAGGAGCGCTCTGGAAAAACCATCATTGATGTAGTAATAGATGCGTGCAAGACGGAAAGCGATAATCTATATGCCGTAGTGGATAAGAGCAATGACGAACTAATCAGTCACATAAAAGATAAGGTGAAAATATTACATCCTATAGATCAAAAGATATATAGCACTTTTGAGTCTGCTTTATCTATAGATGGTGACACACTAATGATAGTGGGAGATCTGATAAATTTAAGATCTGATGATGTGCGAAGGTTCATGAACACTGATTATCGATCTGCAACTTGCGTCTATAAAGATCCTTGGGCAAATCACATACGCTCCCTATATCCAAACCTGATCAGAAGGGGAGATACTGGGGATTGTATGTCACTTATAGCGCAGGAGCATAAAGAAGAGTTTTTAAGCAATGACACTCAAACTAAGGCAGCTTGGCTTTTTAAGCAATTTTATCCGTATAAGAAAATAGACGAGAATTGTTATAATGATATCGGAACTTTCATGTCTTTTGTATTCTTTAAAGAAATTTGGGCTAAACCAAATGCCGTAGATTTTGAGAGAAAAGGTTCGGTATTGTTTGAACACCCAGTATATTTGGATAATGATTGAGCAGGAAGTAAATTATGAAAACAATTAAGCGAAAGGGAGATAAATTATGAAAACAATTAAACAAAAGGGAGATAAATCATGAAGACAATTAAAGAATTATTAAATGACAGTTCTAAAACAAGTATAGTTATTGGGGCGAATAATGCCATGATAGCTGAAATAGCTATGAGAACTGGATACGATGGAATCTGGGTGTCTAGTTTTGAATCACATGCGTGGAATTTATTACCTGATGCGAACATTCTTAACACTACGGATTATTTTAATACTATAAGTAAGATTAGTGACAGAATAGATATACCAATATTGGTAGATGCAGACGAGGGCGGTCCAAGTTCTATTAATACGATCCGAATGGTTCGCGAATATGAAAAAGCAGGCGCATCAGCCATGTGCTTTGAGGATAACCCGTCGCCAAAACGATGCTCCTTTTACGGCATGAAGATGAGTTTGGAAACCCCAGAGTTAATGTGCGGAAAGATTCGCGCTGCTGTTGAGAAAAGATTAGACGATAATTTTGCAATCGTTACTAGAACCGAAGCCTTGATTCAAGGTCATGGTCAAGAAGTTGCTATAGAGCGAGCGAGAATGTATAATGATTCTGGGTGTGATGCTTTTTTAATTCATAGTAAAAGCAAGACTCCTGATGAAGTATTAAAGTTTGCAGATGCGTATCACGCGGCTGGATTAAGAGCACCATTAGTTTGTGTTCCAACAACTTACAATGCCATAACTGTTGATGAATTAAATGACGCAGGATTTAGTTTGGCTATATATGCTAACTATTCTGTAAGGTCTGCTGTAAAATCAATTACAGATATTTTTCAAAAAATGCAAGATGGTGGTTCTCTGTCTGCTGCAAATGACGATATTGTATCTATGGAAGAGATCTTTGACTTAATACGAGTAGATCAATTGAAGGCAAATCAAGAGCGATACGGATCTTAATTATGGTTCATGGATTGTTCAATAAGTTGATTTCCGAGGGATATACTTTCTTTTCAGGAGTTCCTGACAGTGCGCTGAAGGTTTTTCAAGATGACATAATAAATTCTGGAATTGATCACATTATTGCCACCAATGAAGGTCAGGCAGTGGGTTTAGCTGTCGGCGCTGAACTGGCTGGCAAGAAGGCTTGCGTGTATTTGCAGAATTCTGGTTTGGGTAATGTTGTCAATCCTTTGACTAGTTTGTGTATACCCCATGGCATCACGCCCCTGCTGGTGGTAGGGCATAGACATACTTTACCGCAGCACAAAGTAATGGGCGAGATAGACGAGGAAATTTTAAAACTTGTCGGATACGATAATTATATAATTGTAAAGGGTGAAAATAATGCTAAGTAGACAAATGGCTATACAGAGTATTTTTAACAAGCATGGCGATGATGCTGTGTATGTAACCAATACTGGTTATATATCCCGAGCAGTTTATAGCGAGTATCCAGATGGAAAAAACATATTTTATATGCAAGGAAGCATGGGATTGGCGCCCTGCATAGGTTTAGGTATCGCAAAAAATACAGACAAAGAAGTTGTAGTTCTCAGTGGCGATGGCGCTCTATTAATGCACTATGGCATCACTTTTAATATAAAAGAAGAAAATCTATCAAATATGTTCTTATATGTGTTAGACAATGGATGTCACGAATCAGTAGGTTCTTATCCATGCGCAAAACTTCCAGAGGATATTTCTGGTGTCAACGACATATTCAAGATTAGTTGCGACGGCAAGTTAGATAGGGTGGCATGGAATTGTATAGACAATACAAAAAATGTTAAGGATTTTATAAATGACTGATGTATTATTAAATCCAGGTCCCACTAATACTCGATTTAGGACAAAATACGCTCAATGGATATCATCTGACGTTTGTCATAGAACTGAAGACTTTATGGCACTCCTAGGGGAGACTAAAAATCTCCTGTTGAATGACTTTACTAATCACAATATTGCAATTTTAGCTGGCAGCGGCACAACTGCTATGGAAGCCATGATTTGCTCACTTATAGATGATGTAGTCATAATCAATGCGGGCATTTACGGTCAGAGAGCCATAGATATGATGAAGGTGCATGGCACAAACTTTAAAGAAATAGAGTGTAATAACATCTCTGAATTGAAGTTTAACGCTGATTATAAGAATGTATACTTCGTTGAAAATGAAACCACCACTGGTGAAAAGTTTTCCGTTGAAGAGATAACTAAACTTTATCCAAACGCAACGTTGTTTGTAGATGCGACATCTGCTTTCGGTGCCTCCGATTATTCGAAAGTATCAGATAGGATCGGTGCGTTATGTTTTTGCAGCAATAAATGTCTGCAATCAACTCCAGGTTTAGGCATTGTTATATTTAATAAAAATCTGAAGCTCATAGAACCAAGTTCTTATTATTTAAATTTAAAGAAATACATAGGTGACGACATTCCGTTTACATTGCCAGTTCAATCTGTGGCTGCACTCAATCAAACTTTAAAAATAGTCAAAAGCAATAAAATTTTGTTCGACAAAAGATCGCAGAAATTGATAGATAAATTTGAATCTATGGGAATCGAGTGTGTAAATTACATACCCAGCAACTCTATATTAGGATTCAAACACCCCTCTATGAATTATGAAGAACTTCGAAGATACTTGTCAAACCGTGGCATTGTAATATACTCAGGAATTAAGGGTATTGAGAATAGTTTTAGAGTCTCTACCATGAGTGTCTTGTTCGATAAAAAGTTTAATAAAATTGTTAGAGTGTTTAATGAAACGTATTTACGCTGACATGGTTGGTGATTTGTTTCATGTTGGTCACATTAACATGCTTAAACAAGCAAGACAGTTCGGAGACTACTTGATAGTGGGAGTACATTCAGACAAAACAGTAGAGTCATATAAAAGAACTCCAATTATTAATGAGAGCGACAGATACGAGCTTATAAGAAATTGCAGATTAGTTGACGAAATTGTTGAAAATGCGCCAATAATCATTACAAGAGATTATATAAATGAACATGATATACATCTCATAGTTCACGGCGATGACACGAGTGAAGCGTTTAATGAACAGCACAGGATTCCTTTAGAAATGGGAATAATGAAATATGTTAAATATACTCGCGGAGTTTCTACTTCGGAAATCATCACAAGGATAAAAAATGGATAGGTATTTTTCAAATATAGATGGCAGACTATTACATATAGTTAATAGATTAAGTGAATTCGAAGGCAGGAAAGAGATTGTTCCTGCTGATAACTTCTTGCAGTGCGCTACTCTAAGGATGGAGAGTAATAAAACATTTCCACCGCACAAACACATAACAAAAGACAGGCACTATCCACAACAGATTGCTCAAGAATCGTGGGTTGTAATAAAAGGGAGCGTAAAGTGTAAGTTTTACGACATAGATGATACGTTAATGGCAGAGCCTACATTAAATGCAGGAGACGCCAGTTTTACTCTCTATGGTGGACACACTTATGAGATTTTGGAGGATGACACCTTCGTGTACGAATACAAAACAGGTCCATATGAAGGGCAACAACTAGACAAGGAATTTATATAAATGGAAAACTACAACAAACAGTCAGTAATCGATACTGAGAGATTAACCTCTGAGGATGATTCATATTCGCGATATTCGAAAGTGTGCTATGCCGCAGCAACAAGCGAAATTGTGTTTAGGAACTTCAAGACTAATCCTGGATATACATACGAATTGGAACACACTTCTAAAGAGCTTGGTGACAATTATATTAGATTAGCAAAACAGGAATTTGGGGATATTCTGGAGAAATTGGATTGGAAAAAGATATCAGCAAATGACATTCATGGTGGAACTCGTGTTGTAACATATTGGGAACTATCCGACTATTGTGGTAAAGATTGCAAATTTTCTCCAACGACAATAGGTTATCTTTATCTAGCCATAAGAATGTGCAAGAATCTACAGAGTAAGAATTTTGATTCTCCTATAGATGTAGTTGAACTTGGCGCAGGATACGGCGGTCAATGTTATTTGTTTTGCACTATTGCCGAGTTTATGGGAATATCTATAAACTCTTATACTCTTGTAGATTTGTATCATGCCAACTTATTGCAGGAAACTTATCTTAATAAATTAAATTTAAATGAAAAAGTAGAACTTAGATTCTTGTCTGGTAAAAACTATGAAGAATATAAAAAAGAAGTGGAAAATGTAGATTTTGTTATTAGCAACTATGCTTTGTCTGAAATTAGCATAGATTGGGGTAAAAGATATTTGGAGACATTTATTAAGAAATCCACATACGGATTTTTCCAATTCAATACCTGTCACAAACCCCCAGAAAGCGGTGAGTATGAAAATCTAACAGTAGAACATCTAGCAACTCACTATACTAATATTAGCAACACAGAAGATCCAGGCAATCCTGATGGCGTACCAGGTGGCGGACATAAAGGGTGCAGACTTCTTGTTTGTGAAGTCTAAGAGATAATTATGAGTTTTGAATCTGTGGGAGAATTTGAGAGACAAATTGCTCAATACTTTGGATCTCCATATGCCGTCGCAGTAGATTGCTGTACGCACGCAGTCGAATTATGCATGAGATATCAAAATGTTAAACACTTTTCAGTGCCGAAGAGAACATACATTTCTATCCCATTTCTTGGAAATAAATTAAATATTGATTTTGATTGGAGAGACGAAGAGTGGCAGGATTATTACTATATTGGAGATACAAATATAATTGATGCAGCAGTGTTGTGGAAGGAAGACTCTTATATATCGAATACCTTTATGTGCTTAAGTTTTCAATATAGAAAGCATTTAAGTCTAGGAAGAGGAGGCATGATATTGACTGATAATAAAAAAGCAGCAAATGATTTGAAGAAAATGTCATATGATGGTAGAATACCTAATGAACCTTGGAGAGAACAAGACATCGCTACATATGGATTTCATTATTATATGACACCAGAAACGGCAGATATGGGTATTAAAAAACTCCCAAGCGCTATAAGTAGCGCACCAAAAAAATGGTTAGTCAATGATTGGCCAGACTTAACTACAATGGATGTTTTTAATAAATAAAACACGAGCACCAACACTTACGGAGACGATATGAGCAAAAAAGCATTTATAACTGGAATAAACGGACAAGATGGAAGTTATTTATCTGAATATTTATTGGAACTTGGATATGAAGTTCATGGAATAGTTAGAAGAAATTCAACACCAGAAAACCAAAGCACTCGACTGGAGCATTTTGAAAGTAGTGTGAATACTTATTACGGAGATTTGTTAGATCAGGGCGGAGTCGAAAGGATATTAGATGTTGTTCAACCCGATGAGATATATAATATTGCGGCGCAGTCACATGTTCGAATTAGTTTCGATATACCTCAATTTACAGCACAAACAAATGCAATTGGCGTTTTAAATGTACTCGAAGCATATAGACGAAGCTGTCCAAAATCCAAGTTTTATCAAGCATCATCATCGGAAATGTTCGGATTGACAGTAGACGATGACAACTACCAGAGAGAAACGACAGTAATGAATCCCGTTTCTCCCTACGGATGTTCTAAAGTATTTGGATATAATATTGTAAGAAATTATAGAAGAGCATATGACTTGCACGCTACGAATGGAATATTGTTTAACCACGAATCGCCCCGACGAGGATCAAACTTTGTAACAAACAAGGTTGCCAAAGCAGCAGCGAGAATCAAGTTGGGAATGCAAGACAAATTAGAACTTGGAAACATGGACTCCTACAGAGACTGGGGTCATTCATGGGATTATGTCAGAGCAATGCACTTAATGTTGCAACAGGATAAACCTGGTGACTGGGTAGTGTCTACGGGTGAGACTCACTCCGTAAGGGAGATGTGTGATTTGGTATTCAATTATCATGGTTTAGACTACCGAGACTATGTTGTTCAAAATCCAAAATTCATGCGTCCAGAGGAGTTGCCATATCTTCGTGGAGACTCTACAAAAATAAGAACAGAACTGGGGTGGTTGCCAAAATACACCTTCGAGATGTTAATGGAAGAGATGGCAGAATATTGGATAGAGTTTTATAAGGCAAGAAATGTCACATAAAGTAGGAGACATGGTGAACTGGTTCGAACCATACACTGATGGATTAGTCAAGGACGCTGGAACTGGAATAATTTTGAGAAGATTTTCATATGATTTTTTTGACAAACCAACGTCAATATACGAAGTCTATCGCACAAAACACAATGACAAAATGAGATTCGAAGAGTACGAATTGGAGAAACTAAATGACTAAAATAGAAAAACCGTGGGGATATGAGATACATTGGGCAGAAACCGACGACTATGTTGGAAAACTGCTCTTCATAAAAGCAGGGCATCGCCTATCAAAACAATACCACGAGATAAAAGAGGAAACTTTATATGTCCTCAGTGGAATTTTATACAACTACGACGAGCATGACACGCCAATGAAAATACTACCAGGTGAATCATTCCACGTAAAGCCAGGACAGATACATCGCTTCGCAGCAGACTCTTGTAGCGTAGAAGTAATAGAGGTAAGCACTCCTCACCTTGACGACGTTATACGACTCGAAGACGATTATTCCCGAGAATGATAAGAATATCACTTGACTAATCATTTTTAGTGTTTATATTTAATATATTGCCTATATCATGTTATAATAAACTTAGAAACAAACACAAAGGAAACACAATGCAACTTTCACCTCAAGCGCTCGGCGCCGTAATGATGGCACTACAAAACTCACTTATGAACCAAACCGACATCACTCCCGTCTTGGAAGGATTTCAATTCATGGATTCTCCAGATGGACTCATCGTGGCAAATTCTCCTGTTGTCGAATTAGATACACAGGACAACGACGAAACTGCGGACGCAACTTCTGTCTTTCAAGAATTCGCAGAGTAGTGCCGAGATACGTATACAAATGCCAGAGTTGCGAGAATGAATTTGAAGTCTCGCACTCATTTGGCGAAACAATAGACGCTTGCGACAAAGAAGATTGTAACAGCACTGAGGTAAAAAGAATACCACAGTTTATAAATCTAACTAAGAAGCAAGACGTTGAATCGCAAGTTGGCTCTATCGTAAATCAACATATTGAAGAAGCGAAAG
>TARA_R110000796_G_scaffold54125_1_pt1 | contig 11488 bp, 16 predicted proteins | sample TARA_R110000796 | Tara Oceans TARA_R110000796 (sample SAMEA4397815) | marine metagenome | biome: Polar Biome; feature: [SRF] surface water layer (ENVO:00010504); material: water (ENVO:00002006), including particulate matter (ENVO:01000060) such as... | depth 5 m | reverse complement strand
CCTGAAGTATATATTATTTGTATTGCATCAATTCTATTTGCCAAAGTTGGATAATCTTTCCCAACTTCTAAACCAATTCTAGCTGGTGAGTGAATAGCATCTAAAACATATTCTGTCGTTGGCCAAAGTGTTAAAACATTATCGGAGTTATAGTAGTTAATTGATGTGATACTTATTGCAGCTGAATTCTGAACAGGTGATTGATACAACTCAAATGTATCTTCCCAACAATCTGCAGTCTGTGTTAAAGTGCCTTCCATTATTTGAATGTTGCAATAACTTTCAGCCATTTTTGTACATGCTAAAATTAAAGAATCTATATACGCGTCATCATTTGAATTGGAAACTCTCAAATGTTGTTTCGCTTCATCAGTCGATAAAACTGGAATAATTGAGTCAACTATGTATAAACTTCTTGCCATCTTTTTGAGTGTTTTTTTAGACTATTTATTTTTTTTAAAATATTTTTTTATCTTTCGTGTCATATCTAGTGAATCAACGAACTATTAATTTATACATCAATATGTCAGTAAATAGGTATCGTTCTTCTAATCAATCAAAAACCATGTTTAAATCGATTTTAATGTTTTAACAATAATTCATTAAAATGGTAGCAATCGGAGGGTAAAATACCCCCCGAAAACTTCCAAATATAAATCTATATGTATGTATATTGAAAAGACTCAGCTCTTCTAAATACAGTATCCCAGTAAGACATAATAACAATTCTAACTTGTCCATTTAAGGCTAAAGTGTAAGGATCAACTACAACATCTAAAGCAGTTCCGAACTGACCAATGACACAATCATCCCAACGTCCAAGAACTAATCCTTGGTCTGGAGCTCCACCCGCAACAACATCAACATTTCCTGTTGAACGAGCCATGTAACCATCAATTAAATCATCAGACCAAATAGGCTGTCCGTTAGTATATCCAGCAGCAACCGCACCAGCTAAAGGCTGACCAATTACATTTTTCAATGATGTTCTACCACCCGGAGTTGTTAAATAAGCAACCCTTCCAAAGTCAGCATTTGAAGTTTCTAAAGCTTCTTGTAAAGCTAAGATTCCAGCATAAGTTGCAGCAGCAGCAGTCGTACCAGTACCCGCATCAAATACTCCCTGTGGAGTTGCAGCAGCACCATTATTTGCACCTAAAACAGCAGCCTCTAAAGTTGAAGCAATAGCATTATTCATATCTTGACGGATAATATTTTCAACAGATGAATTAGTTTGAGCTAATAACATTTTAGAAATATCCATATAAGCATCTAATTGCTTAGGTTGTAAAGTAGTTGAACCGATTGCAGTTGCAGCATCAGTTGCAGTAGTAACAGTAGTAGAAGTAGACTCAGCAGTCCATCCAGCAACTGTTCCTGATAGTGTAGGAAGTTTCATATCTCCAGAAAGTCCATACATCCAAGTTGCTAAATCTCCTAATACAGTTTTGTTTTGTAAAGTTTCAGCCCAAGCCCCAACTTCTGTTGGTATCATACCTGAAGCATTTGAAGTAACTTGAGGATTGTTTCTAGTTTCACCAAAAGCGAAAGTTGGAACTCCTAATCCTGTAATTTTGTTATTTCTTTTTGCTTCCTGGTCATACTCTTTTTCCAATCCTGAAAGGTTACCATTTACCATTCCTTGTATAGCATTTTGAATTGAGTATCTTTTGTCAGCTTTTGGAGTAGAAATACTTCCTCCTGAAACTGCAGCTCCTACTCTTAATTCTTTTTCCATTTTTTCACTTCTCTTTATAGAAACATCTAGTGCGTCAATATCAGCAATTAGTGTATCTACTTTTTTACCCTCATTTTTTGTTAATTCCCTTTTATCAGTTGTTGCAACTGAATGCAAATCTTCTAATTTGGAAACTAATTCCGATCGAGTTTCTTTCAAATCTAAACTTTTTTTCATTTTATTTTCTTTTTAGTATATTAATTTTAAGTTGTAATAAATCGTTACAATTTTCGTATTCTGACTCTTGCTTCATTTTTGTTTTGTCTTTATGTGTCATTCTGCTTCTTTGTGCTATTGATAAGTCATTTGCAGTAGGGTATGCGGGAATTGAAACAGGACTGACATCAAATAACCTAGAAACTTTTTCAATCGTTCTAATCTCTCCTTTTGAGGTTGTGTTCCATGTGTCACTTTCAACTTGGAATGCAAAACTTGATTGTGTAATGTCACCTCTTTTCATAGACACTAGTAAATCTCTACCCGCTGTAGTATCAGGAACATCGAAGGAATATTTTAAACCTCTTTTATCTGTTGATAGTTTTAGTGTACCACTTGAAGTCCTAGCAAGTAAAAAGTTTGGATCATGGTTAAAGAATGCCCTAACATCGTTATCTAATACGTCATCAAATGCTCCTGGATTTATTTTTTCTCTAAATCCTCCTAGGTCTTCACTTAATTCATTAAATACTGCAGCATGTCCTTCAATTATATTTCTTTTTCCTTTTTTTGAAACTCTTGTTTCAACTTTAAAGAATCTTTTTTCTGTTGCATCTTTTTTATCCCAAATATTTCTTTCCTCATCTTCTTCCTCTAAATAACTTTCCTCATCCTCTTCCTCTTCTTCAATTTCATCAATTTCTTCCTCATCTTCTGTTTCCTCTTCATCTAATTCTTCTTCCTCTTCCTCATCTATTTCAAACTCATCTTCATCCTCATCAATATCCTCCTCTAAGTCCTCTACTTCTTCTTCCTCAGCTTCTTCAACTTCATCTTCTTCAGTTTGTTCCTCAGACTCTTCGTTATAAAATTCAACAATAGCTTCGTTAATAAATTCAGCCAGTGCTTCCGCATCAATTTCGGTATCTTCTTCTTTGTCATAGATAATTGTAATTTGCTCTTCATCCTCAATTATTTCACTAACTACTCTTCTTTTTTCGTTTTTTATTTTCATAATTCTAATTTTATAATTCTAATTTTATTTCTTCTTCTACACCAACTCCACTAGCAATTTTATCAACTGTAGTCATGTTTAATTGCATGAATAAACTATCCCCCTCTTCAACTCTATTCATATTTTCTTTTTGTCTTATTTCATTTATTGAAATTGCTCCTATGTTTAACATTGTTCTATAATATTCCGCTCTGTCTTTTGGATTACCCCTTAATAAAGCATTTACATTAAATTCAACGAATAATTTTCCTGTTTCATTTTTCTTAAATAACTTATTTGTCATTTCCTGTTCAATCATAGATAAATAAGGTTGTAAACTATACTGAACAAACTCCCTTGACTGCTCCTGAATATTACTAAAACTAGATTTTGATAAGTCGGCTAACATGTGAGGTGGAACATTAAAAATTCTACAGACTTCCTCAATACTGAATTGTCTAGACGCTAAAAATTGACTAGCCTCATTTGACATGGATATTGAATTAAATTTTAATCCCTCTTCCAATATTAAAGTTTTATTTGAATCTCCTATTTTAGAGTAATTATTATCAAACGAATTACGAAGTCTGTCTACTGCTTCAGTGCTTAATGCTCTGTCAGTTTCCAAGACTCCTGAAACTTTAGCACCGTTAGAAAAGTAAGAATTTCCATAAGCCTCTAAACCTAAACCCCAGGAAATAGAATTTGCACAGGTATCAATCGGGGACAGTCCTATCATACCATCTTGTGACATTGTTTTAAAGTGTAGCATTTCTTCATACTCAATTGCTTCCCCTGTTTCAGAATTGAAATAATAGTATTTATCTTCGTATTCTCTAATTTCTATATTATCAAAATCAATAGGGTATAATGCAACTGGTCTTCCTGCTCCATTTCTTTCAATTTTTACATAAGAATTTCCATTTAAACATAAATCAACCATAATTTTCTGTATAAAAGAAAAATAAGTTATGTATTCGTTCGGTTTGTTATGTAATAAATTGTAAAGAGGATGATTTGTTCTGTTTATCTTATCTCCATTTTCTTCCCTTTCAATAAGTGAAATTGGTAACTGAGCTACTGACTCAGATAATATTCTTATTGCTGCCCAAACAGCAGAAAAAGTTAAGGCTGTGTCGTTATTGACTGGTATTCCACTTCCACCTCCTGTGAGCATACTATTGGGATCAAATGTGAAAGCCCTTTTTTCAGTCTTTTTACTGAATATATTACGGAATAAATCTAGTATTGCCATATATTTTTAAAGAATTAATTGCAAATATAAACATGTTTTTAAAAAAGAAGTGCAACATTGTTTCATTTTTTGTATTTCCTACTCATAACAGTCCTAAAACTATCGTATGAGGAGTATCTTCTTCTTTTAAAATAAAACTCATATTCTTTTTCTGCTTCCTCATAAGCTTTTACATAAGTTTTTTCTTTCCTACAAAAGTGATGAAACCTTTCCTCAAATCCATCTGGTCTTAATAGTATAAGTATTTCAAAAGGTATTGTCATTTCTTTATATTATAATTAGTCCTCTTTCTGAGTAAACTGATTCTCCATCAGTATCATCTGTCATCCATTCTCCAAGAGCCATAACTAAAGCCACTATCCCGTCTACCTTTTCACTACTCTTTGCCTTGTCAATTTTTATGTTTTCAGCGGGATCTGTCCGTAAAGAAATATTTTGCATCTGCCATCTCAAAACAGGGTTACCTAAGTGATTAATTTCATTTTTTAATACCATTTTCTCTAACTCTTTTGTTGGAGCGGACATACTAGCATATCCCTGACCGAAAGGACTTAAATTAGCTCCATCATCTGTCAAATTAATTACTAACTGACTTGAGTTCCAACGGTCAAATGCAATACTCTTTATATTATATTTTCCCCCTAAATCATTAATTTTTTTCCTTATGAAATCATAATCCTGAACATCTCCAGGAGTTGTAATTAAATGTCCCTCCCTTTGCCATTGGTTGTATGGGACTTTGTCTTTCATCGTTCTTGTGTATATTGAGTCCTCTGGACAGAAGAAAAAAGGAAGTACTATAAATTTATCTTCAATTGGAAATAATAAAACAAAACTTGATAAATCTCTTGTAGAGGCTAAATCTAATCCTGCCCAACATTCTTTCCCCTCTAGTTGTTTAATATCAAAAGATTCTTTATTCTCCATCCATTTTTTATCTGCAATCCATTTGGTAACAGATGAAGTCCAGATGTTAAGATGAAGTCGTTTAAAGGTATTTTCGTATGAAACTATTTCTGTTGCTTTTTTACTTTCCTTTTCAAAGTAATCTTTTTTAATACTAATCCCATAACAAGGATTTGCTTTCTCCCAAGTTGATTCCAATGTAATATCATCTTCCTCATCAGCTGCATAAATAACAGGTAGGAAAGAATCGTCATCAATAATTCCATCTCTAACTTTCATAGCATAATCGTGAACCTCCCAACAAATATTTCCATCTGTTTTAGAACTTCCAGCAGTAGTGATTGCTAAAATGATCGGTTGACTTCTTGCTCCTGTTGAAGTTACCATAGTATCCCAAAGCTCACGATTTGGCTGAGTGTGTAATTCATCAAAGAGAATTGCATGTGCATTATGTCCATGTTGTAATTTTGCTTCTGAACTTAAAACTTTATACGAATTTCCTTTTGTGGGATTCATTATTGAGTTTCTAAAAACTTTTGCTCTTTGTGATAATTGAGGACTCATTTCAACCATTGATTTAGCAATGTTAAAAATTATTCCAGCTTGATTCCTATCACCTGCACAGCTAAATACTTCTGCTCCTAATTCAGAATCGGCAAATAAAATATAAAGTGCAATTGCTGCTCCAAGAGTCGATTTGCCGTTTTTACGAGGTATGCAACAATAAATCTGTCTATATTTTCTAAGTCCTGTTTCTTTTTCTTTCCAACCAAACATTGGTCTAATTAAATCTTCTTTTTGCCATTCCTCTAACTTTAATAATTTACCAGTTAAATCTCCTTTACAATGCCTAACCATTGTTTCAATAAAAGAAACAGCGCGGTCTGCTTCTTTTTCATCAAAGTAATATTTATCTTTTTTACTCAATTATTTTATCTTTTTGTTTGCCTTTTCCTACTATATTATTATCCAATAAATAGAAAGAAACATTTTTTTTCCTTGCAATATCATCGTTATAGTCAATCGGTTTATCGTGTTTAATTTCAGAAATGACCATTGCGCTTTTCAAATTAAATTCATTTATTAGATTATCATGCTTGCCACCCCAACTAGCAGTCAAAACTAAATTTTTTGGAATATCATTTATTCTCCTAACCCAATAATTGAGGCTCTTAGTGTATGCCCAGAATTCAACATCTTTATTATCATTACAAAAGTCAATCCATTTATTAAAATATTCCTGAGAATAAAAATCTCCTGAAGAATGAATCCTTACCGACTTGCATTTTTTAGGAAGAGGTGGTAAACTATCTTTACTTTGTTCTAAATTTCCCCATCTACTTTTTCTAACACCAGGAAACCTTTCGGCACTTGCTGAATAACATTTATAAGCGTTACTTTTATTATCCATTTTTCCAGTTAATTTATCAACCTTTACTAAACATTCTTTTGCACTAGGGCAAGTCCATCCAGTTGGTAAATTCCATTCGTAAACTGTTCCCGTATAATATGTATTTTTTTTTGTATATCCCATTTTTTTTAATTTTTAGTCAAAGAAATTATATTCGTTATTTTGTTGTATTAAAGTCGGTTGCTGTATTGAAGTTCTAGAAGATGGAGTTAATCCAAATTGAGTTGCTAATTTCAAAGCCCTATCCAAAGCATCATTTGCAATTTTTTGGTAGGGGATTGCTTGAGTATGTTTGATTGTACCATCAGGATTTTTAAAGACTTGTATTCTACCTTTTTCCCTTAACATCATTTCGGTTTCAATATGTAAAGCCATTGCATTACAATAAGCTTCTATAAGTCGTAAGTCTATATTATGTAACATTCCTTTACCATGTAATTCAGAACAAACATTATTCCATTCCTCTGAACCTATTTCAGTAAGCCACTCAGGTGCAAAAGGAATTTTAGAAACTAAAGAAACTTGCATTTCATTTTCCAACACTCTTTCCGCTTTTAAAGTTCCCTGAAGTTTTTTTAACTGCGTCGGTTTCTTTTTTCTTCCTTGTCCCATTTATTCATATTTTCAATAATTTTATTTTTTCTAATATTTCTTTTAATTCCTAAAGTTATCTGTGATGCAATATACATTCCGAAAACAATTCCTAAAAATAAATAAATAACAAATTCAATCATAATTTTAATTTTTAAATTTACTTAAAATTCCATAGTATTCAATATCCTCACGAACATATTGGATCCAAAATTTAGTCTTTGTCATATCAAACCAATTATTGTAGAGCATTTTTTTCCTATCTAATTTTTCCATTTTTCTTTCCTCTTCTTTTCTTAACTCTTCCTCTACTTCTTCTGCAGCTCTTTTTCTTTCCTGAGCTCCATACCTATCTCTTTCGTAAATTTTTTTTATTTTATCCTCATTTTCTCCTCCTACTAACATTTCAAAGGAATTGTATTCTTTGTATTTCATTTTTAACTTAGTGATTTATCTGGAATGTTTAATGTTTCAATAATTGCAAATTCCAATGTTTTACTAGGATTATTATATCCTGTTATCCTACTAATTTTATCATTTAATTCTTTCCATCTTCTGTAGGTTTCTTTTGATACCTTAACTTTAATCTCGTAACTATAATCATTATCTGTTATCATAAGTAATATGCTTGTAATTTTTCTGAATGTAAAATACTATTTTCAATTCCTAATCTATTTTTATAAAATTCCTTTGTACATATAAATTCTTTATTATATATATTTTTAATTCTACTAGGAAGTAGTGATTCTAATTGTTTTTTTGTTCTAAAATACTTGAACTCATTTTTACTATTAAAATATTTTAATTTTAAATCTTCATTTGTAAATTGTATTACAAGTATATTTTTTGCATTTATAGTTTCAAATAATCCGATCACTTCGTAATCGTTTAAATAATGTAAAACATATCGTAAAATTACTAAATCGTATGACAATTTATGTTTTAGTATATTATCTAATACATCAGGATTTTTTGTTTCATCAATATCAATTGAAATTGAGTTAGGAATAAATTTTTTCATGTTTCCATTTGCTCCTCCATAGTCTGCTACTAATTTTGGTATTTTAATTTTACTTAAAATTTCTTCTGTACTTGTTTTGTATAGAAATTTAGAAGTAGCATCTTCCCATTTTCCAAAATTAATTCCTTTATCCTCTTTATAAATTTGCATCGGCATATTTTTGAAATTTAACCCACTCTTTGAAATTATATTCTAATCTTCCTTTTGGATTTATTCCTCTTTTGTTTTTATCTACTTTATTAATTTGCCGTAATCCATTTCCTATAAAGGTATAAAAGGTACAATATTGCTGTGCTGCAATCCAAGAAGTACTATCTACTGAATAAAAAGAAATAATAGGGAGTAATTTCAAACTTGTAAATCCTAATCCATGAACCTTACAATTATTTTCTTTTGCTAATTTTAACATTTTTTTTAAAATAGGAATATTATCTTTTTTTCTAGTCCAAGCACTATCATATTTTCCAGATGCAGAAATTGCAACATACGAATAATCTTTAATCATTTTATACCAATATTCTATACCTCGTGATGGCCTCCAAACAGGAATAGATTGTTTTCCTGTTTCTGATTCTATTCTATTTCTAATTTCCTCTACTTTTTTGATACCTACAATTTTATCTATATCTAATTCAAAAAATAAATCTACTTTATGTTTATTGATAAAATTTATATATTTAGTAACATAATCATACCAGTTAACTTCCTTTCCTCCAAAAAATGTAAAAGCTCCACTATCTAATAAAAAATTATGTTTTTTATATAATTCCATATGTTTATCCTTAAGATAATAGAAACTTTCAAGTAGATATAAATTTTCATTCAATTCTGTTAAACCTCCCTTGTTTCCTTGAGTACCAGCTAAATAAATTTTCATAGTTGAAGAAGTTTATAAATAATCTGTTCTTTAGTCCCATCTAATTCTGCTAATTTATCAATAACTTTTTTATATTCCTCATCTGTATACTCTAAAACAATAGTATTATTTTCTTCCTCTATTTCTTCTGTATTTTCTTCAAAAAATTCTTCTAAATTAACATCGTCATCCTCTGAAACTTCGTATGATTGAAATCCATACTCTAATAAATCATCGTAATTAAAATGTTCTTGTAGTAAATCTTTGTCAAACTGACCACCTGACTTATTCATTCTTACATTTAACTCTTTTTCTTTTTCTAATGTTAAGTCTAATTCAATAGTTGGAACATTTTTCATACCTAAAGAAATACAAGCTTTCAATCTTTGGTGTCCACTTATAATAATATCCTTTCTTTGTGAGTTAATATTTACTAAAATAGGTTCTACTATTCCAAATCTTTGAATACTATTTTGTAAAATAGATAATTCCTCTTCTGAAATTACTCTAGGATTATATTCTGCACCAATTAATTCCTCAATTTTTCTGTCTTTTAATTTTATTTTCATTTTTATTTCTTTATTAAGTTTAAAAATTCTTGTCTTGCATTAATATCATCTTTAAAAACTCCCATCATTTTGCTAGTTGTGGTATAAGTATCATGTTTTTTAACTCCTCTCATTTCCATGCACATATGTTTTGCCCTCAAAACTACAGCTATTCCTAGAGGATTAAGCTCTTTTTGTAAGAATTCTGCTACTTCATTAGTGATTCTTTCCTGATTCTGTAGTTTTCTAGAGAAACTCTCTAAACATCTTGCTAATTTACTCAATCCAACTATCTTTTTATTTGGTATATAAGCAATAAATCCTTCTCCAAAAAATGGTGCTATGTGATGTTCACATAAAGAGTGAAAAGGAATATTACTCTGTACAATCATTTCATCGTATCCCTCTGAGTCAAATGTAGTACAATTCCATTTTGGAGGATTAAGGAATTCATCAAAAAACTTTACAAATCTTTTTGGAGTTTCTTTTAAACCCTCACGATTAACATCCTCTCCAAAGTATTCTAATAATCTGACTACATTTTCTTCAACTTCTTTTTCTCCTGATTCTTCCCACGGAAACTCTAACCAAGTATTTTGATACTCAAACTTCTTATTAAATAAAAATACAAATTCCTTATCTGGATATTTCTCCAACCATTTATTATATGTAGTTCCTGAATCATATAAATCGTCAATTATAATCGTAGCTTCCTCTGGAGTATCTACAGCCATACCAGTAAGTCCTGCAATTACTTGTCCACCTCTAGGTATTCCATAAATCTTATCAGAATTAGTGTTTAAAGAATTTTTTAATGTTTCAATTTTTAAATATATTTCCTCCCATGTTACTTTATGTTTTTTCATACTCCTGTAGTTTTATTCCACAAGACAATTTGAAGTCTACTGGAAAAATTAACACTCTCTTTAATACATATATCTGCAACTATTTCACTCATTTTTTCCAACTCTTTAATATCATCAGCTGGAGGCATTAAATAAATATTTTTCTTTTTAATTCCAACTTCATCAAATATTTTTTTAGCTTCTAAATAATCTTTTTTGGATCCTACTACAATTTTAAAAATAGAGTTTTGTCTATTTATTTTTTTTAGAGTTTCAATTATAATTCTTCTACCAAATTTAACTCCTGAGTTTTCTAATTTAAAGGAACAATTAAATAGGTCTACTAATTCAATAAGTTCGTTAGATGGTGTTATAGTCCCATTAGTTTCAATCTCAATAAAAGGTTTAAATCCAAATACTCTTTTGAAATATTTTACTACATAAACAATTGACTCCTGTTGTAATAAAGGTTCTCCACCAGTAAAAATTAAGTGAGCCCCATTTCTTAAATGGTGAGCATATTTATTCATTTCTACAATCCAATCAATTACGGGAGTATATTTTCCTTTTTTCCAAACTTCAATTGTATCACATATCCACTCTCCTTTGCATAATATATTACATGCTTGAAGTCTTACAAAAACTGCAGGAACTCCCATTGTTCTTCCCTCTCCTTGTATTGAGTAAAATTGTTCACTTATTTTTAATCCTCTTTTTTTATCCATTGTAAATTATTTTTGATGTTTTAGTTTCTGCTAAACTTATTTCTATTATTGGTAATTTTTCTTTGATTTTATTGTAGATTAATATTGCCATATTTTCCGCTGAAGTTTCACATGGAACACTTCTGTAAGGTTCGTTTGCTAATTCAAAAAGTTCTACCATAGCGTCATCATTTTTAAATATGAAATAATGGTCATAGTATTTTATGATAGGTTCACAAACTAAGTCAATATCCGAAAATAACATTGTTAGTCCATTTTTCATTTTACTGAATTCTAAAGTAATTTCCACATCATAAGTATGTCCATGAAGTCTACCGCATTTCACTCCTGCAGACTTATTTCTATGTCCTGCATAAAAATGGTATTTTTTCTTTATTTTCATTTTATATTTTGTTAGTTTAAACTTTACCCCCATTGTCTAATTATGGGTTTATGTATAAAG
>TARA_R110000796_G_scaffold5179_24_pt1 | contig 11491 bp, 11 predicted proteins | sample TARA_R110000796 | Tara Oceans TARA_R110000796 (sample SAMEA4397815) | marine metagenome | biome: Polar Biome; feature: [SRF] surface water layer (ENVO:00010504); material: water (ENVO:00002006), including particulate matter (ENVO:01000060) such as... | depth 5 m | reverse complement strand
TCTGAGAGGATCATCATGCGTCTGTCCCGTTATTTTTTGCCTGTGCTCAAGGAAAACCCGTCTGAAGCGCAGATTGTCAGCCATCGGCTGATGTTGCGAGCGGGCATGGTCAAGCAATCGGCGGCGGGGATCTATTCCTGGTTGCCGTTGGGCTTCAAGGTGCTGCGGAAGATTGAGAACATCGTGCACGAAGAACAACAGCGCGCAGGGCACATTCCCATGCTCATGCCAACGCTCCAATCTGCCGATCTATGGAAGGAATCGGGGCGCTATGATGCTTACGGTCCAGAGATGCTGCGCATTAAGGATCGTCAGGATCGGGACATGCTTTATGGCCCAACGAACGAAGAAATGATCACCGATATCTTTCGCAGCCACGTCGGATCATACAAAGATCTGCCGCTGACCTTGTATCATATCCAGTGGAAGTTCCGTGACGAAGTCCGTCCTCGATTTGGGGTGATGCGTGGGCGCGAGTTCTTGATGAAGGACGGATATAACTTTGACCTGACCAAAGAAGACGCATTGCACGCCTACAATCGCCACTTGGTCAGCTATTTGCGTAGCTATGAACGCATGGGTCTGCAAGCTATCCCGATGCGTGCAGATTCTGGGCCAATAGGCGGTGACGATACGCATGAATTCCTAGTGCTGGCCGAAACCGGAGAGTCGGAAGTGTTCTATGACAGCCAGATCACCGAGCTGAATTTCGGTGACCGCGAGATTGATTACGATTCGGTTGAACAGTGCCAATCTGTGCTTGAGGAGTTCACCTCACGTTACGCCCGCACGGATGAAACACATGACGCGGCCTTGTTCGACGAAATTCCAGAAGACCGGCGGCGCACTGCGCGTGGCATCGAAGTTGGCCAAATTTTCTATTTTGGTACAAAGTACTCTGAGCCCATGGGGGCTACGGTTCAGGGCCCCGATGGCAAACCCGTCCCGGTTCACATGGGGTCGCACGGGATCGGCGTCAGCCGCTTGGTCGGGGCGATCATTGAGGCAAGCCACGACGACAAAGGTATCATCTGGCCGGAAGGCGTCACGCCATTCCACGTCGGAATAGTCAACCTCAAGCAAGGCGACAATGAGGCGGACGGTGCGTGCGAAGCCTTGTATGACAGCCTAAAGGCGTTGGGTCTTGATCCGCTTTATGACGATCGGAATGAACGGGCGGGCGGCAAGTTTGCCACGATGGATCTGATCGGCATTCCGTGGCGTATCACGGTTGGTCCGCGCGGATTGAAGAACGGTGTGGTTGAATTGACCTCGCGGAGGACAGGCGAAAGCGAAGAGATGGCCCCAGAGACAGCCGTCGAACGGTTGGCGGGGATTTATAGCGGTATCGTTTAAACGCAGCTCGGGGGATTGTGAGATGGGAACAAAGACGTCTAGATCGACTGTTGCTTGGCCCCCATGATCCTTCGCGCGCTTACATTTGCTGGCGGGGTGGCCGGGGCTGTACTGGCCTCTCAATTTCCCGAGTATTCGCAGCAATATTTGCAAAGGCTCGGTGGTGCGGTGGATGCGTTGCACGAGGTCACTGCTGATTTCGACGCCAGCGCTCAGGCCGTAGGCATGTCGCGCGAAAAAGCTTTGGCGCAAATGACCGGTAGCCCCTTCATGGAGCGCCGTCGCAGGGACATGTCAGCGACATTCACGCGCTATGAAACTTTAAGCGATACGCTGCACAAGCTCGAGGGGCAGGGACCGTTCATGCGGGCTTACTACTTGCCGCGTATGAACGACCCGCATATTGCCAGAGCGGCATGGGGGGCTTTCCAGCCTGCGGTTCCGCTTGGTTTCGCCGGAGCGGTATTTGCGGGGTTTGGCTTCGTGATCGGCGCATTGTGGTTCGGCATCCTGTCACGGATGCTGGCAATGCCGTTCAATCGGCGCAGATACCGCAAGCAACTTCCATCCCACGATTGATATCCGTACCTAATGATTTTGACTTTTACCAACCCTTGCTCACCACTCGCGGCTTGACCCTATGCGGCTAAACCAGCAGGTTGCGCCCGATTGATCCTTGCCCGGAGACCCCCCTTGGCCAACCCAGTATCCAAGACACCACCCTTTGCCCCATTCGAATGGATGATCGCGTGGCGATACCTTCGGGCGCGCCGCGCCGAAGGCGGGGTCAGCGTCATGACGTGGATCAGCCTGATCGGCATCACGTTGGCGGTGTTTGCTCTCATCGCTACTTTGGCGGTTCGGTCGGGGTTTCGGGCTGAGTTCGTCGATACGATCCTAGGGGCGAATGCCCATGTCACTGTGTATAATATGGCGGCTGTGGACGACAACGGCGTCACCCAGACCGGAATTGCGGATTACACTGAGATGGCGGCACGGGTCGCCCAAGTTCCCGGCGTTACCCACGTCGCCCCGCTGGTGCGGGGACAGGTTATGGCGAACAAGGGTCAGGCGAATGCGGGCATAGAGGTGTACGGGATAGCCGGTACAGATCTTGCAAAACTTCCCCGTATTGCCAACCCCGAAACCGCAGAAGGTGACCTTGCCAATTTTGATAAAGGCATTGCGATCGGGTCGGGTGTGGCACAGGCGTTGCGGGTCGGTGTGGGTGACAAGATCAAGCTAATCTCTCCTAACGGCGTCAAGACTGCATTCGGAACCAGCCCGCGGGTGAATGCCTATGATGTGGTATATGTCTTCAGCGCTGGGCGCTATGATATCGACCGTACTCGTGCCTATCTGCCGCTGGCGGAAGCGCAATCGTTTTTCAATCGCGAGGGCGTCGCGGACGAGCTAGAAGTCATGGTTGAGAACCCTGACAGCGTCGACGCGCTGACCATGCCATTACTCGCGGCAGCCGGTGATCGCGGTATGATCTGGACATGGCGAGACGCGTCGGGGTCGTTCTTGAATGCACTTGATATCGAGGACCGGGTGATGTTCGTAATTCTCAGCATTCTGGTGCTGATCGCTGCGATGAACATCGTGTCGGGGCTGATCATGTTGGTCAAGAACAAGGGGCGCGATATAGGCATTTTGCGCACCATGGGATTAAGCGAAGGATCCGTCCTGAGGGTGTTTTTCATCTGTGGTGCCTTCACGGGGATCATTGGAACAGTCATGGGGGTGGTTTTGGGCAGTCTCTTTGCGCTTTATGTCGACCAGATATTCGGCGTTGTGAACTGGCTTTCCGGTGGTACGGCATGGGATGCGTCGATCAGGGGCATCTACTTTCTTCCTGCCAAGCTTCAGCTCGGTGACGTCATGTCGGCGGTGGGGCTTTCATTGGGTCTATCTTTCGTGGTGACCATTTTTCCCGCGCGCCGTGCCGCTCGGATGAACCCAGTAGAGGCGCTGCGCTATGAATGATCCCGTGTTGCGCCTTTCTGGCATCGACAAAGCCTATAACCCCGGGTTACCGAACGAAGTGAACGTGTTGCGCGGCATCGACCTGACGGTCGCGCCGGGCGAGGTCGTGGCCCTGGTCGCTCCGTCGGGTGCCGGCAAATCCACGTTGCTGCACATTGCTGGTCTGTTGGACACGCCTGACAGTGGCACGGTTGAAATCGCCGGTACTGACATGACCGGTGAATCTGACCACAAGCGTACCGGCGTACGGCGGCGCGATGTCGGGTTCATCTACCAGTTCCACCATCTTCTGCCCGAATTTTCCGCACTTGAGAATATCGTTCTGCCCCAGCTTGCCAACGGCGTATCGCAAGCGGATGCACGCACCCGCGCGAGATCATTGCTGGACGAGGTCGGCATAGGCCACCGCGCAGATCACCGTCCCGCAGCCTTGTCGGGGGGGGAGCAGCAACGGGTGGCTTTTTGCCGGGCGCTTGCTAATGCGCCTAGATTGCTGTTGGCCGATGAACCCACAGGTAACCTTGACCCGGCGACGTCGGATCAGGTCTTTGCCGCATTGATGGCACTGGTGCGCGGTACGGGCTTGTCTGCGGTGATTGCCACGCACAATCTTGAACTGGCATCTCGCATGGACCGACAAATAAGGTTGGACAGTGGTCGCTTGGTTACCACTTGAACCCACTGGTAGTTGAAAAACACTCAATGGTGACACAAAAGCAGGGTTGACGCCTTATTTATATCACAGGTTCACCCAAAAGGTGACATGCTGAATCGGCATACCAATTCCGAACAGGATATTGATATGTCACCACTTTTATTACTTCTTTTTGCCGCCTTTGGTTCGATGGTCGCAGTGTTTGACCCGTTTGACGGGGAAGACGATACAGGCACGTCGGAAGATGACGCCATGCGAGTGGGTGATGAAGACCCGCTTGTCGACAGCAATGGCGCGGCTTTGTCAGAGCCTGACCCAAATTCCGAGGCAGAGAGTTTGAATGAGGGGCTGAGCGACAGTGACTCAGTTTCGGGAAGCGAAGATGATGATATCCTGAACGGTAGTTCGGGTGCTGACGCGATCCAGGGCGGCGACGGAAACGACGTACTTTCAGGCAGTGCGGATGGCACCGGTGACGACGGCATGCCCGATCAGCTATTCGGAGAAGCAGGCGACGACGTTTTGTACCTTGGCTCGGACGACACGGGTGTGGGTGGCGAAGGCGCAGATACCTTCATTGCGACAGCAGATGCGCAAGGTAATGTCACGATTGAAGATTATAATTCCGAACAAGATGCGCTGGTTGTTGAAACCTATGACAAGAACACGTCCGTCTCGCATCAAACCGTCTCGGAAGGGTCGCTGAAAGTGTCACTGAGCACCGGCCTGACGATCACCTTGCCCGGAGTCGATAACCCGCTGAACGACGATGTCATCTCCTTCGTTCTGGCGAACCCGCTGCACGGTGGTGGCTGATTGGCGGTTCGTGCGCATCACTTTACGCTAGAGATCCATATCGCGGCCCCTGCCACACTCGGGGTGATGCGCGCATTGCCTTAAGCACGTTTCGCCCAAGCGGGGCTTATTGGATCTTCACCCACAGATGCCGTTTAGATCAACACCATTCCAAGGCATTTTTACCTCGTATGCGCGGTTTTGCGGCAGCTCGGCCACAGGCATGACTTGACTGATGAGGGCGTGCAGACGCTGGGTGCGAGGCGCTTGCGGCGCAAGTGCGCGACAACATACAAATTCTTCGACAATGGAGCCTTGTTGTTCATAGGCGAAATCGCTGAACTTTGGGTCAGAGTCGAGATCGAACAGATAGGGATCAACCCCGCCGCTGTGCTCAAATGCAGCGCGCAAGGGGGTATAGCCGGTGGTCGCGCGGTTTTGCCACTGCCACACATGGGTCAGCTCGTGGCTGAATATCATCGCGGCGATCAACCCGATCCGGTCGGGATAGTCCGGCAAATAGTCGTCCAGATACCAATCCTTATCGAACAGCACCGTATTCCACAGCGCAATGGCGGCAGGCTTGGTGGTGATAACTTCGCCCACCTTTTCAGGTGGCAAGATACGTTCGCGACACGTGGTGCGCGGGCGCGCCTGCCGGGTCATGGTGACTGCCTTGCTGGGGGCCCCGTCATGTAGCCGTGCTTGGCGTACGTTCAAAGTTTCGCCCATGATGGTACGGGCAAATGCCTGCTCATTGTCGGTCAACGGACGCCCACAAGAGGCGAGAAGCAGCAATAGGGTGAGGGTGCGGATCATGCGACCACGTTGAGTGAATCGCTAGCGCCATTCAAGCAAATTCCGCGTTACCGCGCAAAGGTCGCAGTTGCCATGGCGACCGGCTTGCCCGAAGGTTCCGCGATCAACGTGCAGCGAGCAAAAATCATGGTGCGGCCCGCGCGGGTTACTTCGGCCTCGGCGCGGATAGATGTTCCGGTCGCGGGGCGCAAGAACTGCGTATCCAGTGTCACGGTCCCGATCGCAAGCAAGGTTTTCAGATGCCCCATACACGCCAGCACCATCGCCGTATCGGCAAGCGCCGTCATCGTCTGACCCGACACGATCCCGCCCGTGCGGATGATCTGGTCAGTGATAGGGATGGTCAGCGTGGTTCTATCGACGCCAATTTCGGTAACAGTCGGATCGAGCGCCATGACCCAAGGTGCGAAATGTTCAGTCAACACGGTTTGAGCGGTTTCTGGAGTCATGAATAGGGTCCGGTACTTGGGAAAGGCGCGTGTGTGATCACCCACCCTACGCTAAAAATAGGGTGGATGTTCAACCCAAGAATGGCTGGTTACTTAAGCTTTTTACCTGCAATCACCGTGCCGTCCTTTGCACCGCTATTCGCAGTGGCCAGCACTTTGACCTTTTCCTTTTTGGGTTTCTTAATTTCTTTATTACCCTTGTTCTTTTCCTTGGACATGGGGTCATTCCTTCACATGAGGTTCCCGAACGGCGGTCGCCCATCGGGTCGATGCTCAGGGGGGCGGGACGCTTGCGGCGCTACGTTTCCAGTGAGGCAACAGGCCGCGCGAATGTTCCGCGCCAGTCTGTAGCTGTAAAGTGGGGGTATTGAGGCGCTTTGGCAAGAGGCATGCGTAGGGTGGGTGACAACCCACCACGGTGACATAACATATCAAGCGCAAAGGTAGGGTTGCGCCCGATCTCCCAACGGAAGCTGTATTGAAAAAATTGAGTTGGATATGATTACATTGTAGGGGTGCATCGACACAGAGAGGTACTCACCGAAAACGGTGTATCGGGCCGATTGGCGCTATTTCACATTTCTCACGGTTTAAACTTCGTCAAAGAATGTTTCATCCAACTCCATAAGTCTGACGATTGATTTCTCGCGGCACCCAACTCCATAAGTGATCATCAAATTTGCAAGTCGTTCACCATCAATCAGTACAATTCGGCCTCCTAAAGCTTTTGTCGTATCCTTAGCGGCAGCCGAGAACTTTGAAGTGGTTACGAATATCCCTTTGGTAGCTTTGTGAATACTTAATGCTCCAAAGAAATCCCTTATGTCACCTGACCCCACGACATTTTCAGATGCATATCGCTTTGCTTGAATATAAATTTGGTCAACGCCAAGGGGATCTTGGTCGATCACACCATCTACTCCGTTGTCACCCGACCTTCCAAGTGCACGACCGGCATTTTCTGATGAACCACCGTATCCCATACCAATTAACAACTCTACAATAAGGTGCTCAAAAAAGACAGGAGAGGCTTCTTGTGTAGCTTTTAATAAGTTGGTTGAAAGTGTCTTATTCCAGCGATTTAAGGCAATCTCAATCTGTTCATCCGGCGTTTCATCTTTATCGGAAATAGGATCGACTATTTCCATTTCATCCGTTTTGTTCGATCGCTGACGAAACTCTTGGAATGCCTCATACTTCTCTAGATACTTAACGTTTATCTCGTTTGTGATATCTTTGAGCGCCACCAATCCAGTTTCAGTTAATTCGAACCATCCTCGCTGAGTGTTTTTTACGAGACCGGCTTGTTTTAAATACGACCTCGCCCAATGTATTCGATTAGCTATTACGGTCTGCTTACCACTAGGAAGCAAAAGCTCTTTTTGCTCGCTCGACAATTTTAATGCTTCGGAGATTTCCTCCACGACTTCCGAGATTTTTCGGGGACCACTTTCCGCAGATACCAAAACCGGTCGCATCAGTTTTTGATAGGTGGGGATGTCATCCTTTGGGTCAAACATCCAACTCCTCAACGAACTGGGCGTTCTCTTGAATGTACTGGTACCGCAGTTCCGGCTTCTTCCCCATCAGGCGCTCCACCAGATCGCTGGTTTCACCGGGTATATCTTCTTGCACGGTGACGCGGATCAGTTTGCGCGAGGTCGGGTCCATGGTGGTTTCTTTCAGGTCTTTCGCGTCCATTTCGCCCAGACCCTTAAATCGTTGTAAGTCGATTTTGCCTTTGCCGCCCAAACCTTTTTCCAGCCACATATCCTTTTCCGCGTCGTCAGATACATAGACGCGTTTCGCCCCTTGGGTCAGGCGATAGAGCGGCGGGCAGGCGAGGTATAAATGCCCCGCGTCGATCATCGGCCGCATCTGCGTATAAAAAAACGTCATCAACAGCGCCGCGATATGCGCGCCGTCGACATCCGCATCGGTCATGATGATGATCTTGTCATAGCGCAGGTCGTCCAGCACGAACTTGCTGCCCATGCCCACACCCAACGCTTCGCACAGATCGTTGATCTCGGCATTGGTGTTCAGCTTGCCCGATGCCGCACCGAGCACGTTCAGGATCTTGCCCTTCAGCGGCAGCAGCGCTTGGTTCACGCGGTTGCGCGCGCCTTTGCCCGATCCACCAGCCGAGTCGCCCTCGACGATGAACAGCTCGGTGCCTTCGCGGGTCTTTGACGTGCAATCGGTCAGCTTGCCGGGCAGGCGCAGCTTTTTCGTGGCGGTCTTGCGGGCGGTTTCCTTTTCCTGGCGGCGGCGCAGGCGTTCTTCGGCGCGCAGCACCAGAAAATCAAGGATCGCGCCTGCGCTTTTGGTATCCGCCGCCAGCCAGTTGTCAAAGTGGTCACGCACGGCGTTTTCAACCATGCGCTGCGCATCTACCGTGGCCAGCCGGTCTTTGGTCTGGCCGACGAATTCAGGCTCGCGGATAAAGCACGACACCAGCGCACAGCCGCCGGTAATCAGATCGTCTCGGGTGATGGTGCCGGCCTTTTTATTGCCGACAAGCTCGCCATACGCTTTGACGCCTTTCAGTATTGCGGACCAAAAACCGGCCTCGTGGGTGCCGCCTTCGGGGGTGGGGATGGTGTTACAGTACGACTGGATGAACCCGTCGCGCGACGGCGTCCAGTTGATCGACCATTCGACCTTGCCGGGCGCGTTGAACTTCTCGCGGAAGTCGACGGTGCCGCCAAAGGGGTTTTCGGCATAGGTGGTTGATCCTTTCAGCGTCTCATTCAGATAGTCGGACAGACCACCGGGAAAGTGAAACGTTGCTTCTTGCGGGGTATCGCCTTCTTTTTGGGCGGTTTTCCAACGGATTTCGACGCCGGAAAATAGGTATGCCTTGGACCGCGCCATTGCGAACAAGCGGGCAGGTTTCAAGGTTAACGCGCCAAAGATGTCGGCATCGGGGTGGAAGGTGACAGCCGTGCCACGCCGGTTCGGGGCCGCGCCGATCTTCTCAAGCTTGCCTTGGGGGATGCCGCGCGAAAACTCCATCGCGAACAATTCGCGGTTGCGGGCGACTTCAACACGCAGATGGTCAGACAGCGCATTCACGACCGATGAGCCAACGCCGTGCAAACCGCCGGATGTCTCATAGGAATCGCCCGAGAACTTGCCACCGGCGTTCAGCGTGCAAAAGATGATCTCAAGCGCGGATTTGCTGGGGTCTTTTGGGTGCGGATCGGTGGGGATGCCACGCCCGTTGTCGCGTACAGTGACGTGGCCGTTTTCATGCAGCTCAAGTTCGATCCAGGTGGCGTGGCCTGCAACAGCTTCATCCATAGAGTTGTCAATGATTTCAGCGACCATATGGTGCAAGGCGCGGTCGTCCTTGCCGCCGATATACATGCCGGGCCGCAGGCGTACGTGCTCCATATCCTCAAGGATTTGGATCGACGAGGCGTCATATTCTTTGGCATTGGGCTGCGCATTGGAAAGAAGATCGGACATTAAGAGGCCTGCCTGTCTATTGCTTTTGTTAGGGTGCTACTATGCCAGACCGTCAGCGGCGGGGGAAGGGTGGATGGCATTGCAAAAACCGCAGTTTGCGGGCGTTGTGACATCGGCTCACGGCTTTGCTGCTCGAAGGTCCGTGTCTTGATCTAAGAGGCGACGGTCTTTCCTAAAGCCACTTAAGAATCGCATCCGCAATTTCATTTGGCTTTTGATGATGCAACCAGTGGTCGGCACCGTCGATCGACACGCGGGTCAGGTCTGGGGCATAGTCTTCGAGCCCTTTGGTGGCCTCAGGCAAAAGCGCGGTGTCGTCCTTGCCCCAGATCAACAGATGAGGGCAGCGGATTTGCAGCCGCTCAGGGTCAAATGTCAGTGCGTTTTCTATAGGTTCGCCTGGCCCCCCAAGTTTGAGAGGCGATGCTCGGTACCAGTTAATCATCCCGCGCAGCCCTGCCGCATCCCGCCATGCAGCCTTGTAACCAGCCAAGGTGTCGCCGTGCAGCCAGCTCATATTCATATGTGCAGAGAACAATCCCATCAACTTTGCAAAATCATCCGCGGCAAGGATGTCTTCGGACCCCTCGCGTCGCAGAAAGTGGATGTATTGCGAGGCATCGGTCTGCGGACCGCCCTTGGCAAGTTCGCGCTGGAACGGCGCAGGATGGACGCCGTTCATGATGATAAGCTTTGACACAAGATCTGGCCGACCGATGGTCAGGGCATATGCTACGGATGCCCCCCAGTCGTGGCCCAACACGACAACTGGCGCGTCCCCGATAAGGGCCACCATATCCGACACCAATTGTGACGTTTTATAGTGTTCAACCTCGGAGGGCCGCCAGCTTTGGCCGTATCCGCGTTGGTCGGGGGCAATGCAGTGGAACCGTTCAGCTAATAAGGGCGCAAGTTCGGCCCATGCGCCCGAATGCTCCGGGAAACCATGCAGCATTAATAACCTTGGTGCTTTTTTATCGCCCCAATGGTGGACGCTAAAGGGCTTGCCGTTAAGGTCAATGGTTTCGGACCAATGGGCTGTCATGTTGAAATCTCCGGTTTCGGCACGGCTGGGTTGAAGTATTGCTGTCATCACAAGGCAAGCGGGTCTTTCCCTTACCACAGTCCCACAGTATGAGTGAAAGATGACAATGAAAATGACATATGCGGGGCACGTTCGCGCAATCACGATAATGGGCCTGCCGCTGATCGGAGGGCATCTGGGACAGGTGGCCATTGGAGTCACCGACACCGTCATGGTAGGGTGGTACAGCGTCGAAGGGCTTGCAGCCGTCACGCTTGCAAGCACCTATTTCTTTGTCCTGCTGATCTTTGGGTCCGGGTTTGCCTGGGGGGTAATGCCAATGGTTGCCGCCTTTGACGCTCAGGGCGATGAAGTTGGGCTGCGCCGTGCCACCCGTATGGGGCTATGGCTTTCTCTTGGATTTGCCCTGCTCGCGCTGCCGTTATTCATATGGTCCAGACCCATTATGGGATTGATGGGGCAAGAACCCGAGCTGGCTGAAATGGTGCGGCAATATCTGATGATCGCAGGCTGGGGCATTATCCCCGCACTGCTGGTCATGGTGCTCAAGAGTTATCTTGCAGCGCTCGAACGCACTCAGGTCGTGTTCTGGATCACCATATTTTCCGCAATGGTGAACGTTTTGGCCAACTACGTCTTCATTTTCGGAAATTGGGGGGCACCCGAACTGGGGGTGCGCGGTGCTGCAATAGCTTCACTTACGTCGCATAGCGCGTCCTTGCTGGCAGTAGTGGTATACGTGCTTAAAGCGATGCCTGAACATCAGATTTTCGTACGTTTATGGCGCCCCGATTGGGAGATGCTGGCACGGGTGTTCCGGTTGGGACTTCCCATAGGGGTGACGGGGTTAAGCGAAGTAGGGTTGTTCGCGGCGTCGGCGGTGATGATGGGTTGGCTGGGTACCATCGC
>TARA_R110000796_G_scaffold184752_1_pt1 | contig 11540 bp, 15 predicted proteins | sample TARA_R110000796 | Tara Oceans TARA_R110000796 (sample SAMEA4397815) | marine metagenome | biome: Polar Biome; feature: [SRF] surface water layer (ENVO:00010504); material: water (ENVO:00002006), including particulate matter (ENVO:01000060) such as... | depth 5 m | reverse complement strand
AACCTGTTTTAGAATGCGAAATTGGATGATTCTAAGGCAGGAACCAAATTGGTAACACTAGGAGATATGGCTAAAGGAAGAAAAAAAATACCTACAAAAATAAAAGAGATGCAAGGCACATTGACGCCTGGTCGCTATTTAGAAAACGAAATGGAAGTTACGTCGTTAGCTGAAATACCTAGCGCTCCTGCGTATCTAAATGAGCTTGGAAAGCTTGAATGGAATACTGTTGCATCTGAGTTACATGCGAAAGGAATGTTACACTTTGTTGACTTAGCTTTGCTTTCAGCTTATTGTAATGAGATGGCAACATACTTAGAGGCTAGTGAAATTTTAAATAGAGATGGCAAAGTAGAAAGAACTTACAGAGACGATGGTAGAGTTAGAAGTAGTAAACTTAAGCCAGAGAATAAGATAGCTAGAGATGCTTTAATATCAGCGTTGAAATTAGCAACTCAATTTGGATTTACTCCGAGCGCTAGAGCGAGTATTCCTCAACCAAAATTACCTGAAAATTCAGATGACGAATTTAATTTTTTCAACTAATTAAAATGACAAACTTTAAACTAATAGTAATATGGCCAAGTTAGAAGAAAAATTTTACTATTGTGAAAAGACCGCTAATAGAGCGATCGCTTTTATAGAGATGCATATCACTCATGTTAAAGGAGAGTTGGCTGGCAAACCTTTTATATTAGAACAGTGGCAAAAGGATGAGATCATTGGACCATTGTTTGGTTGGAAACATAAGAAGAATGATCTAAGAAGATACAATACGGCTTACATAGAAATACCAAGGAAGAATGGTAAGTCAAATCTTTGTGCAGCTATTGCTCTTTATTTACTTTTTGCAGATGGAGAAAAAGGTGCTGAGGTTTATTCTGCAGCAGGAGATAGAGCTCAAGCTGGAATCGTTTTTGACTTAGCAAGACAAATGTGTTTAAACGATAAAATGGTATCAAGTAATTGTAAGATATTTAAGAACTCAATTACGTTTGACAAACAAGGATCTTTCTATAAAGCAATATCAGCCGACGCTTCAACTAAGCATGGATTTAATGCATCAGGAATTATATTTGACGAGTTACACGTTCAACCTAATAGAGATCTTTGGGATACGTTAACAACAAGTACAGGAGCGCGTAAGCAACCATTGACGATAGCAATTACAACAGCAGGATATAATAAGAATTCTATATGTTGGGAAGTACATGAGTATGCAAGAAAAGTACAAAAAGGAATAATAAAAGATGAAGGCTTTTTGACTTGTATTTACGCTGCAGATCCTGAAGATGATTTTACTAAAGAAGAAACTTGGAAGAAAGCAAATCCTGGTTATGGTACAATTGTCAAAAAAGAATACCTAAAAAAGGAAGCTGAGAAAGCAACAAAGATTGTTTCTTATGAGAATACTTTTCGTCGTTTGCATCTGAATCAATGGACTACAAATGAGACTAAATGGCTTAGCGACAAGCAATGGATGGATTGCAACATTAGTCAATTAGAGGAATCAGACTTTTATGGAAGAGAATGTTATGCAGGACTTGACTTGGCAAGCGTTAAAGATATTAGTGCATTTGTTTTAATATTTCCAGATGGAGATAAGTTTGATGTGATACCATACTTCTTTAGTCCTAAAGACGGAGCTTACGTAAGATCTAGAAGAGATGGAGTTGATTATCTTGGTTGGAATAAATTAGGACTAATGGATTTGACTGAAGGAGATGTTACGGATTATAATTTTATAAAAGCAAAGATTGAAGAGTTAGCTGAGAAGTTTAACATTAGATCTATCGCTTATGACCGTTGGAATAGTTCGCAGCTTGTAATTGATCTTGTAAACGAAGGATTGCCATTAGCTCCTTTTGGTCAAGGATTTGTAAGTATGAGTGCACCAACAAAAGAATTAGAAAGGTTAGTCTTAACTCAGTCAATTAACCACGGTGGAAATGAGATACTAAGGTGGATGTGTTCTAATCTTCAAATGAAATTAGATCCTGCTGCAAATATCAAAATGGATAAAGGAAAGTCTAAAGAAAAAATTGATGGAATGATCGCACTTGTAATGGCTTTAGGTAGATATATGAACCCTGGAGACGATTCTGGACCATCAACTTATGAGGATTCTGGCATTATTTTTATATAATTTCATAAAATTTAACATGCTTCCCAATCATGTAAACTAAAAAAAAGTAAAAATATTGTTCAAAGTTTGTAACAGTTAAGAAAATAGTTGTATATTTACAATGAAATTAATAACTAAAAATTACTACATTATGCAAATTTATACTAACAAATACGGAACTAAGACGAGCAAAGAAATAGACGCTATATGTTTGCAAGTACAAAAATACCTTAACAATGGCTCAAAATCTACATTTTCAGTTAAAAATAATAGCTTAAAAATGAATAAGTTAAGAGATAAATTTAACAAAATAACAAATTACGGCGAGTTAGTAGGTTATAACTTTTCAGATTGTTGCGCATAAAATTAACAATAACCTAAACATTAATTTAAAAATTACTACGATGACAGATTTTAAAACAATGCAACAAGTATTAAAGGCAAATGAAAACTACAAAGAAATTAAGATAGAACTATCTAACGGTAAAACTATGATAATTGATTTCTACAATAATATAATATATAGATGTAATCCTAAAACAGGCGTTGAGCAAACGAGAGAATTTTACTTTGATACAACAAGAATGTTAAAACTTGCAGAAAGATATATTAAAAACCAAGCTTAACAATAACCTAAACATTAATTTAAAAATTACTACGATGGAAAAAGAAGAAACAGCATTAGAATTAATTTTAGGAGTGATATTAGTATTTAGTCCTATTATTTTATTATTTTTGTAATGTTCGAGTGGATATTAGTTTTAGTTTTTATTTGGTTATCTTATAACTTTTTTAAAGACTAAGTTTACAAGGCGTGGTTGCCTTTGGTTACGACCTAAAATAAAAACCAATATGGATGCGGAGTTTTGTAGTAATTTCTTCGCATCCTTTTTTTATGTTTAATTTTAAGGATTTAGTGGTAACTATTATATTTGCATATATATATATTTACCATGGCAAGTATTTTCAATTTTTTCAAGAAAGAAACCAGAGACAATGGTCAGACATTCCTACAAAATGTTTTAACTGGATTGTCAAATACTGGAGTTGCCGTTAACCAAGATACTAGTTTAACATATAGCGCTGTTTTCGCATGCGTTAGAGTGTTATCTGAATCAGTTGCATCTTTACCTATTGATATAATTAAAGACGTCAATGGAGATAAGACAGTCGACAAAGATCATCCTGTCTATAAATTATTAGCACAAAGACCTAACAACTACATGACCAGCTTCACTTGGAGGCAAATTCTGATGACTAATTTAGTCTTGAATGGTAACAGTTACTTCAATATCATCCGTGATACCAGCGCGCGTCCTGTGAGCTTAGAGTATATTCCAAGTGAGAATGTTGATGTTAAGCTTCAAGGTGGTGAAATATTTTACGAAATAAAAGAAGGCGGTGATGGTTTTGGACCAACTGTAGAAAGTAGAATAATAAAGCATGATGACATGCTACACTTTCAAGGATTAAGTTACGATGGTATAAAAGGACGAAGCGTAATAGAAACACATAGAGATTCATTTGGTTTAAGTATTGCCGCTAATAAATATGGTGGAGCTTATTACGGAAATGCAGCAAGTCCTTCTGGAATACTTTCGCATCCTGGTAAACTTTCTAAAGAAGCTGCTGATCGACTAAAATTTTCATGGAATAGTTCTTATGGTAATGGGCCAATGAATGCTCATAAAACTGCCATACTCGAAGAGGGAATGAGTTTTAAGCCAGTTTCTATGAATCCTCAAGATGCTGATTTTTTAAATACTAGAAAGTTTCAAGTAACAGAAATAGCTAGAATCTTTAGAGTACCACCTCATATGATTGGTGATTTAGATAGAGCTACGTTTACAAATATAGAACAACAAGGCATTGACTTCTTAACGCATACTCTTAGACCTTATCTAATTAACTTAGAAGAAGAATTGGAGAGAAAGTTATTTAGAGAGAATGAACAAGATACTTACAAAATAATGTTTAACGCAAACGGAATGCTAAGAGGTGATTCTGAAGCAAGAGCAAAATTTTATAAAGATATGAGTAGCATAGGTGTTCTTTCTATTAATGATATTAGAAGAATGGAGAACATGAACGATATTGGTTCTGATGGTGACAAACATTACTATGCTTTAAATTATGCTCCAATTGACGCACAAAGCGACGTAGATGGACAGTAGAGCTTTGGCTGATATAAATGGCACACCAACTCAAGGAATGGTATCAGAAGCCACTAAAGGATTAGAATGGCGATCTGAGTTTGGTAGAGGAGGAACAGAAGTTGGAATAGCTAGAGCTAGAGACATAAAGAATAAAAAGAATTTATCAGTTAGCACTATCAAAAGAATGTTCTCGTTTTTTAGTAGACATGAAGTTGATAAGAAAGCTGAGGGTTTTAGACCAGGTGAAGAAGGTTATCCAAGTAATGGAAGAATTGCTTGGGCATTATGGGGAGGAGACGCTGGATTTAGTTGGTCAAAAAGAAAAGTTAAAGAAATTAAAAATGAAGAAGAAAGAACTATGGAATCAGAACAAAGACACATTAAAAAAATAGAAGAAACTGAGGATGAAATCATTATCACATACGAAAAAGAGTATGATGAAAATGAAGTTGAAACTCCTTTAGAAGAAACTCCTATGGAAGAAGATATGATCTCGGAAGATTATAGAAATGACTTGCCTAAAAAAGAGACTAGAACTTTTACTTTAGATAACTTAGAAGTTAGAGAAGAAGATGGTCAAAGTATTGTAGTAGGATATGGTTCTGTGTTTAATTCATTAAGTAATAACCTTGGAGGTTTTAGAGAACTTATTTCTCCTAGAGCTTTTGAAGGAAGATTAGAAGACGATGTAAGATTCTTGTTTAACCATGATGCTAATTATATTATGGGTAGAACAATATCAGGAACCTTAAAATTAAGGACTGATGAAAAAGGATTAAGATATGAAGTAAGATTGCCAGATACTCAAGTAGGAAGAGACTTAAGAGTTTCTTTAGAAAGAGGTGATGTTACTCAAAGCTCATTTGCTTTTACTGTTGAAGATGATTCTTGGGAAAGAACAGACCAAGGAACTATTAGAACAATAGAAAAGGTATCTAGGCTATACGATGTAAGTGCAGTAACTTATCCCGCATACGAGGATGCTACTGTAGGTTTACGCTCTATGGAAACATGGAAAAAGTCTTGCTTAGACGAAAGTTTAAGAAAGGAAAAAGAAGATAATAAACGTGAGGAAAAAGATTTACACAAACGTTCGTTAGCTGCTTTAAAATTAAAACTAAATAAATTGAATTTTTAACTAAACTATATTTTGATGAAATCATCTAAATTTTACACTGAAGAGCGTGCAAGCGTTCTTGAAAGTATGGAGTCTTTAGTTTCGGTTGCTGAGCTTGAAGAGCGTGAGTTAACTGAAGATGAAGCTGTATCTTTCGACGAAAAAAACCTTTTAGCGGAGGAATTAAAAAACAAAGCTGAAAGAGCTTTAAAAATGGAAGAAATGAAAAAGAAAGAAGTAAGAAACGTTGTTTCTGAAGAAGAAAAAGTAAAAAGATCTTACTCTTTTCTAAAGCACATTGATGGTATTGTAAACAACAATCTTGATGGTGCTGAAAAAGAAATGCAAGAACAAGCTGTAAGTGAAGCAAGAGCTAATGGAAATTCAATTAATGGTGCTGGTATTCCTGCATCTATGTTTGAAAAAAGAGCCGATGTTACTTCTAATATAGCTGGACTTTCTGTTGAGGCTTTTGTATCTGCTATTCGTGAGGATGCTATTTACACTCAATTAGGTGCTGACTTTATGAATCTAACTGCTGATGCTCGTATTCCAATCATCAATAAGCAATCTGTTGCTTGGATGGCTGCTGAAAATACTGGTGCAGCTGATGGTGGTGCTGCTTTTACTAGCGTTACATTAACTCCTTCAAGAATTGCAGGTTATGTTAACGTTTCTAAAGAGTTACTACACCAAAACGGATCTGGCGTTGAAACTGCTATTATGGGTGATTTAGGAAAAGCTGTTGCTGATTCAATCGCTCAAGCAATGTTCTCTGCTACAACTGTAACAAATGCTCCTGCTTCTGTAGCTGCAACTGCTGGTGTAAACACTTTCACTGAGACTGCTGCTTTTGCTGATGCTGTTTCAATGTTTGCTGATTTAACTTTGGCTGAACAAGAACAAGCTAATGCAGAATCACTAACTGGAAATCTTGCTTACGTATTATCGCCTGACTTTTTAGCTCAATTAAAGAGATCTGCTCAAGTTGTTTCTGTTAATCCTGCAATGGGATCTAACATGAACTTCAATCAGCAAATCGTTAACGGTTACCCAACTTACTACAATACTCACGTAGGAAAAGATGCTGGTGTATCTGCAAACGGTTTATTTGGCGATTGGTCAAATGTGAAAGTAGGAATGTTTGGTGGAGTTGATATTTTAGTTGATCCTTACACTGTAGCTATAAACAACCAAATCAGATTGGTATGTAACACTTTGATTGACTTCAAAGTAGCTCAAGGTGCTAGATTTACTAAGTTTACTTCGTTAACTGCATAGTTATTAAATTAGAATAAGAGAGTGGGGCTGAGGCTCCCTCTCGCATTCTTTTAAAAGAAAAAGATGAGTTATATTATAAATGATTTTGGCGTAGCTATTTACAATAATTATTTACCTTACGGTAGACTAAGAACAAGGAATCAAGGGAATCCTTTGTCGTTTATTACTTTAGCTGAAGCGAAATCTCAATTAAGAATAGACTCGTCTTATACTGGTGATGATACATACATTGAAGCTTTAATTTCAATAGCTGTAAGTATTGTAGAAAAAGAAACTAGCATTGCTATAACTGCCGATCAACAAATGACATATATTGCTGATGGTTTTTTACCTGTAATAGACCTAGGACTTAATGGTCACGAAGTCGAATCAGTTAAGTATTACAATACTGACAATGTTCTAACTACTTTAGTAGTAGATACAGACTACTATGTAAGTAATTTGAATTTCCCAATGGCTAGTATTAGATTGTACAATACAACAGATAACGATTGGCCAGATACTTATGACAAACCTGACAGTGTAGAAGTTAAATTTAAGGCTGGAATAAATGATCAAAATGACATTCCACATGGTTTAAGACAAGCTATATTTTTAATCATAGGAAGATACTATGAAATGAGACAAGATGTTATTACAGGGACAATAGTAAATAAGATACCATTAGGAGCTCAGCATATAATTAACCAATACAAATTAGCTACGATATAATGTTGAACATTGGAAATCTTGATCAAGTTGGAATTTTGTACACTACTTCATATGTTATAAGGAATGATGGTCAACAAACAACTTCATCAACTCCAGATTCTACATTTTACTTTAGAAGATCTTTAAGAAAAAGCGAAACTAAATTAGAAGGTGATATGGTTCATGGAGTTAATGAAATTGAAATAATTGTAAGATTCAATACTGCTTTTAAAATGGATAGTCAAATTAGCATATATCAATACAAAAATTCATCTGGTACACAGTTTTTTTATGAAATAACAGGGATAGAGGAAATAGGTAGAGCTGAAGGATTAAAGATTAGATGTACTAGAATACAATCAAGAGAAGAATAATGGCTGATTCTGTTAAAATAGATATTGATAAAAAAGGTTTGCTTGACATTAAGTCTGGTTTAGATAAATTATATCCGACTAATAGTAAAATGAATCGAGCTTTATTGACTTCTTTAAAAAGAGCAGCTAAACCAATACAAGCAAACTTAAAAAACTTAATACAGAGCAAAGCTAATAGAAGTAAAAATAATACTGGTAAACTTAAAAGAAGTATAAAAATATTTCCTTCTAAAAGATTAACTAAACAAGGAAGACCTTCAGTATTTGTAGGGCCTATTGTAAGAGTCCCTAAGCGAATAACTGCAAAGAAAGGTATGACTAAGAGTGAAAAGAAATCAGCTGCGGAAGCGTACATTAAAAAGAAGTCTGGTTTTTACTTTTACTTTTTAGAATATGGATTTAAACCTGGGAAGTCTAACAATAAAGTAAACGGACTTGGTTTATTACCAAAAGCAACAAATGCAGCTGCTCCGCAAGCGATGGCTTTAGTTGAAAAAGAGATTTTAAATACTTTAAACAAAAGAAGTATGAAACTATTTGGAACGAGAATTAAATGAGTTTAGGTAGGAATCAAATATCAGGTGAATTTGTTTATCAAACATTAACAGCAAGTGGTACAAATAGCTTTACTGGATTAGTTTATCCTGAGGTAAATTCTAACGCAGCTCAAATACAATTTAACAACGATGGTTTTTGGATAACTTATGGTTTTAGAAATCAAGATCCAACTCCTACAAAGTCTGGAGTAAGCACATTAGATACTACTACGTTATTAGTAAATATTTTTTTAGATCCTAAAGTTAGATGGGATAGATTAGAGATTTATGCTGGTGATATAAGGGATCTATTAGATGGATATAAAAGTGCAGCTCCAGTTGTTAGTGGTTTTTACGTTCAGTCTTGTACTTTTAGAGATATTGATACAGGATTCGAAGATGATCTTGGTCCTACTGGAGCATATTTTGCAACGTTAGAATTTGATATAAGAATTTCAAAACAATAAAATTATGATAGTAAAATTTATAAAAGATTATAAGTTACATAAAGATGTAAAGGTTACAAAAGCTGGAAGTCAAATGCAACTTAAAGAAAGCTTAGCGAAAAAGTTATGGTTAAAAGATGCGATTGAAATCTTACAACCTCATGATTTTGTTAAACCTGTGACTAAAAAGGAAACTAAAAAAGAAGATTAATTAATTAATAAATAAATTTAAAATGGCAACAACTGGAATTATAAATGGAACAGACTTAGTAGTATCTGTTGACGTAGCAGGAGGAACAACTTTCGTCCCAATTACGTATTCAACTACTGCAAATATTAGCTTCTCAATGGAGACTAGAGAGGCTACAACTAAAGACTCTGCTGGTTATCAAGAGGTATTAGAAGGACTTAGAAGTGTAACTATTGACGCTGAAGCAATGACTGCTTTAGATGCAACGTTAGGATTCGAAGGGCTCTTTGCTTTATGGACTGGAAGAACTCAAGTAAATTTAGAATTTGGTACTACAGAAACTGGCGACCAAGTTTATCAAGTAAAAGCTTACATGACTAGTTTGGCTGTTTCTTCTGGAGTAGAAGATTCATCAACTTACTCAATTAGTTTTGAATGTACAGGGCAAATAACACTTGCTACTAACTAATTAATGTAGATTGGTACGGGATGAGCTTGAAAGCAATAAGCCCTTACCTTTCTTTTAATAACAACAACAACTAAATAAAATAAAAATGTTTGAAGTAATACAAATCGGGGATAAAACTTTGCCAATTCGTTTTGGCATGAATGCACTAAGGTTATACTGTAAAGAGCAAAACGTTTCTTTAAATGAAATATCTAAGCTTGGATCTAATATTAGTCTAGATGAAGCTTGTTGCTTAATCTTATGTGGATTAAAAGACGGAGCTAGAAAAGCAAAGAAAGAAATTAGTTTTACAATAGATGATGTTGCAGATGCTCTTGACGACGACTTTAGTTTATTAGAAAAAGCTATGGAGATTTTCGCTGAAAGTTTTAACACAAAAACAGAGGGAAACTCGAAAGAGGCGGCAAAGCGTCTCAAGAAAAAATAGACTTTGAAGACCTTGAGCAAATTGCTTATGGAAGATTAGCGTTGATGCCTGAACAGTTTTGGGAATTAACAATGAGAGAATTTAGGCTTATGCAAATGGGCTATTTGAAAAAGTTGGAAGACGAGCAAATTCATCACTGGGATTTAGCTAGGACATTAGGATCTTTTATACTTCAACCTCACTTGAAAAAAGGTAAAAGTATGAAGCCATCGGACATTATTCCTTTGCCTATTGATGCTAAAAGAAAGGCGGTAGAATCTTTGAAAAATAGAAGGTTAGAAGCTCAGTTTGCAATGAAAAAGAGGGAGCTAATAAAAAAGAAAAATAGGGAAAACCCCCAATCAAGGGAAAATGACCTATTGAAAGATCGGAGAATTTGAATATAGACACACCACAGAGCATAGTTATTTGCTTAGAACGCATTAAAACAACGCTCAGTGGTTTACAAAAAATAGCGAAATGGCGAACAAAAAGAGCATAAATATATTCCTTGGGCTTAATGATTCTGACTTCCAAAAGGGTCTAAAAAAGGCTAGAAAGAATTTGACTAAGTTCGGTAACTCGATGAAGTCAACAGGTAAAAGTTTGACTACTAATCTAACTGCTCCTTTAGTTGGAATTGGCGTTATTGCAGGTAAAACTTTTATGGACTTTGAGCAATCAATGTTGAAAGTAAAAGCTATATCTGGAGCAACAGGAGAACAATTTAAAATGCTTGAAGCAGATGCTAAAGCGTTAGGATCAACAACGATGTTTACTGCTTCTCAAGTAGCTGGACTTCAGTTAGAACTTTCAAAGTTAGGTTTAACTCCTGAAGAAATAAACAACTCAACTGAGTCAATATTAAATTTAGCTCAAGCAACAGATTCTGATCTTTCTCAGTCCGCTATGGTTGCAGCTAAAACAATGCAAGCTTTCGGATTAGAGGCTTCTGACATGACTAGAATTACTGATGTAATGGCTGACTCGTTTAGTTCATCCGCATTAGACATGACTAAGTTTGAAACTGCTATGGGATCGGTTGCTCCTGTAGCAAAAGGAGCTGGAGCAAGTCTTGAAGAAACAACAGCGATATTAGGAGTTTTAGTAAATAATGGAGTTGAAGCTTCTACAGCAGGTACTGCTTTAAGAAATATATTTTTAGATCTTGCTAAGGACGGTAAGACTATGGGTGAAGCCATGGACGAAATAAATAACTCAACAAATCCTTTAGCTGACGCAATGGAAATGTTTGGTAAAAGAGGTGCTACAGTTGCAACTATATTAGCAAACAACGGAGTTGCAATACAAGATCTAACCGAAGATTTTAAAGATTCTAAAGGCGAAGCTTCTGCTATGGCTAGAATAATGGACTCAGGACTTGGTGGTTCTATGAGAAAGTTATTAAGCCAGTTAGAAGGTGTAGCAATTCAACTAGGTGAAATACTACTGCCTATATTTCAAAAAATTGTTGGAGTAGTAGCTGGAGTACTTGACAAGTTTACTAGTATGGATAGCGCAAGTAAAAATATAGCAGTTACTATAGCTATTTTAGCTGCTAGTGTTGGTCCTCTTATAACTTTAATTGGTGGACTAGCAACTGCATTTGCTGTACTTAGCGGTCCTATAGGAGTTACTATTGGAGTTATTGCCGTTTTGGCTGCTGCTTTTATTTATGCGCTTGATAATTGGGGTGCTATAAAAGAAAGATTCTCAGATATAGGCTGGTGGCAAAATGCTCTAATCAGTA
>TARA_R110000796_G_scaffold59408_5_pt1 | contig 11547 bp, 16 predicted proteins | sample TARA_R110000796 | Tara Oceans TARA_R110000796 (sample SAMEA4397815) | marine metagenome | biome: Polar Biome; feature: [SRF] surface water layer (ENVO:00010504); material: water (ENVO:00002006), including particulate matter (ENVO:01000060) such as... | depth 5 m | reverse complement strand
GCGGTAACAGTCCAATCTGGTGTAAAGAACGGAATGATTTGTTCCATAATCTTTGTTGCATCTTCAGCATACTTTGTCATAATATACAAAGAGAACTCAATATCATATGGAACTGAAGCATACATAAAGGGTCTAGTTGAATCAGTTTCGGTTTTTTGACTCTTGCGCATCTTCTGTGTTGATCCAATTTTTCTCGCTGGATCATATGATAGACTTGTAATTTCAAAAGACATACGCGGCAAAGACATAGCAGGTCTTGTGCTATTCAATAAATCTGGATCTTCGTTTAATCTTGAAAGAACTTTTTGGAATGGCGCGTATGACAACGGCACAATCATATCCTGTATTACCGTTCCGGCATTGTCTTTTCTTTCAATTTTAAGTTGATTGAAAATAGTACCGAATAACGCAACATATCTTCTCGTTGTTTCGTTATAGAAATAATTAGCAATAGCCATTAGTTGTTATCCTGAATAGTAATGTTTTCGCTGAATGGATCCATTTCACTAAAGTCTAAAATATCATCCGACAGTTGTTCGAACTCAAGGTTTTGCGCCATCACATCATTATTTGCGACGTCTTCAAGAGTAGTAACGAATTGGCTGGTAGAATTAATATCATCAAAATAATTGTCAATATCATCGCGACCAGTGTCGAATCTTTCGTTAGAATATTCCATCAATTCGCATTTAATATCGTATACTTGTAAAGAACCAGATTGGTAGAAAACACTTTCGTGTTCTACGTATGTAATCTTATACATCTTCTGATTCAAAGGAAGCCAGATAATATCATTTTCGCGTGGACGAACTTTTGTTTGTGTTTTCCTAGTAACATATTGTTCGAATGTTCTGATAGCAACAGTGAATGTAACTTGGTCTCTGATCTGTAAACCAAACTTAGATAGGAAGTCGCCTTCGCCTTCAAACCCGTCAACATTTTTCACGTACACTTCAAAAGAATACATCTCATCATACAGAGGTGTATCATCTTCGTTAAAGATAGCATCTACGTTATTGAACAACCCACTTATATAGGTTACGTCAAGACCATAGATCTGAATAGACTCAATTACGAGGTCATCAACTAGATTTTGCTCGTTAAAGTTATCGTAGTTACTGAAGTATACATTACTAGCCATGATTTACCCGATAAAATTATATGTTAGAGGCTGCAAATTACTAATGGCGTCTTCTTCCATCTTTTCTCTTTCGGCTCTCGCCTCCGCTAATATTTGCTCACCATTAAAAGAAACACCACCAACTAATTGCATATTTGTAAATTTAGTTAGGTTAAGACCCCACTGTTCGCGTACAAGAACTGATGCATAATTCTGCAACCATCTGTCTGACCAAACATCTGCGTATTCATCTGGATCGATAATGTCGTATGCTTCAACAATAATATAAGTACCAACTGTCCAGCGGTCTTTAGTATTATCGATATGCAATCTGTTCACATGTTTGTTGTAACGGATAATAGGTTTACCAACAAGCATTTCTTGCATGAACTCAATATGCTGCATAGACATAAAGTAGTTAGTCATGCTATAACTTGCCATATCTTGAACATTGTTTAACACGAACTGATATTGAACGTTAAACATACCGCCACCCATAGAGATCGACGTATCAAAATTAAAGATCTTAGATATACCTAATAATTTTTCTGGTAAAGGGATCCATCCGTTTACTTTATCTTGTTCTGTAATTATGTGCTTTAGATAAACTAACTGGCTACCATTATAATGATAGTCTCTCCAAAAAGAAACAGCTTCATCTACTCGGTCGTCGATTTGTTCTTCAGCAACGTTAATTTGGATAACTGGCGCGCCAATTTTCCTTAAAATATATTGTATGAATTCATCTCTTGACTGTGGTTGTGCCATGGTTTTCCCCTTAAGCCAGTTCGTCTTTAATGATTACTTTGATGTAACCAGTATTTGGAAAGGTTTCAATCTGACCGTTGTTATATTCTATTTGAAATTCTGCACTATGGATGCCTGTGTTAGAAGTATCGCCAGATGCCCATTCATAAGCTACAATGCCCTTGGTTGCGTTAACGATAGTTCCTGTCCCACCATCAATTGCAACAATTCCATCGTCAAGTTTCATATGAAATTTTACCAAAGACGCATTCGCCATTGATTTAACTCTACCGTTAGAATCTTTAAGAGCTACCTCAATAGACGGTGCAGTGTCGTTCTGTTTAATGTAAAAGCTAGCCGCCATTTTTGTTTCTCCAAGGTTTACTTTTATTTATCAAAAGTGAAAACTTTTTACTGTAGAATTTCAACCTGTGTCATTCCGGTGTTAGTTAATTTAATAGAATTAGATTCGTCGTTAATAAGCAAGTCGTTGAAGTCTGTACTGTTAAACACTGCGTAATTAGCACCGTCTTTAGAGTAAGTACGTGTAGATATATTTAATCCAACGCTTTCAACACTGAAACTATAAGAACCAATACTATCGCCTTCTGAGAAAACGTAGATATTGGTGTCAAGTGTAAATTCTAAAGTAGGGTTGAAATTCGCGTGAGTAAGTACAAGACCAGAAGATTCCGAGGTGTAATCAAATAAAACGTTATTTGCTACTGAAATGTATCTTTGAACACCAAACTCAATAAAGCTTGAACTAGTAAACCCAAAACTTAAATCTGTAGCTCTACCATATATTGTTGGTGTTTCTATTCCAGCAGTAACCTCAAAGTCTAATGTTACTGGGCTAATATAACCAGTGATCGGAACTTGAGCATAAGAAACAAAGGAAGTTCCAATTGTACCTGAAACTTCCCCTGATAGCTGTAGATAACCACCGCCAAAGAATTCGAAATCTAATGTTGTCGAAAATGCTCCATTTGCAGACATGAGGCTTACCTTAAGTTAAAGTTTATGCGCCGCCAGCTGTAATGGTGAATGTAGTAATATTGATTTGCTGACCAGTAGCAATGTTAGTATTATCTAACTGCATGTCGCCACCGGCGCCAGTCGCTGAAACTGTACCTTGCATATGACATACAGTGCCAGCATTATTATGTAATCTAAAATAACCTGCTGTACCTGAAGCATCTGCAGATAAGTCTTGCCAAGTTCCTGACAAAGCAATAGATCCATTAAGCGGTGCACCCAACCAATCAGATGGAAGTACCATTGTTGCTACAACTACACCAGTGTTGGCTGTTCCAGCGTCTGCAGGTGCCGATCCTGTTGAAATTGTAAGAATTGGATTAATACCAATCTCTGTTTCGATTGCAGATAACGTTGAGTTTCTTGCATCTGTTGATAGCTGAAATGCCATTAGTTGTTCCTTTATTTGCATTAATTTATGTATATTTATAAAATAACTGTTGACACTAAATTAGAACGTGGTATAATAATCTTATGTTCTTTAATATAATAGATTAAAACTTATTGTTATCTCTTCTTTCAATATCATCCTCAGACAGAGTGTCTCCCATCCAAACCTCAATTACCTTAACTGGATTAACACCAACGTTAGTTGCTTTGTGCCAACAAAGTCTTGGAATATCAATACTATCACCAGATTTATAGATCTTAGAAGTACTGTAACCATTAGTGAATTCTAATTCCATTCTAAGATCACCATCAACAATATGCCAATGTTCTGAACGTATATTATGTCTTTGATCAGATAATGACTTTCCAACATCAATGGATAATTCTTTTACTTTCCAATGACCATTTTGATCTAAATCTCTGTATGTACCCCAGTTCCTTTGTGTCTTTGGTTTGTTCCAATTCTTTAGAATCCATGATGAGCTATTCTTCTTATCTTCACCACCAACACCAAACGCAAAGTGAACATCGTCAAACACCATCTCTGGAATATTATCCTTTGTTCTGTCTCCACCATTAGCAAAAATAATTTCTGTATTACGAGGGAAGTAATCTTTAATATACGCTATGGCATCAATCGCTGTATCATCACTATCATCAAAACCAAAAACATGTCCAACACTCTTGATATTATTAACTATATTTATACGTTCTTCGTAGGACATAAATGGCTGCCCTTTCTTACGTGTTAACCATTCATCGCTGTTTACACCAACACATAAGATCTGACCAAGCTTTTTAGCTTCTTCAAAATATGCGATATGCCCCGAATGAAGTGGATCAAATCCCCCAGTTACGACTACTACTCTCATTACCATTATAGTTCCTCCATCATATCATTATATCCACGAGCTGACCTGTCATTTCCCCAATAGGTTTGTTTATTTCCCCATTAGCCGAGTAAACAACATATTCAATCTTTTCTACTCGTACTACACCATTACGTTCAACATGATTTACATCAGTACGAATAACATTATCACCGACATAATTCATTGAGGTGTATTTGCTTAATACTACTGGAGCTGCTGCTGTTATATCCATTATAGTTCCGCCATCACATAGTCCCAAGCAAAGTTAATCTTGTTAATAGATTTCATTTCAGGTTTCTTGTTTGCGTGCATTGGATGTACCCACCAATCTTCATAATTCTGTGATGTATCAGTTGAAATATCACTTACAAATAACACATAACCAATTTTATTAAGTATTTTTCTAGACTCTTCTCTGAATTCAGGACCCCACCAAGCTGCGTTATGTTGGAACTGTATTACACCAAATTCATACTTGTCAAACGGAATTTTGTTTAAAGCTTCTATAGATGCGGTTTCTGCGTTTATTCTCAATAGATCTATATGTTGCTCTAAACAATTTTGTTTAAATAGCGTTTTATAATCTGTATTAGCTGCATCACCTAATGTAACATTTGTAGTTCTTTCGCGAGAAAATATATGGCACATTCTTTCAGAATTGTCTAATGAAATTCCTTTCCATTCAAACTCTTTTTCTAATAAAAGTGTGTTATTATACAACTCAGGGTGACCGCATCCAAGCTCAACAAATGTACCATTGCGCTTACCATCTAACAAAGATAATACAAACATATCTTGGAAGTGTCGAGAATAATTAGTATCAAGATCTTCTAATCCGGCGAATGGATATTTAAATCTATCATAATCACTCGGTGTATATGGTAACGTACTTGGATAACCATGCATTGCTAATAATTCTGTAGCGCCTTTTTGTACATCTGCATCTGTGTTATATCTGTGCTTTAAATTAAACGCTAGATTTTTAGAGTCATCCCTGCCATTTGTTTTCCACTTTGCTTCTGCATATAATAATTCTAGCATGTCATTGCCCGGATAACCAACATCATTATCGCTCAGCCCCGTGAAGCTGCGCGCCATGTGCCGCACTGACAAACCAATCTTAGCATACATTAAGCATTCACGCCAATCATTCTTTTCTTTTTTATATTTTGCAAGAAAGTAATAAGCTTCTGGCATATCAGGTAGTGTATCAATTGCAATCTTAAGAAGACCCTCAACACTTTGACCACGATTACCGTTGCGTTCATAGATAAACGCGCTTAGAATCATACATTTATACTGCAACCATCTATCTTTTATTGTTTTTCCAGAAGACATATCAGCAGCTCTTAAATAGAAACCAAAGGCACCTGACCCCTGTTCTAATCTATCATATTCACGAGCTAATTTATAGATTTTATCTGGATTGTTATAGTCTAAGACTACATCAGTCAATAATTGTGGATTTGTAAATTTCATTTTATAATCACCCGTTATCCATTAAAAAATCTAAAAATACTTTCTGAGGCATTCTAAGAATAAACGAAGCGTTATCTTGCCAACCAAAAGAGATTAAAATATCACCATTATCTGGGTGTACAGTCATACCAGTTACAAACTCAATACCATAATCGGTATCCGTAACGTGATCATAATATGTACCCATAAAATGGAAATTACGAGAAGCGTGGATTAGATTCCAATCATTATCCCATATAATAACACGATGTGAATACTCACCATCTTTACGACCAAATGGATCTCTTAGTAAATTTGTTTCGTGGATGAAAGCCATGCGTTGATTATCATTGATTCTAATAACCTGCGATCCGCCACGGAAATCTCTACCAAAAGGTTTACGCTCACCTTCTTCAATAAACGCATCTTCTGTAGTTCCTGCTTCAATATCGAATTTAACAACTTGAGTAGGATTACACCATTTAACAAAGTGGTATGGCATATCAATAACCGGCATCCAGTTCTTTTCACAGAAACTACCATCACCGTTTGGTGCAGGAATAGGATGTCTTGAGATTTCAGTCCATTGACCATCTACAAATTCAATATGACACAATTCCATACGGCCTGTGCCTTTACTATCATAGCAATCGCGACGAACACCACAAAGATAAAGTTTATCATCCCACTCAAATAAACGAGCGTCTTCCAAACCAATAAAGTTCCAAGTAGGTTTACCAGTATCCAGAGCCATATCTACGCGCTGTGCAGACTTCAAATTCAAGTTACTATCTAACTCACACATAACATTGTGCGTAGTTAAAGTTACGTCATTTTCTGGATGAATATATACGAGAGGTCCCCACTGATGCGGAAACTTTTTACCCTCACTATGATAGAGGATATAGTTGATGTGACGAATGTTTAGGAGTATCTTACCTTCGTGTGTGAAGATAGATGGATTCATAACTCCTGTTTCGTTTCCTAGAACCGATTTTGGTAATAGGACTGGTGATAGCGACCCACCTCGTTTTAAAGCCCAGGCCGCTAAGCCACCCATATGCAAATCATGCATTCAGAATCTCCATAATATAAAATAAGTTATTACGTTTATTTATAATTACCAGTTAGGGGTAATTTCACGCCCTTCTTGTTTAGCCAATCTTTTAACTAGTTCAGCGTCGATTACGGCTGTTTTAGCAGTCCCAATCTCTGCTTCTAGCCATGCGATTGCCTGAACAGCGGTTACATTGTTTACAGCAACGAAATCAGCAGCTGAAGTTGTTTGCGGATACAATTTAGTATTGCCAACGTAACTCGCTTTATTTCCATCGCTGTCAACTAGTACTCTTTTCCACTTAAGATTTACGATAGCATTTTCAAGAAGAACATCATCTTGATTCAGTTCGTCGTTTAATCCAAGCTTTGTGATATTCCAAGTATAAGTCACAGTAGATTTCCTTTATTCAGGATCAATTGCATCAGCAGGAAGCGCTGGGGTTACATCTTCAGGTGCCCAAGGCATTGTAGCTTCTACAATTGATACAGCATCGATTTCTTTTTGGATTTGAGATTCGATATGTTCTTTATAGCCTGGATCAGCTTCTACTACTGCAGTAATCCAACCGATAACCGCATCTTCAGTTAATGATGCAAAATCAGTAAAGTTTGCTACAGAAACAGACGCAGCAGTAAACGGTGTTGCACCAGAGAATTCGCCGACCTTTGTATCGTCAACTGTATCAGTTCCGACTACTTTCCAATATGTTTGGCAAACCGCGTTTGACAACGTGTCGCCATCTGTGTTAACTTCGTCTTTGACTTTAATGCCTGTGACGCTATATGCTAGTGTTAGTGCCATGTTATTTTCTCCGTTATTTTAACCAAGGTTAATTAATATTTTGTTGATCTGGTTCTATTTATACTCTTTAGCCGCTGTGTAGATAAAGGTCTATTGGTATAGCTATTCGTAAGCTAGAATAGTAAGGATTTACGTGGTGATATGTAAAACTTGGGAAAATTAAATAATCACCGGTTTGAGGAGTATGTTTAAATCTTTCAAACATTGGTTCGAATTCACTATCGTATCCCCTGTTAGCGTTTGATCTAGGATCAGAAAATACGATGTCACCACCTGAATTTTGATCTTCGGCCATAACATAAAATACTGCAGATAAATGAGCCCCAGAATGATTGTGAATAGTCATACTGTAATCTTTGCCATGACCAGTAATCCAGCCTTTCATTTCATGGTTATTCCAATCACTTATTTCTTTATTAATAGTTTCTTTTAAATAAGAATTAAAATGATCGTAAACCAATTCTTTAAACGCGTGCATTACATCAGAATCGTCGTCAAATATATTGCAACCGTCTACTTCCGCATCTAAATCATGCAAGTCGTAATTTGTAAATATATGTTCAACCAGTCCGTCAACTTCAAACTTGCCACTACCAAACATTGTTGGCCATTGTGGTGTCATTTTCATAATCATCTCCTCATACTATATAAGGTTATTTATATGTATCTTTTCTGTTGACATTTTGATCTACTTGTGTTATTATAAATACATGTTGCAGCACAGTAAGGATTTAAATGAATTTTCAACAGTTTGAAGAATTTCTGTTATCAGAAGATTGCTATATGAATCATGATGTATCTGTTATTGATACAGATGGTCTTCAGCACTATATTAGTGAAACAGAATTCTATGCTTATAACGCCAAAATGACTAAGCATTTGGTACAAGAAAAGTATACTATTAAAGTTGAACAAATGGAAAATCATTGGAAATATAATGATCGCACGATGCATTTGTTTTATAATCCAAAGAACGGCCCAACATTCAGTGAACATACAGATCCAATCAATGTTATTATCGAATGCAAAGACGGTATTAAACATATAGAAGTAGAAGGGTGGGAAATTGATCTACTTCCGAATGAACGGGTATATATTCCAGCAGATACATTTCACAAAGCATTAAACTATGAAAAGGCATTGGTGATATCACATGGCATTAGCGACACAGAAACACTTGAGCGTTTACGTAAAAACGACTGAAACATGTAATTTAGATTGCTCTCATTGTTTCACCTCAGGCTCTAAAGGTGCAAAAATCTATTTTGATCCGGTTCGAACTGCGAATTGGGTTAACCAGCTAGATCGCGATTCAATCTTCTATGAATTTCATGGAGGGGAGCCTATGCTTGCTTCTGTCGAATCGATGATGAAGTTTGTTGAACTTACTAAAGGTGAAGGTGTAGAATACGGCACAACTACAAACCTTGTATATAAGTTAACAGATGAAAAGCTAAAGTTCTTTGATGAAGTTCTTAATAAAAGACTTGGTACATCGTGGGATCCTACAATTAGATTTACTAATGAAAAGCAAAGACAATTATGGGAAGACAATGTTAAATTACTTGTTGCTCGTGGTTACACAATTAAAGTCTTTGTTAGTTTAAGTAAAGACGTAGTTAATATGGAACCAAGAGATATTTGTTCTTACATGGAAGATCTCGGTATTCAAGAAATTGATTTCGAGCGTATTACTATGGACGGCAACGCCAAAGGTAAAATGTGGCCATCTAACATTGAGTTAGACGAATGGTTTGTGAAATACCACTCTCAGATTGAATCTAGAGACGGAATTTTTCACGTAATCATGGAAAACGTATATGCTAAGTATGAACATAATAATACATCCCGAGGTACGTGGTGCAGAGACTGTGAACAAAAGCTATTAACTATTAACGCTAATGGATCTATAGCAGGTTGCCCTAATACTGCGCCGAGCAAGGCATATGGTCATATCGATACACCAGCAAGTGAAGTCATGAAATCAGACGGACGCTGTAGTATTATTATAAAAGAACTAAACAGAAACCCAGCGTGTTATGAATGTCCAGTATTTGATGTGTGTGGTTCAGACTGCCATCAATTAGAATGGGAAGGTGACATATGCCCGTCTCCCAAGACACTAATGATGCAATTAAAAAATGAATATAAATATAAATAATGGAAAGAACACTCGGAGTTAGTATAACATGGTATCATTAACAAATAACGTTAGTCGATCAAACGTCCGCCTTAGATGGCAAGACTACGTAGCTGCAGCTGCACGTGCTGGTATTGCGTGGGGATACAACAGAAAGCCGTTTTCCCAAGCGCCTAACAGTTGGTTTGGTGGCAATTACAATTCACCTCCGGGAGCAAGTTCTTACGCTAGTGATAATACAATTGGTAGTTCTGGTGGTTTGATTACTGCTTCTACACTTCGCAATGGTTTAGTCGGCGCTACTACTAACTGGACTCACTTGCGAAATATGAATGCACGTAGATATTATAACCGCCAAGGATCGAATCAACTTCAATATAACTCAACACAAAAAGCATATCAAACTACATCTGTTAGAGCAACCATTGCTACTCCAAGTATTCCAAGTAGTGGACCTACAGCGGGTGGTATTATCAGAATTGGCTCAGACGGAAGTAATACAGGTCTTGAAGAATACTTCTCCAGATTACGTAGTGCGTATTATACTCGCCGCAACCAAGCAGTAGCTCGGTATGCTTATGTGTGCCATTACAGCTGCCATTACAGCTGCCATAGCTCAAGAGGACGTAGATAATGATAAAAAATACTGTGGCTCCTATTCCCATTGAGTTGCTCAAGGAATATTTTAGTGATGATACTATTGTTTTCAATATTGATTACGCCGAAAGTATTTTAAAAGGTGATAAGCTTATTACATATTTGAGTAACTTAGATGTTCCTTCGAAGTTAACTGGATGGGATAAAGTATCAACTCAAGATAAATTCTCTTTTATTAAAGATTATATGAATGCAAAATTAATCATTAAAAATTATGAATTAGAAGTATGTGTTTTAAAGATTTTATATGAGCTGTCTTACTTAGAATTCTGGGCTGAATACGAAGATACTGAAAACATTCTATCATATGACGAGACTTGCAGTTTTTGCGAAGCTAACCAAGATATGATTCAGCAGTGGTTAACTATGATAGCAAGCTGTTCTGTATACGCATTAACAACAGTTGGCGAAGATAGCGATTTAACTGACTTGGTACTAGAAGAATTTGAAACAATAGACGATTACGACTACTGTGGTGTAAACTTTGTGATGTTGTTTAGGCATGAATTAACACAAGAATTATTAGGTGCAGATCGCCCTGTATACTATTTTCAAAAACAATTTAACGAGCCAATGTTTAAAGGTCAAGACCTATTTACATATTGGGACCATGATAACAACACCATGGCTTGCATTACGCAGGGTATTTCATCCGGAGAAATTACCCACGACGAATTCGCCGCTAATATAGAAAAAGGACTGGACGATGTTTCTGCTATTCGATAGAGTTTATGTAAAGTACGACTTTATGCTAGACAATAATACTGATAACCTAATTTGCTCTCCAAATATTCCAACACTCATTTGGGATGAATTGGAAGCTATCCATACGAATATGGGCGAATTCATGCATAGGGTAGATACGTATGAAGATCTTGTTGGTACTGCTGAAGTTGGTGCATTAGATGATAACGACGAACAAATTGTTATTCCTTATCTTAATGACCTAGAATTCTTTGATGCGTTGCTAACACAGGGCAGAATAAATATTCACGTTGATACAGTCGCATATGATAAGATCTTTTCTAAGTTTTTGAAAATCTTTTTCCCAAGTATGTCGAGAGATGTTGCTTGGAAAACATATAACATTTTCAGAACAAACAGCCAACTACTGAACACCACCAGTTTTATTTGGGGTGGAGCTGGCGAACAACAGCAGATCGATAATGCTGCACAGTGGGTACCTAGAACAAAAACAGAATTTCTTTCGGTTTATGATACAGTATCAAGAGATTTAGAAGATGATGCATATACTACCTTTATA
>TARA_R110000796_G_scaffold6495_7_pt1 | contig 11559 bp, 13 predicted proteins | sample TARA_R110000796 | Tara Oceans TARA_R110000796 (sample SAMEA4397815) | marine metagenome | biome: Polar Biome; feature: [SRF] surface water layer (ENVO:00010504); material: water (ENVO:00002006), including particulate matter (ENVO:01000060) such as... | depth 5 m | reverse complement strand
TGGCCAAGAGATTGTTCAAACGTGCCAAGGTTTGCTGGGTTTCCTCGAGCAGCAGCTCCATTAAATACGCGCTCGCCGAAATCAATACCCTCTTCCCTGGTTCTGCCTTGTTCAAGGGCTGAAGTTAACCGCTGATATTCAGCTACGCCAATCTCGTTGCTCTGCCATGCGTCTTCCAGGTATGCTTGAGCCTCAATGTATTTATCTTCCTGGGCCATATTAAATATGACTGATGAGTGCAAATCTTGGTATGCGCCTCGAACCATTTGCTCGCGCTGGTGGCTGTCTACGGCCAAGCCCATACTGTCGGCAAGATCGTTTACTTGCGCGATGGCCCCAGATGTAAACGTGTTAAATGAACCGTCTGGATCTTGATAGTCTGACCAATTGCGCGCTGCTGTCTCAATGTTGTTGGCAACCTCTGCGCGGCTTTCTGCCTGGGCATAGGAGCGGCCTTCTCTCAATGAGTGGCTTGTCATCGACTGAGCAGAGCTGGTCATTAAAACCTGGGCGCGCTGATCAAACATCAGGCCAATGCGATCGTTGTCTGCTTCGGCCATGTACTGCTGGCGCAAGTCATCAAGCGCACTTACCGAGCCATCGAAAGAAGTTCCCAGAGCATTGACGCCCTGGCGCTGAGAAAACTGTAGCTGAAGCTCAGTGACTTCGCGACTATAGTTGTTGTACAGCTGCTTTGCCCTGGCATCGTTGTAATCGTCTTGCAGCTTTGTAGAGATGGATGCGACCATGTTGGCCGCCTTGGTCATAGTCGCGCCTTGCTTTTGGATTTGCTCTGGAGCAAAGTTTTGAACTGCCTGCACATCTGGGCCTGCCTGCACCTGGCCTGGCCCCTGGGCTGATAACTGGACACTCGGGGTTGTTTGAAGGGGTACGGTGGCCATAGGTTAAGCTCCTGCGTATTGTCTGTTCATGTTGTACCAGGAGTTTGCAACGCTAGTGGCAGACCCAAGCAACGATGTTGAAGTTGCAGAAAACGGGCTGATCGTACCAGCGGATGCCATTTGGTTAGCCGCGCTCACGCCAAGAAGGGTTGACTGGTTTTGATAACCGACTTTCTTCATGCGCTCGGCTTCGGCTGCTCGCACGGTGTTGGAATTCAATGTCATTTTGTCGAGGTCTTTCATCAACACAGCTGACGCCAGAACCTCTTGCGCGCTGCCCTCGCCAGCCTGGCCACCACGGGCAGCCAGTGACGCCCTGTATCCGCCCATCTGCTGCCCAGCCTTCATGGTCTGGGTCATCTGAGCAAACTGCCCAGCCTTCATGATCTGCTGCGCCTGCATCTCTGACATGCGCGCATTGATCTTGGCCATTTTAGATTGGTAATCTAAGTTAGATGATTTTGCTCTAAGCTCTAGCTGAGATGATTTCGCTTGGAAGTAAGCGCCCATAGCGCTGGACAAACCACCAAACACCTGGCCGACCATGCTTATCTGGCCAACTTGTTGCATATCCATGCCGAATAGTGTTGGTGCTGTTGGCGCTGCTTGCATAGTAACCATGTTGATCAAAGCTCCACAATTTATGTTATTTTAGAGTATACCCTCAAGTTTAGCTTACGGGTACCAGTTAATTTATCCGCCTATTGAGACCTCGATAGTTAGTCCAACAATGCTTAATGGAAGTGGATCGTTTTGCCGAACGAACAGCTGGCCGTTGTCTTGCCAGGATGGGGTCAACATTATTTTTATTTCTTCCGACTTGAGCGCAGGCGGTGAACCGTATGGCTGGTTGGTACGTTGTTTTGCTTCAACCAGGTTGTCTGGGTCAGGGCCAACAAAAATGCCTGAACTTTCATAAACGCGCAGCCAAGCGTGGTTGACGTTTTTATATCTGCCCTGGCCAAATGCTTCGATATTCACAGCTAATGGCAAGGTCTGCAAATCAGCCTGGATTGGAAGCCCGATGTGAACCTTGACCGCCGCTCGATCAAGAGTGATCTGGCCGCCAGTCACAACGCGCTGGGGATGCACGGCACCTGTTGCCAGGATGTTGACCGTCTTGCCTTCCAGGTAGCCCAGTCCGCTAATCACGTTTCGACCCATTGCCCAGGATGTGGTGGCCGTTGCTCGCAGTGACACAGGTAAAGGGTTGTCGGTTTGCACCGTGGCAACCGTTGTCGATGTTGTTGACAATATCTTGCAGCGATACTTGTTGCCATCTGGGTCAGTCAAAACCACGACATCGCCCACATCTGCCAATGATGGTGGAGCGTTAAAAATAGCCTGGGTCGATGTGATCGTCAGACTTTCAGACTTGTTCCACAGCGTGCCGCCTGTCACGGTCATGGTGTCAGATGTTGTGTTGTTGCCGTCATATGTTGACCCGCAGTCAACAAAGAACGCATCTTCTGGCAGATTAAACTGACGCGATTGCATGCGCTCAACAAACCGAACGACAGAGCCATTGATTGTGCGCTTTACTATTGCATAAAGGATGTCCTCATTACCTTCTGCAACAACTGTCAGACTTTCAAAAAAGCCGTCTGTGTCATGTCTATGCCAGGCACCGACCTGTTGCTCTGGAACGTATGTGAGCCCCAGGAGCTTGCCATCGCTGGATGTCATCCACACGATCGGCATAGGGGCTTTAGAAAAAGCCATGTCGGTAATTAGTTTGTTGTCAAACAGGTGCGCTGATCGAATTGATAGATCGTTTGTTGCAAACCCATTGGATTGCCAGTTGTAACCCAGCTCTCTAACATGGCCACCTCGAGCAGCGGCATAGACCATCGAGTTGTTGATGATGGCTGGCTGCACGTTGCTTGCGCCCACATAGGACTGAGGACGCACCGAGATCGATGTTGGGGTGATGGCGTCAGAGTTGACCGAGGTCACGCGCCATTCAGCAGATCCAGTGAGCAGCAGCAGCTCGGTCAATGGCACGATGTGCCTGATGGTGTTGGCCTCACGGGCCGCGACCTTGAACTCGATGCGGTTGTCATCCTGGACGGGCAGGCTGTAGCTCATGTTGCTTTCAGTGCCTGACTTGGTCATCCAGATCTTCTGCGGCTCATTTAGTGTGCCAGCGAAACAGCGGCGCTGCTCAAAGTAAGAAATTGCGCCAGGATAATTGCCTGTGCTTACAAAGTCGTTGTTGAATATCGGCGGCGTCTTGCTGAAATCTGGGCCAATGTTGTTGTCTTCAATCGTGTTTGTATTGGAACTCCCGATATAGCCATAAACACCACCCTGGTATTTGTAGACGTTGTATCTAACTGCGCCTGGCACTAGATCCCAGGTGATCGTGTTCAATGCTCCAGTGACGTAGATATTGTTGTCTACTTGCGCTGTGTTTGAGACACTGCTTTCACCAATTAAATCGTCAGCAACTGAAGTAACCTGGTACCGCATTGTTTCGTATGTATCGACATTAACAGACGCCGAGGATGGTATGTACATGGTCGCTGTTGCGTTTGTTGGAGAGGCAATAGGAGAGCCGAAATTGATATCAGACAAAACCCATTTGGTCGCACCTAAACGGCGCAGCTCTTTTGGTAAATGATTGGGATGAACCAAAGTAAGAACGTCAGCAGACTGCACGAACTTAATGTCAAACAGCTCACTCTCTTGATATGGGTTTGGAACCTCATAAGCCACACTAGGGATAGGGTACCAATATGCCGCGTTGGGTGGGGTGTTGTTTGTATTATCATCAATGCAATAGTATGTGGTGCCACTTAATTCAGCCAGGTCTCCAACTTCATAAGCAGTCGCATTGCTCCAGGCTGTTTGGCCTGCCGTGATAAGTGTCTGGCCCTGAGTATGAAACCTAAAATATTCCTGGCCAATCTCGATGACCATCGTTTGCACGGTTGAGAACGTAAAAGGAATAACTCGCGTTTTCTTGCTGCTGTCTTTTACCTGTCGAACCAGGGCAAAGCCTGCACGGTTTTCAGCTGGGCCTTGCGGTGATGCAATAAAGTTACGCATAGTTGCAGCACCTGACTGATATTTACTGTCATCGATGCGACCATACATTTCTGGTGACAATTCGCCGCCAGCAAAAGATCTGTTAAGAACGCGAGTATTCGCCATTTATTTATCTCCCAGCTGTCCAGGGAACAATATGCTCCAGGCTAATTTTGCGGTTAGTCAAATCACTGTTCTTTGCTTGCTGCAAAAACGCAGCCATCATTTGAGCGCAGCGCTTGCCTTCCGCTTGGCCCACTTCACCTTTAATGACTGGGCCTGCCAGCATCGAGGCTAGGTGCCAGGACAGCGTCAGCGTAAACAGAGAGCTGAAAGTAGTGGTGTCGCTCACATAAGCTTGGAAACGCAGCAATGCGTTTTGCACGTTTGTGTAAAGTACTGGAACGCCATTAGCGTCTGTCTCTACCGTAAACGGCTGCGGCACATAGAGGCCAGCAGAAACGGTTGGCGCATAATTGCCCTGGTTATCTGCCGCCGATGCCCTAGTCACATAATCGTTTTCAGCAGATGGATCTATGACGCCAATAATATCCATACAATCGTTGGGCAGCGCATAGGCATATTTCCATTGCGCTATTGGATTGGCCACAGCCGCTGGTGTCGATCGGCGTGTAGCAAAATTCCATGAGTGACTTTCTAGTAAAGTATCCCGAGAGATCGGGTAAAACCTTGCGGCATGCTCTGCTTGTGCAGAACCTTCTGGCGGCTTGAGGCTGGCAATAGTTGCGTTATCACCGAGATGGCCCAGCGCCAGGTTACAAATATCAACTTCAGTAGCCATCAAGCTCTCCTATTAAAAAAAAGGGGGAACCACGGTTTCCCAGCGGCCCCCCCATATTGCGGCTTATAGTCCTTGAGACGGCTTATTCCGCTTTCGGTTTGGCAGCACGCTTTGGTTTTGGGGTGTCCTCAACCTGTGCTTCACCACCAGTAATCAACTCAAGGTTGGTATTATCTGGCCCGTTATATTCAAATTCTTCATCAGCTAAACGCAGTGTGTTGCCAACGTAGCATTTGATCAAAGCGCGGTAAAAAGCCATATCTCAAACCCCTTAAACTACAGTGAAGCCAGAAGCGTAGAACTTCTTGCCGTCTTGTACAGTTTCAACCACATCAGCAATTACCTTGCCAGCGGTCATAGTGCCGACAACAGTGTAACGTGCGCCAAGGTACTGTTGGCCGTTAGAAGCGATCTGCGGGTTGATGCCCACAGCCACATTCTTACCAGCGCCCAGGTTGGCGGTGATGACTGCATCCGAGCTGCCAATGACAGTTGGGGTTGCAAGGTTTGCGGTAGCAGAAGAAATGACCTCAAATTTTACTGATGTTCCGCCTGCAAACGCAGTGGTTACAGCAAAATTCATGAACAATTCTTTGCCTTCGCCGATGTCACGGGCAACGCCCAGATCAATCGTATCTGTTGAAACAGCAGTTGTAGTAACCGCCTGGTCTTCGCTCACTCGGAGCAGTTTGTCGGTAATCATAATAGATCTCCTTTAATTTAGTTGAGCTTAAACCACACGGGCTTCGGCATTGATGATGCTGTCTACGCAGCGAAGGGGTACGCCCTGGAATGACAACCAACTGTGGGCCATGCCAAACTGGCTAAGACTTTCGTTGATTTTCAAGACATACTGGGACTTCTCCATCGCAGCCACTGCCAAGCCAGAGTGAACGGTGCGGTTCATGTAGAACGCTGCACGGCCCATTGTCATGTTAGGGATACGATAAATGGCGCGGCTCATCAGTTTGATGATTGTAGTCGCAGCGTTTGCTGCCTGGCTGCCAGTCTGAGCGACCAAGTCGGACACATCGATGTTTGCGATGCGGACAACATAGCGCCAGTCTTTTACTACCAGACCATTTTTCCATTGGTAACGTGTGGCATACGCTTGCAAGCGGGTGCCGTCACCGTTGTAGACAGTTTGCTCGCCAAGATCTTCGTGGATCAAGCCAGCCTTTGAGCCTTTAGGGAATGGGCAGTAGACAGTGTTGTCACCCCATACGACCAAAAAGATCGAAGTGTTGTCTGAACCAGTGCCGCCAGCGTCCAGGATGTTGGATGCGTTGGACGCGCCCAGGTCACCATAGCGAGAGGCCAAACCAAGAAACGTCTTGGGATCAGTTGCAGGGTTGCCGTAGAACAGCGTGTCTGCTTGGGTTTGGTTCATTGCTTCCAGGAACGCAGTATCTTCAGACAGGCGGAACTGAGCGGTGTTACCGTTCAACATTGCCAAGTCTTTGTCTACTTCGGAACGCGCTTCAAGCATACCGCAAGCTTCGTCAACCTGTGCTGTGGTTGATTTGCTTGATGGGATACCTTGGTTGAGCGCACGCCAGTAGACAGACGGCAGTCCAGTACGAATGACCACGCGCTCACCAGTAGGCAAGTTGCCTTCTTTGAACACACAGTCTTCTAGGATCTGATTGGTTTGCGAAAGCAATTCCGCAATGATTGGAACGCGACCATCAGGATCGCTACGTTTCGCCCAATCGGCGAGTGTAAGATTTGAGTTAGATAGAGTTGCCATTTTAATAGCTCCTTAATTAGTTGGGTTGCTGATTTGGATACAGTGCATCGCCGAAGCCTGCCATGTCTCTGGGTTGACCTTTTGATGGGCCAGATCCTGGAGAGCCGCCAACATAGGTGTCAGCACTGATAGCTTTTCCAGCCCTGTACATCAGCCGAACTAATTCGGGGTGATTTCCAAGACCAGATTGTTGAAGAAACTCGCCAAGTTCTGGTGTTCCAAGTTGATCCATTGCTTTGCGTGCTAGTGACAAATTCTCTTGTAGCTTTTCACCACCAAATTCTGTGTCATTAGAAGACGCATCCAACCATTCTTTCTGAACAGCCTGCAATTGTTCTTGTTGGCGCTGCGCGATTTGCGGTGCCATCTTGTCTACCATCTTTTGGGCATCACCGTTTGACAGATCGAGATCCCGAGCGGCTTCTTTGAATGCATCAATTACTTTGTCATCGACAGTGTAATCTTCACTTTTTGCAAACTCGTAAGCTTCAGGGGCATTAGAGGGGTTGTCCTCTTCGCCATTTTTCTCGCCAGCATTGGCCTCGCCTTGGGCTTCCTGGTTCTGTTCAGCAGATAATTGCTCTTCGGGTGCGTTGATCTTGTCACCACCATATGACGTTTCATCATTGGTAATGGTTGGATCAACGGGTTGCGATGCTTCCGCGCTATTGGTTTGTGTGGCTTCCGTCATCAGCATTTCTGTCATTTGTATTCTCCTTAATCATCGTTGGGTATAGCTCTGGGCAGAGAGCGTGAACCAATCCTAGGGCGCGTAAACCATAATTTCTATTACCTTCCGCAAATGCCATCGACATTGCATTGGTGTTAAACGAAAGCTTAAACACTCCTGCTTGATCCAGAAGACGCCACATTACGCGCCGCCCCCTCTTGCTGCTCATAAGCCACTTGATGTCGGCCTCTTCATTTTCACGCTCGATGCGATCGCGGGTTTCGCGATCATCTTTCTGGCGTTCCTGACCTCTGAGGTCGAGTGGGTCATGCTCTTTCATGTTGTTAATTTATCCACACTCTTGCTTGATACGGGTACCGCATTAGCCACCATACAACATTGTGGACATGTCACCAGTTGCTTTTGCTGGCGCGTTGGCTGGCGCTTTGTCTTTACCGTACATTCCTTCAGCCTGATTTTTTTGGCGATCCATGCCAGACAGATCTATGTCAGTGATCTGAAGCTTCATAGACATGTCCTGGCCGCCTTGTGTTTCATATGCGCTGGTTGATTTTACATAGGCCATTGCCTTGATCATCATCTCACCGCCGACAGCAGGCAAGGTATTGATGCCAAGCTTGTTTAATTGTTCAGCATCGAGAGTAATGCATAGGCCATACGGGTAGGATGGCTCGTCCATGTCTTCGTACTCTTCAGGCATCTCTTCAGTCTTTTTCATGTTGATCATGGCCATTCTCCTATTTGTTTGCCACATCAAGCGGCGATGGTGAGTTGTATCCCGAGAACTGGTTCATCATGTCAGTCAGGGCAGTCTTGTCCTTACCTATAGATGCGTTGCCAAGATCTTTAGCGACACTGCCTGCTTGTTGTGCCATTTGCATCTGAGCTTGTGCGGCCTGGGCTTCTGCTCGTTTTTCTCTAACCATTGCAACCTGGTCAGATGCCACAATCATGCGAGGATCTATGCCAAGCATGTCACCATAGTGATCAGCCCAACGATCGGCATCGAACTTGTCCAACACTTCGGGCTTCATCTGCGCGACAACACCCAGGTTGCCGATGTATCGGTCAACACCGTTGGTGCCAATGGCGCGCTGGGCCTGTGCCAACATCGATACGAACTCGACATTGAGATCCATGCCTTGCAGCTCTGGTGGGGCTGGCGGGATCATGCCTGCTCTAAGCATGTGATTAAACGTAACATCAATTAGCGGATCAAGCAGCTCATTGTGCAGACGTTCCAACACAGGGCCAAGCATCAATAGCTTTTCCTCATGACGCTCTGCCACTTCTGTAGCGGTCATGCGTGTATCTGTGGCATTAGCCAACATTAGGAACAGGTCAGCATAGAACGCGCCATTGACGCGACCACGGCAATCCTGGATGTCCATCAGTAAGTGCTGCAAGTTAAGATCAACCTGAAAGGCTGTCTTGATGCCTTGGCCCTGTCCATCAACAAATGAAATGCCGCCAGGCAGCGTCTCGATGTCTCTGTTCTTCATATTAGATGGAACCTGGAGCGGTGGCTTGGTTTGGTAATCGATCGCCTGTGCCTTGCGGAGCTGCTCATGTTGCAGCTGCTTCACATCACCAAGAGCTTCCATACCTGGGCTGTTGCCATAGATGTCTCCACCGATCACGTTCCAACGCGGAACAACAGCAGGGAAATCTTCAAAGCCACTTTCACGCAGGAAGGTGTCATGATTTCCACCAACCTCAAAGTAACAGGATTTGAACGCCATGTTCTTGGCGTCTTTCTTTCTTGTGTCTCGTTCTCGTACATCACGCGGCTCGATAGCATGGATGATTGGCACCCATTGATCCAGGTTGCCACGGTCAAACATATTCTGCACAGAGGTTGAACAATTTTTGTATCCAAACTCTCGAACAATTTCGCCGACCGTCTTTTCAAACTCACGGTACAACGTATCAACACGGCCTTGGTAATTGGTCGCGATCGCATACTCACCAATGGTCGATGGGTAATGGTGGATCACATTCTTGTAATCAGGAAGGATGATTGATGCACTTGTGCCAAACGCGCCCAGCTCTTCATAGATGCCGTGCAGCGTTCGATATGTGTTTGACCTTTGGAACACCAACTGCATACGGGTGGTCACATCGTCTAGCCATAATTTGACTGGGTAATAATTGTTCAGATCAGGATCGCCCGTCCCAAGTCGAAACCAGGGGCGCGCTGGGCTTGTCGCACCAGCCATCATGCCAGCACCAAGCGTCCGCAGTGCGCGAGTGCCTGTGTTGTCATAGATGTTGTTATGGCGGCGATGCCCTTTATTGCGATCCTGTTGGAAGTAACGACCGTTTCTAGGGAGGAGATAGGTCGTTACTTCCTGCCAGTGCGACCACCAGGTGGCTCGCTCTGACTTCAGGTGACCCCAGCGCGTAAATAGCTTGTCGCGCGGGGGCGACTTCTTGGATGCCTTCGCATCGCTAGGGGATTGATCCATTGGTTATCCCCCCAATAGAGTATTTTTGCCCAGCGCGAGCTGGTTAGGGTCAACACCCATCGGGCCTGTAAGCATAGTGCCTGCGCCGCCACCTTTAGCTGCTTGGCCTGCTTCGCTCATAATTGAAGCGGTATCTGGTGATTGTTGGTTGGCACGGTTAACTGCCTGCTGTGACGTTTGCGCCTGTGCGTTTGCCTGCTTGACAGCTTCGGTCTGTGCGTTCTGCTGCATAACCAAGCCTCGTTCTTGTGAGGCCTGGGCTTTCTTGCCCTGGTCATACTGGTTCTTCATTGCGCCTGCTCCAAGGCCTACTGCGGCGGCGGTGCCTGCCGTAAGGGCCATCGCTGTGCCTGCGGTTGCGAGGTATGCGCCACCCCCAACTATTGCTGCTGTAATTACACCTGACATAGTTATTCTCCTGTGATGTTCGTATGATTGATTGAAGATGCATGCCTAGATATCAAAAGATCGGCATCATCAGTGAATTCATTCTCTGCTTCTGTGACAGATATGGCACCCGATTTGAATGACATTGTTAGCCAGGTATCGGCATGAGCAATGAATGCTTGCTTGCGATGCTTGCTTGCTGGGATGACAGCATAGCCTGTAACTCTGATTTCTTTGTCATTTGCAAAGAAAGACACATCGCCTTGGATGGTTAGCATTGTTGGCACTTTGATGACCGCACCAGTGATAACCACACCTGATTTTAATTTGATTGTTCTGGAATATATCCCGCCGTGTAACACATGGCTGGTCTCTATGACCTCTTGATCCAAAGTCTTAGTGATCGCCTCAATAGCATAGACCTTATCGAAAGCCTCTTGGCTCATTGATTGTATTGCGTTTGCCTGGGACACTAAATTATTCATGGCACAGCCTTAAAGAACACGCTGTTGGTTTGTTGATAGCCTATGCGCGGGGCAACACTTTCCAGGCTGCCGCCATGTGGGGCGCTTAAAAGAATGCCTACAGCGCCGATATTTTTGCCGTGAGCTTCGATCTGTTTAATCAACTTCATTCCACTGCCCCCTTGTCTATACTTCCTGGTCACAAACAGACTTTCTGCTGTTACGGCCAGTTTACTGTAATGCGGATAAACCGTGCATAGCAGTATTGCAAAGCCTACCAGTTTCTCTTCTGTGTCACGCAAAGCCAAGCAATGAACAATGCCTGCGCCTTCCATGCTTTCATACATTTCCCTCGCCCAGTTTATGGGTGGCATGCCTTTGATCTTGCTCTCCAACGCATACTCAGCAACCAACCCATCAAACTCAGGATCGTCTGCCAGGCCGCCAAAAGAGCATTCTGACACCCGTGTTGACTTTAGATTAACGTCAGCTGAACTAGATACGGGAACCTTAGATTGATTTGTATGGGTCATGATCTTTTTGTCCTCGCTCTTGTGCTTTGATGTAAATGTCTTGGGGCAGCCTTTTACGCACGGGATAGGCAAACGTCAGCGCCAGGGCATCCGCAAGGTCGGGAGATCCTGCGCCCTGCAACCTCTTCTTGATCTGATCCTTTTGTTCTAAGCAACGCCGCCCAGCGCTATCGAACCAGTAGATTGGAGTAGCTAGTTCCTGCTTCAGTGCCGCATCATCTGGGATGGCACCGCCTTGCTCAATCCATTCTTTCATCAACCACCACATCTCGGTGCGCCGATTGATATTGAGGTTAGGCTGGTTGGCCTTGCCACCAAATGGAACTTCCATCACATCGTATTCTAGTTGGCGCAGTCGGTCGATAACACCAGCCCCAGCCCCAGCATCACAGAATACAGCGTCAGGTTTCCATTGCTCAATTGTGTTGGCAATCCTAGATGCCAGCTCCATGTTGTCCAGACCACGGTAAACCAGTGGATCAAACGCCTGTAGACCTTGGCGCTTAAACACCACGCTACGGTCATCACCAAA
>TARA_R110000796_G_scaffold238638_1_pt1 | contig 11564 bp, 3 predicted proteins | sample TARA_R110000796 | Tara Oceans TARA_R110000796 (sample SAMEA4397815) | marine metagenome | biome: Polar Biome; feature: [SRF] surface water layer (ENVO:00010504); material: water (ENVO:00002006), including particulate matter (ENVO:01000060) such as... | depth 5 m | reverse complement strand
AACAAAATGATTGTAGTGGTCAGCTTTTGCTATTACTCTTTCTATTAAATGTAATACTCTTGCTGTAGTAAATACTTCAGGTTTAACTTGTGAGTTTTTTCTACCTTTATTTACACGACCATCATACACACCAAGATTAGTTACAATTTCAGGTATGTAGTTTTTAAATTTAATTTGTTGCGCTATAATATTGTGGCTAAACATTTCTCCAAACATACTATTACTCATCTCAGGCAACATGCGTTGCAAGTAATCTAAGTTATTATGTATGTATGCAGACTTAGTAAATAAATCTACAGAATCACCAGCAGGGTTAAGAACCATGCCTGACATACTAGCCTTGTTTTGTAATTGATAAAACGCTGTATACATGTTTTTGTAAAGTTCTTTGTATACAACATCATAAGATTTTTCTTTTCCTCTAATAGGATATGCGTAATTTAACTTACCTTGGGAATAAATCTTAACTGCTCTTTGACTTCTTTGCTCATCAGAAAGAGTTTTAAACTCATTCCAATCTTCATTAAAATATTGCTCTAGTAAACGCGCGTCATTTAACGATATATTTTTTACTGAATTTATTACCTTTCTTATAGTTGGTCCTAAATATTGTAATTTATCATCTTGCGTATAGTAACTATAATCAAATTTACCTATAGATTGCAAAAGGTTGTCAATACGGTCATTAGAAAAATATCTATCTAAGGTAATACCTTCTAAATATATTCTAGATAAATCTTCTACTTTAAGAGCAGATTGATTACTACTAAACTTTTCATAGAACTCATCTACAAAATTTAATATTAAAGAATTTTTTTCTGCTTGTGTTGCATTTTTCATCTTAACTAATGTTATGATGTTCTCAAGCATTTTAGTATTTTTCTTACCATCACTAAGCGTGTTTAGACTTTTTTCTGTAAAGTCTTGTATTTTACGCTTTTCAGCTATAGGTACTGTGTTTTCTAAACTAACTGAACCATCACTACCTATTTTCCATGAGGTAGCACGTTCCATTGTAAATGAACGGAAGTAATGCCACATAGAACGTATAGCATCTTCACCATTTATCATATCACCTTTAACAAACATTGCAAAACTAGCAAGTAAGTCTTCTTGTGTATTAATATCAGAAACACCTTCTTTAGGTTTTTTAGATAAATGAAAGTTTATAATATCATCTAACTTGTCTTTAAATAACTCAAAGTCATGTTTAGTACCGTCTAATGCCGTAGCTAGTGCTTCATAAACATTGTATTTAGATTTAATATCTTCGATAGTACTAAACTTATTGTAATCATCTAGAAAGTCTTCTAGTACTTTAGTAACTCTACCATTTATTTTACGGCTAAACTCTTCAGATATAATTTTACCAAAAGATGTTTCAGCTTCCGTTTCAAGCTCTTCGTATTGTTCAGACGTAATATCTTCTTGTTTGAACCTTTCTTGTATCTCTTGTTTGATTGTTCTAACATATGCAGCCTTAAGCATGTTATCTACTTCCGCTGCATTTTTATTATAAAACTTAGTTACGTTATCAGCGCTTAATTCATCTACACTATATGTAGCATCAGATAATATTTTTTGTAAGACTTCACCTTTAGTAGACATTACTTCATCTAACATGTCTGCTTGTTCAAAACTGTCAGGTTCTGCTGTCAACTTATTAACCATTCTATCAACTATAGTTTTAGCATTTCTGTTAACTATAGTTAAATTATCTTCAGCATGCATAGATTGCTCTATAAGCGAGCGAGCATTATCACTTTCATATTTGCTTAAATAAAAAGTTTCATTAGATTTTTTGAACGATGAGTAACTTCTTTCTTTGTTAGGCTTGTTAAACTCTTTCTGAGCATTTTCAAGCATAGTAGAGAAGCTTTCATCGTATAGAGTAGGAAAGTTATTCTTTATTATTTTTTTGGCAGCCTTGGAGCTTATTTTGTCTTTAATCATTGTCCAAGCCTTTCCTAATGCTTTTTTATATTTTTCGTTCTGTTTACCTGGTAAGAAATAATCTACATTATTTGCTATATGAAATCCACCTGCTGTAGCTAACGCTTCGTTGGCAATAAGGTCTTGCTTGCTGTCTGCAAGTATTGAATACCCTCTATTAGATAATATAGAATTTGCATAACGTACATACTCTTCATAAGAAGATTGTTTATATGTATTTTGTATGCCTTCAGACTTAGCCCATTGCATGTAGTTTTTTACATCACGCTCATTAAATACTATCTTACTTAGCGTTTGAACTTTGCCATTGCGTATATACTTTAACTTAGAATGGTTTTTTGCTTTTACCTTTTTAAATATAGGTTGTTTAACAATTTCTTTTAATAAAGCTTTTATTTCTGGACTACCTGCAAATAACTCTTGGTACACGTGCCATTTTTCATGCACAAATACTTCTTGAGTTGCTTCATCTGGATTAATAAATATAGATAAACCTAAAGCTGCACCTTGAGCACCACGACCATGTGGGTCAGTTAAATTGTTATCGAAGTAAACACCTATATCAGGGTTTTCTTCCATAAAATTTTGAGACCAGACATATCTTTGTCCGTCTGTTAGTACAGATTGATAAACATCTTTACCTGTCTTACTATCTCTACCAACATATCTTCTACCAAAAAATTGTTTAGCTTTTGACTTTGCAATATTACTTTCAGCTTTTCTTTGTGGTTCTATTTGGTCGTTAGAAAAACTATCTTCCATATTCCATTCGAAATCAGTTTGCTCTCGCTCACCTTTTTCAATTTCTTCCTGCTTAACTCTTTCTAATTCTTGTTGCTCTTGAAAATCAGCTTCTTCTTTAAGTAGCTTTTCGTCATTTTTTCTTTTAACTTCTTGTAAAATTAAATCAGCTTTTACATCTGTAGTTGTAACATTACCTGCTTCGTCTACTTTTTTGATTTGATATTCTTGAAAGCCATCAACGACTTTTGTTTTCTTTTGAAAAACTAAATCTTTACTTTCTTTATCAGTATTTTCTGTTTGTTTAAAATCTGCACCAACTTTTTCTTTAGCAGATGTTAACCTTTCTTCTGATTTTAAATTATCAAATCGTTTTTGATTGTTTTCTACAAGAGTATTCTCTTCTTGTGTTAAAGGAGAGTTTGCTTTTTGTTTTTGTATAATTTGAGTTAACTTAGGGTCTACTTCTTTTGTTAGCCTTTCTTCTTGTATACGTGAAGAATTTTCTGCAAATATGTTTTTAATATTATCATCTGACCTGCTAACTATCTGTTTGTAAGCATTTTCTAAATTTGTAAGCTCATTATCAATACCAGCTATGTTAACTTTTTTCTGCGCTACTGATAATGGTAGGTCTTCTAATTTAGCTTTTTCCGCTTCCCAATATTCTTTTTTCTCGTTGTATGTTTTTTCGTTTTTTTGCTTACTTAGCAATGAAGACAACAACACACCTTGCTCTTCATCATTCATTAAAGCATCAGGAGCAAGTTTTTTTACTTCCTCGTATTGCTTGATTGTTTCTAAGTATAATTTTTTTTGTTGCTCATTAATACCATTACCTTCTTGAGATAAAGATTCAATATATTCTACAAACCTATCAGACTGACCTTTATTAACAGAACGTATCATATACGCTTTAAGTTGATTATCCTTCATTGCCAAAAGCTCATCTGATGCACTCGCCATAACTGTACGGTTTTCAGGAGTGCCTCTTTCGTCTTCCATGTTATAATCTTCTACGTCTTGCTCTAGTATCTCTAAACGCTCTTGAACTAAACCATCTCTTGCAATCTGTTCATTAAATAAGTATTTACGTTCTGCTGCTACGTCTATAGATGTTTTAGCACCTGTTACAGCTAAAGAAGATGTAAATGCAATTACTCTAGTTGGTAAAGCTTCTTTGCTATTAAAGTAATCTAAATAGCTCATAAAAGGCTTACCTTTAGCTTCTGCTATTCTTCTTCTAGTAGACCAATCTTGAAAAACTTCCTGAAACTGTTCAAACACACCATCAGTTAAAGCGTAACCTGCAACTTTAGCAGACTGTTGCATTAAACGCTTCATACCAGGCGCTTTCATTTTTCTCATGTTTTTAGTAAAAGGGTTTAAAGCTTTTGCTGTTCCTGAAAACATAGCTAGTTGTAATCCATCTACCGCCATCCATGATAGGTTGTCCATGAATACATCATGAGCTGCTACAGAAGCTAACTCTTTAGGAACGCCTTGTTCAATAGCGTCATTTAAAGTTTGTCCTGCAATAATAGCACCTTCAGACATGTTTCCTGCTGCTGCACCACCCCAAAACTGAGCCATGCTTTTAGAGAACTTAGAACCTTTTGTAGCTGTTATAAGTCCTGTTTTTGCAAGTTTTTGTCCTATACTTAAACCTCTAGCTGCACCAAGTAATCTAGCACCTTTATATAAAGCGCCTGCTGCTTTAGCACCTTGAGTACCAGGTATTAAGAATGTTAATGAAAAAGGTAAAGCTCTTGCCCAATGCGTAAGCCAAAAATCACCGTCAAACATATCTGACCATGTAACATCTTGCACATCTTTTAAGCCAGGCACGCTTTCACCAAACTTTTGTAGCTCTGAACCCCAAGAGTGTAATTGGTCTGCAATAGGAGTATGAACATCAATACCGTATATTTCTTTTGATATTTGCTTTTCTGTTAATAAGCGTGTGTCTGGACTTTCGTTGAACCAATCAACTCCATCTCCAAAACCTTCAAATACATCACCTAAACCAGCTATTAAAGAACGACCTAACATTTCTCCACCACCCATTTGATAGTCTACAACATTACCTTCTTTTTCTTCAGTAGAACCTAGTTTTTGGCGTTGTATATAATCATTAACTTCATTTTGAGTTTCTTCATCATAACCATAACCAAATCTATCAATAGCTCCAGAGCCATCGATAGGGGTTGTATTAGTGTCAGATTCAGGTATATCGTTATTAGACTTTAAAGGTTGAGATAAAAAACTTGAATCGTATTTTTTAATATCATCACCTGGCTTACCTATATCGTTGCTCATTTTATTTTTTGTTTGAATTGTATAACGCTTCTGCGTATTGACCTATTTGCGCCATTAAACCTCTCACTTTCTTTTCATCGTTACCTTGAGCTATATAAAGCTCTTCAATAGCTTGTAAGAAACCTTTACGGTCGTTAGCTAATATTAATTCATTTAACTCTGGTTGTGAACTTGCTGTAAAGTTACTAATATTATTTTCTAAATAAGATTCAGTATTTCCACTGTAATAAGCTAAAGCTAAAATAGCTGCCTTCATTTCTGGTGTTGTCTGTGTAGCCCCTATATATCTTAAGCTTTCAGATAAAGGTAAATCGTTGTATGCAACAAATTTGCTTAGTTTTTGTGGTGAACTTGCAACGGATAAATTAACAAAAGCATCTTTTTCATTAGTGCTTCTTAATTGTTCGCCTTGTTCTTTAATGTTTTTGTTATATTGCTCGTCATCATACTTAACAAGGTCGTTGTATTTAGTTACATCAATAGAATTAGTAAAGTCTATTTCTTTATAAAACACTTCATCACCAAAACCAAATAAATTACCTTGGTCTTTTAGCACAGCAACATAAACAGGTTTAACATTTTTATCAGATGTTGTTATATCTTCTGACGTAATTAATTCGTTACCATCTACAGTCTTATATGCTTGTACAACTGATACTACATTAAACTCTGCTTCGTCTGTATCTATAGCTCCTTGCATTCTAACTCCAGTTACATCAAATACTCCTGATTTTTCTGTACTATATAAAGTTGGAATGCTTATAGCGTTATCAGCACCTCTAACAGTAACATCAATTAAATCTTCTGTATATCCTTCAGCCCCTAAAAAAGCTTCTGCTATTTGTGTTTCTTGACCTACAAATGCTTGCTTACCATATACTGAATACTCTACTGAAAGTAATTCATCTGTTTGTTTGGCTATTTCTTTTAATGTAGCTTGTTTACTGTAGAACGAAGTACCTTTTTTATCTAAATTTAATATGTCTTTAGCTTTATGTACACCTATATTAAACAGGTTTTCTTGTATTTCTTTTGATATTTTTGCTTTAGGTTTTGCGCCTTTTATTTTACCAAAATCTCCTACCCCACCAAAATAAGCATTTGAGTACTTTCTCAAGTCTTCATCAGTAATAGAATTTATTTCATCAGGAGTAAGATTTTTTTCTATAGCCATATTTTGAGTCATAATTTGTGCGTTATCTTGATAAGATAAAAACACATCTACTCTTTGTTCGCCGATTTGTTTGTTTATGTAGCTTTGGTCAGGAGTTTCCCAATTTATCATATCTGACCCAAACATAAATTTATCTATTGTTCCCTGTGAGTAAGCAAACTCTCTATTTAAGGTTGTATGAAACATTGGTCTACCATCTTTTTGAGCTTGTAAAAATTTAGTGTATTCACCTACATTACCCTCAACATCTTTTAAATTAGCCATCATATCAAGACGAATACTATCCATGTATTCAGGCCCCATAGCTCTATAAAAATGGTCTAAGTTTCCGCTAAAATCGTTGTTAATTTTATCTGTTATCTGTGAGCCAGCATTTCTTACAACCTGTTCTATACGACCTCTATCTTTTGGTCTAATAGCTAAAGAACGAGCAACTTTTAACATGTCTTCTTGCTCAGTCATCATTTGTTGATATGATGCTAATTGGTCTGCTCTACTTTTTTCTTCTAGTTCTTGTGTAAGAAGTGCAATGTTTACATTGCTTTTGTTTGATTTTTTTGCTGCAGGAGAATTACTAAATGTATTCATTGCTCCAGCTATTCTGCTAAAATCTAATGCCATATTAATCTGTCTTTACTTCGTTATTTCCTGGTGTAATATCAAAATTCTCAAATCTTTTTGCAAAATTTTCTAAAGCTAAAGAGCTAGACTCATTATTTGCATTTGATTGGTTTTGCACATCTGCTATAGCATTAAAGAAAGCTTCATTATTTTCTTGGTCTTTAAAGTTTCGATTAAACTCCATAGCTTGCTCATATAAGTTAGTACCAACTTTATACAACCTTTCTTTTCTGCCTTCGTTTAATTTAATTCTCATTTGCTCATTAGACATGTCAGCAGTTAACTTACTTTTAGTGTAATCACCAACCGCATTCTGATATAGCTTCATACCATCCATTCTCATAGATGCGCTTTTACCTGCTAAATCAACTAAACCACTTACTCTTGCTGCATCTACTCCACCTATATTAGATAAAGCCATTCCTCTTTGCCCACCTGATATAGCCATAACATTTTTCATAGCGCCTGTATAAGCGTTGTTCATGTCTTTTATAGCCGCCATTTTTTCTTCGTATGGCATACCTTCATCCATTATTTTTTTAGCTTTATTAACAGCTTCAAGCATTAGGGGTGAAACTTTTGTTTTATTTACTTTATCTTTCTTAACAGCTGAGTATAAAGATATTAAACCTGCGCCAGCTTGCAATGCATTTAGAGCACTTTCTGGATTTTCTTTTATTTTTTCATACTGACCTTCAGCAAAAGCTTTAAGTTTTAAGAAAGCTTCTTCACCAAATTTTAAAGGTTCGGGTGTAGGAGAAGGCCCAATGTCTTTTCTACTTCCTTTAAGACCTATTTCTGTATCAGAACCTTTTAATCCTTTTAACGCATCTAATACGTTTTCTTTGACAGGAAGACTTACAACTGATTCTTTAGGTCTTTCTTCAACTTTAGGTTCTACACTTTCAACAGGCTCAACTGGTTTTTCAGATTTTGACTCAACATTAAATTGTCCAAGTAGTGCATCAATATCTTCAAATAAAATATCAGAACTACTTTGACTTATATTTTGATTTCTAATTGATATTTTTGGATTTATAGAAACTTTTTTATTGCTTTCTAAATCTGTTTGTAAACTTCTTTCTAAAAGCTGTTTAGCTTTACTTTTTTGCTCGTATGATGCGTCATCACTATCTAAAATATTTTTTAATTTATCTACTGACTCGCTTCTTTTGAAGGTTCTACTATCTACTGTTAAATTTTGAGCATCAGTTTTATTTATTTTTTGTAATTCCCCAAAATCAGCAGATTTAATATCTGTATAATATTTTTCAAGTATTTCAGAAGAATATGGTAGTTTGTTTTTAACTACAATTTCTTTTATTTTATTAAAAACATCTTTTTTAGCTTGTGAAAAACCTGATATATCAGGAATAACTAAACCATCTTCTTCTACAGTAGGCACTTCTTCTGCTTCTTCTGTATCTGCTTTTACTTCTTTTGGTTCTAATAATTTATCTTTAATACCTCTTTGTACACTACCTGCATCTAAAATTGCTTCATCGTATTCTGGATATAGTTCTGCTACATTGTCTAATGGGAAAACAGTATCTACATCATATAAATTCATTTTTGATTGATACATTTCTGCATCCATATTACTTAACGAATATGCAGGGTCGTATTCGGCGTATATTTTAAATCCTTCTAAGTTTTCACTAGATGTAAGTTCATTTAACTCTACCGAACCAGTATTTGCATCATGTATTTTTAATGGTTCATGACCAGGCTGTCCTGGCTTAAAAGTTTCCCAAGCCCCTTTTTTCCCTGCCAAAGGTTTGTAGTTACCTTTAGAAACTTCTTCTAACATTCCTGTATGCTCTAATAAAGCAACAGAAGCAGCTAATTGTTCTTCAATATCTGGCTTCCAAGCATCTAAACCATACTTTTCTAAAACCGTATTTCTTGTTTCAGTAATAAATTGCCCTGCACCAAAAGCTGTAGAGTTACCTGATGTTTCATTAAAACTACCAAAGTTTACAGAACCACCCTCAGTTTTACCAGCTTCGTATTGTAATAACATTGCAGCAAAATGCTGTATATACTTATTGTTTTTTAATAAGTCGTAATATTTTTGCTTATCCATAAATATTTTTCATTTTAGCACCAGGAAAAGGATTCTTTCCATCTGCCATTGCATTAATTTTAGATACAATTTGTTTATTTGTTCCTGTAATAGTTTTTACAGAATTATCTTTCATAGCAGATTTTTTCGTAATAAACTCTCCGCCTTCAGCTTCTAAGATTATACCACCTTTAGCATGTGAATTTCCATACAACATACCACCTAATTCTGCGTATAACATTTGATTAGGTTTAGTAAGCTCTGATATATACGATGATATATTACTAGATTCTTCATTTTTTTGTGCTTGCATATCTTGCACACGAGTTTGTCCTTGCGTGTAATCTATATTCTCGCCTACTTCTTTATCTATTTTAGCCTCGACTTTATCTTTAAATCTTTTACCTTTTATTTTTGAAGCAGTTTTACCAATAAATTTACCAGCTTTACCGCCCAATCCAGGCGCACCAAAAAAAGCTCCAATAGCTGTACCTGCTGTTTCACCAATAGCTTCGCCTTGCGCTGTTCGCTGGTCATTAGCTAATTTCTTAATAGCTTTCTTATCAACAGCTTGACTGTCATCTAAGTCTTTGTTAAATTGTTTTTTTAATTCTTTAGCTTCTAATATGTTAGAGCCTACACTTATAGCTGTATCTGCAACGCCAGCAGCAGTAAACCCACTCATTAGAGGTGTTTCTTCAGGCATATCACCCATATCAAAAGTATTACCTTCCGTGTCTGAATATGAACCTACAGGGTCGTCTGTAGAAGAAAAGAAATTAGACAATGGATTGCTTGAAGTTGCTATAGGTGAAACAGGGCCACCATCATTATATTTTTTTACCTCTCCGCCATACATATAAGCATCTCTACCTTCTCTGTATACTTTGAGATAGTCTTCGGGTGTTTTGTTAGGTGTTTCTTTTAAAGCATCTTCACTATATAATTTTGGAAAGACTTCTGCTAAAGACTTTCCATCTCTAAGAACATTCCCAAAATATTTTCTTGTACCTTCTCTACCTAAAAGGTTTGAAAGCGCAGATATTTCATCATTAGTATAAGGAAAATCTGACCCTTTATCTTTAAGTTGTTTCTCGTACTCTGTTCTTAGTTCTGTTGCATTTCTTTGTAGTCCAGGTACTTTAGGTATTCTATTGTAATATCTATCTTCAAACAGTTTATTTTGCAATACTGTGTCAGCTGCAAAGGACTGTCTATCTACACCTTGTAGGTATGGTACGTTTTTTAATTCTTTTGCATCAAAAAGTTGTCCATAAAAACCAGTTGCACTACTATTTGGATTTTCCATTAGTGTTCCATCCGAACTTTCTACACGTTTTAAGCCTTTTTTTACTTTAGCTAATAATTTGTCTTTATTTTTATCTGGCATTATAATATGTTTTTTCTATAGTGACTAGTAACTGAAAATAAATTAAAATCGTTTGTGTTTGTATTTTCTGACTGCTCTAATTTAACAGTCAAATAGTTACCTTTGAATCTACCTGTTGTTTTATATACAGGAACAATGTGTTTACCAACACCCATTCTATCTATTTGTTCACTAGACAAATCAAGTGTATATTCATCGTCATTATTTGTACTGTACACAAATGTACTAAAAATCCTACTGTCAGACAATCCATTGTTTGCTACTACTACTTTATCGTAAACTTTTAGACTTGCTACTTCTTCGTTGTTAGAAAATACTACATAAGGATTATCTGTTAGCGTACCATAAAATGTATTATACGTACTTGCTGTAGTATCATGAGAATACAACTTTACTCTATTTTCATGAGTTGCATTAACTTCTACACTATGTTCTCCACCTATAGAATATAAAACACCCTTGTAATGACAATTTATAAAAGTACCGTAACTTCTTTTTGAAGTAAACACCCCTAATAACTCATCGTATGATATATTAAAATATTTTCGTGCACCATCTGAATAGTTAAAACTAAACATGATTTCATTAAAACTAGGATTGTATGAAATGTTTAAACCACCTTTTAACTTATTTGTTCCATAGCTAAATAAAGGAGAGTCTTCGATTTTTACTTGTTGTAAAGGCTCAAGTAAATTAGTAATTTTATTTGTAGAAGATAATTCTGTAACTTGATTTGGAGCTCTTAATGAAACTACACATATAGAATTATTATTATTATCATACCAATACAATCCTAAGTCTGTAGCGTGTAAGTTCATTCTATTTTGACTACCGTTTTTTATGCTTATGTAATCGTTTCTTTCAATAACATTTCCAGTTCCTAAATTACTTTGTATTGATATAGCGCTACCATCTTTCGCATTAATTAAAGCTCTAGTGTTTATTGATACAATAGATGTTGCATTTTCTTGTAAAGCATACAAAGTATCTCTAAAAGTTATTAAATTATTTATTCCTCCATAATTAGCATTTACTTCAAAGATTTCATTTGCATCAAATTTTGAGAAAGCGTCTGAAGTTTGCCCAGCAATTTTAGTATTTGAAATAGCTATTATATTTTTAAAATCTGTAACTAATTCTACATTGCTGTCTTTAGCAGGAAAACTTTTTAAATTATTACTTGAAGAATAAGAACCATCATATAAATATTCATCTTGTGCTTGAAGCTGTGGTCTATTTTTTCCAAAATAAACACCTCTTCTCAAATCTAAATTTATTGATGACTCGACAGGAAAAATTAA
>TARA_R110000796_G_scaffold57682_30_pt1 | contig 11579 bp, 9 predicted proteins | sample TARA_R110000796 | Tara Oceans TARA_R110000796 (sample SAMEA4397815) | marine metagenome | biome: Polar Biome; feature: [SRF] surface water layer (ENVO:00010504); material: water (ENVO:00002006), including particulate matter (ENVO:01000060) such as... | depth 5 m | reverse complement strand
ATCCGACGCTGACCAAAGTGATTGTGAGTGAAGCGGGCGCATCGGTATATTCGGCCTCTGAGTTTGCCGCTAATGAGTTTCCTAATCTTGATGTGTCAATTCGTGGTGCGGTATCAATTGCGCGTCGCTTACAAGATCCGCTGGCAGAGTTAGTAAAAATTGAACCCAAAGCAATTGGCGTAGGACAATATCAGCATGATGTAAGCCAAAGCCAGTTATCGCAGTCGCTTGATGCCGTCGTCGAAGACTGTGTTAACGCTGTAGGTGTTGACTTAAATATGGCATCAGCGCCGTTATTAGCTCAAGTTGCTGGCTTAACCAAAACCTTAGCTAAAAACGTGGTTGATTTTCGTGACGCTAATGGTCAATTTACCAATCGTAAGCAGTTATTGAGTGTGGCTCGTTTAGGGCCTAAAGCTTATGAGCAAGCAGCGGGTTTTTTACGTATCCGTAATGGTGATAATCCATTGGATTCATCATCTGTTCATCCAGAAGCTTACAGCCTAGTTGAGTCGATTGCTGGTGCTAAGCAATTGCCATTAACTGAACTGATTGGTAATAGCGATTTGTTAAAACAGATTAATGCTGCCGATTTTGTTACCGACGCATTTGGTGTGCCGACCATTAATGATATTTTAGCCGAACTAGACAAACCAGGACGCGACCCGCGTGGTGAGTTTAAAACGGCTACGTTTAAAGACGGCATAGAAGAATTGAAGCACCTTAAAGTCGAGATGATTTTAGAAGGTGTAGTCACCAACGTGACCAACTTTGGTGCCTTTGTTGATGTGGGTGTGCATCAAGATGGTTTAGTGCATATTTCATCGTTAACCGACAAGTTTGTTAGTGACCCACATACAGTGGTTAAAGCCGGTGATGTGGTTAAAGTGAAAGTGATGGAAGTGGATATTGAGCGTCGTCGTATTGCGTTAAGCATGCGTCTTGATGAAAAAATTGATACTGAAAAAGCAACCAGACAGTCGCAGGGTAAGCCACAAAACAGTTACCAGAAAAAGCCTGCTGCGGGTAAATCTTCAGTCAATACCAAGAGTTCTGGTCATAATAAACCAGCCAGTAAACCGGTTAAAGCACCACAAAATGCGGCTATGGGTAATGCGTTTGCTGATGCCTTTGCCAAGATAAAAAAATAATCAATTGTACGGTGTGGTAAAACAAATTTAGCTAATATATTGATTATAAAGCCTTTGCACTTATGTGTAAGGGCTTTTTTTTAGCTCATTTTTATCTTTTGAAACTGAATATAACCACACAGCAATAATTCAGTTTTTATTCAGTGGATCTTAAGTGTTTTAGTTGAATATCAGCGCCAGTCGAGTTTATTGCGAGTGGCAAAATTGAAATTACTAACGAAAACATTATCCAGTATCACCCCAAAGAGCATCAGTTACGAGGCGATGACCTGCATTATCGCTGTCTATTTTGGCTTGGTATTAAATTTTCCGATAATCCGTAAAATCTATCAGTTATCAGCAGATGGTCATGTGCTGTTTTCTTTGTCACCTGCATTGTTATTAAGCAGTTGTTTTATGCTTATTTTTAGCTTATTTGCTTTTAAATTTGTTTTTAAACCCGTGATGATTGTGTTGTTACTGACATCGTCAGCGGCCATGTATGCGATGTTGCAGTACAACGTGATGTTTGATTACGGCATGATTGAAAATATTTTTGAAACCAATTCTGGTGAAGCTTTTTCATATATAAGCTTACCTTCAATTAGCTATGTGATGGTGTTAGGGGTAATACCTTCTGTTTTGTTATACCGCACTAAATTATCGAGTGGTCCGTCACTGGCCAAAATAGTGCTTCGTCGCGCTGGCTTTACAATATTCAGCGTCGTGTTAGTCGGGTTGATGGTGCTGTTTTTTTACAAAGACTATGCGTCAGTGGGGCGCAATAATAATTATCTGAATAAGATGATTATTCCTGCACATATTTATAATACGGTTAAATACTTAAACAACCGTTACTTTTCCGAAAAGTTAACCTTTGACCCTATTGGTCAAGATGCACAGCTAACCCCAAGCGTGAATGGCAAACCGACCCTTATGGTGCTTGTTGTAGGTGAAACTGCCCGTGCAGAAAATATGGCGTATAACGGTTACCAACGTAACACCAACCCATACACAGAAAACCTAGGCATGATTGCCTTACAGAATGTGTCGTCGTGTGGCACGGCTACCGCGCATTCGTTACCGTGCATGTTCTCAAACCTAATCCATGACAATTACAATCGTGAAGTTGCTGATGCACGAAATAATGTGCTTGATGTAGTTAAGGCGGCTGGTGTTAACGTGACATGGTTTGAAAACGATGGCGGCGATAAAGACGTAGGAGCCCGCATTAATAAGATTGATATTTCGCCGAGCGAGCCAAATCCATTATGTGATGGTTTAAGTTGTTATGACGAGATTTTAGTTGAAAAACTTAGCCAAAAATTACAGCAAGACAGCCAAGCCAGTGCGCTGTCGGGTAAAGGTTTAGAAAATCAATTTATCGCTTTGCATACTATTGGTAGCCACGGACCAACATATTGGCAGCGTTACCCAGCCGATAAGGCGTTATTTACACCAGCTTGTAGCCGCAGCGACATTGAAAACTGTAGCGACCAAGAGATTGTTAATGTTTACGACAATACTATTGCTTATACCGATTTTGTGTTGGCAGAAACGATTAATGTACTTAAGCAATATCAAGACAAATATAACGTCGCGCTGGTGTATTTATCTGACCATGGTGAATCGTTGGGTGAAAGTGGAATGTATTTACACGGTACGCCTTACAGCATTGCGCCTAGCCAACAAACTCATGTGCCTTGGTTTATGTGGTTACCACAAGACTACACACAAGCTAAAGAAATTGACCGTGAATGTGTTGCCGAGCATGCATTAAGTGGCTCGTACTCACATGACAACTTGTTCCATACATTGTTAGGGCTTTACGGCGTCAGCAGCTCGGTACGTGATCCTAAGTTAGATATCACCACCGATTGTAAAATGAACTAGGGATATACCGATGACAATTTCAGTTTCATCGTCTACGTCAGATGATAATGTTACAAAGAACGCGACAGCTAAGCAGCCAAAAATTGTGGTGAAACGCCATGGCATTATGCGCTTGCTGTATACCTGCAAACATACCTTTAATGGTTTAAAGTGGATGTGCCGTAATGAAGCGGCATTTCAGCAAGAGTTAATGCTGTTTATTCCATTAACTGTATTTGCTTGTATGGCAAATATTAGTGCAGCGCAATCTGCCATGTTAGTGCTGGCGTTACTATTTGTATTGTTTGCAGAACTGGTTAACACTGCAGTTGAAGTAGTGGTTGACCGTATTGGCCTGGAGTTTCATGAATTATCTGGGCTAGCCAAAGATATAGCCTCTGCATTTGTGTTTCTCAGCATGCTGATGGCAGCGATTGTTTGGTGGGTTGTTTTGTGGGCATAATTGCTTAGTTGAGCGTTAATCTGTCCGCAACGTGTCGGCTGTTAACTTATCTCTATGGCTAGCATAGAGATAAGTTTGCTCATGGTAGTTTGTTATCTCGAGTTTAGATTATTTTCCATTTTGACTGCATCACTCGTAATATGGATATAGGCGCAATTATGATAAAGGACACTCAATGAAAGTGTTGTTAATTGAAGACTCTGAAGCACTTCGTCGCGGCATTAGAGTTGGGTTAGATCATTTAGGTTATACCGTTGATGAAACAGGTGATGGTTCTGAGGGCTTAAGCATGGCGCTCACAAATTCTTATGATTTCATTATTTTGGATCTCATGCTGCCTAATGTAGATGGTCTGAGTTTACTTAAGAGTATTCGTAAATTAGGTAATCAGTCTAAGGTCATTATTTTATCGGCTAAATCACAAGCCGAAGATCGTGTTACTGGCTTATTGGCGGGTGCTGATGATTATCTGAGTAAACCATTTTCGTTTGACGAATTACAAGCCAGATTACTTTGCCTCGGCCGCTGTGGTGAACTCAATCAACAAGTTAAAACTATTTGTGTTGCGAACTTTGTTTTAGACACAAATAACAAATCACTTCATGCAGATGGCCATTACATCGACTTAACCAAAAACGAATTTAAAATTGTTGAATATTTATTTAGTAACCCTAAGCAAGTACTTAATCCTGAACAAATCAGCGAAGCAGTAGTGGGTTCATTTAATCATTTATCGAAAAATACTATCGAGGCTCATTTATCGTCAGTGCGTAAAAAAGCTAAAGCCGTTGGGGTGACGCTACCGATAAAAAATAAACGTGGTTTTGGCTATTTTGTAGGTGAACATTAATGAGATCGTTAACCACGAATCTAGTGAATACCATGACCTATGTGGTATCAGCCATGTTGATTTTGGTGTTTTTGGCGATTGATATCAGTATCGATAATTGGGTCGATGTTGAATTTGATAGCGCGTTAACAGACAAGTCTAACTATCTAAAGACCTTAGTTAAAGTGACGCCAGAAGGCACCGAGTTTGATTTTGCTGGCGAGTTTATGCCTGAATTTGGCACCTCGACTAAAGCAAGCTTTTTTCAGTTGTGGCAAGGCTCAAGCGTGTTTGAACGATCTGAATCGTTGCGTAATTTCGAGGGGGTCGATTTACTTAAAAAAGACATGCCGATCAATAGTGCCTTTTTTGCTGATGTAGTGTTACCTGATGGTCGAGACGGTCGCGCTATGGTGTCTTATTTTGAGCCGCAAGTACCTAAAGTCGATCGTGAAATTATAGGTCAAGTCGAACCCATGTGGTTAACTATAGCCATTACCACTGAAGATTTGTCGCAAATTTTGGTGATCATCGATTCTAGTTTAGCCATTGGCTTACTACTGGTGATTGTATTGATCCGCTGGGCCGTAGTGAAGGTGATTCATCGTGGTTTGACCCCGTTGAACGAATTAAACGTGTCGCTAAAAAGCGTTGATGTCACTAAAAAATACATCCCGCTGTCTAGCGAATCAGAACGTTATCTTGAAATTGAACCGATACGTAATGAGTTGAATAAGTTTGTCAAAATTAGCCAACAATACCTACAAACAGAAAAGCGCATTACTGCCGATATCGCTCATGAACTGAAAACGCCCATCAGTGAATTGATTAGCTTGAGTGAAATTTATATTCGTTATCCGGATGATCAGCGTATTGGCGTGAGCTATAAGCAAGATGTACTCAGTATTAGTTTACGGATGAAAACAATCGTCAATAATTTATTACTATTGCAGCAAGCCACATCAGAAAATATTAATCTGCATCGCCAACATATCAATATCAAAACCGTGATGGATCAGGTTATTAATGAGTTAGCATTTAAGTATTCGACTATTCACTCTCGTTTGAATATTGAAAATAGTGTTTTGGATCCAAGCTGCCTTGCCGATGAGTTTTCTTTGCATCTCATTTTGACCAATTTATTTGATAATGCACTGTATTACAGTCCGCCGAAGTCATCGATTAAAATAAGGTTAGTTGCTGATAATAAAGGCTTAAGATTCAGCATTGAAAATCAATTAGTCACCAGCATCAACGCGAATGATTTAGAGAGGCTTACTCTACCGTTATTCCAGGCGGAGCAATCGCGTTCAAACAGCGAGAGGCATGGATTGGGATTGGCCATTGTTGAAAACATTGCCAAAGTGAATGGATTTGAGTTTAGCTTTGAATTAGTTTCGGATGACAAAATTATGTTTGCTGTGTTGATTCCGAATGGTCATGCGGCAATGGTGTAAATCTATGCAAAAAACCTTCAAAAAAACAGAATTTAACTGACTGTAAATAAGATGTTAATATATGTTATTACGCCCTGAACTTAATGCCCTTGCTAAGGTCTTAGGCTCAGATGGTTTTTGTTACTGTGTCTTTTAGTCGTTCAGTTACGATAAAGATATTGAAAATTTTGCAAAAAATCCTGTTTTAAATCGCTGAGTAAACAAGGTTTTCAGTAACACGATAAGCTTAAGTTGCCCTTAAGATAAGCATACTAGTCTATTACCCAGTAATAATGTTATTACATTTGGGATAGCTTGTTGCGAATTTAATTGCACATGAAGCCTAAAAATAATAATAATTTTGGAGCAATAAATGGCTGTAAATTTCTTTAGTCTTGGTACCAATTCAAGTGAGTTTAGTACAAAAAAGACTTCGAATAATTTATTTCAAGCAATTGTTATATTTAGTGTTATCTCTCTTCTTATAATGAGTTTGAGCCGTATTGGCTTGTCTTTATGGCAAGCTGAACGGGTATCCGATGCCCAAGGTTGGGGCTACATTTTACTGCAAGGTTTACGGGTCGATTTTGCCTCTTTATGTTGGCTGTGGGGTATTGCAGCACTTGGAACCGTAGTATTTGCTGGTGAGCATTTAGTTGGCCGTGTTTGGCTGATGATATTACGCGTATGGCTCACACTAGGTTTATGGGTGGTGGTTTTTCTTGAGGCATCATCGCCGTCATTTATTGCTGAATATGGTTTTAGACCTAACCGTTTATATGTTGAATATCTGGTTTATCCAAAAGAAGTGTTATCGATGTTATGGGCAGGGCGTAAAGGCGAGCTTATTTTATCGGCGCTGATCACCGTGGGTACCTTATGGGGTGGCTGGTGGTTAAGTGGAAAATTAACGCAATATATTCGTTTTCCTAAATGGTATTGGCGTCCAGTGCTTGCGGTTATCGTCATTGCTATTACGGTGCTAGGTGCGCGGTCATCATTGGGGCATCGACCTCTTAATCCTTCATTGGTGGCATTTTCTGACGATCCTTTAGTTAATTCTTTAGTGTTGAATTCCTCTTTCTCATTAATCTTTGCAATTAAGCAAATGAGTAACGAAGAAGATGCATCGAAAGTATATGGCAAGTTAGCCGACGAAAAAGTGATCGACATTGTGCGCCGTGAAAGTGGCCGACCACTGAGTGCATTTACCTCATCGACCATACCGACGTTGTCATTTAATCAAGCCAGCTATACCGGTAAACCAAAGAACCTTGTGATAATTTTACAAGAAAGCTTAGGTGCACGTTTTGTCGGGAGTTTAGGTGGCTTACCGTTAACGCCTAATATTGATGAGCTTTCTCAACAAGGGTGGTTTTTTGAAAATTTATACGCTACTGGTACACGTTCAGTAAGAGGTATAGAAGCGGTGACAACCGGTTTTACACCTACGCCAGCACGTGCAGTTGTGAAACTCGGTAAGAGTCAAACAGGCTTTTTTACCATCGCTGATTTATTGAAGCAACATGGCTATACCACGCAGTTCATTTATGGTGGTGAAAGCCATTTTGATAATATGCGCAGCTTCTTTTTAGGCAATGGTTTTACTGATATTGTTGATCAAGGTGACTATAAAGACCCAGCGTTTGTGGCGTCTTGGGGGGTGTCTGATGAGGATTTGTTGTTTAGAGCAGACGAAGAGTTTTCGCGGATGCACAAACAGGGTAAACCATTCTTTAGCTTAGTGTTTAGCTCAAGTAATCATGACCCATATGAGTTCCCTGATGACCGTATTGAGTTGTATGAACAACCACAATACACCATGCATAACGCGGTGAAATATGCCGATTATGCAGTGGGTGAGTTTTTCAAAAAAGCTAAAAAATCAGATTACTGGAAGGATACCTTATTCCTGATTGTTGCAGATCATGACAGTCGAGTAGGTGGCGCTGCACTAGTACCAGTGTCTCGTTTCCGTATTCCTGGGCTTATTTTAGGTGACGGGATTGATGCGAAGCGCGATCCACGTGTTGTGAGCCAAATTGATATGTCACCGACGTTAATTTCGTTGCTGGGTATTTCGGATAGTTATCCAATGCTAGGCCGTGATTTAACTAAAATGCCAGACTCATGGCCGGGTCGAGCGATGATGCAGTATGACAAAAACTTCGGTTTACTGGAGGGAGATAAAATGACTATTTTACAACCTGAATTACCTCCTGAAAGTGTTACTTATGATTTTGTTACTGAAAAACTGACTCCGACAACGTTGAATGAACCTCAAGCAGAAGCTGCATTAGGCTGGGCATTATGGGGCAGTTTAGCATACAACAAAATGTTGTACCGTACGGCTAATTCAGAGGCAAAACCGACACTGTCTGATATGGCTACCACGGAAGTATCACGCTAATATTTTTAGTTGAGACTCATTATTTGGAGCGGATTGCTGTTGATAAAATTGACCAATCCGTTGACCAAATTGTTGGTAGGTAGCTTTGGATACACCAGTGTCTAGCGCTTGGCGTTGACGAGGTTCAGGTGTTGTTTTAGCGTTTGTAGATTGTGTTTTTAGTTGAATATCTTTACGTTGCAGCGCCGGGGTTTGGCTCGCCATGATTCTAATGACTTGAGGCCGAATGACTGGCGAAGCAATTGCTTTAGACTCTACCGCTTGTTGAGTGGCACTTTGCTGTTGTCGTTTAGCTTGCTCTTGCTGCTGTTTTTTCTCTGCGACAGTGTAAGGCGTAGTACGTTCATTTTGTTGATTTAATGGACGTTCTGCATGCTCTTTTGTCGGTTCTTGTGGCGGGATAATCGGCGGTTTTTGTTGATTGTCCACTCGCGCAAGATCCGTCGCAACATTTGAAGTTGCTAACGGTATTTGTGGATAATGAGTGGTAATTATCATGTTGACCTTGTCAATACGACGCCTTGACTAAATTATAGACAACATTTGGCTAAGGCTAAAGTGCTATTAAGATATTTTTAGCGGTATTTTGTGATCCACGGTAATAAATGGTCTAAAAATGCATCAGGATGCGAAATAAACGGCGCATGGGATGCTTTATGGAGCAGCACATCTTCAATGTTGTCACTGCTTGGTAATGACGAGATAATCTTTCTCGGCACCAAACTATCTAACTTTCCCCAAATTCGTAACCATGGCCGCTGTATTTGAGTGATCGTGGCACGTAAATCCACCTGCGCTAACATATCCAATCCTTGGGATAAACCTTGTTGTGTCGGCAATGGCTTGCTTAACACTAAGCTTTTTATTTGTTGGATGTCAGCTTTGGGGTTATCACTTCCCATGGCTTGAATCGCCAGAAATCGTTCAACAGTACGAGACAAATCGCGACTTAATTGGCTTGAAAATTGTGCCAATACATCAGGCTGAATACCAGGCCAGGCGGGGCTGATATCATCTATTCCACGAGTCATAACACTTTCGCGGGCCATAAAACATGGGGATGAGGCAATAGTGACTAATGCAGCCACTGACTCTGGGTAATCGATGGCAATTTGGCTAGCGATTAACCCACCTAGCGACCAACCAATCCAAATCGCCTGCTGTGGAAGTTGCTCTGCAAGTGCTTGTGACCATTGCGTTATGCCTCCGTCGATATTAGGACTTAACCCAAAACCCGGCAAATCCACATAATGCACTCTATACTGGTGCAATGCGTTTTTTAATGGACTAAAGACTTGGTTATTCACCCCCCAACCGTGTAATAGCACTATGTCTTGGCCTTGTGAGCCAACGGTATCAATATGCAATGCAGGAAAACTCACGGTTAACACCTCTTTTGAGTCTATTTAATGGAATGAATAGCCAATGCCGCCAATCAATATTTCAATCGACATCACCCACATACTAGGCTTATGCCTCAAGCGCATTCAGCATGCTAGGGTGATTTTACTAGGCAGTTTACCCAACCGTTGCTTGCTGTGCCAGCAAAGGATAGATCAAACGGGTTATCAGCAATTGTTTCCTAATCAAGTCCTCACAGGTGTTTGCCAAGTGTGTTTAGCGGCGAGTTTGTATCAGCATGAAGTGTGCTTAGGTTGTGGTCGCGAAATAGCTCTGCTGCAGGCTTATTGTGGAAAGTGTTTGAAACAAGAGCCCAATTATGTGGTTGCACCTTGTAGTTATCATCAAGGACTGGGACCTGTTATTGCCGCCATTAAATACCAACAGCAATGTGCACCGCTTAACGCGATAACTCAGCAATTAGCCTGTCGAATCGCATTATTAATTAAGCACGGCATTATTAGGCGTCCACAAGTGTTAATCCCCGTTCCATTACATCCAAATCGTTTACGTCAGCGAGGTTTTAATCAAGCTTGGCTCATTGCTAAAGAGTTAAGCCTTTTAACGAATATTCCTCTAGATGATCGTTGCTTAATTCGAATTGTTGATACTTTGCCACAAACGGGACTAGCGGGTAAGCAGAGGCGTAAAAACTGCCATGGTGCATTTGCATTACAACCAAACATGACATATCAGCGTGTTGCGTTGATTGATGATGTGGTCACGACTGGAACAACCGTAGATGAAATTGCAGGTTTATTTAGTCTACAGTTTATCCATGTGCAGACTTGGTGCCTTGCGCGTGCTGAAGCGCCGGGATTGTTAGATTAAATCTTTTTAAGGGTAGATTAACCTAGGTTTAGGTTAGATTAATTCGATTTGAGTAATAACAAGATTTTTTGTAAATAAAAACAATTAATTAATATTTCTTGTAGCCCATGGTATGTGGGGCATTGCCGTTTTTTTAGGGTTAAAAAAAGTTGAACTGGATCATTTTTTCGAGATCAAATCCCACGGACACTACAAAGCCAATGCAACACAGAGTATCATATGTCTAATTCTTACTAATTTACTCAGGTATTCCCTGACGGAGCAGGTTTTTATGATCACCATTACCGATACAGCTCAGGCCCATTTCGTCAAACTATTGGCCGACCAGCCGGAAGGTACGCACATTCGTGTGTTTGTTATCAGCCCAGGTACTGCACAAGCAGAGTGTGGTGTGTCTTATTGTCCACCTGATGCCGCTGAAGCTGATGATGTAGAACTTCCATTTAATGGCTTTAGTGCAATGGTTGATGAAAAGAGCGCACCGTTTTTAGATGATGCCAGCATTGATTTTGTGACCGACCAGCTTGGTTCGCAACTGACATTAAAAGCACCTAACGCAAAAATGCGTAAAGTGTCTGGTGATGCACCATTAGTTGAACGTATTGAATATGTTATTCAATCAGAAATTAATCCACAACTTGCCAGCCATGGCGGTAACATCATGTTAGTAGAAATTACTGACGCGGGTGTTGCAGTATTGCAGTTTGGTGGTGGATGTAACGGTTGCTCACAAGTTGATATCACTTTAAAAGATGGTATTGAGAAGCAATTATTAGATATGTTCCCAACGGAATTAACTGGTGTGCGTGATGTAACAGAACATCAGCATGGCGAACATTCTTACGCTTAATCGCGTGATGAATTACTGCTAATAAACAAAGCTAAAAAATAAAAACGCGACTTTATTATGGGTCGCGTTTTTGTTGGTGTCGATTAGGTTTTCGTCATCTCGTGGTTTTAGTCGTCTCGAGTGAGTACTTCTAGTAATTCAATATCAAAAAACAAATCAGAGTTTGCTGGAATACGCTCACCAATCTGGCGTTCTCCATAGGCTAAATGAGCCGGGACAGATAGCTGACGCTTGCCACCTACATTCATGCCAATAATGCCCTGATCCCAGCCTTTAATAACTCTGCCGGTACCAATGACACACTGAAATGCATCAGAAGCATCAAACTGGCTCCCGTCGGCTAATCGACCGCTATAA
>TARA_R110000796_G_scaffold5179_3_pt1 | contig 11592 bp, 10 predicted proteins | sample TARA_R110000796 | Tara Oceans TARA_R110000796 (sample SAMEA4397815) | marine metagenome | biome: Polar Biome; feature: [SRF] surface water layer (ENVO:00010504); material: water (ENVO:00002006), including particulate matter (ENVO:01000060) such as... | depth 5 m | reverse complement strand
ACGAGAGGCGGCAAGCCGCGCTGCCAATGACAGGCCGCTGACACCACCGGCGCAGCCCAATCCGAACACTGGCACGCGCTGCACGTCGTTGCGAAAGCCCATGGCCTTGAAGGCCTGAGCCTCGAGCGAGGGGGTCGCGATGCCTGTGGATGAAACGGTAACGATTACGTCAACGTCTTCTGCGGCGACCCCAGCATCGGAAAGGGCTGCCCGTGCCGCATTGATGAAAAGGCCGGGGGCAGATTCAAGATAGGCGCTTCCACGTTCGGACCAGCTATGATCCTGTTCGTACCATTTTACCGGCTTCACCAGATACCGCATATCAACACCCGCATTTTCGAACGCCGGTGCAAGCCGGTCAAAATGGGTATATCGCGGGCCAAGCAATGCTTTCGCATAGGATTTTGCCATGGTTTGCGAAAGCTCATACGGCGGTAATGCAGTGCCAAGACCGGCGAGGCTTACAACGGTTTTGCCTGCCACATCGGGCATTGGCAGATTGGTCAGTTGCAGCATTAATGGGCCTCGCAAACAAATATGATTGAATTCAAGACATAGCCCGCTCCCCGGTGCTATCCACAGTTGGCTAGCGATTATTCGGCGAACATACCTTTATGGCACCCGCCTAGAACGTCTAGAACGTATAGTCGATAAATAACACGGTTTTCAGGGGTCGCGCGTCACGCCCGCCACCGCTATAAGGGCTCCGATCAACGAGGAGTCGCAACTATGGCCGGAGAATTGTCTCCTATCGATAAGGCGAAATTTGTCGCCGCTAAACGCGCTGCGCAATTTGTCGAAGACGGAATGCGCGTTGGGCTGGGTACCGGGTCTACTGCCGCCTGGCTTGTGCGCTGTTTAGGTGAAATGGTGCGCGACGATGGGTTGCGGATCAAGGGTGTCCCGACTTCGACGCGGACAGCGCAGTTGGCGCGCGAGGTCGGTATTGAGGTTATCAGCTTGGACGAGGCGAAATGGTTGGACCTTACCATTGACGGCGCCGACGAATTCGATGGTGAGCTGAACCTGATCAAGGGCGGCGGCGGTGCCTTGCTGCAAGAAAAGATCGTGGCGACGGCGTCCGACCAGATGGTGGTGATCGCTGACATCGGCAAGGAAGTCGAAACTCTCGGGGCCTTCCCCCTGCCGGTCGAAGTTATTCCGTTTGGGTGGCAAACCACACAAGCCTTGGTCGAGGAAACCTTGATCTCGATGGATGTGCTGGGCCGTACTTCCACATTACGCATGAATGGGGATATTCCTTTCGTGACGGACGAGGGTAATTATATTCTGGACCTGCACCTTAACCGTATTGGCAATGCACGTCAGCTTTCTCTTGTCATGAATCAAATGCCGGGTGTGGTTGAAAACGGGCTTTTCATTGATATCTGTGATGCAGTGGTTATCGGGTACGGCGATGGCCGTGTCGAAGTCCGAGATATCAACGAGGGCACGGTGGACCGTGATCGTTTGGATTTTGTAGAAACCGATAACCTGTTCTCCGACCTTAGCGACTGATCTAGAAAGGCCCCGACCATATGAGTGATTTTGACTTCGACCTGTTTGTGATTGGCGGTGGTTCGGGTGGCGTGCGTGCGGCACGTGTTGCCGCGGGTGAATACGGGGCCAAGGTAGGCTTGGCCGAAGATGATCGATACGGCGGTACCTGCGTCATTCGCGGTTGCGTGCCGAAAAAGCTGATGGTCTTTGCTTCGGGTTATGCCGAAATGGTGGATGAAGCCCAATTTTTTGGATGGAATATAAAGCACGGTACTTTTGACTGGCATTATTTCAAAGATCGGATGCACAATGAATTAGACCGCCTTGAAGGGGTCTACCGCAAGCTTTTGGCGAATACGGACGTTGAAACCTTTGATCAGCGTGCCCGTATCAAGGACGCGCACACCATCGAATTGTCGAATGGCGAAACCCGCACTGCCAAGCACATTCTTGTGGCGACGGGTGGGCGTCCTATCCGCCCTGATCTGGCGAATGCGAATTTAGGCATCGTTTCTGATGATATTTTCCACCTCGAAAGCCTGCCCAAGTCGATTCTTATAGTTGGTGGCGGTTACATCGGCTGTGAATTTGCGGGGATTCTCAATGGGTTTGGCGTCGAGGTAACTATGTATAATCGCGCCGCGCAGATCTTGCGAGGCTTCGATGAAGAAGCGCGCGGGCTTATCGCGGATTCCATGCGCTCAGCGGATATTGATATTCATTGCGGTACTAGTATCGTTGAAATGGCACTAGAAAACGAACGCGAAAAAGACGCGATGCCAAGCCATTCCGACGCCGCGACCGGGGCCTTGTCGTCACACCCTAGCGAACTGAATGAGCACACCGATTTGGCCCGCGTAAGCAAGCAGGGCCCGATTTGGGTCAAGTCCACCAATGGCGCAGAGAAATTTTTTGACATGGTGTTGTTCGCGACTGGTCGTGTTCCGAATACCGACGACATGGGACTAGAAGATGTCGGCGTCAAACTAGGGCGCCGCAACGAAATAATGGTCGATGAATATAGCCAGACTGCGGTACCGTCGATTTATGCTATTGGCGACGTGACTGACCGCGTCAACTTGACACCGGTTGCAATTCGCGAAGGCATGGCGTTCGTGCAGACTGTGTTTGGCGGCACGCCTACACCGGTCGATCACCTATTGATACCTTCTGCAGTTTTCACTCAGCCCGAATTCGGCACAGTGGGGCTGACAGAAGAACAAGCCGCCGAACAAGAGCCGATCGAGGTCTATTCTACGTCTTTCCGGCCAATGCAAACGGCGTTTGCTGAAAAGAAAACACGCGTCATGATGAAGCTGATTGTCAGCAAGGCCACACGTGTTGTTCTTGGATGTCACATTGTAGCGCCAAACGCAGGCGAACTCATTCAGTTGGTCGGTATCGCCGTCAAAGCACAGCTTACAAAAGAGCAGTTCGACGCGACATGTGCTGTACACCCGACGATGTCTGAAGAACTGGTTACCATGCGCAACCCGACGCGCACCGCTTGATTTCTGGGCAATCATGTCCAAATCTGAACAAGACGAGGCCGTTGGCATGGCCATAATAGGGAAGAATTAATGACTGGAAATACAGGCGGTCCTTGGGGCGGCGGAGGAAACTCAGGCGGGGGCAATTCTGGTGACAACCAGAAAAAGCCAGGCAATAACCGGCCCACGGGGGGCGATCGTGGCCCCGGTTCGGATAAACCACAGATACCAGAGATTGATGATCTTGTTAGGAAAGGCCAAGAACGTTTGCGTGTCCTGATGGGCGGTAAGGGTGGCGGCAATGGTACTGGTGGTCCATCCGGCGGCGGAACCGGTAGCGGCCCGCGGCTTACGCGCGGTACCGTCGGTCTAGGGGCTTTGGCTGCTGTGGTTCTTTGGGGTATGGCTAGCTTCTATACTGTTCGTCCAGAACAACAGTCCATCGAGCTGTTTCTTGGTAAGTTTTCTAGCGTCGGCACCGAAGGTTTGAACTTTGCACCTTGGCCGTTTGTTACTTCCGAAGTTTTTGATGTCACAACGAACCGGGCGGAAACGATCGGCGCGGGACGCGGTGGTGGCGACAATGAAGGCTTGATGCTTACGACAGATGAAAACATTGTCGATATTGATTTCCAGGTTGTCTGGAACGTCAAGGATGCAGGCAATTTCAAGTTTTCGCTCAGGGATCCTCAGGTCGCAGTCCGTGCGATTTCTGAATCCGCCATGCGCGAAATCATTGCCCAGTCAGAGCTGGCCCCGATCCTTAACCGTGATCGTGCCGCGATTGAAGCGAATGCACGCGAGCTGATCCAGTCCACACTGGATAACCGGCAGACAGGGATCAACATTATCCGCGTCAACTTCAACAAGGTTGACCCCCCTAGGCAGACGGTCACCGTCACCGACAGCGACGGCCGCGTGTCAGAGGAATCTGTCATCGACGCATTCCGCGATGTTCAGGCCGCCGAACAGGAACGGGATCGGGTCGAACGTCAGGCTGACGCTTATGCCAACCGTCGCACAGCTGAAGCACGCGGTGAATCCGCACAGCTTTTGGAAGCGGCGGAAGGGTACCGGGCGCGGGTCGTAAACGATGCGGTGGGTGAAGCCAGCCGGTTTGAGGCTGTGTTGACAGAATATATGGCGGCACCAGAAGTAACACGCAAACGCCTCTATATCGAAACGATGGAAAAAGTTTTGGGTGATGTAGACAAGATTATCCTTGAAAATGGGAGCGACGGGAGCGCCCAGGGCGTCGTGCCATATCTGCCGCTCAATGAGCTTCGGAACACTAATCGAGGATCAAACTGATGCGTAAACTCAATATCATCATTCCCGTCGTGATCATCGCTATCATCGCCGCTTTCTCGTCGATCTATATCGTGGATGAACGTGAAAAAGCTTTGGTGCTTCGATTTGGCCAAATCAAGCAGGTGCGTGAAGAAGCCGGCATTGGCTTCAAGATTCCGCTTTTGGACGAGGTCGTGCGTTATGACGACCGTATCCTGTCGCTGGAAACGCCGATGATCGAAGTTACACCGGCCGATGACCGACGGTTGGAGGTTGATGCCTTTGTACTTTATCGCATCGCCAATGTGCGTCAGTTCCGCGAAGCTTTGGGTGTCGACGGAGGCCGCCAAGCTGAAATTCAGCTCAACGGTATTCTGGATGGTCAGATTCGTGCGGTTCTCGGGTCGCAGGGCGTGACGTCGAACACAATTCTGTCCCCAGAACGCTCTGCCTTGATGGATCAGATCCGTGAGCGGTCGGATGCTCGTGCGCAGGCTTTGGGGTTGGACGTTGTTGATGTACGTTTGCGTCAGACCAATCTGCCAGAGCAGAACTTTGATGCGACGCTTCAGCGGATGATTGCGGAACGTGCACGTGAAGCCACGGATGAACGTGCCCGCGGTCGTGAAGCTGCGCTTCGCGTGACTGCCTTGGCGGATCGCACATATGAAGAAATGTTGTCCGAAGCCCGCCGTGATGCACGCATCACCGAAGGTGAGGCAGATGCCGAGCGGAACAAGATTTTTGCGCAAGCCTATAGCAAAAATGTGGAGTTCTTCGAATTTTATCGCTCTCTGAGTGCGTATGAAGAAGCGCTGACGGGTGAAAATTCGTCGATGGTTCTGTCGCCAGATAGTCAATTCTTCAACTATCTTGGCTTTAACAACGACAACAATCCGTTGAACGCCCCGATCAACAACGATGTTGCGAATGACAACGCGGCGAACAACGATGCTGCAAACAGCAACGCAGTGAACAACAACGCTGCGAACAGTAACGCAGCGAACGACAGCAACGCAGTGAACAACAACGCTGCAAACAGTAACGCAGTGAACGACAACAACGCTGCGAACGACAACGCTGTGAACAGCAACGCAGTAAACAACTGAGTTCGCGGTGAAATTGTTTTCGAAGGGGCCGGCCACTGTGCCGGCCTTTTTTGTGTCAGGCGTTGAAAACTGTATGTTGGTTGGCCAAATGTCGGAAATGTTATGATAAATTTAACCAACCATCTCGCAGTTGGATGAGCGCCCGTTGACATGCGCGTGAAGATACCCATCTTTCAGCTTGCGGCTAGTGAATTGCAGATGCACTCTGCTGCTGAACCATTCTTGGGCCCCTGCGCCCGTCTTATGATCTGGAGATGATGCATGCAGCCAAAGGCCGTGTCCCTGTCGAAATCCGATGCAATGACGCCCAACCTCAAGTATTTAATGATGGGTATGTTAGCGTTGGCCTTTGTTTTAATGCAATCGGTCATGGCCTTGGCAAAGCCTGAAAGCTTAGCACCGCTAGCTGAAAAAATCAGCCCCTCGGTGGTTAATATCACCACTTCGACAATGGTTGAGGGGCGTACTGGACCCCGTGGTATCGTTCCTGAAGGATCGCCGTTTGAGGATTTCTTTAACGAATTTCGTGACCGGAACAACGAGGGTGCCCCCCCAGCACCACGCAAATCGGCAGCACTTGGGTCGGGCTTCGTGATTTCCGAGGATGGGTTTGTCGTTACCAACAATCACGTCATAGATGGCGCGGATGAGATTACGATCGAATTTTTTACCGGTGAAGAGCTAAAAGCGACTGTAATCGGCACGGATGCCAACACGGATATAGCTCTTCTCAAGGTGGAAGCGCCCAATGCTTTGCCTTTTGTCAGCTTTGGTGACAGCAACGCCGCCCGCGTCGGTGATTGGGTGATTGCGATGGGTAACCCATTAGGGCAGGGGTTCTCAGTTTCGGCGGGTATCGTGTCGGCACGCAACCGTGCTCTTTCAGGCACCTATGATGACTATATTCAGACCGACGCCGCGATCAACCGCGGCAATTCTGGCGGTCCACTTTTCAATATGGATGGCGAAGTTATCGGAGTTAACACTGCTATTCTGTCGCCAAATGGCGGATCAATCGGCATTGGGTTTTCGATGGCATCTAACGTGGTGACCCGCGTTGTTGATCAGCTCAAGGAATTTGGCGAAACCCGCCGGGGCTGGTTAGGAGTGCGTATTCAGGATGTGACGCAGGACGTTGCTGATGCGATGGGCCTTGCCAAAGCTTCCGGTGCGTTGATCACCGATGTCCCCGAAGGACCAGCGAAAGAGGCAGGGCTGAAAACCGGAGACATTATTCTTAGCTTTGCAGGTGTGGATGTCGAAGATACGCGCGGACTGGTACGTCAGGTCGGCAACAGCACCGTTGGCGCTGCCGTACGCGTCACTATACTGCGCGACGGTAAATCACAAACGTTGAAAATTACGCTAGGCCGCCGTGAAGATGCCGAAAATGCCAGTATGCCTACGGAAAACGCGGATCCAGAAAATGCGCCGGTGGCTCCGGCTAGTAAATCGCTGTTGGGTTTGACGGTGACCCCATTGACCGATGACATCCGAGCGGAGCTTGGTGCTGATGATACAACGACGGGTCTTGCTGTGTCCGAGGTCGATGAAACATCAGAAGCCTTTGAGAAGGGACTGCGGGTAGGAGACATCATTACCGAGGCTGGTCAGGAAGCGGTGGAAACCATTGATGGACTGGAAAATCAGGTTAAATCTGCCCGCGACGCAGGGCGTAAATCGCTGCTGTTGCTGATACGTCGGGCAGGAGACCCACGCTTTGTTGCGCTAAGTCTTGGCGAATAAGCTGATTTAACCCAACTACGCTATTATTACCCCCGCCGATGTTGAGCATCGGCGGGGGTTTTAGTTTATCCAAGGCTAATGGTTCGTTATTGTTCCGAATATCGAAAGGCGATAGGTTTTTCTAAAAAGGAAGCCTGTATGCCCGACACCACCCTACCATCTGATCGTATGGACCGGCTGCATGCATTACGTACGAAAGTATTGGTGGAAGCAGATATTACCAGTGTCCAAAACCAATCGCTGATTCAGAACCGTAGGGAACAAATATGCGAAGCTGCGTTAGGTCTGTTTCTTGAAAAAGGTTTCGCCGCCACGACCATTCGCGATATCTGTGCTCGTTCAGGGGTAAATCAGGCCAGCATCTACGATTATATTGCCAATAAGAATGACATCTTACGCCGCCTTCTGAACCAGCTCTGGTTTCGCGAAGACGCTATGACGTTACCTGTCATTTTATTGGACCCTTCCATTTCGCTCGAGGCGGCGTTTGAAAAATATTTTCGCGAAAGTTGGACGACCAAACGTGACGGAACGCTTCTGGCGTATCGCAGCGTTCCCCACATGCAAGCTCAGGACCGCGCCACGCTTCAGGCGCGTGAGTTCGCGGTGATGAAAGACCTTGCCGATCAATTGATCGTGCGACTGGGGTTGAAGAAAGGCGATCAGCGTCTGGATATTGTGGCAAATCTAATAGTGTTTCTGTCGGCTTTCGGCCCCATGCGCGACTGGCTAAATCGCGATATTCCTGACGAAATCATTCTTCATACCATAGCCGCTGGGGCGGCTGCGATGGTCCGGTCTTTGGTATCTGACGATGCGATTTAGCGTTTGCGCGCACGGATGACAGTGTGGTGACTGACGATCTCGTACCCTAATTCTGATGCCACGCGATTCATGACATCTGCAATGTCTGTGCCCGGAATCTCCACCAGTTCACCGCTTTCAAGATCGACAAGGTGGTCATGATTGGTCGGTGGCATCATTTCGTAGCGGGCGGGGGCATCGTCCAACACAAGCTTGCGCACCAGCCCCACGTTCTCGAGCACCGACATGGTACGGTATACCGTGGCGACTGAAATAGTGTCATCCAGCGCGCGAACTTTCTCGTAAAGTTCCTCGACGTTGGGGTGGTCATCTGTTTCGGACAGGATGGTTATGACTGATGCACGTTGCGGTGTTACGCGTAACCCGGCGTCGCGTAAGACCTGTCTAAAGTCGGGTTCATCATTCAAAGCGTTCACCATTTTATTTGGCCCGACATTAAGCGAGCAGGGGTGCTTCCGCAAGTTAATGCAAGTCATTATCAATTGCATATTTGACTTTTGCGAATAATTCGCATTAACAGATAGCACCCATCGAGGGTGAGGAGAGTACCAATGAGAAAAAGCGCGCTTGTCACATCTGCCATTGTTGCCCTTACAGCAGGTTTTCCCGTTTACGCTGCGGATTTCAAAGTCGTGACAACGTTCACTGTCCTTGCGGACATGGCCAAACATGTTGGCGGTGATACGGTCGAAGTGGTATCAATAACCAAGCCAGGCGCAGAGATTCACGGGTATCAACCGACCCCGCGTGATATAGTGGGTGCAGTCGGGGCCGACCTGATCTTATGGAACGGCATGAATCTAGAACGATGGTTTGAACAGTTTCTTTCCAACCTTGGCGACATTCCTTCTGTCACGTTGACCCAAGGTGTCGTGCCGATTTCGATCGGAGAGGGGGAGTATGAAGGCAAGCCTAACCCTCATGCGTGGATGGGTTTAGAGAACGCGCTGATCTACGTCGATAACATAGCCGCCGCCTTTGCTAAGTATGACCCCAAGAACGCCGAAAGCTATCATTCAAACGCGGACGCTTATAAAAATGAGATCCGCGCTACCATTGCTCCGCTGCGTGATCGGATCGCACAGATACCCGAGGACCAGCGGTGGCTGGTAACCTGTGAGGGGGCGTTCAGTTATCTGGCACGCGATTTCGGTATGAAAGAGCTTTATCTATGGCCGATGAACGCCGACCAGACCGGGACGCCACAGCAGGTTCGCAAGGTGGTCGACGCAGTGAGGCAGCATGACATCCCCGTGGTTTTCTGTGAGAGCACCGTCAACACCTCACCCGCCGAGCAAATCGCCCGAGAAACCGGTGCCGCATATGGCGGCGTGCTTTATGTCGACAGCCTGAGTGCCGCAGATGGGCCTGTTCCCAGCTATCTGGATTTGCTGCGGGTGACGTCTCAGACCGTTGTCGACGGGCTTACGGAAAACCTCAAGTGAACGGACGCAGCGTATGAGCTTAGCAAACATGGCCGCAAAGAAGACTGGTTCGGCCACTGACACCGCGGGTATTGTGGTCAGTAACGTGAACGTTACATATAGAAACGGGCATACCGCGCTGTACGATGCGAGCTTTGAAATTCCCCGGGGAACGATCACGGCGCTGGTCGGGGTCAACGGGGCGGGCAAGTCCACGCTGTTCAAGGCGATCATGGGGTTCGTGCCCGCCGCACGAGGCGACATTACGTTGCTGGGAAAAACCGTAAAACAAGCACTGCGTGAGAACCTTGTGGCTTACGTGCCGCAATCCGAAGAGGTCGATTGGGCTTTCCCGGTGCTGGTGCAAGACGTGGTGATGATGGGCCGCTACGGCCACATGGGGTTTCTGCGTCTTCCCAAGGCCGTTGACCACGAGGCCGTCGCCGACGCTCTGCGTCGGGTGAATATGACAGACTATCGCCACCGCCAGATCGGAGAGCTTTCAGGCGGCCAGCGCAAGCGGGTGTTTCTGGCCCGCGCCCTGGCGCAGGATGGCAAGGTGATTTTACTTGACGAACCATTCACCGGTGTCGACGTTAAGACCGAAGATCAGATTATCGGTCTGCTGCGCGAATTGCGCGATGAAGGCCGGGTCATGTTGGTTTCGACCCATAATCTCGGCTCCGTACCTGAATTCTGTGACCGCACCGTGTTGGTCAAGGGCACCGTGCTGGCCTATGGTACAACGGAAACCGTCTTTACACGTGATAATCTGGAAAGCGCTTTTGGCGGCGTCCTGCGTCAATTCACCCTTGGCGGCACTGATCTGCACGCTGACGATGACGGTCGCGAACTACGCATTATCACTGACGACGAGCGCCCTTTTGTGCACTACGGAGAACGGGTGACACCCCCAGAGGAAAACCCATGATCGACCAACTGCTTGAGCCTTTCGGGTATGCTTATATGTTCAACGCCATGTGGGTGTCGGCCATGGTCGGTGCGGTATGCGCGTTCATCTCATGCTATCTTATGCTTAAGGGGTGGTCACTGATCGGTGACGCGCTGAGCCACTCGGTCGTTCCGGGTGTTGCCGGGGCTTATATGCTGGGGCTGCCCTTTGCACTTGGCGCGTTTCTGGCCGGGGGTATGGCAGCAGGAGCAATGCTGTTCCTGTCAGGACGGTCGGGACTAAAGATTGATGTCATTATCGGTATCATCTTTACGTCATTCTTCGGTCTGGGGCTTTTCATGGTGTCGCTGTCCCCCATGTCTGTCAGTATCCAGACGATCATCATGGGAAACATCCTAGCCATTACCCCGCAGGATATTGCGCAGCTCGCGATCATCGGGGCCGTCTGTCTGACCGTTCTTTTACTAAAGTGGAAAGATCTGATGGTCACCTTCTTTGATGAAAACCATGCTCGGTCAATCGGACTAAAACCCGACCTGCTAAAGGCAGTCTTTTTCATGCTGCTGTCGGCGGCTGTCGTCGCCGCGATGATGACGGTGGGCGCGTTTCTGGTGATTGCGATGGTGGTGACGCCAGGTGCCACGGCCTATCTGTTGTGTGACAGGTTCCCCCGGTTGATCGTGGTGTCGGTGATAATCGGTACACTTACCGGTTTCTTCGGAGCTTATGCCAGTTATTTTCTCGACGGAGCCACCGGGGGTGTCATCGTGACGATGCAAATGATTCTGTTCCTGCTGGCCTTTGTCTTTGCCCCCAAGCACGGCATGTTGGCCGCACGTCGCAAAGCTGCGGATGCCCTGAAGACCTTGCGTAACAAGGTGCCCTCATGATCGACACGATGCTGTATCCATTTCAGTTTCCGTTCATGCAGAACGCGTTCTGGGTGGTGTTATTGGTGGCACCCCCTGCGGCATTGTTGTCATGCTTTTTGGTGCTCAAAGGGTGGGCGCTGATGGGTGACGCGGTCAGCCATGCGGTACTGCCCGGGGTCGTATTGGCCTGGATCACCGGAATTCCGTTGATTGTCGGTGCATTTGCGGCCGGGATGTCCTGCGCACTGTTGACTGGCTATTTAAGCCATAACAGCCGGGTTAAGCAGGACACGGTTATGGGCGTGGTATTCTCGGGCATGTTCGGGATCGGTATCATCATGTATACGTCGATCACAACCAACCAACACCTGGATCACGTCTTGTTTGGCAACATGCTGGGGGTCGGCCCTGAAGATCTATGGA
>TARA_R110000796_G_scaffold41915_1_pt1 | contig 11593 bp, 8 predicted proteins | sample TARA_R110000796 | Tara Oceans TARA_R110000796 (sample SAMEA4397815) | marine metagenome | biome: Polar Biome; feature: [SRF] surface water layer (ENVO:00010504); material: water (ENVO:00002006), including particulate matter (ENVO:01000060) such as... | depth 5 m | reverse complement strand
CGTCGTGGTGGCCGCCCAAGCCATCGGTGGCGATATTGATATTCTGGTCGCCGGTGAAGGCGTTCAGGCAGCAGCAGACGCCGCTGCCAGGCTCGACGGCGTCAACAAAGTACGCGTTGCCGATAACGCCGTGTACGCCCACCAGCTTGCCGAGCCCATGGGCGCGCTGCTGGTCGCGCTGGCCGATGATTACAGCCACGTGCTGGCCAGTGCCTCCACCACCGGCAAAAACGTCCTGCCGCGCCTGGCCGCGTTAAAAGACGTCAGCCAGCTATCGGATGTGCTGGGTGTTGAAAGTGCCGATACCTTCCTGCGCCCGATCTACGCCGGTAACGCCATTGCCACGGTCAAAAGCGATGACGCGCTGAAAGTCATCACCGTGCGTACCACCGGCTTCGATGCGGTGGGCAGTAGCGGCAGTGCAACGATCGAAGCCGTCGATACCGTGGTGGAAAACACCCAGTCCAGCTTTGTGAAGCAAGAGCTGGCGCAAAGCGACCGCCCAGAACTCGGCGGCGCCAAGGTCGTCATCTCCGGCGGCCGCGGCATGGGCAACGGTGAAAACTTCAAGCTGCTGAACGGCATTGCCGACAAGTTGGGCGCCGCCATCGGCGCTTCTCGCGCGGCGGTAGACGCCGGCTTCGTGCCTAACGATATGCAGGTGGGTCAGACCGGTAAAATCGTCGCACCCGACCTGTACATTGCGGTGGGTATCAGCGGTGCGATTCAGCACTTGGCGGGCATGAAGGATTCCAAGGTAATCGTCGCGATCAACAAAGACGACGAAGCACCGATCTTCCAGGTGGCCGACTACGGCCTGGTCGGGGATCTGTTCGAGATCCTGCCGGAGCTTGAAAGCAAGCTGTAAAAGCTTCTTGCATCCACGTCTTGGTCGGAATAACCCGTAGCGGGGGTCTTTCGCCATGGATGGCGAAAGTAGCGCCCATGGATGGGTTCACAGCGCCCCCGCGTAGGGTTGTTCCGACCATACCACTGCAGTGTGACATCTTATTGAAAGGCCCAGTGGGGCCTTTTGCAGTATTGGTTCACAATAATAACTAGCGAGTTTTCCATGCTAACCCAACTGACTGCCTCGATGACGCTACCGGTCATCGGCTCTCCCATGTTTATTGTTTCTGGCCCTGAGCTGGTCATTGCCCAGTGTCAGGCGGGGATTATTGGCGCGTTTCCGGCGCTGAACTCCAGGCCTGCGGAATTGCTTCGGGAGTGGCTGCAGCAGATTACCGATACCTTAGACGACTATAACGCTCAGAATCCGCAGCAGCCCGCCGCGCCGTTTGCGGTGAATCAGATCGTGCACCCCACCAATGACCGCCTGGAGCATGATGTGGCGCTATGCGCTGAGTACAAGGTGCCACTGATCATTACCAGCCTGCATGCGCCCAATCGGGTGGTCGAGCAAGTGCACGCCTATGGTGGCCTGGTGTTTCATGACGTGACCACGTTGAGGCACGCTAGAAAAGCCATCGATGCCGGGGTAGATGGGCTGATTTTGGTCTGCCATGGGGCAGGCGGTCATGCGGGGCGGCTTAACCCCTTCGCCTTTGTGGCGGAGGTCAGGCAGTTTTACGATGGTCCGCTGGTGCTGGCAGGGGCGATAACCAAAGGCGAGCAGATCGCCGCCGCCCAGGCGCTGGGCGTGGACATGGTGTATATGGGCACGCGCTTTATTGCAACCCAGGAAGCCAATGCTCAGCCCGCGTACAAGCAGATGGTACTGGAAGCCGCTGCGGGGGATATCGTCTATACCAACCTATTTACTGGCGTGCACGGTAACTACCTGCGCCAAAGCATCGAGCTGGCCGGGCTTAACCCAGAGGCACTGCCAGAGGGCGACAAAAGCGCCATGCGCTATGGATCAGGCGGCAGCAGCAAGGCAAAAGCGTGGCGGGATATTTGGGGTGCCGGGCAGGGAGTGGGCGGTATTACCACACTGAACAGCGTGGCCGATGAAGTAGCCACGCTGCGTGCTGATTATCAACAAGCGCTGAATCAATTGCGGCGGCGTTGACGAAAAGCAGCCACGCGGGAGTGAAAATCCTCGGTGGCCTTACACTCATCCTGCAGCGCACCTTCAAGCGTTAGCGTGTCGTCAAGCGACAGGTTTGCCGCCCGCCGCATGGCCCGTTTCGTTGCTCCCAGCGCTTGAGGTGATTGAGCCACCAGGGCCTGTGCCAGCGCTCGTGCTTCCGCTAACACCTGATCATCTTCCACTGCTCGGTTGGCCAGGCCCAGCGCCACGCAGCGCTCTGCATCCATTGGGGTAGCAAGCGCTGCCATCTCAAAAGCTTGGGCGTGGCCAAGCTTGCGTACCAAATGCCAGCAAGCGCCGCCGTCGGGAATCAAGCCAATATTGATAAAGGCCAGTTTTAGGTAAGCCGAGCGGCCCATCACCACCATATCGCTGGCCAGCACGTAGGACACACCAATCCCCGCGGCAGCGCCGCTCACGGCGGCGATTACGGGCTTTTCCATCGTCATCATGCTGCGCAGCGCAGGCAGAAAAAGCGTTGCCAGACGTTGGCTTGCGGGCTGGGTGGAGGCCTTTTCGAATTCTGCTAAATCGGCACCGGCACAAAAGGCGCTACCTTCACCGCTAAGGATCACGCAGCGCACCTGCGGGTCAGTTGCCACGGTGGCTAATGCGTCATTGAGCGCCAGGGCCGTAGGCTCGTTGAGGGCATTGCGCACCGCAGGGCGCGCAATGGTCACTTCGGCGATACCGCCCTCGGTAGTCTCAACGCGTACAAGTGACGTTTCTTCACTGCGCATGAGCTACTCCTTAGGCGGCGTCGAGCTGTTCGCTCACTGTTTCAAGGTGATAGTCGCTGTCGCCCAGGTAGTGGTCAAACATCACTAGATGTTTGGCGTAGTGGGCCACGTAGCACTCTTCGGTCATACCCATGCCGCCATGAAGCTGAATGGCCTGTTCCGCAATAAAGCGAGCAGACTCGCCGCAGTAAGCCTTGGCAGCGGCGATTTTATAGTCCCGCTCGTCAGCAGGCAGCGAGAGGCTGGTGGCGGCGAGAATCGCCATGGAGCGCGACTGTTCTAGGTGAAGGTGCATATCCACCATGCGGTGCTGCAGTGACTGGAACGTGGCCAGCGGTAGGCCAAACTGCTTGCGCTCTTTTAAATAGGCCAAGGTTTGGTCGCAGGCGTTTTCCATGGCGCCAATGGCCTCGGCACACAGCGCGGCGCGGCCCAGGGCCAGTACCTCTGCCAGTGCATCATTTACGTCTTCGCTTAGGCAGTTCTCTAGCGGCAGTGCTACGCTGTCCAACGTTAGGTTACCGGCGGGCTGATCATCCATCGTACGATAGGTCTGTAAGGTGACGCCTTGAGTGTCCGCAGGGATGATAAACAGCCCTAGCTTGCCGGTAGGCAGTTGGGCGGTCACCAGCGTGGCGGCGGCATTGCTGAGGTTCATCACGACATCTTTGCGGCCGTTAAGCTGCCACTGGCCATTGTGTTGGCTCGCTTGAGTCGAAATATCGAAAGCGTCATAGCGGGCGGTGTGTTCTTGCCAAGCCAAGGCGAGCTGGTGTTCACCTTCCAACAATGGTGCCAGCCAGCGCTCCTGCTGTGATGAGTTGGCGCATAGCGCAAGCAGCTGCCCGGGCATGATTAACCCAAACAGGTACGCTTCCGGCACCAAGCCGCGCCCCAACGCTTGCATAATAATCATTACATCGGTGCCGTCGCCGCCTAGCCCGCCTACGTCTTCGCTAAACGGCATATGCAGCAGGCCCAGCTCGGCAAACGTGCGCCATAGCGGGCTGGCCCCTTGGGCTGGCGCTTCCAGCATAGCGCGGCGCTGCTCGGGCGTTACCTGATCGGCCACCAAGCGTGTGAGTGTCTCTTCGAGCATGCGCTGCTCGTCGGTGAGTGCAAAATCCATGGTGACTCCCTTACATACCTAAAATGGTTTTAGCGACGATGCTTTTTTGAATCTCGTTGGCACCGCCATAAATCGACAGCTTGCGACGATTAAAATACTGGGCGCTGGCGGCAGCGCCTTGGGCGTATTCGTCATCTAGCGACGCATCACCATGGAGAAACTCGGGGAAGAATGGCAGGGCAGCAGGGCCAAGCGCACGGCGGGTGAGCTCGCTGATCTCTTGGCGCAGCTCAGAGCCACGCACTTTTAGCAGCGAGCTTTCTGCACCCGGCACGCCGCCATCCCGCGCTGCGGCAATCACGCGCAGGTTAGTCACTTCCAGCGCCATCAGCTCAAGCTCTGCTTTGACCACTCGTTGGCGAAAGCTGGGGAGCGATAAAAGTGGCTTGCCGCGATGCTGCATACGGGAGGCGAGGGACTTCAAATGGCGCAGCGCCTGTTTGGCGTGACCAAGCCCGGCAATGCCGGTGCGCTCGTGGGTAAGCAAGAATTTGGCGCAGGTCCAGCCTTGGCCCTCCTCACCCACGCGGTTTTCTACCGGCACGCGGACATTATCGAGAAACACTTCGTTGACTTCATGAGCGCCGTCGAGGGTGATAATCGGCCGTACGGTAATGCCGGGGGTCTGCATATCGATCAGCAAGAAGCTGATACCCGCCTGTTTTTTCGCGTGGGGGTCGGTGCGCACCAAACAGAACATCATATTGGCGTGCTGGCCTAGGGTGGTCCAGGTTTTCTGCCCGTTGACGATGTAGTGGTCGCCATCGAGCACGGCGCGGGTGGATAGGCCCGCCAAATCCGAGCCAGCACCCGGCTCAGAATAACCTTGGCACCACCAGTCTTGGTTATTAAGAATCCGCGGCAGGTAGTGCTGTTGCTGCTCCACACTGCCAAATTTCATGATCACTGGCGCGACCATATTGACGCCAAAGGGCACCACTGTGGGGGCGTGGGCGGCGGCGCACTCTTCATCGAAGATATGCCGCTGCACCGGACCCCAGCCTGGGCCGCCGTGCTCAACAGGCCAGTTGGCGGCAAGCCACCCTTGATCGCTGAGAATATTCTGCCAGCGGATGTGGTCATCGGCGCGCAGATGGCGGCCTAGGCGCACGCGCTCACGGATGTCACTCGGCAGTGAATCGGCTAAAAATCGGCGGACTTCCTCGCGGAATGCCTGCTCTTCGGGGCTAAACGTCAGGTTCATGAGTGAGCATCCTTGGAAGGCGTCGATAAAGTGGATTGCAGAGTGGCATGGCGATGCGGCCCGCCTAAATGGCGTGGGTAGCCCAACGCTTCCACCGCCAACAGATCAATATCGCTCTCGCGGTAGCAGGCGCCTTGCTGTGCTAGCGTCAGGCTCGCCTGCTCCATGGCTGACTGAGCGTCGTTGTCGGGCGCTTGCGTTGCGGCGTTATACAGCGTGCTCAATACGCTAGGCGACTTGCTAACCACCACGTTGGCCCGCAGCGCTTTGAGCGTTAAGGCAGCCCGCTGCTGGTCGGTCGCGCTGGCGTGGTGATTCACCAATTCATGGAACGGGCCGCGCTCGGCAAGTACTAGGCTTAGGAGTGTGGCTGAGGCACTGTCGGTGAGTGGCTGCAGCGCTACGGTGACGGCTTGAGAAGGGCAGGCGCTGACATCTTCGCCAGGGGCGAGCAGGCACAGCTCGGTGCTATCGTTTGAGGTATCGGTAAGCGTTATGTTGGCGCGCTGGGCGGCGGTATGAAACGTCTCAAACAGCGTGTGCTCACCGATGAGGGCGATCTGCGCAAAGGGCTCAGCATTGTCTACGCCAGGGACGACATGGGGATTTCTAGCGGCAAAAAAGAGGTGAATCAGCCCTGCGCGCTGCGGGGAGTCCATACAGGCAAGAAATAGCTCACGCTCGCGGCGCAAACCCTCTTCCAGAGATGTGGCTTTGGTGCAGGCGTCAACGGCGTCCACAATGCGAAACGGAGAGAACAGAGCTGGTACGCTGGTTTCAAGCTGCTCTCGCATGGCAGCAATGGCCTGGGGATTGGCCTCTGGAGCGGGTAACTGCCCGGTGATGCGCGCCTGCTGTTGTCCCGCCAATACCTCTTTTGCCGCTGCCAAACCCGCTTCCAGCGGTGTTTGGGCATAGCTGATCGCATCAATAATGCCGATATCCTGCGCTTCAGCGGCTTCCACAAAGCGCCCGCTGGTAATGATGTCTAAGGATCTTTCCACGCCTACCAAACGGGGCAGCCGCTGGGTACCGCCTGCGCCGGGCAGTAAGCCAAGCTTCACTTCTGGTAAGCCAACGCGGGTGTCTGTCAGCGCAATTCGATAGTGGCAACCCAGCGCGACTTCTAAGCCGCCGCCCAGCGCAGTGCCGTGTAGCGATGCGATGAGCGGTTTAGGGCAGGCTTCTAGCTGTGTAATGACATCCGATAGCAGTGGCGCTTGAGGTGGCTTACCAAATTCACGTATATCGGCCCCGGCGATGAAGGTGCGCCCCTCTGCCATCACCACCAGTGCTTGGGCCTGCTGGTCGATCAACCCCTCTTCCAGGGCGCTGAGCAAGCCGCTACGCACCGCTTGGCTCAATGCGTTGACGGGCGGGTTAGCGATACTGATGACGCCGACCTCGCCATGTCGCTGGTAGTGAACACTCATAGTGGCTCCTGTATTTCGCTATATGAAATTTAAAGTTGTTATTCGGAATGAGGTGATCATGGCGAAAGACGCCGTTGGAGTCAATAATGCAAAACAACGTTCTGCATTGCGGAACATGGTTGGCTAAACAAAAGGCCGCGCAGAGGCGGCCTTAGGTAATGATTTCCGTCGTGATTGAAGCAACATCAGAAAACGGGGTTTAACCCAGCTTCTTGTAAGGCGGCGCGCCGAGTTTCCATCCAGCCGTCGATAAATGCTACTTCATCATCGGGTGCATCCGCTTGATAGGCGTCCCAAGTAGCCTTGAGCAATGCCTGGCGATCCACCAGGGCGCTTTGATGCGCGTCCATTGCCTCAGTCCAAATTCCTTTGTCGCGGTAATAGTCGACCACCTCATCATGGAAAGGGACGACCCATGTCATGTCCTGATTTTCCAAAGCATACCCCTTGGCACCTGGTGCGTTGTCCTTATAAGCATCGAAGGACTCGATCAGTGTGGTGATTAACCCGCGCACGGTTTCGGGTGCCAAGTCAGCGTTGCTGACCATGATGGGGTAAGGGTAGCTAGCGCTGGCTAGCGGCTGTTCTGCATCAATCCCCGCCCCGGACGTGACATCATGCGGCTGGAAGTAAGGGGCCGTCTCAAGCATGCGTGCCCAGCCGGCTTCGTCATCACTAGGCAGCTCCGGCCACTGTAAGCCGCGGGGGCTGGCGGCCAATCGTTGGGCGGCAGGTGTGACCGTGGTGGTAATCGCTGCGTCGGCACGGCCGCTGATAATGCCGTCGAAGGCGGCGTTGTAGCCGGGGAAGTCGACGCGCTCGACGTCATCCCAGGTCAAGCCTGCAAATGCCAGGTAGGCCTCGGCGGCTTTATTCAGCGCATCGTCGCCACGCAGGTAGGCCAGTCGTTTGCCTTCCAAGTCGGCGATGTCGTCAAGTTCGACATCCCCCGCCACGGCCATGCCCAAGCCAAAGCTGGCCAAGGAGGTTGAAATAACGCGAATGGGTTGCGGCCCCCAATCAGGTCGGGCGAACATCATCACACCTTCTGAACCGTAGTAGCTGGCGATGCCGCAGGCGCATAGGTCCACGCGGCCTGTCTTAAGGGGCGTCATGCGCATGGTGTCGTTTTCACCCGGAATGACCCTGGACTGCGTGCCATGCTCGGCTTGTAGCAATTGACTGATCGCCATGATTTGCGCATTACCGCTAGTGCCAGTGCCGTAAGCGGTCCAATTCAGGGTGGGCGGCATAGCGCTGGCATGGCTAGTGATGAGAAGGCCAGCCGCTAAGCTGCTTATGACGAGGGGGAGTGTTGTTTTTGTGCGCATAGTTTCCTCGGTGTTTGAATTAAGCGTTGGTCGTTAGCAAACGCCGATGGTGACGCTGGCTTAAACGCGCCAATAAAACGCCCGGTACCAGTGCTACTGCAGCGAGGCCAATCAACTCCCACTGGCTCAATGGGACCATGCCGCCGCCAGGCAGTGCTAGCAGTAGACCGGCGATCAAGACCAGGGTGCGAATAACGATTTCCTGCAGTGCGCCATAGCCTAGCCGCCCCACGCCCATTAAGTAGCCTTGCATCGCGGAGGCAAACAGGATGATGCCAAGGATCGCCTGAATAAACACGGCGATAATCATCAGCGGCGCGCCCTGCATAATGAGCGCCGGGTTAAGAACGAACAGGAACGGAATAAAGTAAATCACGCTGCCCAAACGCATGGCCTGGAGGCCAGTTTCCATGGGACGGGCACCGGCCACAGTGGCGGCAGCAAAGGCACCCAGCGCCACGGGCGGCGTAATGAAGCTCAGCATGCCCCAGTAGAGAATGAACATGTGCACCGCCATAGGGTCCAGGCCGCCGCCTTGAATCAACGCAGGGGCGAGCGCCACCGCCAGGAAGATATAAGCGGCCGTTACGGTCATGCCAATCCCTAATACAAAGCTCGTTACCGCGCCCATAATCAACAGCAGCGGCACGCTACCACCGGCGATATTGATAAAGTCGTTGGCAATAGTGCCCGACAGGCCAGTCATTGAGAGCGCGCCTACCAACATGCCCACACCCGCCAGAATGGCGATGAGTTCAGCAAACAGCTTGGCCGCAGATGACAGCGTCTCGGTGACGTCTTTCCAGCCCCAACGGTTGTGTTTGGAGAGCTGGTTGAGCACCAGCAGCAGAGCGGTGGCATAGAAGGGGGCCACTGCTTCGCGCTGCATGACCAGCAGCATCCACACCAGCAGGCCGAAGACAAAGATGAAGTACCAGCCTTCTTTAAGTGTTTGCTTGATCGACGGCAGCTCAATAGCGGGCAGGCCTTTGATGTCATTGCGCGCTGCATAGGCGTCGATTTGAATGAACAGGCCTAGGAAATAGAGAATGGAGGGAATCACCGCTGCTAGCGCAACCGCAGAGTAGGGAATGTCTAGAAACATTGCCATGACGAAGGCGGTGGCACCCATCACGGGGGGCATCAATACACCCCCGGTAGAAGCACAGGCTTCCACACCGCCCGCAAAGGAACGGCTCATGCCGATACGACGCATGGCGGGGATAGATAAAACACCGGTAGTCAATACGTTACTAATGACGCTGCCGCTCATCGACCCCATCAGCCCACTGGAGAAAATTGCTACCTTGGCGGGGCCGCCGCGTACATGACCTAGCAGTGCAAAGGCGAGATTAATGAAAAACTTGCCGCCACCACTTTTCTGCAGCACCACGCCAAATACCAGAAAGCCAATGACCAAGCCTGCAAAAGCCTGCAGGGGCACGCCCATGATGCTCTCGGTGCTCATCGTATGGTACATAGCGGTCTGTTCCAGGGTGGAAGGGAACGCCTGGATAGGACCGGGAACGATATCTGCCACCAGCGGGTAAAGAGAAAATAAGCCGGCAATGATCGCAATTGGTAAACCACCTGCCCGGCGTGCGGCTTCGATAATCAGCACCCAATAGGCGTAGCTGGCATAAATAGCCAATTCCGGGGCAGAAAATGCCCAGCCACGCTCCAGGATGGGCACGGCGTTATAGACAAAGTAACCGCCAACGAGCAGGGTGGCCGCGCTGAGCAGATAGTCATACCAGGGAATAGGCTGCTCTTGCTGGCTGTCGCGCATGGGCCAGAGCAAGAACACTAGCGGCAGCAATAACGCGACCACGGCGTAATAGAACTGCGTCTCTAGCCCCGTGACAAAAGTGAGTAACCCTAAATTAAATAGGTAATCCAGTGTCATCAACATCAATATGACAGTGACGGTGGCTGGCACCCAGCGTAACGCGGAAGGTAACTCACGAATTTGGCTAATCTTTTCTTTAACCTGCTTATTATTGGCAGGCGAGGTATCTGTGGTCATGGGGGACATCCGTCAATCAGCAGGGGCGGCGGGCGCCGCCCCGTGGCGTATTACTCGAAGATCGGTTCGAAGCCAGCATCGCTCAGTGCAGTGGCACGGGCTTCCATCCATTCAGTAGTGAAAGCTTCATCATCGCTGGGTGCGTCCTGCATAAAGCTCTCCCAGGCACTCATCAGCACGTTCTGGCGCTCGACGAGTTTGTCCTGGTGCGACTGCATTGCCTCGGTCCATACATCGATCTCTTTGTAGTACTCCACCACCGCATCGTGGAACGGAACTACCCACTGAAGATCCTGTTGTTCCAATGCGTAACCCGATGCACCTGGCGCATTATCTTTATAGTCATCGAAATTTTCTTGCATCGCTTTGATCAAGCCGTAAGCGACGTTATCCGCTAGGTCTTGATTGGCGACCACAATCGGGTAGGGGTAGCTGGCACTGGGAACCGGGTTTTCAGCGCTAATGTCACCTGCACCGGCGGTCACTTCGTGGGGGCGGAAGTAGGGAGCAACTGCCGCCATCCGCTCCCAGCCTGCTTCATCGTTGGGGTCCAAGACCGGCCAACTGATACCCCGTGGGCTGCTCGCTAACTGCTGGGCGGGCGGGGTTACGGTAGTGGTAAAAGAGGCATCTACATCGCCAGCGATAATGCCGTCGAATGAACGACCATAGCCGGGGTAATCAACCCGCTCGACGTCATCCCACGTTAACCCACCAAAGGCGAGATAGGCTTCGGTACCTTTGTTCAAGGCGTCGTCACCGCGGATATAGGCAATGCGCTTGCCTGCCAAGTCCGCTGGGGTTTCAACGCCTAGATCTCCCGCTACGGCCAGTGAAAGCCCAAATGAGGCAGTAGAGGTAGTAATGACCCGCAGTGGCTGTGGGCCCCAGTCGCGGTCAGCGAACATCATTACGCCTTCCGCGCCGTAGTAGCTAGCAATACCGCAGGCGCAAAGATCCACACGGCCTTGTTTCAGTGGAGTCATGCGCGAGACATCGTTGTCGCCAGGCAGGATGCGTACCGATGAATCGTATTTGTTTTGCAGCATATTGCCGATAGCCACGGCCTGAGCGTAGCCGCTCGAGTTGGTGCCGTAAGCTGTCCAGGCCATCGTGCCGGGTAATTCAATCTCACTGGCGTGACTGACCGCAGCGCCAAGCAGCGTTAGCGGGAGAGCGGCAATAACGAGTCGGTGAGCAAGTGGGCGCATTTTGATGCTCCTTTGTTGTGGTTGTGATGATGCTGATAGTTACGTTTCGTTACTTTGTGTTTTGCTATGCGGTATCTTGTTTTGCTAAGTGGTCGATTGATAGTAGAGAAGCCGCTAGGTAGCTGTCAATGTTGTTGTTCGAGCCTGCTCTCTTTAGCAAGCGACAGACACAAAAAAACCAGGCATTGGCCTGGTTTTTCAATGATTTGCTGATCTAATTGGCTAGGAAAATTCGCGCCAGGCGGCGTAGGTGCTGAGAAAAACACGCCCGGTTAGCGCATCCAAAAAGTCACTTTTCTTGAGCTGATCCATCACCGGCCCTTTTACTTCTGACAAGTGCAGTTTCACATCGGAGTCTTTTAAACGGGCATTGATGGCATCCAGGCTTTCCAGCGCTGATGCATCGATCAGGTTGACTGCTGAGCAAATCAACACCACGTGCTCTAGTTCTGGGTGGCTCGCCACC
>TARA_R110000796_G_scaffold27942_30_pt1 | contig 11603 bp, 10 predicted proteins | sample TARA_R110000796 | Tara Oceans TARA_R110000796 (sample SAMEA4397815) | marine metagenome | biome: Polar Biome; feature: [SRF] surface water layer (ENVO:00010504); material: water (ENVO:00002006), including particulate matter (ENVO:01000060) such as... | depth 5 m | reverse complement strand
ACAAAGCTTTACCTTGTAGCTGAACCGCACTGGCAACTGAAGCTTCATCAACTTGCGTATCGACATAAAACGCCGCTTTTTGGTGGCTGTTTTCACCGTAACGTAAGTCTTGTTTTTTGACAAACTGACTGTTGAAAGTACGTGGGAACGTTGAATCGTCATGACATTCGTCGTTACTGTGCGCAGGCACCATAGTACCGAAGTAGTTGGCGATCATGCCGTCATACGCAGCGGTATGTTCAAAGGCGGCAATGGCTAAGTCAAAACGCGTTTCTATGGTGGTGCTGCCGTTGTTGGCTTGCATTTCTGCAATCACGCGGCTGTAATCTTTTGCATTAACCACAATCGTAGTGTCTTTGTGGTTTTTAGCGGTTGAACGCACCATTGTTGGGCCGCCAATGTCGATGTTCTCAACAGCATCCGCTAAGGTGCAGCCTGGTTTGGCAACGGTTTCAGCAAATGGATACAAGTTAACCGCAACCAAATCGATTGGCTTAATGGCGTTTTGTTCCATGACGATTTCGTCAATGCCGCGGCGAGCAAGAATGCCACCGTGAATTTTTGGGTGCAGGGTTTTAACACGACCATCCATAATTTCAGGGTGACCCGTGTAGTCAGACACTTCCATTACCGGGATATTATTGTCTGCAAGTAACTTTGCAGTACCGCCCGTTGATAAGAGTTCAACACCTTGTGCATGCAGCGCTTGTGCAAACTCAAGGATTCCAGTTTTATCTGATACGCTTAATAGCGCGCGACGAATTGGTCTGACATTATTCATGTAGGTACAGGTCCGCTAGTTTGATTTTAAGGAGCTTTAGTAAAACAGAGTCAATTAAAGTCTGCTTTACCAAAGTCCCTCATAGTGTTTTTTAGATTGCTTAACACCGTCGAGGCTTACTGTGTTGTGATCAGGCGGGCGTATTTTATCGTAAACCGCTTCTATTGGGTGTTTTTTCTGTGTGATTTCACAATATTGAAATAAGAACAAAGGTACGCAAAAATAATCATCCAATAACCCTTGACCTTGGATTAAACTCCAAGGTTTATACTCAGGTAAAATTCAGATCACGATGGTGAGTTAACATATGTATCGAATAGGCGAACTTTCTGCTTTATATGACATTAAAGCAGACACATTACGGTTTTACGAAAAGCATGGTTTGTTATCACCTTCAAGTCGCTCTGATTCTGGGTATCGGTTATACAACCAAGCTGACTCTGAACGGCTCAAGTTTATATTACGCGCTAAAGCGGTGGGTTTCTCGCTTAACGATATCGCCGATTTATTATCTATCGAAGTGGACAAGTCCAATCGTGCCTGTGCAGACGTTAAAGGTTTGGTTGATACCAAGCTTGAGCAAGTCGAAGCCAAACTCGCCGAGTTACAACACTTTGCAACATCGCTAAAAAGTTTATCGAATACCTGTTGTGGTGGCCCTGATAGTGCCGAGCATTGCTCGATACTCGAAGCGTTAGAGTCGTCTGACAAACACATTATTGCTAAAAAAGAACATCATCATTTTGCTCACTCAGGTCATAAGGATTAAGTATGTTATTGACCAATTTTCTTCATTTATTTTTAGAATCAGCTCCGTGGTTGTTACTGGGCTTGGTGCTGGCCGGGTTGCTAAAAGTATTTGTGCCGATGGCATGGATGCAAAAGCAACTTGGCGGCCATGGAATGAAAACCGTCGTTAAGGCAGCATTATTAGGTGCACCTTTACCTTTGTGTTCGTGTGGTGTTATCCCCGCAGCAGTTGGTTTACGTCGAGCTGGCGCCTCTAAAGCCGCAACAACCTCTTTTTTAGTGTCTACACCCGAAACTGGCGTTGACTCAATTACCGTATCGTATGTATTACTCGGGCCTTTTATGGCGATAGTGCGTCCGATAGCGGCGATTACTAGCGCGATAGTGGCGGGTTTATTAGTGGGTCGTGATGACGATGATGGTATTCCTGCGTCAACATCTGCTAAAGCGAAAACGGCCACTGATTCATCAGCGAGTGCCAAGCCGGTATCATCATGCTGTGGATCCAAATCAACTGCTAGCTCAGACGCCAGCGCAGAAGCTAGCACTGAAACGACATCTATAGGTAAAACAACCACTAGCACTATGCAAAATGCTAGCGTGAAAATGACAGCGATTAAAGCAGAATCAGTTAATTCAGGATCGATATTGAGCCCGATGACAGCAGCGCAATCAATCGGTGGCAGTCGTTCGCAAGTAAAGCAAAGCAGTTGCTGTGGTAGTAAAGCTGCGGATAAACCAGCCGAGTCTGCACCTGCTGCCTGTTGCAGTACAAAAGTAAAAGATGACGTAAAAGATGAAACACCAGCTGCAACCGTTACATCAAGTTGTTGCAGTAGCAAAACTGAGGTGCAAGCTGAAGTGGCAGCAACAAGCAGTTGTTGCGCCTCGAAAGCGCTAAGCCAGGTACCAAGTGAAAGTAGTGATGAAGCCAGCTGCTGTGCATCGACTCAAGATATGGCAACAGAGTTGAAACACAACAGTGTATTCAGCCGTGTGTTATCGGGTTTGCATTACGCCGCAACGGATTTAGTGAAAGACACTACCTTGTGGTTATTAGTTGGGTTATTTTTTGCCGCCATCGTGCAGACTTATGTACCAGCTGACTTTTTAGTCAAATGGGGCGACGGCATTCTGGCGATGTTAGTGATGGTTTTGGTGTCGATCCCGATGTATATCTGTGCTACGGCTTCAACGCCTATTGCTGCAGGCTTGCTATTAGCAGGGGTGTCACCCGGCGCGGTACTGGTATTTATGATGGCAGGCCCTGCAACCAATATTGCAACCTTAGGCGTGGTGACTAAAGAGTTAGGCAAGCGTGCATTATATGGTTACTTAGGTGGCGTTATCGGTGTGGCGTTAGTTTTTGGTGTACTAGTTAATTACTTAGTGGATACATTTGGTTTTGAAGTGATGCCGCAGATTGGCGAAGAGCATGCTTTATTACCGCAAGGTGTAGTGGCTATATCAGGTATCGTGCTGGCGGTGTTAATGGCCAAAGTCTTGTGGGACATGATCCCAAAAGGCAATAAAGAGAAAGGCTGTTGCTCATAAGTTAAGCCAAATGGGTTAATCAAAGCGAGTTAAGTGCATATGAAAGCCAGTGATAAATGTCACTGGCTTTTTATCAGGGTAAAATATTGCGGATGGCCCTGTTAACATTAGAGCTAGTTAACAATAGTGCTAGGTAAAAATAGCGTTGAGTTTTTCGGCAAGCCTTAATGTTTTTCCAAATCGCGGTAAACTTTCGATGATATCGCCATTTGGGTTACATTTAACCGTTTTCTACCTTTCATCGTCTTTAATTTAAATGTAATACCATTGCGCAGCGCGATCTTAAGTTTTAACGGAACTGATTTTATCTGCCCAAGTCGACATTTGCGCTAGGCTTTTACCATTCGCCAGTTGGTTTATTTTCTGTTGAGTCGTTTGGGATAAAGTGGCTAGAGCGATTTTAATTAATATTCTGTTAAGTAGGGTGCTAATAAATAGGCTCCAAACAAAAATACCGAGCAATTAGCTCGGTATTTTTATGTGCTCAGTATGTCTACATCAAGCTATTTACTCGTTAAACGACGTGTAAATTATTTGATCTTACTGGCAAAATTTTCAGGTGAATTTTTCGATTGCTTAACCGCACGTTTCTCTTTTAAAGATAATGCCGGTTTTTTCTTCGCTTCTTTTGAATTATTACGTTCTTTGCTCATTTGTATGACTCCTAGCACGCATAATACGTGACTAATAAATGGTAATTTGTGTTGTTAGTATCGAATGAACCAAAATTAATCAGCCACTTAAATACTGACTTAGCCTTTGAACAATTTACTGAACCAAACTTATCATTGATATTGCGAATTAATGATGTGCGAAAACTTACCTCTATGATCTAAATTAATCACCTGATTGAGTTGATATTAGCACCTAGTCAGTAAAAAATATCTATTTATTCTATAGATTATTTTGTGCTTAAAAACTCATCTTTAATTATGATTGCTTTGGTGAACAAAATCGGGAATTTCGAGCACGCCTTCACCCCAATGCTCAAACAGAGCTGCATATAAAAACTCTACAAACACTCGGTATTTTCGGGGTAAATACACACGCTGTGGAAAGCTCAAGGTGACCTTGGTTTGCATCATTGGAAAGTCTTCTAGTATCGGTATCAGTTGCTTACTGTCTATGGCTTCTTGTGCAATAAAAACCGGTACCGCAGTAATGCCTAAGCCTTCAATTGCCGCTTCTCGGGCAAAGGTGACATTATTGACTTTTAGCTGCGCAGGGGGATCGAGATCAAGCCATTGGTTACCATCAAAAATACGCCAGCCACCATTAATGTGGGCCGACTGTAATTTAATTGCGGTATGGAGCATTAAATCTTGCGGTATTTGTGGTGTGCCATGCCGCTTAAGGTAAGTTGGGCTTGCCATTAACAGCCTGCTGGCAGTGACTAATGAGTAGCTTTGCAGCTTGGGATCATGCTGTTCAGTAATTTGAAATAGAAAATCGACCCCTTCTTCAATCACATCAATTTTACGGTTAGTCAGTTCTGCATCAATGGTGATATTGGGGTAAGCCGCCAGAAACCGGGCAAGGATACGACCTAAAAATAATTGTCCTAGCTCGATAGGGCAAATCACTTTTAAGTTGCCTTTGATGTCTTGCTGGCTCGCGCTGAGAAGATCTTCGGCGTTTTGTAAATCTTGCAAAATTTTACTGATGCGATGGTAATAGCTCGAACCCGCTTCAGTGAGTTTCAATGACCTTGTGGTGCGAAACAGTAATTGCACACCAGCATCTGCTTCTAGATCTGCGATTTTACGACTCACAGTGGCTTTGGTTATCCCCAGTGCTCTGGCTGCACCGGTAAAACTGCCTTGTTCTACGACTTGCGAGAATATTTGAACGCGATTGAGATCCATATTGTTACACCTGTGAAACAGTGGGTTGAATTTTTACTATCTAATAAACTTAAGGAAACAGTAGTAAACTAGAGCAGAATAAATTAGGAGTCAAATATGTCTATCAATAAGCGGTTAGTGTTAGTGCCAGGTATTATCGTTGTGTTAGTTGTTGCAGGCGTTTATTGGTGGTCACAAGTTCGATATATCGAGTCAACGGACAATGCGTATGTTGAGGCTGATATTTCCAATATCAGTGTAAAAGTCCCCGGCTACATTGTGCAGTCTGCTGTGGTTGATAATCAACATGTCAACAAAGGTGAACTACTGGCTCAACTGGAAGATAGTCAGTTTGTTGCTAAGCTGGCTCAAAGCAAAGCTGTGCTAGCGAGTACCCAAGCAAACTTGCAAACCTTGGCCGCAAAGGTTGATTTACAGCAAGCATTAATTAATCAAGCTAAGGCAACCGTTGTGGCCTCACAGTCAGAGCAGTTAATTGCTCAACAACAGTTGAAGCGTTCACAGAAATTAAAAATCAGTAATTACAGTTCACAAAATGATGTTGACCAACTTCAGGCTGGTTTCGATTCAGCATCAGCTCATGTCGATGAGGCGCAAGCTGCATTAGTGGCTAAGCAGCGTGAATTGTCGGTATTTAACGCGCAGTTATTACAATTACAAGCGGATGTCGATCAGGCAATGGCCAGTGTCGAGTTGGCCAATATTCAATTGGTTGATACACGTGTTACGGCACCGTTTTCAGGGATTATAGGTAAGCGTGGCGCAATGGTGGGCCAGTATGTTCAACCTGGACAAGCATTGTTTAGCCTAGTGCCAGATGCACAAGTGTGGATTACGGCTAATTTTAAAGAAACTCAAATTGAGCACATGCAAGCCGGACAAGCCGTTAAGGTGAGTTTAGATGCTTATCCTGATTATGTGTTTAGCGGATTTATCGACAGTTTAGCACCTGCATCGGGTTCTAAATTTAGCTTGTTACCCGCAGAGAATGCGACGGGTAACTTTACCAAAATTGTTCAACGTATTCCGGTGCGTATTCGTCTTGAACATGATCAACCCTCATCTGCAATTGGGCGTATTTTGCCTGGCTTAAGTGCCTTGGTTGAAGTTGATACAGAGTCAGCAACTCAATCTCATGAGCTTGCTAAGGCATCTGCTGTTCAAGCAACATCTGTGACTGCAGGGCATTAATATGAACCAGTCAGCCACTGAGGCAGATGCATCGCAAGTCGGCCCTGTAAGTACTGTGGATGATAAACCGACCGGTTATCAGCGCGGTAGCACACGTTCTTGGATTGCTGTTACTGGCGGTTTAATCGGTGCCTTTATGGCGATTTTGGATATTCAAATCACCAACGCGTCGATGAAAGAGATTCAGGGCAGTTTAGGGGCGACGCTAGAAGAGAGTAGCTGGATTGCCACTGCTTATTTAGTAGCCGAGATGATTGCCATTCCTTTATCTGGTTGGTTAAGTACTGGTTTATCTACTCGTCGTTACTTACTGTGGACTACTGCTGCCTTTATCGTTGCCTCTGTATTGTGCTCAATGTCTTGGAACCTTGAGTCGATGATCGCTTTTCGTGCCTTGCAGGGTTTTTTTGGCGGGGCATTAATTCCGTTAGCTTTTCGATTAATTCTTGAGTTTTTACCCGACGACAAACGCGCCATGGGTATGGCTCTGTTTGGAGTAACCGCAACATTTGCGCCTTCTATTGGGCCAACATTAGGAGGTTGGTTAACCGAACAATTTAGCTGGCACTATTTATTTTATATTAATGTTCCGCCAGGTTTATTAGTGATGGCGATGTTGGCTTATGGTTTAGAGCGCAAACCGATTATTTGGGACAAGTTAAAAGACGCCGATTATTCTGGCATTGTTACCATGGCGTTGGGTATGGGCTGTTTAGAAGTCGTGTTAGAAGAGGGCAATCGTAAAGACTGGTTTGGGTCAGATCTTATTCGTAATCTTGCCATTATTGCCGCGGTTAATATCAGTTTATTTATTTGGATCCAATTACGTAAAGCTCAGCCATTAGTGAATATTCGTCTGCTTGCGCAGCGAGATTTTGCTTTATCCACTGTGGCGTATTTCTTACTGGGTATGGCGTTGTTTGGGGCGATCTACATGATCCCGCTGTATTTATCACAAATTCATGATTATACCCCGTTAGAAATTGGTGAAGTCATTATGTGGATGGGCTTCCCGCAGTTACTCGTACTGCCATTAGTGCCTAAATTAATGCAGAAGTTTGATCCGCGATATTTGGCAGCACTTGGATTTGCTTTATTTGCGACCAGCTATTATATGAATAGCCATATGACCATTGATTTCGCAGGCGATCAGATGATTGCTTCGCAAATAGTACGGGCGTTAGGGCAGCCGTTTATTTTAGTACCTATTGGTATTTTGGCGACAATGCATCTTCAAGCACATGAAAATGCTTCTGCATCGACGGTACTCAATGTTATGCGTAATTTAGGTGGGGCTTTTGGTATCGCGCTGGTTGCAACCTTAACTGATAATTTAGCCCGAGTTCATTTGGCCCATATTAAAGAAACGTTGCCGGCTGTCAGCTCCCAAGCTTACAACTATATTCAGCATACCAGTTCGATATTGCAAACTGCGGGTTCTGATGCGGTGAGTGCTAACTCACAAGCCTATGCTTTACTTGCTAAAAATATGTCACAACAAGCATATATACAAGCCTATAATGATGTGTTTTTTATTATGGCATGTTTTCTATTTATTGCGGTTGTGGCGGTTTTATTGATCCGTAAACCTGCGGTGAAAAGTGATACAGATCAACCTAATGAAATGCATTAATCATGTTAGTATTATCTTAATTGATAGCAATAAATTAAGGTGAGAGATGACATTAACATGGCTAGATGTTGGTTTTACTGAACTGTCTTTAGAGCAGCTTTATGGGTTAATGCAATTGCGTGTAGATGTATTTGTGGTTGAGCAAAATTGTCCTTATCCTGAATTAGATGGTAAAGATAAACACCCGCAAGCAAGACACTTACTTGGGCTAAATGACCAAGGTGAGATCCTTGCATATAGTCGCATATTAGCCCCAAACGTCAGTTATCCTCAAGCCAGTATTGGCCGTGTTGCCGTTGCTAAATCGGCTCGTGGCCAAGGAGTGGCGAATCAATTAATGCAAGGTGCCATTGCTATTGCAAAACAGCATTGGCCAAATGACAATATTCAGATTGGGGCGCAAGATTATTTACGCCAATTTTATCAACAACATGGGTTTGTAGTTAATTCAGATGTATACCTTGAAGACGGTATAGAGCATCTTGATATGTTGTTAATCTATAATAGCTAATTGGTATGAATAGCGTTGGGTTCAGAGACAGCATAATCAACTTTGAGTTGAGTCGTTATTTCTTTGGATTCGGGTAGGTCTTATTAAGGAAAAATGATGTCAGATTATGTAATTAATACCCAGCAAATTGTTTGTGTCGCTCAATTTGTGGCGAAAGCAGGGAAACGTGATGAGTTAGTGGCGGTATTGGCAAGCTTGATCCCTGATACTCGTCGTGAATCTGGCTGTATTCGTTATGAATTGAATATCAGTGTAGATAACGACAACAAAGTTGCCTTTGTGGAAAAGTTTGTCGATCGTGCTGCGTTTGATCAACATTGCGCTAAAGATGCTATTCAGCATTATTTCCACAATGTAATGCCTGAGTTGGTTGAATCACATCATGTTGAAGTGTTTAATCAAGTGATCGCTTAATTGGCGGTAGCTGTTAAGTGCTGTAATTTCAAGTTCTGGATGTCACGATTAGATTTGAAGCGCTAGAGTTCAGCATTGGATTACAGATACAAAAATGCCAGTCTATACAGACTGGCATTTTTAATCATTTATACTGTTAAGCCGAAGCTCTTATATCATAATGATTAGAAGTCGTAACGAGCACCGACAGTGAAGATGTTGTCATCTTCTAAATCAACTGTAGCAGTACCAACTTTATGGTCGCCTTCATACATAGCATAGTGACCATAAACTAACGTTGACTTAGATATACGGTAGTCAGCACCCACAGTAATTTGAGTGATGTTTACGTCTGTACCAGTCGCTTCTTTAATATTTTTGTAGTAGCTACCAAAACCAGCTTCATCTTGACCGTATTCAGCTTTTAAGTTTACGCCGTTTAGGTTGTAAGATACGTTAAGGAAGAAAGAATCACCTTCTTGATCAGATGTTTGGCTTTCAGTGTTTTGGTATAAACCACCAAGCTTGAACTCACCTAGCTTAACTTGTGCCACACCACGGTAAGCATCAATGCCACCAATAGTGTTATAAGCTGCAGCTACGTAGTAAGGGTGTGCTTTAAGACCTTTATCACCAAGAGTTGCACTTAATGCATATTGATCATCATATGATTCTTTACCAGCATCATCTGTGTAGTTGTCTTCCATTAAATAAGTCGCGTTTAATGTGACTAAACCACCAATAACAGGTGAGTAGTACCAAAGACCGTCAGCTTTACGTAACTGGCCGCCAATCATACGATCGATATCGGCGTTAAAGTTACCGAATAAATCGATGCCACCTTCAGACTGTTTAAATACCGTATCGTTACGGCCTACTAACACAGTACCAGCGTCACTTTTTAAACCTAAGAATGTGTTACGTGCTTTAAATACAACTTCGTCACTGCCATTCTTACCTTCAGTTTGAGTAGTATTTTCAACTTGGAATTCCATTTGGTATAACAGTTCGATACCGTTAGCAAATTTCTCGCTACCTTTAACACCCAAGTTAGAAAAGTTGTTTTCTAATACTGTGCCTTCTTTACGGTTTTGAGTAGTGGCACCTTGATCAGAATTCGATACTGCTAAATCTAAACGACCATAGAAACTTGGGCCTTCAGCAAGTGTAGCGAAAGAAACTAATGTAAGTACAGATGCTACCGATGCAGAGATTAAGGTTTTTTTCATCTTTCATGCTCCCTAGAACGTTATGTTCTATATTCCATTTTTCATGGTTTTAGTTAGTGAACTTTGTTGCAGATTCAATTCTGTAACAAGCTGGTGCAGATTTTTACAGATTTGATACCTTCATAGTGTGGCCTAGATCAAATAAACAGGGCCTACTTGAAAATTTGTGTATAAATCTGTGATAACTGCGACCATTTGTATAATTAAATAACATTATGGCGTAGATCTACCTCTTTAGGGATGTTCCTATTTGATTAGAAATAGGCTAGCGCACAACCACAAAAAGTTGCAAAAATGTATTTTAGCTCATGTTAATTTAATCGTTGTGAATATTCGATGTTAAATTTTATATCTTTAGTCTAATAAGGTTAAAAATTAAGCATGATTTAATGTTTGTTGTGATCGGAATCTTTTTGGCAGATAAATATATTTAGCTCAAGCTGCTTCTGCTCGGGTAATAGAATGTTATAAAACGGCTCTTTGTCATGTTATCTGAGTTAAATGGCTCTTATCATAGTTACACTATTAAAGGGTCAACCTATCTTGATGAGTTTAACCAATAGTTAGTGTGATATTTAAGCTGCAATAAACTCATTTTATCACTTTATCCTATATGCCATAACGAGTGAGCTGAATTACTAGCCAAGAATATGAGCATGCGGTGCTTTTTATTAAGCCAAAAATTCTCCTTAACCAAATTCATCTAAAGTGAATCATGACAAACGTTTAGCTTTGAGGAGAAATCATATAAAATTGGCCGCGAAAATAGTCGTTAATTAAGGCGTAACTAATGTTGTCAGAATCTTATACTCATCGTTTTGCTGGTGTCGGCCGTTTATACGGTCAAGCAGCACTAACGACTTTTTCGCAGGCGCATGTTGTGGTGGTTGGCATTGGTGGTGTCGGTACATGGGTTGCCGAAGCTTTAGCGAGAAGTGGTATAGGGCAGATTACACTAATTGATTTAGATGATATTTGTGTTACCAATACTAATCGCCAAATACATGCATTAACCTCGACTATTGGCCAATCAAAAGTTGAGGTTATGGCAAAGCGCATTGGCGAAATTAATCCTGAGTGTATGGTTAATGAAATAGAAGATTTTATTACCTTAGACAATCTTGCTGAACATTTTAAGCCGACCTCACAAGGTGGCAATATTGATTATGTGGTTGACTGTATTGATGCTGTAAAGCCTAAAGCGGGATTAATTGCTTGGTGTAAGCGCAATAAAATTCCCCTAGTGACCATAGGTGGTGCTGGTGGACAAACCGATCCGACTCTTATTCAAGTGACTGACTTGGCTAAAACAGTACAAGATCCATTATTGGCAAAAGTGCGCAACATATTACGCAAAGATTACAATTTCACTAAAAATATTCAGCGCCGTTTTGCTGTAGATGCAGTATTTTCGACCCAACATCTCGTCTATCCTCAAGCTGATGGCAGCGTGTGCAACACTAAAGAAAATGCAGAAGGCAGTATGCGAATGGATTGCGCCTCCGGTTTTGGCGCCATTACTATGGTAACGGGAACGTTTGCGTTTGTTGCCGTTAGCCGTGTGCTGAGTAAATTAGCCGCTAAATCCGCTTAACATCGTTGAACTAAGCTGTTGGTAATCTCGGTACGCTAATCACGAACATGGGCCCACCAAGTGGTGAAATAGGTACATAACTGATATTGCCTTTAAGCTGAG
>TARA_R110000796_G_scaffold22098_5_pt1 | contig 11681 bp, 5 predicted proteins | sample TARA_R110000796 | Tara Oceans TARA_R110000796 (sample SAMEA4397815) | marine metagenome | biome: Polar Biome; feature: [SRF] surface water layer (ENVO:00010504); material: water (ENVO:00002006), including particulate matter (ENVO:01000060) such as... | depth 5 m | reverse complement strand
CTACAAATGATGGTGTGTTTACTAAGTTCCGTATGGGCGCTTGGTTTCTTAATAACTACCCGTACTGTGTCTCATTTTATGAGCAACGCCGTGTTTTTGCAGGTAGTAGAAAAGATCCGAACCTTGTTTGGTTGTCTAATTTGAATGACCCAACGGACTTCAGGACAGCCGAAGAAGATGGTGATGTTCTTGATACTACAGGCATTACATATCAGTTAGGTACAGATGCTACGATTATCAGGTGGTTATGTGCGGGACCTACTTTGATTGCGGGTACAGAGTCTAATGAGTGGCAACTTCGTCCGAATGAGTTTTCGGCAGCTATCACTCCTTCTAATATTCGAATCACACAGGAGACATCTATTGGGTCTCGTGTTCAAGGTATTCGTACAGGAGCTTCTGTGTTCTTTCCACACATTAGTGGTAAGCAGTTACATGAGTTTAAGTTTGATTTCCAGACACAGCAGTTTGTTGTATCTACGGTTACTAAGTTAGTTCCTGATTTGTTTGAGGAGGATGCTATTAAGACTATGACCTTCCAGTTTAATCCAAACTCTGCGTTTTGGATTCTTACGGAGAAGGGGGCTTTGTACTCATTAACCTACCGAAAAGAGGACGATTTCTACGCATGGGCGAAGCACAGCACACCATCGGGCGTGTTCAAGGATATTGTTGTCCTTCCTAAGGGAGATGAAACAAGTTCTGAAGACCAGTTATGGGCGGTTGTGGAACGAGTCGATGACTCAGGTTCTGCTAACCAACTCGAACGTCTTTCGGTGCAGTTTTCGGATGATCTTTCTGGTGATTATAAACCTAATGGTCGGTTCCTTGATTCTTATGTTTACACAGCAGTAACTACTCCAACAGACCACATTACTGTCCCTTCTCGTGTTATACAGAACGGTAAGGCTCGTATTGTTGTTGATGGTGTAGATCTGGGTAATGTGTCGGTTAACTCAGGTGGTAACACGCTACCAGATAGCCTACAAGCATCTCAGTACACATTAGTGGGGTTGCCGTATGTAGGTAAGCTACAAATGAATCCTCAAGCTTTTGACAGCGCAGGAAAGAATGCGTACGGTCAAATTAAGCGCACAGTATCTATTCGCCCATATTTATATAAGAGTATGGGTTATAAGGTCGGGTTTAGCGAAACAGAGCTTGAGACCATTGCACCAAAGGGCGGTACTAGCCTTTATACAGGTTTTATGGATGAGCATAATATTATTGCATCTCAATTTGATGTAGATAAAACTATCCACATTGTCCAAGACAATCCTTACCCATTAACTCTCGTATCCGCCGTTCTTAAGACGGAAATCCAATGACCGAAATTCTAGTAGATGTCCCTAAGATGGAGGAATACTTGAACGAGAACTCTCCTCAGACACAGACTGTAGAGTGCCCCTTAGAGGAGCACTTTGCTCCAGACATCTACGTTCGTCAGGTGACTATGCCAGCTGGTACATTTGTACTGGGGGCTACACACCTTACCGAGCATTTGAATGTGGTTATTTCTGGTTCTGCTCGTGTGGTGATGGGTGATGAGATTGTTGAGATTAAAGCTCCATGTACTTTTAAATCTGAGGCGGGTGTCCAGAAAATTTTACATATTACTGAAGACTGCATTTGGCAGACAGTTCACCCTAACCCCGAAAACATTACGGATACTGAAGTTTTGTCTGCTCGGTTGGTTGATTACACAAACACAAAAGTTCCGATAGAATCGGTAAATAAATTATTATGGCTTGGATAAATACAGCATTAATAGCCGCAGCAGTAACTTCTGTAGCTTCTGGCGCTATGGCCTATCATGGAGCTCAAGTACAAGCTTCAGCCCAAAAGGATCAAGCCAAACAGGCTGAGTTGCTTGCAGCTAACCGTGCGCAAATTGAACGTAACAATGCCATTGGTCGTGCTCAAGACGAGCAGTTTCAATCGGGTGTTGCAGAGTTTAATAAACAAGAGGTCCTGATTGAGACTAACAAACAGGCGGATCTTGCTGACAAACAGATTGCAGCTTCTTTAGCTTCACAGGAAGCTAAGGCGGGTAAAGCGGGTTTGGCTGGTGCATCTTTTGAGGATCTACTAAATGCAGAGTCACTTACGTTGGAGAAAGAAGAGGCGAAAATACTTTATAAGGGTGGTCAAGAAGGTTACCAACTAAGTAAATCGGCTGAGCTTGGTGACTTACGTGGTAAGCGATCAATTGAAATGGGTCGATACAGTTCTGATCTAGCTATTGCTGAAGGTCGCTATCAATCTGCAAATCTAAAAGCTCAAGCGAAAGGTACTAAAATCGGCGGTTATGCATCTCTTGCTGGAGGTGTTGCTGGTGGTTTTAGTACGGCATCAAAAATAGGTGAGTAAATAAATCATGGCTATTCAATTAAGAAATCAAACACAGCAAACTGAGAAACCTTCAGCATTGGCATATGGAGTAGGTCTCCCTGTTTCCGATGGTGGTATGGGAGCCATTGCACAAGCTGTAGGACAAGTAGCTGGAGCCGCAGGTCAATTTGCTGATGCACGTAAGAAAAAAGACGAAAAGACTCAAGGAGCTGCTGCCAATTCAGCTTATGCTACTTGGCAGACTGCGTTTAACGATCTTGAGTCTCAAACACGAGTTCATGCGATCAATAATGACCAAGTCTCATACAAGAAGGCTATGCGGGAATTGGCTGACTTGGATCCAAATAGTCCATCGTTTGCTGTTGGTTCTTTTGCCAGTGCACAAGAAGAAGGGTTTACACTTAAAGACGAATGGGTAAATAAAGTTTCTGATAAGGCTAAACAAAAATACTCTGTTACTTTGGGTAACTTAAATGAGTTTGTGGCACAGAAAACATCTACACGAACTGCTCAAAAAGAAGCTACCTTAGACGCTCAATCCAGAACAATTGCTTCGAATAGAACAGAGCAAGAAATGCTGGAACAGATGCAGAAGCTAAAAGTTTTGTCTACTAGCGGTAAGGCAGATGAACTTACTGCGGGGCTGCAAGAATTTCACGACACGTATATAACAGGGGATACTAATCCGAATAATTACCTCTCACCAGAAGAGCGTAAACTTTCTGAGGATGAAGTAACACCGTTTAACGAAAAAGTTAGAACAAGAGCTACAACGTTGTATGGCAGCATGATGGCCGCTGACACAAATCTACAAAACAATAAGTTGGCATTAAGTCAGGTTAAAATTGTTCAAGATTCAAGTAGTGCTATTGTTAAACAAGGAGCTAATGGTGATCATGTAACTTCCCAAAATACAAGTGAGTTTTTTAGCAGTGCGGTTACTGCGTTTAACCACCCGTCTTTAGCTCAATTTTCAGATGAGTCTGAGGTTAAATCTAATTTACGTGTGCAGACACTGAATGAAACAAAAGCAGTTGTTTCTGCTGCAACAGGTAGTACACGATATGCATGGAACTCTAGTTTAGTTCCCGCTGAATTAAGGGAAATAAAATCGCAGCTTGGTGACCCTGAACTTCAGAAAATAATTGGTAGTACAGCGGCTCAAACTCTTATAACTGATGTAAATCGACATTTAGATGCTTACACAAAGAGTCCAGATGTTTCTGGTACCATAACTAGTGTAGCTTCGACCATAGCCTTGGATACAACAAACCAAAGTCCTGTAACTATAGGGGGTGTCAATGGTCGTCGAGGGGATATAGAAACGATTAAAAATACTTTAGCCCTACCTAACTTAAAAGACTCGGATAAAAAGATTCTTACTAGTGGTCTTTTGCTTAAAGAGGTTAGACAAGATTTTGATTTAAATAAACTTAATTTTCGAAATGATGTATACGAGTTTATGCAAGCAAACCCAGACCTTACAGGTATGGCTGTCACTAATGCTTTAGCTAATAAACTCGATATTGATGTTTCTAAAATGAATCAAGGGCATCAGGGTCAATTGGGTAATTACTTTAGAGGTTTTCACAAACGTATTTCAGAGATTGCGGAAACACACGGTGAAGACAGTTACGCTGTTCGTAATGCTTTAGGTAGTGTTAATGCTACAAAAGCTAAACAGGAAGGTGATGCAGCTTTATCTGTAATTATAGACAAAGCTCAAGCGGCTGTAGATAGTGGTGAAGAACCTCGTTTTTCACCACTAGAATTAAATGAAGCACTATCAGCTTATGAAGCTGAGGCGGGGGAATTTCCAGGCCTTCAACTTCTTAATGAAATAGATCAAACTAATCCAGCTCTTGTACCTGCCGCTGTTGAATCTATTACAAAGGTGTGGGGAGAAAAGGCTAGTAGCTTGTTTATTACTAAATATTCGGGAGATACGGAGTCTCCACTTAACCGAACTGTAGCTCAGGGGATGCACATGGCTCACATGTCTAATGGTAACCTTAGGCAAATTATGGAGCAGGTTGCTGTAGGTGAGACCAGTGCATCTATTACGGCGGCGCTTCCCGACCCAACGGATCAGCAATTATATCAGGCCGCAATAAACCACCGAAATGGGTTAGCTAGTGGTAAGGTAGATAATTATGGAAATTCTAATAAGGTTTCTAAAAACACTAGTGAGGCTTTTGGTTCAGGGCGTGGCGACACTCTTAGTCAAATAACCCAAGCTTTTAACTTGGAAGGTAACCCAGAAGGTGCCGCTTTGTATACAAGACGGTTTAATGGGTTGGTTGTTCAAGCTATTAATAACCACACAGGTAGTGTACCATTAACTCCTGTTGATGCTTATAGAGCAGCTATGACTACGTTTGAACGTGAAATTTCTGTAGCTACAGCACCTAACGGAACTGCAATTTTATCTTCTATGGCTTCAACTGAAGATAATAACTGGAAAGCGCAGAAGATTGATCCTGAGGATGCTGGGGCTGTAATGATGGACTCAGCTTTTCGTTTTGCATCCGCTGAAGGGCATAATATTGCAAAGACTCTTCGTGGTTATTACGCTGTTCAAGATTCTGATGATGATGCTACTCGTGAGTATAAAGAACGTATGAACAACTATGAGTCTGATGAGGAGTTTTTAAATAAAGTCCAGAACGGTCTTGTTAGAACTAAGGTTAATGGTGTAGATAAACAAGTACCTGCGGTTCGTTTGGGGTTGTCTAGTGCTGATGAAAACGGTAACTCTGTTCGTGCTCTTCTTTTGTTTAACCCAAACACGGGTCAGTATAGACAACTAACTTCTGATAAAGGAACGGATGAAGCCCCAAATGTAGTTCCATTTAAAATACTGGACAAATCGTTGCATAACACAATTACACAGGAACAAGTGGACATTGTCCAAGGGACTTTAGTTAATGACTTTACAACGGCACTCAAAGCGTTGTATTCTGGTTCTGGATTGGAACAAAGCGATAACGCTATTCGGACTCGTCTAAGCCCTTTTAAAGAAGAATTAACAGCTATAATTGGAGCCACTGTTGGCAATGATGTTGGTGCAGCTATACGTTGGGCTGATGAAAACATAGACATGAGTAACATGGATAGAAAACTGTTAAATAAACAGGTTCAGGATTATTACGGAGACTAAGAACTATGCTAACAACTACCATTGAAGAACGTACTCAAACTACAGGCGGCGGTAAGCAAGGCGCTTACCGTTGGGATGCGGGGGCGGTGTCGGAATCGTTGGGTGCAGTTAGAGCGGGTGCTCGTGAGTCTGTAATTGGATCGGGTTATCAACTGACCCGTGAGTTAAATGCTAGGAATGACGCTAAGCTCAGGGGTGACATTCCTATGACGGAAGAGTTGTTTGTAGAAGAAGGTCACGATAAGTGGATGGATTATTCCGATGATCTTTATCCAGAAGTCATCGAAGCTCGTAGAGATTATCGAGTAGGTGCGATGGTGAACGATCAGTTGTCTAAGGATAACTCATGGTACGGCAACCTTGCTTTAAATATGCTGGGCTCCACTGGTGCTGATTTACCTTTTATGTTAGCCCCAGCGGGTTTACTTACTAAAGGTGCTCAAGCAACGACTAAGGGTCTGCTTACAGGTAAGACAGTGCAGAAAGCTAGTCAAATGGAACGAGCATTGGCTGCTGGTCAGGTTACAGGGATTCGTAGATTAGCTGCTAAGGAGTTAGGACAAAAAGCAGTTAAAGAACAGTTTGTTGAAAACAGTGCTATTTATTGGGCAAACAAATATTTTGATGGAGATTACCAAGAAGCTGACTTTGCTTTGGATATGGCTATTGGTCCAGTTATTGCAGAAGTGCTTGGGTCTCCAGCGATATTTCGGGCTAAACGAGTAGCTCGTATTAACAGGGGTATTCTTACAGATAAAGCTGCTTTAGAAACTGCTGTAGAGCATGGTGATGTACAAGGTATTGCTAAAATCTTAGAAAGAAACAGCTCTGATTTTCGGAATGCTGTTGATGCAGATCCTGAACTTACTATGGCTATGCAGATGTCGTGGACGGATCTTAACGCTGATGTTAATGTGTCTAAGAAGGAAAAGCTTAAGCAGTTCTTGTCTGAAAACGAAGACGCTCTGTGGTATCAGAATTTGAGGGGTATTATACCAAGAGACATGAACTTACCAGCTGCTGAAGGTGTGGCTAAACAAGTAAGAGATCAACAGGCTATTATTAAAGCAACTGTTACTGGTCGCTATGAAGACCTAACAGGAGAGCAATTAGAGTTTGTTCTTGAGGCTGATGCACGTACAGATCAGCAGCGACGTATGTTTGAAGAGGATCAGCGTACAGCGGATGCTCAGGAAGTATTGGACACTGAGCTAGCTCAAAACAAACCAACGCAAGGTATTGAACCTCCTCGTAGAATTGTACAAGAAGTCACTGAACGATACAAAAACTTAGAGGCGGATACAGCGGTTGTAGAAAGTGAGCTAAAGGCTATCATTGGTCGTAAAAAACCAAAGAAATCAGATAAGAGGAAACTTGAGGATCTTAAAGAGCTTAAGATTTTACTAGAAGATGCACGTACCCGCCAAAAAGTTATAGAGCCTATGGTTACTACTATGGAAGATGGTATGGGTACTTTACGTGTACTCAAAAATACTGTTTCAGATTTAGCTCTTCGTGGTAAAGAAAGAAAAGCACTACCTTTGTTAAAACGTTCTTCTGATCTTTTAGATGAGATGGAGGAAATTATGGAGCAGCTCGCTGATTCTAGTACCAATACATTTGAAATCAGTGCTTTAAATATACGAGCTAAAGATATACAAAAAGCTTTAGAGAATGTAAAAAAAGACACACTTAAATTATCTGGACTTAGGGCCCCTAGTTCTAAGGGTAAACCTAAAGGTAAGGGTAAGGGTAAGGGACCGAAGGATGGTGGACCGAAGGATGGTGGTATTAAGCCAAAAACACCTAAGCCAAGAACGCCAGAAGTTCAAGCACCAAAAACCGCCCCTAACATAGAGGTGGAGTCGGCTCAACTTGAAATGAAATTTCAAGAGAATAAAGTTGAACGAGCTAAAGCTGCTGCTGGACGTCGTGCAGAGAAGCGACGGGAAGTGGATAAACGTCAAAAGACTTACGCTAAAACAGATGCGGAACAAGCTAGTCAAAACACAACTAATGTAGGCAAGTATATGCCTTTATCCTCTTCTTGGGTATCTAATTTTGATAAAAATGTTGGCGATTCTAATACATCGTTTCGTAACTTCTTAGTTAATCTTATGGAGGAGCCACCTATGGATCCTGATATCAGTATTGAAAAACTGTTAGACATGGCGGTAGACGAGAAGTTAGAGTTTAGTAAAGATGTGTTTAGGGATATGTTTGCCATTAAAACTACGCATGCTAAGGCTCGTGGTGTAGGTGCTAACTTTTTTAAGAACCCAGAAAAGAATCTAGGGTTCATTGGTCCCGACAATTTGGACGAAGGTCTTTCTCGTAAGCTTAATCAACTTTACAATGATGTGTTGGAGGGTCGTATAGATTCAGGGGAGGCTGCTCAAACATATAGCTCTTACGTAGACCAAATGGAAAGTGGTGCTATTCTTCGACGAGCCCACAGTGAAACTGTTTATACGAAAAAGAGGGCCGAAGTTTCTGGGTTTAAACCTAAAGAAATTATTAAGTATTTAAAGTCATCGCTTGATGGCCTAAATCGTATTGGTGTAAATCTAAAAGCCCCTGCTGTACAACACGCTATCAACGCAGAGATTACTATTTCCCAAGCTCCTATGCATGAAGTGCTTACCAAGTACAAATTGTTTGATGCCTTTACTGATCCGAACAATGAATTGATGTCGGATATTATGGAGGCCAACCGAACAGGGGAAATACCTGATAAGTGGAAGGGCGAGAATCAAGCTATGTTTAAGGACGTCTTAGAAACGTACCAGAAAACAACGGAAGCACTTAACGGGGAGCTTAATCAATATGGTGCTAACCTTCGTTTTCTTGAAGGTCACTCAGGTGTGTCTCAGCGTTGGGACGGTCAAACATTACTAGCAGCAGGGTTTAATAAATTCTCTGCTCATATGTTAGAGGCTATGGACTGGGACGCTACTCGACGTAACCTTGGGGGTGTTATAGCTAAGAACCGTGATGAGAATGGTTTTACTCAAGATTGGACTGCTGCTGATCAGATGAAATATTTAACAGCTATGTACGATGATCTCACTGCACCTCGGTCAGAGGTAGATCATCCATCTATGGACATTGCTAAGTCTTTTGGTAAGCATAGAAACATTGTTATAAAACCAGATATGGAAGTAGAGACTATGTCTCTATACAGTGGTCATGATTCTATGGGTCAGCTTTGGTTGGACCAAGTTCGATACAAAGCTGAGATGGTAGCTTTGACTAGAGAACTAGGTAATAATCCTATCCCTACCTTTCGTCGTGTGGTAAAAGATTCGGGATTAAGTGAGGCTAAGAACAGTAGTCGTAAGAAAAACTTACTAGGTTCGAAGCTCCATGAAATGGATCTTAAAACGCTGGATTGGACTCTTACATTTTTGACGGGTAAACTAGACAATCCCGCTAATATTGAGGTCGCTCAATTTGGTAAAACTACACGACAACTTTCTCATATCGTATATATGTGGCAGAGTACAATGTCTGCGGTTACGGATATTCCTATGGCTATCCACACAGTCAGTCAACTGGGGGGTACAGCACCAACTTCAGCTATGGTCAAAGCGTTTAGTCGGGCACTTAAGCGTCGTTTCTACGGTAATGAACCTAATATGAGTTCTTACTTGTCGCAGCACGGAGCCAATTTTGATGCTATGATGAGCGCAGGTTCTCGTCATATGGGTTTACCTGATAGCAAGACTAATGGTTCTGTTATCTCTAAGTTATCAGAAGCTACATTTTCATTGAACGGGTTAAATGCATGGACAGGTATTATGCAAGAAGCTTTTGTGGATGTGATGACTCGGGATATGGCATCTAGTATTCGTGCTGGTAAAATTGAGCCTAGTTTAAAGTTAACATTAGAGGCTGCTGGTATTTCGGAATCCGAGTTTCTTGGTCTGGGTAGTTTTGTTGAAAATGTGACAGGCGTTGATCGTTTAAATATTAACAACGATAGCGTTGATCCTCAGATTCGACGGAACCTTATGGCTTTTATGGCTAAATACCGTGATGAAGCTGTGATGATGCCCGATGCATCTACTTCAGCTATGGTTCGTGCAGGGACACAGGCGGGGACTTTTAAAGGGGAGCTAATGCGTACCATGGTACAGTATCAAGCTTTCCCACTAGCTATGAACCGTATTGCAGCTCGTAAATTTCTTGTAAATGCTGAAGGCGGTCGTCCTTGGACAACGGACCAAGTAACTTTCTCTAATTCTATTGGTTATATTTCAGGTATGTTGGCAATGGCTTATGTCGCTTCAGTAATGAAAGACATATCTAGAGGCAGGGAACCAATGCACTTTGGTAATATGACTGGCTCTAGTTGGCTTAAACTATTTAACCAATCAGGTGTTGGGGGTATGGCTCAGTCTATTATGGAAGTTGGTTCAGGGAACCCTAAGGCTATTGTAGCGCCAATACCGTCTCTGGGTATGAAAATAGCTGGTGCTGATTCGCTTGGTGAAGTAGGTTACCGTTTAGCTACAGCTCCAAATGTACCTTTGGTAGCCCCAGTCGTTCAAAAAGCGATTGCTGCGGTGTTCCCAGAAGCGGTAGGTTATCACTTTGATCAGCTTAATACCTACCACAAAATGACTACAGATCAAGATCCACTGTTTTTCGCACCACGATAACTTGACAAAGAACTATAAAAAATCTATTTAAATTACTATGGCACAGACAATTACAAATAATACACGGACAGAAGCGGTGAAAACTGTCTCTAGTCATTACTTCTTCAACATCGGTGGCACGTTTTCCAGTAACACATTCTCTCTTGAATGGTCGGAAAATGGCACCACTTGGTATCCAATTAAAGACTCTACGGATGATAATCTTACACGGACAGCAGCCAGCAATGGTGTTGTGACTACTGGTAAGAACGGGTTCCTTTCGGGCGTCGTTGCTTCGGGTTCAGGTCACACTTTGTCGCTTTCTCTTATCCCTGTATAATGTCATTCCGCTCCGCATTTAATAGCGCATTTGCTCCTGCGTTTCGCTCGTCCTATAATGCGGATGTTGGTGGTAATTTGTGGTTACTTGACCAGTATTCAGACGCAGCTGCTGCATACAGTTTACGTAGGTTATCGGCTGGTGTATCTAAGGTAGTTCGTGTTCGTCGTGAGAGTGACAATAACGAACGGGACTTTACAGCTAAGGAGGTATCCAACGGTACACTCCAGAACTGGACGAATGCACAGGTAACTCCGCCACTAGATGTCCGTGAGCTTACAGCTACGGGTCGTGATGGAGATGTGATTGAGGCAGCAGCGGCTTACTCCCTGCGTAACCTTAGTGACTCCTATGCGGGTGATGTAGTCGAGGTTCGTCGTAATACTGACGGAGCCTTAAAGGACTTCAAAGCTTCCGAGGTAACAGATGGAACCCTTGAGGCTTGGGTCAACACTAGCTTTGCTAATGCTTTACCACTGGACACTTCAAGTGGAGCAGCGGCTGCCTATAGTCTTCGTAACCTTAGCTCCAGCTATACAGGTAATGTAGTCGATGTTCGTCGTAGTAGCGATGGTGACCCGCGTCCCGTTACGGCTGCTGAGGTTACTGATGGTACGCTGGTGACTTGGGTAGGTTTAGAAAACAGACTTGTTCAATCCGAAAATTTTAGCAGCAATGTTTGGAATAAATCTTCTAATAGAGTTTCAATTACAAGCGACTTGATTACAGCTCCAGATGGAGAGGTAACAGCCGACCTAGCTACTTGGTCAACTCCTAGTTTTTCGGATGGTATGAGTCAGGCTACATCTGTTACGGCTGGTACATATACTGCAAGTATATACTTAAAGTACAACGGGTCACAATGGGTTCAGATGTTCTTCGGTAGCCAAGGATTTGGCGGCGGTCACGGTAACTTTGATTTGCTAAATGGAGTCAAAGGTAGCAGTCTAGGGTCATCTTCCATTGAAGATGTCGGAGACGGATGGTATCGTTGCTCTGTAACGAGGACAACATCTATAAGTGCCTCTACAGGACTTTGTGCTACTCTTACCGTTTCAAGCGGTACTGTTGGAAGATTTGGTTCGGGTGTTGCTGGTTCTTATTATGTTTGGGGAGCGCAGCTAAATAAAAGCTCAACCGCTGAAACTTATGCACGTGCTACATCTGGAATTTCTGGAGACGGCTT
>TARA_R110000796_G_scaffold58391_6_pt1 | contig 11698 bp, 13 predicted proteins | sample TARA_R110000796 | Tara Oceans TARA_R110000796 (sample SAMEA4397815) | marine metagenome | biome: Polar Biome; feature: [SRF] surface water layer (ENVO:00010504); material: water (ENVO:00002006), including particulate matter (ENVO:01000060) such as... | depth 5 m | reverse complement strand
GTCCTTATAACTCCGGACAACTATTTATTATTGACGCTTGCGATGTCAGTATGAAGAATGAAAGAGAATTACCTACGCCTACTAGCCGAGTTCAAATCGCTGATCCGGCAAGAAACGTGGAAACGACAACTCATTCGAGAAGCAAAAGATACATTCGGAAAAGGGAAGAAGCCAAATGAAGCTCACGAAACAAAGACTTAAGAAGATTATCAAGGAAGAGCTTGAAGCAGCTATGGAGGCTTCCCCGGATACGTATAACTTTTCGATCCATAGGGCCGACCAGGGCACTCCCCACGGCGCCCCTGTTGCCTTTTTACTGAACGTCCCCCATAACCGGTTATCCGAAGACTCCATCAAGTCCGCCGCGGCCAACCGCAATAATAACAAAGACCAATTCTTGAAACCGGACCAAGATTTATACCGGGAGGTCGGAGTAGCCACAGGAATTAAGGCCTTTGACCTGGGAGCTAGATTGATGGAGCCCGGGCAGGAACCTGTCATACCGAAACCACCCCCGGTTATTGATCTCGACCCCGGGGCTGCCCTGAATCGCGCACAGCAGTCCGTGGTCCCCCGGTAATAAATAATGAAAATCACAAAACAAGGCTTAAACACAAGGAGTGGTACAATGAAAATAAGCAAAACAAGACTTAAAGAGATTATCAAGGAAGAGCTTAGCGGCTTAGGCGAAGGCGATCGCGCCGATCGCATGTGGGCAGATAACCCGGCAAACACTTCACGCCCGGGCGACGCTGACTCTGCCGCCGGTTACCCGAACGCCGGCGCAGCTCTGGCTGACATTGCTACCCAGCTAGGCGGTGAGGAGTTCGCCGCAACCGTTAGTCAGGCGATCGCAGCTGCAGCAGGGGGTCTCAACACAGACCAAGCCCTGGACCTCATGAGTCAAGCTCTACAGAAGCTGTCTCTTCCTATGCGAGAAGCAGACACCCCGGATGAAAAGGAGGAGCCCTTGGTGCTTCCTGACCGCGGCGCCGCAGGGGTCAAGAAATCACGCGAGCGACTGAAGCAGCAGGCGAACGACGCAGAACGCCGGAAGAAACTAAGGTACAAGAAATAATGAAGATTTCAAAATCAAGACTCAAAGAGATTATCAGAGAAGAGCTAATGATCGAGCGCCTCGCAACGGTACCACAGGTTCAGCAGATGGCTGCACGTGCCGGCGTGAAACTTTCTTATGGCGATGCCAAGACTCTCGCTGCTCAAACTCCTGCAGAGCGTTCAGCGCTCATGCAGCTTCAGGGAGCACTTAAGGATGGTTCCTGGAAGGGAATGAGAGAAGAACTTGAGACCACGAGTGTGGGAGCTGATATCGAAGACTACCCCCAACCAGAAAACTTTGAAGATCCCACCTCTCGCCTGCCAGCACTGCTCGGCACCCGTGAAGAACAACTGCTTTCTAGAATCTTGAGCCGCGCCGTCGTCGATAGGTATGAGTCCCTACAGGACCTCGCCGATGATCTTGGCTTAGAGATGACTCCTGATATGGTTCGTTTTCTCGGATCCTTGAAAGCAAACCCAATGTATGGAGGACGATAAAATGAAGATTTCAAAAGCAAAACTACGACAGATCATCAAGGAAGAGCTAGATGCCGCGAGCTTGGGAGACCTCCAGTCGGACGAAAAGTTCACAGGCGGCACACCCGAAGAGCAAATGCTTACGCGCATTAAAGCAAGAGATCTTCTTGCGGCAATGAGTAAAGAAGAGTTGAAAGAACTCAGCCTTAGCCTAGACGCCGAGACTGTTGCTGAACTTCGCCACCTCCTCGCCAACCCGATGTACGGGAGTACCTAAAATGAAGATTTCAAAAGCAAAACTACTACAGATTATCAAGGAAGAGCTAGGAACTCTGCGGGAGGAAGATCCAGCAGAGGAAACACCGAGGATGTCCCCGTCCGAGGCTGGAGCGAAATGGACGGAGGCCGAGGAGATCTTCAAGTCCGCTGTTTACGCCGCCGTCGACGCTAATCTGACCGAGCGCGCCCTCCTTGGTGCCGTCAAAGAAGTATTCCTGGAGATCAAAAACGCCCCGATGTGGTCAGGCAACAAAAACCCGCTCAGGGAAGATGACGACACACCGCGCGACCCAGGACTAGGACTTGGCACCCCTGCCGACGACGAAGACGGGCTAGACTACGACGACGGGTACCCACCTGAGGAAACTCAAGCTGCAGCGCTCAAGCGCCAGAACCGAGGGAAATAATCAAAATAACGCTTGACACCACCTCCCCATCCTGTATAATAATATTATAGCCTAGGGGACAACTACGTGTATAGAATAGCGCATTTGGCAGACACACATATAAAAAACTTAAAGTTTCATTACGAGTATAAGATTGTTTTTGAACAATTATACGAAACACTACGAAAAGAAAACGTAGACTACATCGTACACTGCGGCGACATCGCCCACACCAAGACACAGATTTCACCAGAGTTCGTTGAACTTTGCTCTGACTTCTTCGCAAATCTAGCGAAAATCGCACCAACCTACATCATTCTGGGGAACCACGACGGTAACCTAAAGAACAGTAGCCGTCAGGACGCGCTGTCGCCCATTGTGAAGGCTTTGAACCTACCGGACCTACACCTGCTCAAGAATGCCGGTGAAACCGTCCTAGAGCCGGATCTCGCGCTCAACGTGCTATCGGTCTTTGATGAGGACAACTGGGTTGCGCCCAGTGATGACTCTCGGATTAATATTGCTTTGTACCACGGATCCGTTTCTGGAGTCAAAACCGACACCGGATGGGTTATGGATCACGGTGATCATGACATTGGCGTCTTCGCCGGTCACGACTTTGCGATGCTTGGAGATATTCATAAAACCAATCAGATTCTCGATGACGAAGGTCGCGTGAGATATCCCGGTTCAACTGTTCAACAGAATCACGGCGAGACCAACGACAAGGGCTTCCTGATTTGGGACATTGAAGATAAGGATACCTTTACGGTAAAACATCACGTTTTGCTAAACCCAAAGCCGTTCGTCACAATCGAACTCACACCAAAGGGACGAATGCCGAAGGGTACTATTGTCCCACCCGGCGCACGTCTCCGTCTGATAAGCAACAATAATCTACCTCTTGATATAATGCGTAGGGCAGTCGACGTGGCCAAGCATCGTTTCGAACCAGAGAGTATCACCTTCCTTAATCGGGCCTCAGGAGAAACTGGGACAGTGAAAATCGGAACAGGGTTCAAAGTAGAGAACCTGCGAGATAAGGGAGTACAAGAAAACCTTATTCGTGAGTACCTCACGGATTATCAACCATCAGAAGAGATATTGGAACGAGTATTTGAGTTAAATCGTAAGTACAACTCTAAGATTGAGGAAACTGAAGAGATCGCTCGTAATGTGAACTGGAATATCAACAGCTTTGAATGGGATAACCTGTTTAACTATGGTGAAAGTAACTCATTGAATTTTAATGATCTTAACGGCATCGTCGGCATCTTTGGAAAGAACTATTCTGGAAAGTCCAGCATCGTCGACGGACTGCTTTATACCATGTTTAATACCACCTCAAAGAACGAACGAAAGAACTATAATATTATTAACCAGCATAGAAAAGATTGTCGTGGAACTGTTGAACTTCAAGTCGGTGATAAGGTCTATACCATTGAGAGAACGTCAGAAAAATATGTTAAGAAACTCAAGGGAGAAACCACTGATGAAGCAAGGACTTTCCTTGATTTTAGGGGATCTGACATTGTTGCCGGCGAGGACGCGAGCCTCAACGGGACAACCCGTTCGGAGACAGACGCACATATCCGCAAACGTTTTGGAACAATAGAAGACTTTCTACTCACATCTATGTCCAGTCAACTCGATAGTTTATCATTCATTAAGGAAGGATCAACAAAGCGCAAAGAAATACTTGCTAAGTTCTTAGATTTAGATATCTTTGAGAAAAAGTTTGCATTAGCGAATGAGGATTGCGCTGATCTAAAGGGCATCCTCCGGCGCCTCGGAGAGGTCAACTACAAGACTGATATCGCCATCGCAGAGGTCCAGCGAGATGAAGCCCAAGCAGACCTTGACCAAAAGATTATTATTTGTGACCAAATGAGGGAAGACTTGACCTCGACGGAAGCACAGTATATTGACCTCACCGGTCAGATTGATTCTATGCCGGCTGAGCGTCTAGACATTAAGAAGATGCTTGAATCACGCAATACACTAGAAAAGAAGATAGAGACCTCACACATTAATATCAGTGAACTAAAAGAAGAAAACGCTGAGTTTGAGGTGCAGCTATCTCGATATGATGAGTTCTTGATAGGTATGGACATCGAGGACCTCCTTGTACAGAAAAAAGAATACGATGAGTTTAAGCAGAAGTATGACGACACGGTTAACCGCGCCAGGGTAATGGACACAGAGTATAAATCCTTAAGTAAGAAGATTCAGCTCCTCGACGAGGTACCCTGCGGGAACAGCTATCCGACATGCCAGTTTATCAGCGACGCCCATTTGGCCTCTGTAGAACTACCCTCCTTAGAAATCGATATTATCACGGAGATTGAAGACGCCAAGACGTACAGGACTAAGGTTGCTTCTGTAAACTCAGCTGAAATGATCGATTTAATTGATAGGTATAATGATTCTATCATCAAGAAGAATAACATCGAAATAGAGAAGAGGGATAATAAGGTCTCTATTGAGGTCTTATATGGGAAGATCAAGAATTTAAGAACTGATCTCACATCGACACAAGAAAAGATCTCACTCTATGAAGAGAAGAAGGAACTTATTGAAAATATTGAAAAACTTCTTAAGTCTCGCAACGAGGTTGGCCAAACCATCAAAACTATCAAGAGTTCTATTGAAGAGAATGATAACTTGATCAATCAGTCTAATCGTTTTATCGGTTCGCTAGAGCAAAAAGTTATAGATCTCTGTGAAAAAGAAGAAGAGGTAAACAATATACGAGCCGATTATGCAGCCTACGATTTATTTATGAATTGTATGCACTCTAATGGGATCGCTTATGATATCATTAAAAAGCGTTTGCCAGTGATTAACACTGAAATTGCTAAGGTCTTATCAAATATTGTCGAGTTTGAGGTTTTCTTTCAAGAAGACGGCCGCAAACTGGATGTCTTGCTTAAGCATCCCAAGCACGATGCACGCCCCATTGAAATGGGTTCTGGAGCCGAGAAGACAGTGGCCGCCATGGGGATTCGTTTAGCTCTGCTATCTATCTCATCACTGCCAAAGGGTAATATTTTTATCCTTGACGAACCTGGTACATCTCTGGATGCCGAGAACATGGAAGGTTTCATAAGAATGCTACAGCTTATTAAGATGTATTTCAAGACAGTGATTCTTATTTCTCACCTGGACTCTCTAAAGGATATAGTAGACACGGAGATCACTATCGATAAGATCGAGGGATTCGCTCGCGTTAATCAGTAATCTGTACTTTCTAACTTATAATCATAAGCCTGAAGGAAATAACTTTTAATTGCATGGTCTTTTACACTTTCGTTTCCAACGTACCATGACCATGTGATTAGAGAGGCTAGATTAGAAATTTTACTCATAGTCCTTTTGATATCCTCTTCTAGCCACCCCAAAGTTTCCTTTGTGGGATTAGGAACCTCAATCTCTAGTTGTATAGCCAACGAGTAAAGTACGTACCAGTTACCATCTTTGTAGGCTTCCTGCGCGGATATAAACATTTTCTCTAGTCTCTTAGCTTCGACTTCCGAAGCCCCTCGACCTGCAGCCTTGTCGGGGTGAGTCTTATCAGCTACCCTATAATAGAGTTTCTTAAGCTCTGAGCCCTTTACCGGGCTGATATCTGGATTTTCAATTTCAGGTAGCTCACTGTCCTCATCTCCTTTGTCCGGAGTGTAAGAGATCTCCTCCTCCTCTGCCTCCTCTGGACTTTCGTCGTTCTCTTCTGCCTCTTTGACTCTTTTTTCGTTTTCCTCTCGAAGCTTCTTATCGCGACACTCATTTATTTTATTCTTTTCTTCAAGAGGAAGCTGCTGAAAAATCTTATTAACAATAGAGAAGAATTCTTGTTTCGCGTCGGGCTGCAGCTCCGTATGATATTCCAAGTCAGCATGTACGAACTCAGCATTTTTTAAGAGTTTTTTGAATTTAAGCTTAACTTGTTTTGACATAGGTAGCTCCCGAAGCTAATTAGTGAGAAAGGAAGGTAGTGATGAAACATATTATTGATAAAGGATTGAATAAGCTTGTTTCCCGGAAGCTGATGGCCTGGGCGACTGCAACATGTCTATTGATGTTTGCCGATTTAGCTTCAAGCGATTGGGTAATAATCACTTGTGTATATATCGGCGGTCAAACAGTAGTGGATACAGTCGCCCGTCTTAGAGGAGTAGACTAATGACATTGATAAAAATCAGAACACTAGCTAAAAAAACATGGCTTTGGTCTAAGAGATTCTGGTGGGTCCTCGTCCTGGGCCTTGGATTAATTATATCTGTGCTACTGTGGGTAGTAACCCGTAATGGCGTCTACGTAGCAGGACTGCTGGATCTAATGGACGCCCGCCGAGACAGCCACGATCAAGAAATGGAGACTTTAGCTCATATCCATAATACGGAGATAGCTGAAAAGAATACGCGTCTTAAGGAACACCTCCGCCACTCGGCAGAACTTAAGGAAGAATTTAAAAAGCGCGGACTAGAATTAGATAAAGAAAAGGAAGCAGAACTTAAAAGAATCGTTGATGAAAGCTATAATGATCCTGAAGAGCTTGCTAAAAAACTAGCTAAAGCATTTGGGATATAAGTTGATTAAAAAGTTAATAGCAGTCTATCTGGTTCTCTGGCTTGCCACCCCCGCTGTGGTTATAGCCGAGGAAGTAGAAACCTTCCCTGACTATACAATTCTTCCCGTAGAGGCAGGGGATACCGTGCCTTTCGGAGGGATCCTCTTATCGCTCGATGCCGCAGCAAAAATACTCACAGATAAAAAGTTCGGGGATGCTGAATGTGAACTGCGACTAGAGTATGAACTCCAGGTTCAAAAAGAGAATTATGAACTGCTTCTCTCCTATAAAGATATTGAAATTGCCTCTTGGAAAGACAAACATGAAGCAATGATGATTCTTAAGACGGCCGAGAATGATAGGTTATACGATCTGGTTACTAAAACCAAGCCAGGAAGTGAACCTTTTATGGTGGCACTAGGCTTTGGCATAGGAACACTTACTTCACTGGGAATCTTTGCATTGTCAACGGAGATCGTTCGTGAGTGATAAACAAGAATACATCGCCAAGCTAGAGAAAGCTATCTCACAAAAGTATGGTGTCGAGACAATCAATAATCCTAAGCGATTTTGGGATGACGTGAAAGAAGAGAACTACATTGCTCAATCACAAGCAGAGCAGCGCAAGTTCGGAAAACTGTCCGAATCCGAAGACAAAGTAGAACAAGACGGATTTTTAATAAACAAAAAACTACTTAATAGAGATCATAATAGGACTTGCCCTGTTTGTTCAAAGTATTCTTTTCATCCTCGTGATGATCTATATATGAATAAGTTCGAAGCATGCTTCGGGTGTTATATACAATATATCGATGGAAGAGAAGAAAGATGGACGACAGGCTGGCGACCCAACGAGGAAGAATAACATGGCAACAGTATACGAAATCATTCAGGGAATTAACCAGGCCGCCGCTAATGGCGCGTGGGATGGCGCACACTCTGCAGATCTGCAGGCAGACGGCAAAGCCCGAAGCGCAGGACTGAAGCGCGAGGAGGGACACTTTATTAACGACCGCCGTGTCATGGACGGCTTTGGTGTCAAGTTCCATGGACCCATTCTCCGTGTCACTTATCAGTCCGAAATAAGAATCAAAGAAGTCCAAGACAAAGCCTTTGAAGATGAAATCGAAAGCCATATTCATGAGATCGTAAAATTCCTGAAGAAAGAATACAAAGATATCACAGGCGACACACTTACATTAACCAAGGAAGGTGACGCCAGCATTCTCGTCCAACGTATGTCTAACTATCGTACTGATGTACAGGCACACTGCGACTACCGCATCGGTGGTTTAACAGATGTTAAAGATGTCAATGGTGGAACAGAAGAGGAGCGCCTTGAGTCCTCTATTCGTGATTTTCTTTCAATGGGGAGAGACAAAGCCAAGAAGCCTTCTAATGTGAAGATCTAGTAATGGCAGCTCTTACCAAGAAAGAGATATTAAGAGAAGTTGTTAAGGCCGGCAAAGACCCGGTATATTTTACAACAAACTATTGTCGTATCTCCCATCCCCAAAAGGGTCTCATTCCGTTTAAGGCATTTGATTATCAGAAGGAACTATTAAGGGACTTTAACGATTATCGTTTTAACATTATTCTTAAAGCTCGTCAGCTAGGTATCTCTACTATCAGCGCTGCCTATGTAGCATGGCTGATGCTGTTTCATAAGGATAAGAATATTCTTGTGGTGGCGACAAAACTACAGACAGCCACTAACCTTGTTAGAAAAGTAAAAGCAATCATTAAACATCTGCCTCAGTGGATGCAGATTGCAGATATCATTGTAGATAACAGAACATCGTTCGAACTGAGTAACGGCTCGCAGATTAAAGGATCCTCAACCTCTGGTGACGCTGGACGTTCTGAGGCTCTATCACTTCTTATCATCGACGAGGCCGCCCACGTTGAGCGCCTAGGCGAACTGTGGACTGCTCTTTACCCTACCCTATCAACTGGTGGTCGTTGCATCGCACTCTCTACTCCAAACGGGGTGGGAAACTGGTTCCATCAGAACTGCGTTGAAGCAGAATCAGCAACCAACGATTTTCACATGACAACTCTGATGTGGGATGTACACCCTGATCGCGACAAGAAATGGTTCGAAAAAGAAACCAGAAATATGTCGAAGCGACAGATTGCCCAGGAGCTTGAATGTAACTTCAACGTCTCCGGTGAGACGGTTATTCATCCGGACGACATTCAGTGGTATCTAGAGCGCGCTACAAAACCAGAATATCGTACCGGTTTCGATCGGAACTATTGGATTTGGGAAAAGTATGATCCTGAGAAATCATATCTGATCGTCGCTGATGTTGCCCGCGGCGATGGCAAAGACAACAGCGCTTTTCATGTTCTGCAGCTAGAGGATATGAGACAGGTTGCAGAGTACATAGGTAAGACAACACCAGATGATTTTGCCGATATACTTTATGGGGTGTGTGCAGAGTACGGTAATCCTATGTTAGTTATAGAAAATAACAACATTGGTTTCGCTGTACTTAAAAAACTCCATGATAAAGAGTATCCTAACTTATACTATTCTACTAAGGGAGATCACCAGTACATCGATCCAGTAACAGCACAGTGGCAATCTAATGCGATACCTGGATTTACAACATCCTCTAAAACAAGACCGCTGATTGTTGCAAAGATGGAAGAGTTTATGAGAAACAAACTAATTACTATCAACTCTAATCGCTTGTTGTCAGAAATGAAAACATTCATTTGGCATCATGGACGTCCACAAGCAATGAGAAGTTATAACGACGACTTAGTAATGTCGTTTGCAATTGGTTGTTGGGTAAGAGATACGGTGATAATCGAAAGTCAAAAGAATATAGAGTATAGCAAGAGCTTTATTACCAGTATCAGCACAGCATCTACTACTATTTCTACTACTATCCCCGGCATGTCCGGACACAGAATCACAAAGGAAAACCAAAGGGTCGGTGAAGCAGACAACTTCAACGAACAATACCTTGGTTTAATTAAAGGCTAACAGATGGCAAGAGACGACAACACACGCAACCCGGCATCCCCACTTTTTAAGAGGCTTACCCGTCTCTTATCAGGTCCCGTCGTTAACTACCGTACACAGGTAGCCCGCCAAGATCGCCGAAACAATCTAGATAAATATCGCTTCCGCTTCCGCTCGATGAGTGGACAGGAGTTCAAGCGTTCTGATAGCCAATACTCTCAGAACTATAATATGATGACCTCCGCCGCGTTCCGTAACCAGGGACGAGCAGAGCGGTACGTAGACTTCGAACAGATGGAGTACATGCCAGAGATAGCCTCAGCACTTGATATCTATGCTGACGAAATGACAACTTCTAACGAGTTTGATCGCCTACTAAATATCGATTGTCTTAACCACGAGATCAAAACCATACTTGAGTCGCTCTTCTATGATGCTCTCAATATTGAGTTCAATTGTTTCGGCTGGGCACGTTCAATGTGCAAGTATGGTGACTTCTTCCTTTACCTTGACATTGACGAAAAACTAGGAATCACCTCTGTTATCGGCATGCCTAACAATGAAGTCGAGCGGCTTGAAGGACAGGATCAATCTAACCCCAACTACGTTCAGTACCAGTGGAACGGCGCCGGAATGACCTTCGAGAACTGGCAGGTTGCTCATTTCCGTATTCTAGGTAATGATAAGTATAGCCCCTATGGTACCTCATGCCTTGACCCTGCCCGTCGTATTTGGCGCCAGCTAGTATTACTTGAGGACGCTATGATCGCGTACCGTGTCGTCCGGGCACCAGAGCGCCGCATGTTTAAGATCGATGTAGGGAACATCCCTCCGCAGGACGTTGCGCAATACATGGAAAAAGTTAAGACCGAGATGAAGCGTAACTCGTTGGTAGATGCCAACACGGGCCGCGTCGACCTCCGGTACAATCCGCTATCCCTTGAAGAGGACTACTTCATTCCAATGCGAGGTGGAGTTGGTTCGGACATCCAATCGCTTCCAGGCGCAGCGAGTCTTAATGATATCGAGGATGTTAAATATCTTCGCGACAAGCTCTTTGCAGCGATTAAGATTCCACAAGCATATCTTACTAACCTGGAAGGCGGCAACGAAGATAAATCTACTCTGGCACAGAAGGACATTCGTTTTGCACGAACCATTCATAGACTCCAGCGATCTATCGTAGCCGAGCTAGAAAAGATGGCCATTGTCCATTTATACACATTGGGCTATAGAGGGCAAGATCTTCTCTCGTTTAAGATTACTCTCAATAATCCGTCACGTCTTGCTGAACTACAACAGCTAGAATATATGAAGACTAAGTTCGACACTGCGACGGGTGTTCCAGAAGGAGTATATAGTAAGCGCTGGGTCGCTCGAAACATTCTTGGGATGACGGACACTGAGTTCTTGCGCAACCAGCGCGAGACATATTACGACCGTAAATACCAGCAATCACTTGAGGCATTAGCCGAGCAAGACGCCATGGCAGATGCCGGCGGCGAAGGACTTGGAGACTTAGGTGGAGACATGGGCGGATTGGACGATCTAGGCGGCGAAGAGTTAGGTGGCGCAGAGTTGGGTGGCGAAGAGCCAGCTGAAGAAACTCCGCTTTTAGCTACACCCGGCCGCCGGGAAGATAACCCAACACGACACCAAGGCGCGCCGTATATCAAGAAAAAAGTTGACAACCGTGTCGGCAGTGCAGCCAAGCACTCATCCGGGCCATTTCGCAGGGAGTTGAAGAGAGCAATAAAGGGCCCGGAAGCCGGCTCCACCTCTCGCACTCTACACCCTGGGAAAACTACGCTTGCATCACTTCGCAGCAATATTGGTCTAGAGGAAGAGAATCGACCTACTTATACTAACGATGAAACAACCTTATTTGAGAACACTACCAAAGTCACACGTCTAGTGGAAGCAATGGAGCGCAGCGAGGCAAAGAAAAAT
>TARA_R110000796_G_scaffold73934_2_pt1 | contig 11704 bp, 13 predicted proteins | sample TARA_R110000796 | Tara Oceans TARA_R110000796 (sample SAMEA4397815) | marine metagenome | biome: Polar Biome; feature: [SRF] surface water layer (ENVO:00010504); material: water (ENVO:00002006), including particulate matter (ENVO:01000060) such as... | depth 5 m | reverse complement strand
CTTGAATATAAACCGATTTTATCCTTGAACTGGCCTCTTGTGCTGTCGCCAAAATGCAATACTTTCCTTTTGCCTTTATCCATAATTATTATCGTGTATTTCTTCCCTTTGATAGGCGACTTGAAAGGCTTGTTTAATGGTTTAATTTTGTAATCTACCATATATATAATCAAATATGATTAATTATATATATAATTTTATTTTTAAAAAGAAAGAGAACATACACGGGTTTAACTATGAAATGGACGCTACGAGATGGAATGGTATATACCGAAAATCTTATGAAGAATGGAAATATAAATATATAAAATAAAAATGTATGTATATCATATATGGAATTATATAACGGAGATTGTTTAGAAACTATGAAAGATTTAAGCGATAATTCTATTGATTTATTGTTTTGCGACCTTCCTTACGGCCAGACATCATGTAAATGGGATTGTTTAATTGATTTAGGTTTATTCTGGGAACAAATTAATCGTATATGTAAAGATGGTTGCCCTATGTTTTTTACATGCTCTACTAAATTTGGTGTGAGTTTAATTAATAGTAACCCTAAAAATTTCAGATATGATTTAGTATGGGTTAAGTCTTCGCCGTGTGGTTTCTTGAATGCGAAAAAGATGCCGATGAAGAAGCACGAGATGGTGTATGTCTTCTATAATAAATTGCCGAAGGTATATGGTGAATGTATAGCAGAGCATCATAAGCATAAGTTTATTAAGGAAGTTAAAAATAGAAAAGGGAATGTATATGAAACGGGTAAGGAGAGTAAAGATTTCAATATACAATCAGCCGTAGGAAAATATGACCCCCCTTTGCCTACGAGTGTTATTAAAGATGAAAATTGTTATGATAGAGATAGAAAACATTTGAGAGATGGTTATTTAAATAAACAATATGACCCCCCTTTGCCTACGAGTGTTATTAAAGATGAAATATATGGCGATGAGTATTTAGATAAGAAAGTAGATTTTAAAAATCGTAATGGCGAACCGAGATATGACCCCCCTTTGCCTAACAGCATTTTAGAAGTAGCATCACAGAAAGGAAAACACGCCACACAAAAGCCCGTAGATTTAATTAAATGGTGTTTAAAATATTACAGCAAAGAAGGTGATGTTGTTTTAGACCCTACTATGGGTTCAGGTTCTACTGGTGTAGCATGTAAAGATATGAATAGGCAGTTTATAGGTGTTGAAATGGACGAAGCAATATTTAATGTTGCGGTGGAGAGATTGGAATAGATATTTAGGAATAATTGCGTAATTTATATATTTTAATATTGACTAAATATATAAAATGCAGAATGAGTTGGATATAATCAAAACTAGTGCAGGCCTCACAGAAGGAACACGAAGAACATACACATACACTTATAAGCGTCTTATGGAGCTAATAGATTTTACACCCATATCAAACATCAGCGAGAAACGGGTTTTAAAATTGATTACAGAGAGCGATATACCGGTCAATTCTCAAAACGGCATGTTGTCTGTTGTAATTTTAATTCGCCGTTCTAATGATACATCAGTAGATCTTATATTAAAATACAAAGAGGGGAAGCAAAAGAAGTTGATGGACGAAGACAAGAGAGATAAGAATATAATTTTGGAACAAACCTTACCCTCATACGAAACATACGCAAACTATATTGATGAGTTATACAAAGCGAAAGAATGGAAGAAATATATAGTTAACTACTTGCTGTTTAAATATGGTGTTCGCAATATGGATTTAGATATAATCGTTACGAGAGATAAAAGCGTTGTTTCTAAAATAAACAATAAGGATAGTCAAATAAATTATCTGTATATCACACCAAGCAATAAATATATATCCTGGATACGAAACAAATATAAAACTGTTAATAGTTATGGTCGTAAGACAATATCTATTACAGCGAAGAAGTTTATTGATGCTGTAAATGAATTTCTACAAAATGATTACTTTGAAAAACCTTTACTTGATGTTGGTGAGGCATCTGTCGGTCATACGATTAGAACCATGACATATAATCAAATAGGAGAAGGTGGTATATATAAAATGTTATTCGCACATCATAAAAGCAAAGGCGATATAAACGCGTTAAAGAAATTAAGCACTACACGAGGACATGATCTATCTACCGCTATGGGTTATTATGATATATCAAATACTTAACTATATATATAACCCATATTAATATTTAGGGATATAATTTTATATATGTATAGTATATATAATGGCGACAGAAGCACAGCGTAGAGCATCTAGAGCGTGGAAACTCCGCAACCCAGAAAAACATAATGAGATGAATATACGCTACTATTTTAAGAAGAAATGGAAAATGTCGCGAGAGGAGGCCCAAATTTTAGGCTGTGTAAGATTTCTATTCAAAGAATAATTAATTAAGAAAATTTCTTAATTAATTAATTAATTTTGAACTTAAAAATAAAATATTAGGGTTATATATATGAATACTTTAGAGACAATTGATTTAGCCAAACTTAACCTATTAGACAGACTTGATGCCCCTACATATTTAAAGATTAAGAGCAGTTTAGGTAATCCAAAAAACTATTCTCAAAAAGATTTAAAAGAACATGTCAAAACAATTAAGTCATATATCAAAAATAATATCAAAGCAAAAGGCAAATTTAAACATTTATATCATTACAGCGAAACTACACCTGAAAATACAGGTGGTCGTCTATTCTGTAAGACCTCTATACAGGGGTTAGATGGTATTATAAGAGGTTATTTATACAGAGACACGACAACTGATATTGACTTTAAGAATATGCACCCTACACTACTCGCGTATATCTGCGAAAAACATGATATTAGATGCCCCCATTTAAACGAATACAATAATAACAGAGATAAAATATTAATGCATTATGGCGATAAAGATGCTACTAAAACTAAAATTCTTACGATGGTTAATAGTGATAAAAAGGGTAGACATAACGACGACTATTTAAATAAACTTGATAAGGAGTGTAAGGAGATACAAAACAAAATAAAAGATGTTGATGAGTTTAAACCATTTTTGCTAACTGCAACAGAGGTAAGACCGACTAATATATTGGGTAGTTTTATAAATCGTGTGTTGTGTTATTATGAGAATATGTGCTTACAATCTGTTATTGATGTCGTGCATAGTGAAGGTATTGATATATGTGCTTTTATGTTTGATGGTCTGTTGATATATGGTAATCATTACGAGAATGAAGAATTATTAAAGAAATGCGAGGAAGCGGTAGCGTTAAAGTTTAAAGGATCTAATCTTAAATTAGCATACAAAGGACACGACGAGACATTAACCGATGACATCTTAAATGATATTGAGATTAAAGAAGAGTTCCCAGAGTATAGCGAGATTGATATGAAGAACATGGTTTTAAAAGAATGGGAACATTTCCATTACTCTAATAAGTTATTATATATGTTTGATGATGGGAATGGAATGTATACAAGTGATAAGGCGTGTATGCGAACTAAAATAACAGATATTTTACTATCTAAAACCGGAAGCAAAGCATTAACAATAGTGAGATTAACGGCGGTAATGAAACATATTGAGGGTGCTTGTAATGAACCGGATTGGTTGAGCGATAACGCCAACTCTTCTCTTGGATATATTTTATATAAGAATGGTTATTATGATTTTAAACAAGGTAAATTTAATGAAGACTATACACCTGATATCGTGTTTATGTGGAGATTAAATTATGATTATAACTATACTATTGATAATGATTATGTTAATAGCATACGCAGGCGGTTCTTCTATGAACCGCTTGGGGTTGATGTAGGTGATTATTATTTGGAGCAGTTGTCTCGTGCTGTCGCTGGTGATGTAATAAAAAAGTTCTTTCTTTGTATTGGTTCGTCAGGCGACAACGGCAAGTCTACTATTACGAACATATTAAATAGTGTTTTAGGCAAGGGATTTAGTGCTTTTAATGCTGGTGTTTTTATCCAAACGAAAAGCACCGCTGACGAAGCAGCAAAAAACAGATGGAGTTTATTATTACGCTATTGTAGAATTATTGCGTCAAATGAGATTGATACAAAAAATATTATTGATGGTAATATTCTAAAAAAACACTCATCGGGGGGCGATAGCTTACAAGGACGAGGACATGGTGAGGCGGAGACATCTTATATGCCTCATTATCTATGTTTATTGTTTCAAAATGATATTGGTAAAATAATGCCCTTTGATAAAGCGGTTGACAATAGAACTAATGTTATTTCTTATGATAAAAAGTATGTTGATAATCCTACTTTGTCAAATGAATTACAAAAGATAGATCTTAAATTAATTGATGCAGAGATGAAGACAGATAAATTTAAACAATCTGTTATGCATCTGTTTATTGAATATTATTCTAAATTTATTATCAAGGGTGAAATGGAAAAACCCCTGTGTATGCGTTCTGCTAAAGATGACTGGATTGGTGAGAGCAGCGACCCTATTGTTGCATTTACCGACAATTTCATTATTACGAATGAACCTACTGATTATGTAGAGAGCAACGATATACAAAAATGGATTGATGAAGAGAAGCTTGGTATCACCATGAAAAAACTAGGTGTTGATTTCAAAGCATATGTAGGTGTTAATAAATTTGATAAAATTGAAATTGGTAAAGTTAAAAAAATAAGCGGTAGGGCTGTTCGTGTATGGACTGGGATTAAAGAGATGGGTGATGATGTAGTGCCTGAATGCAAAATTGTTGTTGAAAAGGAAGAGGAGGACGAGTTTGATAATGAAGATGATTAAAGGGGAGAACCCCTTATGTGGTTACAACACTTATTACCTTAATGGTATTATATATATATTCTTTTTTTTGATTTTTATATATATAAATGTATATAACCCAACGAAACTGACAGGTTACGGGTTACGGGTTACGCGTTCTAGTTGGAGAATTTAAAGGGAACGATTATTTTAATATTAGATGCGTTATTACTATATATATCTATATATCTGTTAGAGATGGGATTAGGATGCGTAACCCGTAACCCGTAACCCGAGATATAACCCCAATATAAACTTTAATTAAACTTATAATAAACTTTAATTAAAATAAAATCTGTGATACATATATAAAATGTCTGAAAACCTAGATAAAAACCCTGTTGAAAACGATGAAGATGAGGTAGATGACACCAATACGCCTAAAATCAAATTAAACAAGAACGGCACACCACGAAAGGTAATGTCGCAAGAGCAAAGAGAGAAAAATATAGCTAATCTATCAAAAGCACGCGATAAAGCAGCCCTACAAAAGAAAGCACTAGCATCTAAATCAAAAACAGAACAAGAAAAATTAAAGACGGAACGAGCAGCGAAACTTGCCGCATCTAAATTAAAGAAAGAAGAAGACCGCAAACATAAGGACGAAGAGATTAAAAAATATGAAAGTAAAGTTAAGGAAGAAGTTATTGAAGAACCGATAGAAGAAGACATACCTATTAAAATTAAAAAAGAACCCAAGAAAAAGAAAGTTCCGGTTATTATTGTAGAGCATTCGAGCGATGAGAGTGAACCAGATGAAATAATAGTTAAGACCAGAAAGAAGAAGAAACAAATAGCACCTACACCACCTACACCAACACCCACCCCAACACCCACCCCAACACCTACACCAGCACCGCCTCCTATACCTAGCATGACAGAAGAGGAATTATCAATTCAAAAAAAACAACAAAAAGCGGTTTTGTTAGAACAGCGTAGACAAGTTGCGTTGCAACGGGCTATTTTTGGTTAGTGCATTTACACTCCTTTATATCATCATCAAAAATAATTAGTTCGTTCATGTTTCTTTTAAATGTATGCGTGGGGCAGTGAGGCTTAAAACTAATAAGTAAACTATCATGTTTGTCTTGGATAGCGTAGTTATATGCCTCTGTAAATTTATCTTGATCCACCGCTCCCGCCAGCTCATCAATCATTTTATCCATCTGCTTCTGTTGTTTATTCTTAAAGATTATCATGTGTGTTAAATTTTGACGGAGCACTCGACTTACGCCTTGCTGCATCGAATAAGTTTGCGAATTAAATATGACACCTAAACCACATGCGGATCTCTCGCCATAGGGTTCATTTAACCCCGCGATATGTCGGTTCATAACACCTATTTTAGTAAAATACGGAGACGCTACAACAGGCGAAGAAAGCACATCATCTAAAATAACTAATGACTGGGGTGGTCTAATCTTACCCTTGTTTCTTTTTGCATATTTCCATTCGGGCATTTCAGGTAAACCATCTAGCCAACCAAGCTCATCATATTTGTATAACTGCTCGTCAGTAAACTCATTCTTACCTTTTAATGTATTCATATATTCCTTATAATCTTTTAGTTCTTCTAAAAAACTTTCAAATTCGTCGCGGTCTTCTTCTACACGACCAATAACATCTTTAATGCTATCGCGTGTCGGTTCAAATACATCTAGCTCGTCTATATGAGAACCAAAATAACTTTTATTTGATAAAAATGTAGGTGTTATTAAATATATCCGGTCATACACATTTGTTTTTTGAGCTTGATTGATTATTTTAGAGCATACATAAGTCTTACCAGAATTGCGAAGACCGAATATACCCGTAAGGCAATTTCCGTCTATGCCACCTTGTAAAACATTATCATAAGCATTTGAAACCCCAACGGTGGGGTTTGTGTCTTTTGCATACAGGCCTATTTTTTTTGTAGAAAACGGCATTTATATATATACATAGATATTAATATATATAAATTAATCCTTTATAATTGATTTAATACCCCATCGAGAGGGGTTTTCTCCGCACCCGGATTTGATGTTTCTATATGTAGCTTATCTCCAAAACATGACGAGATCGTGGACAATTTCATTTTATATAATTTTATTGCCAAAACAATAATAAATAAAGAACAACTGGCCTCAATAGACAGACCGGCAACCTCACTCATATCCATTATATCTTATATAAATAAAATAAATATCTATATAATAATGGTGGACGAATTTAATGATATTGAACTCGGTGATAACAGAAACCAAATTACATATAACGAAGACCTTGTAAGAGATATAGAGGGGGGTATAGTGCCTCGTTACCAACCACCACAACCACCACCGCAATCACCTTATTATATAGCAACAACAGCGGCACTTGTAGCGGGAGGTTTAGCAGTATATAATTCTCGTAAAAAAAGAGACGATGATGATAAAGAAAAAATGACTAAAAATGAATTAGAAGAAATGGCTATTCATAAAGACATGATTGAAGTGCAATATGCTAATAGAAAAAGTGCTGGGCGTGATTTTTTTACCTCTACAAACGAGAGAACAGCAATACCAGAAACCACATTAGAAGACGACAGAAAATTAGATGTTAGTGATTATAAATTTGTAGAAGCAAGTGATCTATATGCTTTATTTGAAAATGAAAAAATAAATAAAAGAGTTCTTGCGATACGCGGGTTAAGACCTGATTTAGATTTTAAAGATTTAAAACAAGCCCCACGCATGGGAGCACAAACAGTATTAAAATTAAATCTTGATACAGGCAACCAATATAAAAAGGATTATGAAGACATAGAAGACTACTTACTCAATCTGCCTAATTATAAAGATGTTGTTATTACGGGTCATAGTCGCGGTGGACAGACAGGTTTACAACTCGCAAGAAAACATAAATTAAAAGCACATATATTTCAGCCTGTTAGCGTAAAGGATATAGAAGCAGTAGGTTCAAAAGAAAGTATAGTTGATATGAAAGATAGCTCGTTAAACGATGACGACGCAACAATAACATTTACTTTTAATGAACGCCGTATATACACCAATAAAGAAGACACTACCCCTTCTAATTTAGTAAATCCAAGAGATACAAGTGAAAAGCAATATATCATAGACTATGACCCATCGCTCCATTCTAATACTGCCATGATACCAGGATTTAAACAAATCTCGGCACATAAATTAAATAACTTTCATAAAGAAGCTGTTGGTTATGCCGCATCATCTAAAAATGACCTTTTGGATTTTGGAGATTATCCTATTAACCATCTTACAGAACGAGAAGCTATTGAGCTCGGATACGATATGACCGACGACTATGACATGGAAGAAGATTTTAGCATAGAAGAATTCGCCAACATAAGCAATAGCGACTTAATAGTTCCCGTTTCAAAGAGAGCTTTACTATTTAATGATACGCCATTTATACCAAATACATCACAGCAAGATAACATAGATTTAAACGGAGATGGTATAGTATCTTATAATGAGTTTTATACTTATTATAAAAAGAGAGGTTATACAGATACAGGAATTAAAAAGTTATTTAAATCATTAGATAGTAATAATGATGGTGTATTGACTGCGAATGAACTTATTTAACCATGTTGACTTTCTACGCTACCATATTAACTTTCGGTTTCGGGAAAGGCGGCGGAAGTGCAATCTCCCAATTGTTAAACCCACGAAGAGATTTGCTCACAGTCTCCGCATTAAAATTTTTGATGTCGCATCCTGTCCAAGCCATACCGGGCTCATTACCATTACCAGGCAAACTTCTTGCCCGCATACCCGATGTGCCTAAATCTCTCTGGGCGTTCATAACCGGCCCGGCTATCATACCCGGTTGCATCTGGGCTACATCGAGGCAGCCCTCATTCTGGTCTGCAAGGTTGTAAGTCATTAAACCACGCATAAAATCCAATTCGCCTTCCATAGGATCTACGCGAGGGTCGCTTCTAACAAGTCCCGATAGCGTCCGGGCATCATCGCTCATGTTTTCATTTGAAGCGGGTATTTTACTAAGCATGTTTAATGATTGTCTTTTTGATTTGTCGTTAATGCCTCCTCCTACTGGAACTAATACTCGAACCATTATATTAATAATAAATATTTTAATATTACTAATAAATATAATGGTTCGTTTATTCACAAAACGCGAAGTAGCCGAACACTGCAAAGATTACAAACCTATTCCGTTATTCCTACAGAAAGCAATACTAAACACACCTACATCTATCAGGAATAACCCTTACACCGATACGCATAGATATACAGAACCCAATTACCAAGCACCGATGAACCCCTTGACGATGGCGTTGAACGCACAAAATCTTTATGGTGTTCCAATCAATAATTATTTAGAGATATATAACGAATTAATGGAAAAAGAGATTAAAACAAATCGGGCTAGACTAGACCGCAATTTAGAAGCCACACCCTCCAGCTCACGCGGCGGCCTCGATCCAGATGATTTAACACCATCATTTAACATGTTATTCGGTAATGACGATGTAGGTATTAAAACTCAATTTAGACAACCTTCAAGAGGCATGGATCAGCGTGTAATTGAAGAAATGTATGCTAGATACCAAAAATCAATGGAAAACGATTTAGGAGTTGGCGACGACGAATTAGCAGAACCAAAACCTTCGGGCGGTCTTCGCGGTCATTCAGCACAAGAAACCTTACCAGACATGGCGGGTAGATTGAATAAAGAAATATTCGCTAGACCATATATTTCGGCTACTACTTATAAAGATCAAGGAACACAACTAAAACCGCAAAAGGCCCCTGTTGGAAGACCGCCCGAAGGGACAGTTTGGAGCAGTCTTGAAGGTGAATTTGTTATGAGAGAAGACCGAGCCGTAGGTGTTGTTACTGAAATACAACCGGCCGTTTTAGGTGATATTGTTGAAACGGTTGGTGCTGATAGTGTAGTTTACGATGTTGATGTTAATGGAGACCCTCTTTAATTCGTTTATTCAATATTTTTTTTATATAATCGTATATATATATGGAGATTGCAAATTGCGAAGCATTAAAAGCGGACGGTTTACATTACATAGACGAGGATACAGGCGAAGAAAAAGTTATACCTCGTTGTAATATCACAGATGAAGGCTATAAATACGATGAAAAAACTTCCCAATATAAGGAATACTTAATGAAAGAATGTAGCCAGCGAAACCCAAAATTAGACAAAGTGACTATAGAAATATTTGTTGACGATTGGCTTAACAATCCGGAACGCATGACGGCAGAAATGGAAAAAGACGAAATATATATGTCTAAATTTAAAAAATAAATTAAAATGTTTCATATATACTATAATGGCTGGTAAATATGAAAACTCATCGCAACAGTTATACATTAACACAGAAAACGGGTTTGGTTCGATTGGAGACCAAGTTGATCGCTGGAAAGTAGATCTTAATACAAGCCCTTTTGAAAATAATGATAATACTATTTTAAGGGCATCGGTTACCCAGTTTAATATGACAAAGAATTTTTACAATATTAATGAAACGAATGATGCTTTGAGGGTCACATGGGAACATTATGTTTCACCTGGTTCAATCACCGTAAATGATTTAGATACGGTCGTTCATATAACAAATGGCGATTATACCACACACGACCAACTCGTAATGGCTATGTTTAATGCTATCGCACCTGCTCTTAATACGGCTATTGCTGGTTCAAGTGTGACATTTGCTACCGATAACCCAGAGGCAAGCATGCCTGTTACTCATAGAAATTATCCCCTTCAATCTCGCGATGATAGTGCTGGCCGTCTTTATACATTAGAGCCTCCTGATAGTTTGTGGTTTCAAGGTTCTTTTACTGCTATAGCTGCATCGAACAATAACCCTTTAACTACTTTCCGTTTTAATAATTTACCAGTAATTCAATGCCTTTCCGTAGCAACTAACGAGGCACTATTTATTCGCAATAATTACGAAGATACACCAGTGGTCACAGCATTAGAACCAATAGATAGTTATAATGATAGTTATATACTTTTTGGAGGTCGCCGCATCGAAACCTATGAAGATGTCGCGGTTGCTTATCCTACTACACAAAGTTTTTCGGTAAAGTCAAACGAACATATCCTATATTTGCAAAATTGGTTTCCTATGAATAACAAATTAAATACATGCCCCTATTTATATCTAAGGAGTAGAAACAGCAGAACACAAGCCTCTTCTAATTTAGAAGAAAAAGCAACACCGCACAACCATACGATGGTGAATTCTTCTATCCTAGCAAAAATACCGCGATTTGTTGATCGCGATGGTGGTGTATCGTATACTTTAGAGAACTCGCCGTATTTTACAAATATCACACAACACAATTTAAATTCAATCGAATTTGAATTAACAGACGCAAAAGGTCGTTCTATACCGGAAGCATTAACTAGCCAAGCTATCGCAAGTCTTAATACAGAGCCTCTACCCGATGGGCTTAAACAAAATAAAGATAGTAATTTATTTGTTGATATGGTTATTCTCGTAGAAAAATTCGCATTTCAAGGCCAAAACAATTTAACAGGTTATCCATCAGCCCCACCCCCTATTGATACAACCAGATTTTCAAATAACCCCAATATGACAATAAATCCTAATTTATGTATATAGTTTAGTTGTTTTTTTTTTATTAAAATTTTTTAATATAGAGTATATTTATAATGGAAAATGTCGGTATCCCAAATGCTTTACTTTATGCGATAAATTCTATATCAGGCGTTAGTGTTAATTCTTTTAAAATAGTTTCTTCGTCGGCGGGTGCTGAGGTGAGCTCGGGCGGACGCTTTACATTCCAGCTCCCAAATGTCGGACTTTTAGATACCAAGACAAGCAAGATCTCGTTTTCAGTTAAGACCACCGGTGCTGGAACACGGCTACCCAAATATGCTTCC
>TARA_R110000796_G_scaffold80598_5_pt1 | contig 11705 bp, 10 predicted proteins | sample TARA_R110000796 | Tara Oceans TARA_R110000796 (sample SAMEA4397815) | marine metagenome | biome: Polar Biome; feature: [SRF] surface water layer (ENVO:00010504); material: water (ENVO:00002006), including particulate matter (ENVO:01000060) such as... | depth 5 m | reverse complement strand
TACCACCGACGGGACGCGGGATGCTGTGGTGCGAGAGGATTTTTGGCTTTAGTATGGGCCGAGAGATTAGGAACCGAGGGGCCAGCCCCTCGGGCTCCCCGGAGTTTTTAGGCAAAATGAAATGGGACGGCGCTGAGCGCGTTCCGGATTGGAGAGATGATGTTTGATGCACTGATCGTGGATAAGGACGAAGAAACCGGCAAGACCAGCGCTGCGGTGACGCAGATTGGTCTGGATGATCTGCCTGATGGCGAAGTGACCGTGGCGGTTGAATATTCAACGGTGAATTACAAAGATGGGTTGTGTATCGGACCCGGCGGCGGTCTGGTGAAGAAATACCCGCATGTTCCAGGGATTGATTTTTCCGGTACAGTAGAGACCTCATCCGATGACCGGTATGCACCCGGTGACAAGGTTGTTTTGACCGGCTGGCGCGTAGGCGAAGCGCATTGGGGCGGATACGCACAAAAGGCGCGCGTCAAGGCCGATTGGTTAGTGCCCTTGCCCGACGGGCTAGACACCCGTCAGGCTATGGCGGTGGGCACCGCTGGGTTGACGGCGATGCTTTCGGTCATGGCCTTGGAGGATCACGGATTGGTGGTTGGCCACGGGCCGGTGTTGGTCACAGGGGCCGCCGGAGGCGTCGGGTCGGTTGCGGTGGCTATACTGGCGTCGCTTGGTCATGAGGTTGCAGGTGTGACTGGACGGCCCGAAACAGCGGACTACCTCAAGGCGCTTGGGGTAAGCCAGATCGTTGCTCGCGAAGACATCAACGAGACTGTTAAGCGCCCTTTGGAAGGGGAAACCTGGGCCGGCTGCGTTGATGCTGTCGGGGGCGCGATGCTTGCGCGTGTACTAGGACAGATGAAGTACGGGGCTTCGGTAGCAGCAGTCGGTTTAGCCGGCGGTGCGCAGTTGCCCGCGACCGTTATTCCGTTTCTACTTCGAGGCGTGAACCTGTTGGGTATCGATTCAGTGATGCAGCCATATGAAAACCGTCTTCGTGCGTGGCGGCGCATTGCCCAGGATTTACCCATGTCCAAACTTGAGGAAATGGTTGTTCCTGCCACGTTGAAAGATTTGCCGGCCCTTGGCAAAGACATTCTGAATGGTCAGGTCCGGGGTCGTGTCGTCGTAGATATCAACGGTTGACATTCGGCCAATTAAACATAGGTGAGGCGGCCCTGACCGCAGCGGCTGCCTCATTAGGAGAAGGCAGCCGCTGGCTATTGGGCGCGCTTCCCATAGCTGCGATAACTCGTCCAGCGGCGTGACGAATGGGCATGTGCCGATGCAACGGTTTTTTCTTGAAAATACCCTTGGCGTGCTAGCTTCAGACATATCCCTGATGAGAAGCTAAATGTGTCTGGAAATTCACCCGTAATTCTATGGTTTCGCCGTGACCTAAGGTTGAGCGACCACCCCGCATTAGATATGGCGGCCCAATCGGGCAAACCTGTCATACCCGTATTTATCCATGACGATCAGATCGACGATCTTGGTGCCGCCCCGAAGTGGCGATTGGGGTTGGGGGTCGAGACCCTTGCCGATAGTTTGGCGGAAATCTCTAGTCGTTTGATTTTGCGCAAGGGCACTGCGCTTGATGTGTTGCGCGCGTTGGTGGCGCAGACTGGCGCGGGGGCAGTGTATTGGACGCGGCTCTATGACCCTAACAGCGTGCGACGCGACACAGAGATCAGGAATACGCTTATAAGTGAGAGTATTGATGCCCGATCCTTTGGCGGCCATCTTATGTTCGAACCATGGGCGGTAGAGACTAAGGCAGGCGGATATTATAAGGTTTACACACCGTTTTGGAACGCGGTGAAGAACAAGGGCGTTGATCTGCCAGTGCGGCGGCCGTCAATGTTGATCAAGCCCGACACGTGGCCGGACAGCGACGATATAGAGCATTGGCAGATGGGCGCTGCCATGCAAGGCGGCGCAGAGATCGTACGCCCTTTTGTGCAGTTGGGCGAAAAAGCAGCCCAATCGCGACTGGGAAGCTTCATTGCCCAAGGCATGGCGGATTACCGGAAAAACAGGGACTTGCCGGGGGTGGATGGTACTTCAAACCTGTCTGAAAACCTCGCCTTGGGAGAGATCAGCCCGCGCCAGTGTTGGCATGCTGGTCAACGCGCCTTGAATGAGGGCAAATCAGGAGCCGAGACCTTTCTAAAGGAGCTAGTGTGGCGCGAGTTCGCTTATCATTTGATGTACCACACACCGCATATCCTGACTGAAAACTGGCGCAAGGAATGGGCAAGCTTTCCTTGGAACGACGACGAACGGCGGCCGGAAGTCAAGGCTTGGAAGCAGGGCCGCACCGGCGAGCGCTTTGTCGATGCAGCGATGCGCGAGCTTTATGTCACGGGTCGCATGCATAACCGCGGTCGGATGATCGTGGCAAGCTATCTTACCAAGCATCTGATGTGTCACTGGCGGATCGGACAGAAATGGTTCCAAGACTGTCTGATCGATTGGGACCCCGCCAGTAACGCCTTGGGGTGGCAATGGTCAGCGGGGTCCGGGCCGGACGCGACCCCTTACTTCCGCGTCTTTAACCCGGAAACGCAATTGCGCAAGTTTGACAGGGACGGTGCATATGTAAGCCGCTGGATCGCCGAGGAGTATTCTCAACCGCATTCCGATGCGCTGGCATTTTTCCAAGCGGTTCCACAGCAGTGGAACATGAAACCCTCGGACAGGTACCCGGACAAGATTATCGCCCTTGATGACGGCCGCGCACGGGCGTTGGAAATCTACAAAAGCCGAAACTTTTAACATTTCTTAACGTGGCTTCCCCACATGTTGTTTAAATTCGCGTAGATCACTTTGCGCACAGGAGATCGAATGATTTTGACCAGTACCGAGGGCCAGAACGGTCTCCCCAGATATTTCGCGCGAGTATTTGCCATGGCGCAAGGCATGCATAATGGGCAGATAGATTTCGTATTGCCTGATGGCCGGCTTTTTAGGGCTACAGGAGCGCAGCCAGTACCTCAGGCCGAAATCCACATTCATAACAGTGACTTGTTCGCGAGGTTGATCCGCGATGGCGATCTGGGCTTTAGCGACGCATACCTTGATGAATGGTGGAGCACGCCTGACCTTCAGGCCTTTATGGATGTAGCCCACGCTAATGAGGACATATACGATTCATTCCCCGGTATGGGACTGGTTCGTAAATATGAATCTCTGCGGTTCTGGTTGCAGCGCAACAGTAAGAAACAGGCGCGTAGGAATATTAGCTACCACTATGATCTTGGGAACGATTTTTACAAGCTGTGGCTGGATGATACGATGACATATTCAAGTGCGCTGTTCACAGACGAGGCACCGCAGACACTCGAATCCGCTCAGGTTGCGAAATACGCGTCTATGGTTGACCAAATGGGTGTTAGCCGCGGTGACCATGTTCTCGAAGTTGGTTGTGGTTGGGGTGGGTTTGCAGAATATGCTGCCAAGGAACGCGGGTTAAAGGTAACATGTCTAACAATCAGCGCAGAGCAGTTCAACTATGCCCAAGAACGTATTGAAAATGCTGGTGTTTCTGACCTAGTTAATTTTAAACTTCAAGACTATCGTGATGAACGTGGTATATACGATGGAATTGCCAGTATCGAAATGTTCGAAGCCGTCGGAGAGCAATATTGGCCTTCTTATTTCAATATGTTAAGAGACAGGCTTAAACCGGGAAAGCTGGCGACGTTGCAGATTATTACAGTACCTGATCGGCGCTGGAAGATTTACAAGCGAGGCGTTGATTTCATTCAGAAATACATATTTCCAGGCGGCATGTTGCCCAGTCCTAGTATGTTAAGGTTTCAAATTGAAAAATCAGGGTTAGCTGTTGAAAACTCAATAGAATTTGGGAAAAGCTATGATGCCACGCTTCGTCAATGGCACAAAGCGTTTAATGACCGATGGGAAGACATCGCGGCAATGGGCTTTGACGAGCGCTTCAAGAGAATGTGGAATTTCTATTTGACCTCATGTGCGTCAACCTTTGACAGCGGCAATTGCGATGTGACACAAATTACAGTGAAGCGTCCCAACTAAGGGATGCTGTACTTAATCCAAGGAACCGTAGATGCCAACTGCCGCCCGCTTGACCGCCGCGATGTGCCTTGCGGTGTTAGCCGGTATATTATCGAAGATGATCATACCGTTGATGCCTGAAAATACTCAATTTGGGTATTTTATCCCTATCAATGTGGCGCTTGGTCTTTTAGCGGGCTGGATTGTGATGGGCCCCCGCGCAAGCCGGGGGATCACCGCAGGTATAAACAATGGACTTACTGGTGTATTTATCCTTATGTTGTGGGGTCTTGCGACACATAGTGTACGTGAGATGTTAAAGAAGGCCTTGCTGCGACGTTACGATGGAATGGGCGAGGCGTTGATCGCATCAATCAGTATCGCTGCCGAATACTTTATGGTCATAGCGACCCTACCAATAGCTATAACCGTAATCGTTGGCGGCGCTTTGAGCGGCGTAATCACCAACCTTGTTAACAGAAGATATCTTTAGGATATGGCCGCGCTGTTTTTCTATGGGACTTTGCAGCATATCCCATTGCTTGAGATTGTCTTGGGCCGCAGCTTTGGTGACATAAAGATCTCCAACGATCAGCTGCGGGATCACGTGGTTTTGGCCGTCGCCGAAGGGCCGTTTCCCTGTATAGAGGCTGCACCGGGACAATTTGCAGCTGGCGTTTTGGTCGAAGGCTTATCGGCGCGAGATATTGATCGTCTGAATTTCTACGAGGGTAGCTTTGCCTATGATCTGCGCGAGATGGCGTTGGTCAGCGGCCACAAGGCGTTGGTGTATTTTGCGCATGCCAACCATTGGTCTGCTGTGGGGCCATGGTCGTTGAACCGATGGCAGGCGGTGTGGGGTGATCTAAGCTGCTTTGCTGCGATCGAGGTAATGGATTACTTCGGCAGATACTCGGTTGATCAGGTGGCGAAGATGTTCCCGATGATCCGCACCCGAGCGGCAGCGATGGTGAATGCCCGACAGTCGCGCCATGGGGGCGGGACCTTGCAGGGGCGCGTCGAAATTGATCGGATCGACCGCGTCTATACCAATTATTTCGCGCTCAATGAATATCACCTAAGCCACGAACGTTTTGATGGAACCATGTCGGACGTGTTAGAGCGCGCAGTTTTCGTTGCTTCGGATGCTGCTCTTGTTTTGCCCTATGATCCACAACTTGACCGCGTACTGCTTGTCGAACAGCTGCGCATGGGGCCGGTTGCACGCGGTGACCGGGCCGTGTGGCAGATGGAACCGATCGCAGGCCGTGTTGACCCGGGCGAAACGCCAGCCGCGGCGGCGCACCGCGAAGCCTGGGAGGAGGCGGGTATTTCGCTGCAATCCTTGGAGCCGGTGGCCGAGGTCTATGCCTCGCCCGGGGATTCAACCGAATTTTTCTATATCTATGTGGGCCTTGCCGATCTTCCTGACGCGGTGACCGGGGTGAGTGGGCTTGCGTCGGAAGCCGAAGATATCCGGTCGCATCTATTAAGCTTTGATGCCTTGATGGGTTTGGTTGACCGGCAAGAGGCCGCCAATTCACCGCTGGTAATTGCCGCCTATTGGCTGGCCCGGCACCGCGAACGCTTGAGGTTGCGCCCCCCCGGGGCTAAACCGGATGTAACTTGAATTAGGAGCACCCCATGCACGTCGCATCTGATCTGGCACAGGCCATTGGCAATACACCTCTTATTCGTCTGCGTCAGGCAAGCGAAGACACCGGTTGCGAGATTTACGGCAAGGCCGAATTCATGAATCCCGGTCAATCAATTAAGGACCGTGCGGCGCTGTTTATCATCAAGGACGCCATAGCCAGAGGCACGTTGAAACCGGGCGGCACTATCGTCGAAGGCACGGCGGGCAACACCGGTATCGGGCTGGCGCTGGTCGGCGCGTCGATGGGGTTCAAGACTGTCATCGTGATCCCTGAAACGCAAAGCCAGGAAAAGAAGGACATGTTGCGGCTGGCGGGGGCCGAACTGGTACAGGTCCCGGCCGCGCCTTATCGTAATCCCAACAATTTCGTGCGTTATTCCGAACGGCTCGCGAATGAACTTGCCCGCACGACCAACGAAGGTGTCATCTGGGCGAACCAGTTCGATAATGTCGCAAACCGTCAGGCGCATATTGAAACCACCGGCCCCGAAATATGGGAGCAAACAGGCGGCAAGGTTGACGGGTTCTGTTGCTCGGTCGGGTCGGGCGGTACATTGGCCGGTATCGGCATGTCGTTGCAGCCTAAAGGGGTCAAGATCGCGTTGGCTGACCCCGACGGTGCGGCGCTGCACAGTTATTACACGACCGGTGAACTGGTGGCCGAAGGTGGTTCAATCGCCGAAGGGATCGGTCAGGTTCGCATTACCAAAAATCTTGAAGGGTTCACACCCGATTTCAGCTATAACATATCCGACGCCGAAGCGTTGCCCTATGTGTTCGACCTGTTGCAAAACGAAGGCCTGTGCCTGGGCGCATCCTCGGGGGTGAACGTCGCCGGTGCTGTGCGCATGGCCCGTGACATGGGACCCGGCAAAACAATCATTACCGTGCTTTGTGATTTCGGCACGCGCTATCAGTCCAAACTTTTCAATCCCGACTTCCTTCGCGACAAGGGCTTACCGGTGCCAAGCTGGCTTGACCGTGCGCCTCTTTCAATCCCTGGCGTTTTCGAAGACCAATGATATCGCACATAAAAGCGGTTTTGGCTGGGCTGGTTTTAGCTCTGCTCTTGGCCGTTGGCGTTTCGGCTCAGACGGAAGCGACGCAGGAAATAGACCTGTGGAACAATGTCGCCACCAGAGCTGAGGCCGCCGTCGCCGAACCCCAAAGCACTGACACGGTTTTGGAAACCCTGCGTTCGCGCATCACGACGTTTCGCGCCCAGTTTGATTCAGCGCGCGGCACAAACTCTGACCGTATCGCAGCATTGCGCGATCAACTTGCCGCACTGGGGCCTGCACCAGAAGGTAAGGATGCAGAGCCCGAAGCGCCTGAGGTGGCAAAAACCCGGAGTGAAATTAACCAACAACTGAACACCTTGCTTGCGCCTGTCCAAATGGCGGAACGCGATTACCTGCGCGCAGACGGGCTGATCCGCGAAATTGACAAGATTATTCGCGACCGACAAACCGCCAAGCTCTTAAGCTCCACGCCGTCGCCCTTGAACCCGGCGCATTGGGCACCCGCACTCAAAGCGCTCACCAAGGCATTCGGTGCAATGTGGGTAGACCGTGGCAAAGACAGCGCTACGCGCACCTTTGCAGAATTTCGTGACAAGCTGCCGATCGTTATTTTCTCGGGCCTTTTCGGGCTGTTGTTACTGTTTCGTGGTCGGCTTTGGGCCGCTAAGATCGTAGGCACGTTGCGCCAACATCAGGCACGCGGTCTGGGTATATGGCGCTTCATCATCTCTTTGCTGCGCATCCTGTTTCCGCTGGCCGGCCTTTTGTTGCTTTCCATTGCGGCAAGTCAATCTGGGTATCTCGGCGTGCGGGGGATGGAGGTCGCGCAGCTTTTGCCTGTTTTGGGGCTGGTGGTCTTTGGGTTTCGCTGGGTCTCGGAACGTGTATTTGCCCGCGACGACGAAGAAGCTTTGCTGCTTTTGCCCGACGGTCAACGCAAACGTGCGCGGCTGTTGGTAAACGCAATAACCATTATAATGATCATCTCGATCATCACTGACGCGGTGGTGAACTTTGATGATCCGTCGGCGGCCACTCGCGCGGTCATCGAGTTTCCGTTCACGTTGCTGATCAGCCTGGCGCTGTACCGGATCGGCAAAATCCTGCACGGCTATTTCGAGCCAAGTGAAGAACTGACCGACGCCGAAGTCGCGACCAAGAGCACGACCTATTCCCGGATTGTGCGTAGTTTGGGGATCGGGGCGGTCATCGTATCCGTGCTGGCCCCGGTATTGTTTGCCATCGGCTATCAGGACCTGTCAGACGCGATTCTGCGGCCTTATGTGACAACCTTGGTTCTGCTGGGTCTTATCGTTGCATTGCAGCGTTTCCTGGCAGACGTATATGGTGCGGTAACCGGGCAGGGCGCAGCGGCACGTGATGCGTTGATGCCAGTGTTTTTTGGGATGGTCCTCATCTTGCTCGCGACCCCTTTGCTGGCGCTGATTTGGGGCGCACGGGTTGCTGATTTGACCGAACTGTGGTCGTCGTTTGGCCAAGGCTTTACCATCGGTGGAAGCCGTATTTCGCCAACCAATCTTTTGACTTTCGCGATTATCTTTTCGATCGGCTATCTCGTGACGCGCTTGCTGCAGGGTACGTTACGCAACAACGTTTTACCCAAGACGCAGATAGATATAGGCGGACAGAATGCTTTGCTGTCGGGTCTGGGCTATGTGGGGATTTTTCTCGCCGCCTTGATCGCGATTACAGGGGCAGGGATCGACCTGAGCTCGCTTGCGATTGTTGCTGGGGCGCTGTCAGTTGGTATTGGTTTTGGCCTGCAAAACATCGTCAGCAACTTTGTGTCCGGTATCATCCTTCTGATCGAAAGACCGATATCCGAAGGCGACTGGATCGAGGTCGGGGGGAAGTCCGGTTATGTACGCGATATTTCGGTGCGGTCGACGCGGATCGAAACCTTTGACCGGACCGATGTGATCGTACCCAATGCGGACCTTATCAGCGGCACCGTCACGAACTTCACTCGCGGTAACACCGTAGGCCGCGTTCTCATACCCATCGGCGTTGCCTACGGCACGGACACCAAGCGTGTAGATACGATCTTGCGTGAAATTGCCGAGGCGCAGCCGATGGTGTTGGCCAACCCGGCACCAAACGTGCTGTTTCTGAATTTTGGCGCTGATGCGCTTGAATTCGAGATCCGCGCGTTTCTCAGAGATGTGAATTGGATGATGGCGGTCAAAAGTGACATCAACCACGCCATTGCCGCGCGCTTTAGCGAAGAGAACATCGAAGTGCCCTTCGCACAGCGCGACGTATGGCTGCGTAACCCCGAAGTGCTGAATGTGAGAAAAGAAGAATGACCGAAGCCCTGTATCTGGAGGATGCCTATCTAAGGGATGCGCCAGCACGTGTGTGCCAAGTCACTGCCGAAGGTGGTATCGTACTGGACCGTACTATCTTTTACCCCACTGGGGGTGGTCAGCCGGGCGATAGTGGCTGGCTATTCTGGGACGGTAAACGCATGCCGATCGCTACGACGGTAAAAGGGGAAGGGAACAGCATCGTTTTGGTACCCGCAGAACCGCAACAGATGCCACAGGTCGGAATGCATCTGAAGCAGTCGCTGGATTGGGACCGTCGGCATCGCCACATGCGGGTTCATACCTTGCTGCACCTTCTATCGGTCGCTGTGCCATTTGGCGTGACGGGAGGGCAAATCTCGGTCAGTCACGGTCGATTGGATTTCGATATGCCCGACGCACCCGGCGACCGCGAGGGTATCGAAACCGCGCTAAGCGAATTTATCACCGCGGATCTTCGTGTAAGCAGTGAATGGATCACGCAGGAAGCACTTCGCGCTGCACCGGATTTGGTCAAAACCATGGCTGTAGCGCCCCCAAAGGGTGCCGAACGGGTCAGGTTGGTTCAAATCGGTGACATGGAAAGCCGGATTGACCTTCAGCCTTGTGGAGGCACCCATGTCGGGCGCACCGGCGAAATTGGTTCGATACAGCTAGGGAAGGTTGAGAAAAAGGGACGTCACAATCGCAGGGTTTATGTCCATCTTGACACCTGATCTCATTGTGGAAATTGGTGCATTTTTGCCCTTGCACCCAGACCACCCCTCACGCTAAACCCCCCTAACGGACAGGTGGCCGAGTGGTCGAAGGCGCACGCCTGGAAAGTGTGTAGGCGGGAGACCGTCTCCAGGGTTCGAATCCCTGTCTGTCCGCCACAATTCTCAGTAAGTGTTTGATTTTAATGTGTAAAATTGAACATCAAAGTTTATCCCCCCAATACTTCCCGCAGCATAGGTTTAGAAAAATCCATTGAAACGGGCGATGAATGAATAATTGACCGGGTGCAAATGTTATCCGAAGTCTACCGCAACAAGGTGGCGAACCTCGCGTAAGTCCACAACTTTCCTGAGATGAAGCCAGACGCAGCCGAGGTGATACGCAGCCTATTGTCTGAGTTCCAGCTCATCCCAGAAGGCGGTGGTCTGTGCATTGATTTGGTTGGGGCATTAGCGGACTTGCTTTCGCTTGATACAAATAAGAACACTCGCAGGGTTTCAGCTGCGGGTGTTCTGTATTGTTTGTTGCGGGAGCCTGAAATCATCGAGATCTAAAGCCAATGGGACTTCGCAGATGCGCTCTATAGAAGCGCCAAGGACCAACGCAGCACGCGCCGAGCAGATATACTGTGCCTCCAACCCGAGGCAATAGGTCAACCGCCGATGTAAGAACTCCAAGCTTTGCTGTCTGATGTCTACAATCAGGCCACCAGACGGGTTAGTTCCCAAGCGCTGATGCGTTAAAAAAGCCGAAAACTGTCTGCACCAGGCGACTTTGACCCAAGCAATGTTTGAATCCGCGGCTGCATTGGCGAGATCGAAGTATGCCAACTGCGCCGATGGGATCCAAGATATATGGTCGTCAGTCTAAGCGTTACTCCCAGATGCTGTCGAGGCGTGGTCACATCATCAGAGCCCCGCTCCGCAACTATCCGATTCGGCAGACCAAGCGAGGCACCCAAGAAAAAGATGTGCGATGCCGGGCTCGCCCTTGGCGGCGAAGTCCGGCACCGATATCAGAGTTGAACGCCCTTCGTGAGCGCTCCATCAATCACCAGGTTTGTCCCCGTGGTGAAACTGGAGGCGGGGCTGGCAAGAAAGACCACGCCGCGGGCAATTTCCTCGGGTTTGGCCATCCGGCCGGTGGGGTTCAACGCCAGCGCCTCGCCATAGAGGTCAGGCATGTTGGCTTCGATGTTCTGCCAGATGCCCCCATCGAAATAGGTGTTCCCCGGCGACACGGTGTTGGCGCGGATGCCCTGCGCCGCCAGTTTGAAGGCCAACCCTTGGGCATAGTGCACGATCGCCGCCTTGAACGCGCCATAGGCCGGGCCGGTAAAGTCGATCTCGCGCCCCGATACAGACGACACCAGCGTGATCGACGCCGCCTCGCTTTTCTCAAGCCAGGGCATGGCGGCATTTACCAGCCGCACCGAATGCATCATGTCGGTATCGAACCCGGCTTTCCAAGCATCCTCGTCATCCGCCACGGCCAGCGCCGAGACATTGCCGATCACGATGTCGATCCCGCCAAGCGCCTCGGCGGACTGGCCGACCCAATCCTCGAGTGCCGCCTTGTTCGAGACGTCGACAGCCGTACCATGCGCCGTAGCCCCGTCCGCTTTCAGCTTGGCGACGGCCGCATCGACATCCGCGCCGGTGCGCGCGCAGATCGACACTGCGGCACCTTCTGCCGCGAGGATTTCGGCGCAGCGCAGGCCGATGCCTTTGCTGCCGCCAGTAACAAGGGCGCGCAGCCCCTTCAGACCCAGATCCATGATCTCAACTCCGTGTTATTACTTCAGATACTTTTTTTCGATCCCAGCAGCGAGGCTGTATTTCGGATCGACCATATTGCCCAACCTTACCTTGCCGCACATTGTGAGCAACATGTAAGCGTCGGATTCCGATTGTCCTGTTTCGGCGGCGACCCAGCGCACAA
>TARA_R110000796_G_scaffold48633_2_pt1 | contig 11705 bp, 6 predicted proteins | sample TARA_R110000796 | Tara Oceans TARA_R110000796 (sample SAMEA4397815) | marine metagenome | biome: Polar Biome; feature: [SRF] surface water layer (ENVO:00010504); material: water (ENVO:00002006), including particulate matter (ENVO:01000060) such as... | depth 5 m | reverse complement strand
TCACCCAGATCTATTTCATTAAGATTTTCTGATACCTCAGTTTCAGCAACTTCAGTACTTGATGCCGCTTGTTTTTTATCTTCAACTTTTTTTTCTAGCTTCTCTTTTGGAGCAGGTTCTTCTATTACTTTACCTTCAGTTGTTGAAGCTTGTTCAGTATCTTGAGTCTTTGTTTTACTGGCATTTTCTTTAATTGACTCAATCTCGTCAATGAGTTGTCTTGTTTCTTCATCTGTATTATATAAGTTTTCTAGTTCTGATTCTAATTCTTGATTCTCGTATTGAGATAATACAATGTTATACGCTAATTCATCAGCTGTATTTCCTTTAAAAGTACGCTTAGAACCGTTTTCTGCATCTAACGTAACAGAAATAATGTTACCATCTTTATCACGATTAATCGCAGCAAGAGGATTGCTATAGTTATTATTATACTTTTTACCACGCACTAAGATGTTACCATCTTCTATAGACACTATATCACCAGCTACCTCAATTCCAGCGCTTTCTAATGATTGGTCACCTATCTCTTCTAGATTCCCAATATCTATTATTTTATCATTATCAGTGTATAAAGAAATCTTACCTCCACCTTCACTTGTAATGACCCCTGTGTTGCCGTTAATTGTGGCCCGTTGACCTATTACGTCACTTACCTTTGTTGATTCGTCTAATGCAGGCTCAGTAGCTTCAGTTGGCTTAATATCTTCTTCAACAACATCAACAGATTTTTCTTCCTTTGTATCTTGAGGATATTTCCCGTGTATCTCTTTACGATTAGATAAAAGATTTAAAGCTTGTCTTTCTCTTTCAATACGTAATTCAGGATCAGTAATAAGATCTAATTGCTGTTCCAGTATTGCAAGCTCGTTATCAATTTTAACGACTTTTTCACGGTCTTCTTCAGAGAATCTGCTGTAATAGTTTTTATCCTCTTCTATTTTTTCTTTAAGGTTTCTTTTCTCTTCTTGTATTAGTAATTCAGCAGCGCTAATCTTTTGCCGATCTTCTAACTTTTCAATACGATCATTAACAGCTTGAATTGTTTTTACAGATTTACGTCTAGATTCTTCATTCTTAAGACTTCCTCTAGCTGCACGACCATTGGCGATTAATTGAATACCTCCACCTGATCCAAATCCCATAGCATAAGCATCAATTATCTTAGGTATTTCAGAGTTTATCTCTTCAATGCTCTTACCTTCTTTTATTCCGGTTGTTACTATGTCCCATGTTTCAACAATAACTTCTTCAAAACCCTCCTCGTTACCCATCTTACGCATGTTTCTGTAGATTTCACTTGCACGAGTAGTAGCTATAAAATCTTGACGTAATATTGAGCTTTTGCTAGGATTAGATAATATAGATTTTGCAGCATCAAGATCACCACGGAACATACTTTCTGTTAGTGTTTCAACCGCTCCTTGAGCAAAAGAAAAAGCAAGTTTTTCTGCCGGACTATAACGTGGATCATTTTCTATTTGCCTGTATTTTCCACCAGCTGATGATACACCCATAGCAATTGTACCACCTGTAACACGGCTAGTTAAAGCGCCAGTTCCTATAGCACCGCCTGACATACCAACAACAATACTAGGTATGTTTTCAGTTATGCCATCAAGCAGTAACCAAGTACCTTTACCTACATTTCCTTCTTTAACATTATTCCAAAAACCTTTATCTAAATCTTCTTGTGTAAGTCCAGGACTAAACAACCCAGAACCCGTAGCTCTTTGAGTTTTAAAAGTATTAGCATTTTGATTGTATGTTTCTGCTAGTTCCTGGAAGAAAGTATCACCTTGCTTTAACTTATCTGTAAGAGGATTGTCCGGCATAATCATTTTAGAGGACTCCTTTACTACACCATTAAATATGTCTAATACACCACCAACAAATCTGTTTGAGCCACCTACAAGTTGAGATACAATAGGAGTTTCTGCCATCCACTGACCAAAAGATCTATCAACACCTTGCAACCACGTAGGCTCAGAAGCATCAACCCCTTTATTCGGTCCGTTCCAGTTTGAATACCAATCATTAACCTGTTTGTTAACTTCTTCAGTGTCAAACCCTTGTATTCCTTCTTTTTGAGATGGTGAGGATAAATCGGTAACCAAAGATTCTGAAGCTGTAGACTCTTTTTTTTTTACATTATAATCTACTGACTCGGCATATACTGGATATTTTTCAATAACAGCATTAACCAATGTAACATCATCGTAAGAATCGTATGCTGGATATTTACTTCTTATCTTTGATGCAAACTCTTGTACAGATAGCTTTTTATCAGGCATGTCTATATTTTATAAAATATTAATTGGATCGGCTTCCGAAGTTACGGATTCACCAAAGATTCCTTGAGGATCGTTCACATTTTTTGAGTCTCCTGAAAAAGCGTTTTGAATGCCTTTATTACTCAATATTTGAGATACTTCAGAATCTTGAGCCCTCCTTGTAGTAGTCATGACTTTACCATCTTCTTGTATCATAATGGCTCCACCAACGGTAGCTTTAAGTGCCATTATTTTTTTACTTAGATCGTCATCAATAGCGCTTTCTGTTTCTACAAAATACTCTCCGCCGCTTTTGTAAAATTTAATTATCTTCTCCTTAACTTTTATTTCTCTACCAACAACACCTTTTTTGTTTTGTGAAGAGTGTTCTTTTTCTACGATTGCTCTTTCTTTATTGTTTAATTCATCATATTCTTCACCATACATTCTTTCAGATATCTGATCTGTAGTTTGCATAGGTGTTGCATATGCATATGTGGTGTTTACAGGACGAGAAAGAGTTATTCCCTCAGCTCTTGGAACAATTACCATTGATCCATTGTCATCATAAATATCAAGATTCTCAGAGGTGAAAGTTTTTAAATACTTATCGGCATCAGCAACACCTTTGTTTTTATCTCCTCTTCTTTTGAGGCCATCAGAAAAAAGGCTCATGGTATTATCAATGTAGTCGTTTTGATATCCAAGTTTGTCTTCATCTGCCTGACTCATTATGAAATTATATTGCTGGGAATTAGTAATACTGTTTTTACCCATGCTACGTAATCCACCATATACAGTAGCCATTTCCATATTATCAGTACCATATCCAACAGTTTTAATTAAGTTAGATCTACCAACTTCCATGATTGCATTATAATCATATTCTCCTGTTTGATCATTGTAAAAATCAGATTCAATTCTATCTTCAAGTTGACCTAAAATAGTTTCAGCCATTTCATTAGGAGCTGTGATTTGAAATTCCATAGATTTTGGAACCACATACTCATCCATAGCAAGTAAACTATTTGATGTTTGTGGAGTGTATCTAAATAAATCAGAATATCTTGTATATTCATCATAATTAACACCAAATGCCGAAGGATCTGACCTGTATTCAGACGTGTTTTTATGAAATCCTTCAGTTAAAAACTTAGCTTGACCGGCCAATCTAGAATATTGAGAATACGCATTGTCTAAATCTCTACGTGTTCCGACATTATCGTTAGCAGCAACATTATTCATTGCTTGCTCTACACCATTCCATTCTTGTTGTACGGCTGGTATAAATCCTTCTAAATAATTCTCTCCTGTTTGCTTATAATCATCAATATAATTAGAAGTAGCAGCTTTTTGTTTATTCATTTGACCTTGACGCTGTTGCGCCATGCCTAGAAAATCAGGTGTTTGAATTATAGTGCTTGGTACAAATCCTGCCATTACTTAAATCTTTTTGTATTTAACAAGCTACGGAAGAACTTGGACTGTTTAGCTATCTTATCAGCTTGTTCTGGATTTAAAACATATTCACCACCAGTCATTTCTCCTATGATTTCTCCGTCTTGAATCATTTGTATAGGATTACTGTTGTGATTGAATTCTCCTGGTGTTTGAATAGCTCCTCCATTATTGTATACTTCATCTTCCTCTAGTTCTTCATCTATTTCCTGCATACCTTCTGTGTTAAGGTTACCGGTAAATCCTTCCATTAATTTTCTCATCTCCTCAACAGTTGGCTGAGCAGAACCTGTACCGAAATCAACTTTCACGGATTTATCAACGTCATCTTCAAGACTTTTTTGCGCTTCTCGCGTTGCACGGTTTGCTTCTCCAACAGTTTTTAATGGATCAGTACCACCATCTTCTCCTGATAAACTAGCTCCATAGCCAATTGTGCGTCCAAGATCTGAAACACCGCTAACTGTGTTTTGAACACCAGCATTTACGGCATCTTGAGCCATTTTTCTTTCCATTAATTCACGCTGTGTATCACGCTGTATTTGACGTTCTGAGCCCATTGCCGAGCCACTAAGAGCTCTCATTATATCCTGTTGTTGACGATCTAATAGTTGATTTTTTGCCGATATACCTGCATCTGTAACCCTACCTATTCCACCAATAAGAGATCTTGACCCTCCTTGTGATAAAGCGTCTGTTGATGTAGACATGCTTTTATTAATAGTATCAATGCGCGCCTGTACAGCTTTACCTGACTTGGCTTCTCTAAGCATTTCAGCGTACTCAGAAGGCTTCATACGTGAAGCTTCTTGAACACCGGCAAGAGAATTTCTACCAGCGTTTTGCTGATAAAGTCCGTAGCCTGTTTTAGCTGCGCCTGCTATACCTTGCGCTGCAAGAAGTGACATTGTAAATGGATCCATAATGCAAATTTACGTTTTTTAATTATGCGCCTTAGAGTCTGTTAATACAGCGTTAATCGCAAACAACTCTACAGGGTTTATATCTGTTTTTGTTAATTTTATCTTAGCAAAATAATCTCTAATCTGATCACCTTCAATTGATGAATCGGCAACAAGGACAACAATGTCATTTTGTGCCAATCCTCCAACTGTTGCGCTACAAGTTAAAGTTTTTACACCGGAAATACTACTAGCTGTAAGAGATAAGTCGTCAAGCTGATTATTGTTAATCTTATATAGTTTAGATGTAGTCCCTAAAGGAAAGTTCATTAAGGATATATCATTCTTAAATAAAATCGTATCAGCTGATATACTATCTACAATACCTAGAGAAAAGAATTCATTTGTACTGTTAGTAGTAGTAATAGATCCGCTACGTGTTGACGTTGAGCCGTGTACGTAAGCATAATACATTCCTTCTTTTTCTTTAAAAGACAGATCGTCTATAACAGCTGATTGTTCTGTAGTTTTTATTGTAGTGTCCCAAGCTGCGTTACCTTCTATAGATAGTGATTCATAGGTTTTGATAGATGAAGGAGATTTTCTGGATACTACTTCAATAACAGATTCAGCGGTAGACCCTCCATAAAAAGTGTTTCTACTTACTGTTTCATTGTGCTCGTACAAATAACCATTTTTAAACGTATGCAGATTACCTCTTAAACTTGAAATAGACTCAGGGTAAAAACTATAAAAGGTTGTGAAAACATTTTTATTTATAGAATACGCTAAACTAAAAGAATCCATGCTGCCACTTATTTCTAAGCTACTTACAATGTATTCTTTATTGTCTTTATCTATACCACCAATCACCTTGTGATTTGCCTGGTTTGAAATAGTGTTAAATCTATCGCCAACAAATGAAGACATTGTTTTATCACTAATAGATGTCAATCTGTTAGATGATATACTTATTATATCTCCGCTGTTTACATCACTAAAGAAAATATTTCCATTATAATGAGCTACAGATTCTGGATGATTTCCGCATCCGTATTCACCAGTAAAATATCTCTCGTTACCAAGGACATTAGTACTTAAGGTTATTAACTCATCGCCACTACCAGTTTGTATTACATTCTTACCAACAGCTAAAACTCCAGCTCTACGTTCTTGTATGTAGAATAAAGACTGATTATATCCAACAAGACTTTTAATAGATCCGTGTTCTATCGCTAAGTCTTTAAAGTTAGCTAAAGAAAGATTAAAAGATGTTAAATTTAATATAGAGCTATCAACTGAGTAGAAATCAGAATATGTTATAGATGATTTTCTTTTTAACTGTTTAGCGTTTTGTATGTAAGCTATAGGCCTACCTATAGAGCTACTTTCTGATTCAAAAAAATCACTAACACTATAGCTTTCTATAAATCTAGTTACAGAATTTTGAACCAAAAACGTCCTAAAATTTCTTCTACTTATTTGATTTACAGAAGTAAAACAATTTCTTAATCTAAAGTAAGCGTCACCTTGTGTTATCTGTATAACTTTGTCTGTATTGGTAACACTGCCAGAGTTAGAGACGTTTAATGAAAATATTGAATCTGTCGTTTCCTCAGCAAAAAAATAATAAATACTTCCGTCTTTGTATACATTTCCTATAGTAATACTAAAGCTACCAGAAGTAATAATATCTCCTTTAAATATTCTATCAGTAGTGTTCCCTTGTACATTACTACCACTTTGCGCTGTAATTGTAAAGCTAGGAGTTGTTGTAACTCTATCATCTTCATGAGATCCAGATGAGACATCATAGCTTGTGCCTAATTCATAGTAAATATTAGATTCAATTTTAGAATCAGTATTAAACACTTCTATTAAACAGCTTTTAAACCAATTGCTATTATCATCGCTTATAGCGGAAATATTAAATCCTAAAGCATCTTCATTTTCTTCAATTATTAAGAAATCACCAGTAGTAGCGTATTTAGATGATTTATTTAGCTCATTGTATATAGGGTTTTCATTACTGTCATCAATTGTAACTGAATCAATAATATTAAAAACATATTGAGATTTACTACCGTTATTGTAATCAATAATTCTTAATTTATCTCCTTTGTTAAAAGAGTAAGAAATACCAGCGTTCATTGATTTAGTATAGCTTTCTTCCTTGTTTAGTAAGCTGTTTAAAGAAATGTATATTTTTCTTTTACCAGATAAAAAGAATGCACTTCCATCATTCCTGTACGGAACAAATGCTCCAGAAATGGTATACATTAGTTTGCTTTCAGTATTGCCCTTACCCACATATACAGGAGCCCATTTTTTAGCAAACGATGGAGGGTTATGGGCAATCCTCATCACAACAGAAGCTGGTCCGTATAAATTATTTTCTGTAGATCTGTCATTAAGAGAGTTTACAAAAATGTCTCCAAGCTCTTGAACGCCTGTACTTCTGTTTCTATCATCGTAGTATATAATACCCATTGTATGGGAAGAGCCAGACTTGAAACATTTACTCTCTCCTTTTAAAGATCCTAAAAAGTTTGATCCCTTGTAAAGTACAGCACTACCGTTTGAAATAGTTTTGCCTCCACCTTCAACAATGCTTACAACAATCTCTTCATAAGAAAGAACTTGTAACGGTGCATCTTGATGAGCTATAAAGTTTGGCCGAAGGACAAGCTCATTAGGTCTTAAGTCTATATCAACTGTATTTGCATTTTTTGTTACAAATATTTGAAATGAAACAGTACCTATAAAATTACCTGTACGGTTATTATTTAGATCATGTATGGAATTACCGTCATTAGTAGGGCTAACACCCATTTCAATATGTGATAGATGGTAAAGGTCGTAAATAATATCTATAATGTCAGATCTTGAACTTCCGGATGGGATGTCTATGTTTTCTCTAAACTGAACACCTTGCGCATCTAGATAAACTCCATTAGATATAGCATTTATAACACCTGCTCCAGAGGTTATAGCAGCACTACCGTCATCTTTAGTAAATGAAAAATCAACATCTGGAAAAGTTAAAGATCCACCTGCGGTGTTTATGATGTTTATTGTTTTTGGATCCCAGAAAACATTTACAAAAAGCCTAGAATCTCCACTAGTCGTTCCGTTAAAAGCAGTATCAGAAAAGTCAAATTCAATCTTTCTTAGATCCACTGCGTTGAAAGCTACATCAAAATTGTCTCCTGTTGGTTTACTTGAATAATTAGATAAGAGAGTACTAGTAGTAGCTATGTTTTCATAACCTTCCGTGTAACCTCCGTACATTAATCGTCCTTCAATTATAGATTGACTATCAGCTTTTAAAGGAACGTTATCGTATAATTTATTTTGCTGTGTAGTTGCTAATACAGATCCCCTCTTGTCGTCAATAAAGTTTATTGTAACAGCATTACTGTTATGAACATTATCTTTTTCTTCTATTTCAAAAAAAGATCCACTGTTGCCTTCTCTTGCATATAAAATAATTTTATCTACATCAGCTACAGTGTTTTTTACAAATACATTAATTTGATTATAGAAATCTTCAGTAGACTCTGTTATAAATCCATCTCTTAACTGTGTTATAGAAGAAGTCAAAGAACTGTATGGCGACATTGATGAGTGCTCACCATCGTCATATACATATTTGTATGCAAATTGATACACCTTATTGAAGATACGATTCTCCTTTAGTGTTGAGTTATTTACAATATTATATGTTGGAGGATCTAATGGTGGTTGTTTAGCTACAGTTAAAAATAATAGTTTCTCATAGTCTGTACCTGTTGTAAACTTATTAGGATAGTTTCCAGCTATAGCTTTTGTAACATTAATTTTTTTAGGCGCTGATTCACTGTCGTTGAAAAACAATAGTATATCACCGCTATTTGACTCTATAATATCACCAGTTACAAAAGAATTAGCATTGAAGCCTAATACAGAGTCTTGATAAACTCTTGATGAAGATCCTGTAGATGAGTTATATTGATATATTGAATGATTGTTATTAGCGTTATATATAAAGTATATAATAATCCCTAACTGCTCATGAGAAACAGACCCTACAGTTTTGCTTGTTCCTGATGCTGGAGCTATGTTAAAGCTTTTAGCAACGTTTCCGTAAGCATTTTTTATAACTATACCATCTCCATCATCTTCAGTAGATATACGTAGATTCAACGCCTCAGTCATCTCTGAAGGTTTAATAAGACGTTCATCATTGTCCTTGTTAAGGTATCTTGGTGTAAGTTTATCTATAGCCATGATTAATATTTAGGCGACTGTCTGAAATTTTTTCTAATCATTGCTAATGCATCAACCTTACCGAAAGATTTCATTCTTGAATTAGCTTTTCTACGCTCGTTATAATACTCCTGTCTAGCTCTTGCTTTTTCATTACCAGGAACATTGCTCTTACGTTCTACTATTTTGTAATACATGTAAGCACGTAACGCTTCTTCAGCAAATTTATGTACTGTAGGACTCTCTGATAAAGCTTCATCTGCAACATATTCTATAGCAACAGTAGTTGACCCTACGCTAGTAGAAAGTTCTATTCTATTCTGATCATAATTAATACGGTATTCACCTGCGCCTTTTCCGCCACCCATTCCATACAACCCACCTTGTGATCCGGTAGAAATGTAGTTTCTATACACTTCTGAGTCAAAAGCGCTATAATTAGGAATAGCATCTCTGCCTCTAGTGGAGATTAAGTTTATGTTTGAGTTTTCTATAAACTGATATATCAATCCATCTGACCCGATAACACCTAGCTTTAACAACCCTACAAAATCAGCAGGTAAAGCAACTGTCCCTGTAGTTTGATCTACAGATATCTCAGAAGCCTTTAAACGTAGCCCCATGTCAAATCCAAGCTCACGTATACCTCTGAGCGCAAAGTTGCGTACAACGACCTCTGAGGCGTTGCTAGAGTAGTCATCATAACCCATGGTAAGCATGTAGTCATTTACTACTTGATTTATTGATACTGTTTCTAACGACATTATTTATTTTCTTCTTTCTGTTTCTCAACAGCTGCATATTGAGCAACCGCTTGATCACGTAGGTTAATACCAATTAGCTGTGCAATCTCTATCACAATGTCTGTAAAGAAATGCTCTGGCAATTCAAAATCTACACTAAGATTAAGGTCATACAACTCTACTCCCGGTATAGCTGTGCTGTATCCGAATTTAGGCTGAGAAGCACTTTTAGCACCCGTTAAGGTGTTTAAACCTTGTGGTAGTTTATAATATCTTAATTCAATCTTTTTAATGTTATTAGGGAAAACCTCAACATCACTGCCCATTAAAGCTATAGGAGATTCAATGCTAGGCTTTGATAAGTCACTCATTAAAGCTCTGTCAATATCTTCCTGACTATGCATTACCTGCACATTAGTTCCTATCGTTGTGTTAAAAACATAACTGCTGTTAGTAGTAATTGAAGAGAGTCTACCAAAGTCTGAAGGCTTTTCAAAAACACCATTGACTTGACTTAATTTTGCTTTCTTGTGAAAAACTGAAAGATCCTCTTCTATGAATTTAGTTTTACCTAAACTTTTCCCTGGATCAACACCAGCTCTACGGAACTTCATAGCATTACGATGTTCATCAAAGAGTCTGTTGTATATGCTGTTTTGAGCTAAGCCAGCAAAACTGTTGAAAATAGACGGAGAAACAAAACCTTTCTGGTCCTTGTTTACCAAGTCTTTCAATGCCGTGTATACTCTGTTTACGCTTGCCATTTGTACAATATTATATAAGACAAATATACAAAAAGAAAAAGGGGGACATTTAGCCCCCCTTTAATTAACATTCTGTGTAATAGAAGGTTAGATATTGTTTAATTGCTCTACAACTTGATCATAAACAGATGATCCTTTTTCAGTTAACAGGAACCTAACAGCAATTGTTGTTGGATCTGTACCTGGAGGACAAGAGACAATTAACCTATTAGTATCGTACCAGTAAACCCCTGTATCTACGAGTTTTAGAATCTGGAAGTCGGCAGCTTGCATAACAGCAGAACGACATAACACTTCTGGATTATCAAACATTTTAATAAACTTCTCAGGATTTGATTTAGCATCCCTAAGTAATTCTCGTTTGATCTCTGCGTTCTTTTGGTTTACATTTATGCCATATGATAAAGCAACAGGTAGTAATTCCTGAATGTCCTTATTCTTTATAAGCGATATAGCATCATGTAAGTTAAACTCTTTATCTAAATCTTTTTCTGCTGAATCTGAATTATCAATTAGCTTAAAGACATCTCCTCCATTTGCAACATTATCTGGATGTAATTTTAAGAAATTAATTAGATTAGGATTAGTGTACTCTACAGCAAGCATCTTATCTCTAAAAACAACATGTTCTCTTCTAGCGTAACTACTTTGTTCATCACGATATATTGTCTTTTCATTCGGACAATAACGTATAGCTGTTGTCTGTTGTTTGACTTGATCGTAAATAGTGACTTCTGATTTTATTCTACATACGATGCCACCACCGCTTACAATTTCATAAAACTTAGTTGTCTGTGGGTTTATAACCTGCTTTACAGAATATCCTAAAGGGGCTGCTGTGGGTACAGCTTTTGGTTGAGTCGCTTTTGCAGGACGACCTGGGGCTTTTTTAGCCGGGACTGTGTTTGACATTTTGATAAAAATTTAATTTAAATAAAAAAAAAGGGAAGAGGTATTACCCCCTTCCCAATATTGTGATCTACTATGTATTAGAGCGGATCAATACATGCTGATTAGCAGCACGAGTAACCAAGTTACACTCAGAACGGTAGTTGAATTGCAAGCTATCGTCATTGGTGTTTGTAACACCTAAGATAGAACCTGTCATCCAGTGCTCCATTTCACGAGAGTATCCATCTACAGCTTTGTAATTCATCTCTAAAGCAGCAGCACGAGCACCACTCTTAGGATCAACTACAGAAGTCATAGGAATCATTACACCATGAAAACCAGAACCACCCAATAATGTTGGGTCGTTGAGTAATTTCCAAGACTTGTTGTGGAATGTATATCCACCACGAGTAAATGATTTGAATC
>TARA_R110000796_G_scaffold200418_2_pt1 | contig 11706 bp, 12 predicted proteins | sample TARA_R110000796 | Tara Oceans TARA_R110000796 (sample SAMEA4397815) | marine metagenome | biome: Polar Biome; feature: [SRF] surface water layer (ENVO:00010504); material: water (ENVO:00002006), including particulate matter (ENVO:01000060) such as... | depth 5 m | reverse complement strand
ACAGCCTGAGTGCGGTACTGGCTGAGGTACTATGAGAAATCCAGGTTAGTACCTCTGGCAAAAAAAAGTGAGCTTATAGATGACTATGCCAAATCACCTCATTTAAATTCTATTGAACTTATGTTGAGTTCTATCCATGCTCTCCTATGTAATTATTCTATTCCCCACTGTTTTGCAACAACTCCGCATAGATGTAAAGTTAAAGATGACGATGAGTGGCTAGAAAAAACAGGGTTGAGCTTTAAAAACTATTCTAACAGGCGGGATAAAAGGAAAAGCATAAACTTATCTTGCAGACTCTTTTGTGAAAAGTTCTTTATAGATTGCATCGACATGGAAAGTCAGGTTGATAATAGCGATTTTTTTTATGACGATCTTCATTTGACAAATAGAGCTAGCCCTATTGTTGGGAAGGTCTTGTTTGACAATCTGAATAAATTAGGTGCTTTTTGAGGAATAAATATGAACATAGATAAGCCAGTACATGATTTATACAGCCATATGTACATATCATTAAAAAACAAATTTTTATTTCATTCTGTAGGTAAAGCTGCTAATAGCACAGTTAAGTATTTTCTGTATGCTGAAGAAGCCCGTGGAACAAGGCTCAAGTATGATAACGTGCATGATCGTCGTGCTTCACCACTACTTTCTCCCTTTCAGCTTTCTAAAAATTGTTTAAACGACATTGTTGAAAGCAAAGATTTTTTCAAATTCACCTTTGTGAGAAACCCTTATTCGCGATTGTTATCTTGCTACTTAGATAGAATCGTACCCAAAAAATCCACTCCTTATAATGAAATTGTCAGATTTCTTGGGAAAGATATAGGTTATGACGTCGGTTTTGATGAGTTTATTGAAGTAATTTGCTCGCAAAGCAATTACGAACAAAACAATCATTGGCGTTTGCAGTACTCAGACGCTATGTGTAATGTAATAGATTATGATTTGCTTGGGAAGCAAGAGACCTTTGATAGCGATATGAGGAAGGTATGGAGTAAAATTTATCCATCTTCGCCTATTCCAGACTTTAGTTCTAAAAATATGTCACCTTCCAAGACAGGTTCTAACGAAAAAATTTCACAATATTGGACACCTTCTCTTAAGAATTTAGTGGCAGAGCGGTATGATCTTGATTTTGTGATGTTAGAATATGAGAAATGAGTATTTAGTATTTAATGATTCATCTAGTGCATTCCTTAAGCCTAAATTTTGGTTTCATCTTGCCTAGTTGCTTGCTTTGTTGAAGTTTCTTAGATAATGATATTTTATGATTTTTTAATTATACATTTAATAATATAATTTGATGCTCAGTGTTATTTTCCTGTGATGAAGTATAGTTTAATTCTTCACGGTAAATAGTTCTGTAATACAATTCCGTATTTTGTTTTGACATTGCTGGGTGAGTTTTTTTTAAATTATGATGATTAATGTTCTCAAATCTTTACGATGGTCAGTGTCCCTAGGTGCGAAATTTGTCCGTGTGGTGGCTCTTCCCACTTGTGCCATCGTTATCGTTACCCTAGTGTCTCAACTTTCGACCCTGCTGGCATCGTTTCTACCGCTGAAGGTTGTCATCCTGCTCGGCTCGGATGGTGTCCCACGTTATTTCCCCACCTTCTTTGCCGAAATGGAACGCGATGTTTTAATTGCCGGATTGAGTGCGGCAACTCTGGTTTTTTTCGTTGTCCATCTGTTGGCTGAGCGTCTTATCGGCTGGATTACCGCTCTCGGTACGAACCGGCTATTGGCTAAGAGCCACAAGATGGTCCTCTTCGAGAATCAGGATCAAGTGGCGGCGGGGGGCTACCAGCGTTACTCGCGGGCTTTGGCCAGTGGTGTGTTTATCGGGTTTTCACTGTGCGGTTTAGGATGGTTTTATCCAGAAGTGACCCTAGTAATCATAGGGTATTTCGCACTCGCCTTCCTCGTGCTGTGGTTCCTGCATCGCCATAGTGCAACAGTGCGTGAGGGATTGGAGACGCGATTACCTGACCTACTCAAGATATTGGCAGGCGTAGGGTTTTTCGTTGCCTTTGGCTATCTGATTTCGGATTTTATTTTTTGGACACCTCCTGGCGTCATTATTGCTATCGTTACGTTGATTCTGAGCCGCCAGATGATGACAAGGGCCACTGGCTTGGTAGCGGACTTGACTGCGCTGCGTCAACAAAGAGTCAAGTTGGATGCCCTCTTCTTTCATGGCAAGGTGTTGCTGTCACATACCATTCAGCATGAGCGTTCGATTTGGCCTTTACTACAACCGCACGCGCGACTTCCTTGGACCCGGGAGGTGCTAGAAGAGCTGGTAGATGATCCTGAAGGGGGTGAAGATACTGAAGAGAGTATTGTTTGTGAATGGCATCAAACGGGGCAGGCAAATGTGGCCGCTCTCAAGGTTCGTTCAGGTTCACAGCACTTTCTGGTTAAGCTGTTCGAGAAAAACCGTAGTTCTCTCGCCCTGCATGAGTCCACCCTAATGGTGGAGAGTGTGATGGGACTTCCCGCCCCTAGATTTGTGGGTGCGACACAGGTTCAGAAATTTCATTGCCTTCTTTATGAGCTGCCAAAGGGGTCTCCACCACACTTCGGTGAGGTGAAACCACAAGTTCACTCTTTTCGTCGCCAGCTTCTGGCCATCGACCCGCCATTGCAGCTCTGCCATCGCTATCAGCGTTCGCGCCCCATGCTCTGGCAGCGGTTGAACACCGACCTGCTCGAACGCCTGTATATGGCCGTTACCTCCGATGAACAGCGGGCAATGCTAGATTCGCTAGTAGAGAACTTGAATCGCCTAGGTGCCATGCTTCGGGCGCTTCCGTTAGTGCTTTATCAGCCGGATGCTACTCAAGATGCGATCTGGATTCCTGATGAGGGCGCTCCCATGGCGCTGAACTGGGGGCGTTGGTCACTCGAGCCGCTTGGCGCCGGTTGGCCGGAGGGAAAGAAAAGGCTGAGCTATCTGAAATTGGCGATCGAAGAAGCCGCCGAGACTAGGCCAGCGCTGCTTCGAGTGGTTATCAAAGATGCCGAGCTGTCGGCTCTTGCATTTGCTCTTGAGCGGGAGTGCAACAGCCAGCGTTATGTTCAGGCTCTTGAGCTGTTACCTGCGTTGATGGATCGCATGATCGAGAGTAAAACGCATCTTATGGGAGAGGAGCAGTAAATGGCCCATAAGAATGAGCGGGATAGACCGGATAATGACATCAGGGTAAGTATGCTGGTGTGTAATTCTTTTATGAATGATGCGCGCGTCCAGAAGGAAGCTGAGACCCTGGCGCTGGCTGGATATCAGGTTACGGTTCATGCTCTCGCCTTGCCAGGTGTCGCGCCGCGGTTCGAGATGCTCGACAGTGGCGTTCGGGTACAGCGTCACGGGGGCAATGAAATCAAGCCAGCCCATCAATACGAAACCGGCAAGGGCCAGCGTACCAGGCGGGAGATGCTTGCTCTTCTTGTCTCTCGAGGCAGGGCGCTAATTGGCATGACCTGGGCAACATATCGTGCTCGGCCCGATATCGTTCATGCCCACGATGTGAATATGCTGCCAACTGCTTGGCTAGCGGCCCGCCTTGCCAAAGCACTTTTGATCTACGACGCCCATGAAATCAGTACAGATCGAGAGGGTTACCGAGCTTTTCGGGGCATGGTGGGCTGGATCGAAAAAAAACTAGTGCCACGGGTGTCGGGAATGATCACTACAACGAATGCGCGAGCCAAGTTTTTCGCTCGTGCTTACAGCATTCCGCGCCCATTGGTCTTACAAAATCGCCCACGCTTGTCGAGCGCAGAAGGCTCTCAGCGCATTCGTAATGAATTGGGCCTGCAAGCGCCATGGCCAATTGTGCTTTACCAGGGTGGGCTTCAGTCTGGGCGCGGGCTTCCGCGTTTGGTTGAGGCTGCCGCTAGTGTACCTAATGCATACTTTGTGTTTATTGGCGGCGGGCGGCAGGCTCACGAACTACACTTGCTGGCAGAACAGTTGGGTTTGAATGATCGCGTTAAGTTTATTCCCACGGTGGCGTTAAGCGAACTACCCAGTTACACCGCCTCTGCGGATATCGGTGTACAGCCTATCGAAAACACCTGTTTGAACCATTTCACGACGGATTCCAACAAGTTATTTGAGTACGTGATTGCGGGCTTATCCATAGTGGCAACCCAATTGCCAGAGATCAGTAAGGTTGTACGCGAGCACTATTTGGGTTTACTGGTTCCTGATAGCGATACTCAGGCCCTCGCCAGTGCTATCCAGCAGTTGGTGGATGATCCCGCACTTCGTTTGCGATACCGTGCTAATGCGCAAAAAGCGGCGCAGTCGTTAAACTGGGAAGCGCAAGAACAAGGCCTATTGGATCTATATGCGCGTATTTTACCTGCCCATTCTGCATAAGGGCATTTGAGTTGAAGCCGCTTAACGTTCTGCTTTTGAGTTTTTATTACCCACCGGATATCAGTGCCGGGGCCTTCCGTGCTGAGGCACTGGTTGCGGCCTTTGAGCGCTTACTACCCAGCGGTAGCCAGGTGCATGTACTAGCATCTGCTCCTAATCGGGTGAACTACGCAGGTGGCATGGCCGCGTTAGCATGTGAAACCCAAGGGTTAGCCACTATTGAGCGGCTAACATTACCGGGCGGTGGTCGTGGCATGGCGGGGCAAACTAGGGCTTTTGCAAGTTATGCGCGGCAGGTAAAAAAACGGGTAAACCAGCAAAACTATGATTTAGTCGTGGCGACTTCGTCGCGGTTAGTCACTACGCTGCTGGGGCGCTGGGTGGCAAAGCGTTGTAGAGCCATGTTGTATCTGGATATACGGGATAACTTTGTCGAAAACTTGCCTTACGTATTGCCTTACAAAACGGGCCGGGTGTTGGCACCTGTGTTCGCATTGGCAGAGCAATGGGCGCTTCGTGGTGCCCAGCATATCAATTTGGTCTCCGGAGGGTTTGCGGCTTATTTTGAGAAACGCTACCCCTCAGCGCATTTCTCCTACCATACAAACGGTATTGATTTACCTTTTGTTCAGGCGGTAGAGCAGGGTGTTTTTGCGCAACATTCCGTACCCGCAGCCACCGCTAAGCCGTCATTGGAAGTGCTTTATGCCGGGAACCTGGGTGTGGGCCAGGGTATTGAGCATATTGTGCCGCCATTGGCACAACGTTTAGGCAGTGGTGTTCGATTTCGTGTCATCGGTGATGGCGGTGGCGTCGCTGCTTTGCATAAACGATTAGCCATACTCGAACTGGATAACGTCCTGGTTGAGCCGCCTGTCTCCCGTGACACGTTAATCAAGGCCTATCAAACCGCTGACGTTTTATTCCTCCATTTGAATACACTACCTTCTTTGTATAGTGTACTGCCCTCAAAACTCTTTGAATATGCGGCCACGGGTAAACCGATATGGGCGGGTTTGCCTGGGTATTCTGCTCGTTTTGTGGATCATGAGATCGACAACGCTGCCGTATTCACTCCAGGCTCAGTGGATGAGGCCATGAAGGCATTTGAGCAGTTAACGCTGGAGGTTACCCCTCGACAGTCGTTTGTTGCTCAGTGGCGTAGGGACAAAATTATGAATGCCATGGTAAGTGAGATGATGATGTTGGTAAGCCATGAAGCGTGAATATCAACGCCGTCATTCACGTTGGTACGAGTTGTTACTGTTCAGTCTGACGTTTCATCTATTGGTAGGGTTGTCGCTTGCTATTTTGCTGCCTGGGCTGGAGCGCTGGGGGTGGGGGTTTTGGCATTACATGCCAGATGTACGTAGTAATACGTTAACCGCCATTGGCTTTGCATTTACCGCCTCGGCGCTAACGCTACGGCGTATGTCGCGGTTTCCGGGCGCCCAACTTGGGGCAAATATCATGCCCACGGTCTCCATTGCTTTTTTGGTGTTGGTCGCCGTTCTTTTTTTTACCCGTGAGGGCTACACCCGTCAGGTGATGTTTAGCGGTTACCTCGTCAGCTTGGTGTGGTTTTATGGGGGTTATGTGCTGGGGCGGCGATTTCGTACACTAAAGCTAGCGGTGGTGCCATTTGGGGATACCCAGCGCTTGCGTGGCAATACCAAGGTAGATCTACGTATGTTGGATGCCCCTGACATGAAAGGGTTGCGGGTAGATGGCGTCATGGCTGATTTGCGCGCCCAGGATCTACCACCTGAATGGCAGAAGTTTTTGGCCACCTGCGCACTGTGCCATATTCCTGTTTTCCATTCGCGGCAGATATCGGAGACAATCTCCGGCCGCGTTCAGATAGACCGCCTTTCCGAGAATGAGTTTGGTAGCCTGCTTCCGCCATTATTTTACGTGGGTTTTAAGCGGGTGATGGATTTCATTGGGGCTGTGGTTTTATTGCCTTTTTTACTGCCGGTACTGTTGGTTATTGCTTACTTAATCAAGCGCGATAGTCCTGGCCCAGTGTTTTTTATGCAGCCTCGCGTTGGTTACCGTGGTCGTCCGTTTAACATGTTCAAGTTTCGAAGTATGTACCACGATATGAGTGGGGAGGATTTTACCATTTCGGGCGATGATCCCCGCATTACACCACTGGGCCGTGTGCTGCGACGCTACCGGTTGGATGAGTTGCCGCAGCTGTTCAATGTGCTGCGTAGTGAAATGAGCTTTATTGGGCCGCGTCCGGAGTCAGCCTCCCTTTCCGAGTGGTATGAGCAGGATGTGCCATTTTTCAGCTATCGCCACGTGGTGCGACCGGGGATTACCGGTTGGGCTCAGGTGGAGCAGGGCTATGCGGCCGAGGTGGATGGTATGACGCGTAAGCTGCAATATGATTTTTACTACATCAAACATTTCTCACTTTGGTTGGATGTGTTGGTCATCCTAAAGACCGTACGGATTATATTTACGGGGTTTGGTGCACGATAGGCTTTCACTTAATGAGAGCCTGAGGTGTGACAACTCTGATTCCTACGAAAATCGTTTTAAATTGTTGTAGTAACGCCTGACCCCGTCAGGCGCTTTTGTTTGTGGTTAGTATTGCAGCGGAGCGCTCATCGAGTTGAGCTCAAGCCAGTTCCTTTACTCCCCAATCTTTCTTTACCAGAATCCGCGAAAAACCCCGTACTTTGAGAGGGTGTCGCGAAAGGGGTAAAGCCGTAAAATGAACCTTCTATCTGCTTGAGAGCTTACCGTGTCGACAGCATGCATGCCCACACCCGATGACAGGCAGTTCGCGCTTTTTCAGACATCGCCTGCTTCGCCTCCTCCATCCTCCCGCGTTAACGGCTGGCTCGTCAGGGCGGCGTTTTCTACGAGGTGACGCCACGGCGATTTTCCTGGGCATGACACCGCTTGAAGATCATCTGCGGCAGTCAGGGATTCGTGCCCCTTTAGTGGTGGCCGAACTGCTGGATGCCCAGGACTGGACATCCTTCGAGGATCGATATGCCACCACAGGGCGCGCACCCTATGCGCCATGAGCTATGATGGGGTTGATTCTCTCCGGGTCATGCAGGGGGTCTCATCGCTGCGCGCGTTGGAGCGGCTGGCACGTGTGGATCTGGGTGCTATGTGGGTGACCGGAGGCATTGCCCCGGATCATGCCGACATCGGACGTTTCATCTGCCTGCATGAACAGGCGCTGTCACAGACATTTTTCGAAGCGCTGACACGCACCGTTCTCGCCAGGACCGGAACATCGACAGCCTGCCTGGCGGGTGACGGAACCGTGATCGAAGCGGCCTGCTCTCACTATCGTCTGCTCAAGGAGGAGGCCGTGCTTGCTCGAGTCAGTAAGGCCCGGATCGGCCATCAGCAGGCTCTTCCGGAGCAACAGGACGAGACTCAGCAGCAGCTGGATAGAGCGCATGCCTGTGAACAGGTGCTTGATGCGAGGATCGCGGCACGACGGCGCCATGGCAAGCGTACCGATACGGTTCGTGTCAGCCTGACGGAGCCAGAGAGGCCGCCATGCAGCGACAGAAGCGTGGACGCGGTTTTGCGCCGGCTTATACGCCCTCCGTCCTGGCCAATGAGGCACGCATCATCGTGGCACACGCTGTGGATCCCACGAGCGAGACGCGAGTGGTGGGTGAGCTGATCGATCAGAGCGAGCGCGTGGAACCCAAAATCCCACGCGAGCTTCTGCTGGATGCCGGCTATTTTGATGATGGCGTTATTAACGCGACACGGGCGCGCGATGTCAGCCTGCTTTGCCCGCCCAGGCCCAGTACCACTGACAAAGCGAAGGGCCTGTATCATAAAAACCTATTCACTTACGATGCCGAACAGGATGTTTACTACTGTCCAGTGGGGCAGCAGCTTCAGCGCATCAGTCATATAAACGCGTCGGTACGCTCGCGTGAGCAAACGGTTTATGCCTGCAATGCCTGCGAGGACTGTCCGCAACGGATTGCTTGTACCCGTTCGGTCCGGGGGCGCCGAATCAAACATTACCCGGAGGACGAGGCACGCCTGGCATTGCAACAAATCATGACCCACCCGGGATCCCAAGCGGTCCTCCGGCAGCGAAAGGCCATGGTCGAGCCAGTGTTTTCAGCGCTACGTCAGCAACAGTGACTGTCTCGCTTCCGGCGCCGTGGGCTGGCGGGTGTCAAACGCGAGTTTTCCTTGCATGCCCTGGCTTACAACCTGGCTCGCGCTGTAGCGCTGAGCCTTTGTCATCATCTCTGGGATCGGTTGTGGAGATGCCTGGGATTACCTTACCTAGCAACAAAGAAAAAGATCGCGCCTGCCAGGGCGTGCGTGATGATGTCGTCCAGCCATCGACATCGTTGTGTATAGGTTTAGTTTTGAGTCGTTAGGAGATTTGCGACAACCTCTTTAGGGCGGAGAGGAGTTCAAATTTTCTTGGATGTTTCTGCTGACGATAGTTATAGCATCGTGTGGTAGAATTTTGCGCTCTACCAATGCCAGTCTTGGAATATCTGTGAGTCAGCTTCTTACTTCTGTTTCCCTCCCTGTTTCTTCTCCCATTTCTATCTATACGTCCCTTGCTGCATTTTTGCTGTGCGCGATTGCGTTGGTAGTGCCTAGCGGTTATTCACTTGGCCCGCTGTTGCTGCTAATGGGTAGCGTGGTACTGTTGATAAAACGCCCTGCGCTTGGCTTGAATCGCCAAGATGCGTTGGTGATGTTGGCCATGGCGGCGTATACCCTGGTGGGTGTGGTCAGTGCGTTGTGGTATAGGCAGGGCATCAGCGATATGGATAAACCGCTGCGCTTACTGCTGGCGATTCCCGCGCTGTTGTTAGTGATGGCTTACCCCCCGCGTTTAGCCTGGTTTTGGGGCGGTGTTGCGGTGGGGGCGATGGGCGCAGGGGGGGTGGCTATGTGGCTGAAGGTGATAGAAGGCGTTTCGCGCCCAGGCGGTTACAACAACCCGATTCAGTTTGGCAATTTAAGTATGCTGCTGGGAGTGTTGTGTATTGCCGCCTTGGGGTGGGCCGTTACCCAGCGGCGTCGTCATTTTTGGGTGGCGTTGTTTTTGGTAGCGGCTTTGTTGGGGGTGGCGGGCTCTTTGATTTCTGGCAGCCGAGGTGGGTGGATAGGTATTCCCTTTGTGCTAATAGTGTTGGTACGCGCTTATGGCCCACTGCTGCCGAAACATTTCACACTGTCGGCACTTGCAGGTGTTGTTCTGCTAGGTGGCGTGGTGTATGCCGTACCTGAAATTGGGGTGCAAGGGCGCGTTTATCAAGCTGTAGAACAAGTGCAGCGTTATATAGCAGGCGATAGAACGCACACTTCTGTGGGGGCACGTTTTGAAATGTGGCGAGGGGCAGGCCATTTAATAGCAGAGAAACCGTTGGTTGGATGGGGAACCAATGGTTACGTTGAACAGATGCAAGCGTTAGCCGATAAGGGCGTAATTAATAAACGTGCTGCGCGCTACGGTCACGCTCACAACGAATTTATGGACAGCTTGGCCAAGCGTGGGTTGCTGGGGTTGGTGGTCTTGCTGGTGGTTTATTTACTGCCGATGCGCTTTTTTGCTAAAGAGCTGGGGGCCAGTGATTTATCGCTACGTGCCACGGCGACGGCGGGGGTATTGCTACCGGTGACCTATATGGATTTTGGCTTAACGCAAAGTTTTTTATCCCATAACAGCGGCGTGATGATGTATGCGTTTTTGTTGGCAGTGTTGTGGGGGATTTTCTCCCGCCAGCGTAAGGCATTAGCTCACGGGGAGTACAACTCGGTTAACAATACGCTACACAATTAATGCTAATAATAAAGTAAAATTTACCGGCTATCGAAGCAACTCAACTAATCAACAGGCCTCCAGTAAACGTTAAAGGGAAGTTTCCTGCGCATCATAAAGGCCGGTAAATTGTTCAAGGGAAAACGATGTTAAAAATGAAAAAAACACTCTGCTTAGCTAGCTGTGCGTTGACATTGATTACCAGTAATAGCTTTGCGTTTGATAAAAAAATGACGGTTTCTGCGATTGCTGGTACCACGGGTTTTGGGGCCGATGCGTCTTGGCGTTTCCATGAGAACCTTGCTGTTACCGCCCGTTATACCAACGGCTTGGATTTTGACACGGATTTTGAAGAAGATGATGTGACCTATAACGCTGACTTTGAGATGAAGGCGTCTAGTGTCAAAATGGATTATTTCCCGTTTGGTGGCAGTTTCTTCCTATCGGCAGGCATCATGATGCCGGATATCGAAGCGAACGTGGTCGGTACACCAGATGACGGTAGTACGTATGAATTTAACAACCGGAACTATAGCGCCGCTGAGATTGGTTCGGTTGTGGGTAGCGCTACTGTTTCGGATGGCACCCAGCCTTATGTGGGGCTTGGGTGGCGCAGTTCCCATCAGAGTGGACTTTCGTTCTTCTCTGAGTTCGGTGTCGTAGCAACCAACGTTGACGTATCTCTGAGCACTACCCGTAACCTGGAAGCGCTGAACCCGCAGCTTCAAGAAGATATTCGCGCCGAAGAGCAAAGCCTTGAAGATGATATCGATAAGCTACCTGTCTTCCCCGTTGCAGTGCTGGGTGTGTCTTATACGTTTTAAACTTAAAATCATGTAGCTTTTACAGCTGGAAGCATTTTTGCTCCCGTGGATCTATAAACAAGCTAATGTAAAACGTTAACGGGCACTGCCGCGCAACGCACACATACTCGCCATCACTCAAAAGTATTGGCGGGTTTTTGCTAATTAAACATTTCCTTTCGATGCTTTTTCAATACGCGATAAAACGACGACTTGGAGGCCAGTTAGACACCGTTGTCTGCCAGTAAAGGCACGATTTGAGACGGCGGCAAGCTCTGATACTCGTGACGATGACAAGTGTTCAAAATGGTCTGCTCTTCCTCATGCGTCAGCTGATGATGCTGCCTGCCTTGTGCCGCCTGTGGACGCTGATCCTCAACAACAGTGCCACACTCAGATTGCTAACGCTTTAGTGTGCGCTCGCTTACATCGATAATAACGGCTGCTTGATAGCGGGAAGCGCCACCCACCACCGCTTCGTCAAATAGCGCGATGAGCCTTGTACGTTCGTCGAGCGGCGTTAGTCGTCCTCGACGCTGTCGGGATCTTCGCTGTACAAGGCTTCGAGCTTTTTTGAGAGCACCAGTAACGATGTCGTCTCTGCCACTACCTTGTTTTTGCGCTGCACTTCCGCTTTGAGTTGCTTGATGGTCTTACGGTCTTATTTACGCTGCTTTTGCGCCGCTTTTTCCTGATCTTCTTGCCGACCAGCGCCTTCGAGA
>TARA_R110000796_G_scaffold61674_7_pt1 | contig 11707 bp, 16 predicted proteins | sample TARA_R110000796 | Tara Oceans TARA_R110000796 (sample SAMEA4397815) | marine metagenome | biome: Polar Biome; feature: [SRF] surface water layer (ENVO:00010504); material: water (ENVO:00002006), including particulate matter (ENVO:01000060) such as... | depth 5 m | reverse complement strand
TTTTTCTTTATAAGCGTTTACAGATTGAACTATAGTATCCATAAACCCAACACTATCAGTATTAATTAATTTAGACATATTACTTTTATGCACTTCAGAAAATAACTCATCAGTAATCTCTTCTAAATTAAAAGTATAAAATGCACCATAAGTTGTATAAAGTATATCTGAAAGTGCATCTGCAACATTAAATATGTCTTCACTTATCTCCGATTTCTCTACTTTATCGGCTAATTCTCGGTAAATTAAATACAACTCTCCACTTTTAAAACCTAATGCTTTTCCTAATTCTAAACATTCTTCAAGAATAAGTCTAAATCTTAATTCTTTATGTTTAAAATTTTCTACAACATGAGTAGCTTCTTGAGGTACTACAAAAGCTTTTTGAAACTCTATTGTTTGTTCTAAATTAGATTTATTAAGCTTATGATACAACTCTAAAGCTACAGTATATAATTGTCTATCTTGTAGATGTGTAAGTATAGGAGTTGAAGTTTCTTTCTCACCCGTTAGTACAGGTATTTGAGTGTTTCTAAGTATATTAAATATTTGATTAATTTTATCAGTTTTTTTCATACTATAATCGGTTTATAAAATTAAACAAAGCAAGATTCCATCGAGCATCATTTAAAGCGTTATGACAGTTATTTTGTACAGGATAATCAAGTCTTTTTTTAATAAGTTTAAGGTTATCTTCTAGCGTCCCTTTAAGATAACCATAATTACTAGACTTAGAAAGTTTATCATCTAGCATAACTTTTAAATCTCTACTAAACATAGGAAAACCTTTAGGTAAATCAATCATTTTACCAAACAACCAACAAAACACTACCCAATCATAAGCTGCGTAGTATGCGTAGAACTCTACTTCTGTTTTTCCTTTAACAAACTCTATAGCCTTGTATAAAGAGTAACTTTCTTCTGCTTGAAGTCTAGTGGTTTCTTCTTTACAATAACCATCATTAACAAATAACAAAACTTTTTTAGCTATTTCTTTATTTGATTTACCAAACCTATTTAAAAGTTTTTTAAAATTACTGTATGTAAATTGAGTATCTAAAGGAGGTGCATAGCCAGTTATTCTTCTTTGTTTTATTAAATACTCTGCTTGTAATTTAAGGAAATCTATAAATATTGTTTTTAATACATTTTCTCTAATCCAATATTCTTTTGGTTCATGGTTGTTTCTATCTCCTTGACCAGTTCTTTGTTGCCACCTATTCCAAGCTTCTTTAAGATTAAAATCTTTACTAATAGCATAATATTCTCTATTATCTTCACTTACAATCCCAATTGATATTAAATCAATTGTAGGTTTTTTTGTTTTAATTCTCCAATTCTTTTGAGTTCCTTCAATAAACTCAGTATCTAAAAAATATTTCATTAGGTTTTACTTTTAAAAGTTTCTAAATAAGCAAACAAAGTAAAAGCAGAATCACAATAATCTTTGAAGTCTTCAAAAGATAATTTAGATTCTGCTACTACTTGACTTTTATTAATACTTTGAATAAGAATTTCTATCTCTTTATCACTCATTTATAAATCTATGTTACAAGCAACGCTTGTAGGATGCACTACAATAAGTACATATTTTTTATAAAATGCACCTTTACTTTCTGCATTAAAACTTAAAAATCTTCCTTTTGAATTTGTAAAATCTTCAATAGTTTTAGGATCTAATCCTTCAATAAGTTCATCAGTAGTTACTACTTTTGAAAATAAAGGAGTTGTTTGAGGCATTAAAGCTACATATTCTCCTGCTAACATATCAGGATGTGCAGATTTAACTATTAATAAACCTTTAGCTTTATTAACATTTGTTTGTTTCATTTCTTGCGCTTCTTTGCTTAAAACAATACCTGTAGCAGTAACCATAGGAACTACAGTATTAAACAAAAGAATGTTACCATGAAGTTTAGTAACAATTTTTGCAATTTCTATTGCTTTTTCTAAACTAGGCATAGGGTTTTGAGTGTCGGTAATCTTCATAATTTTTTAAATTTTTTAAATGAATGTAAATATACTAATAATTGTAATAAGATTCTACAAAGAAACCCTTAAACTTGTTGTAGATCTTTTAGTAGGAGGTTGAGTAGTAACTTCTCCATAACCTTCTTCAAAAGTAAGGACAGGTAAACTATCCCAAGAAATATTATAACTTTTTAATCCAAATTTTTGAATACTTAATGGGTCATTTTGATTCTCCCATGCAGCAGCTTGATTTTGAAGATAATCTTCTCTAAGTTTAACAGCTTCTTTAATACGTTCTGCACAATCTTTTAATTGTTTTAAACAAGGGTCATTAGTCTGAGAGTAATCCCAATAACCTTTACTAGCTTCAGTTATTTTAGCACCATGAATTGTAAAAGTTTTACCGTCTTCCTTAAATTTAAGAACTTCTTCTTCAAGAGTTTCTTTAACATCTTTAAAATCTTTATTTGATTTAGAATCAAATATTAAATTGTAAATTTTGTTAAACTTTTTTAAAGCTACAAAAGTTTCACTAGGTACAGCTTCCCCTTCTCTAACAGCAATTGCTATACCTGTTGCAATATCCTTAGCAGGGGTAGTTAATAGTTTTGATAATGTTGTTAAGCCTGTGTTTTCCATTATTGTTTTAGTTGTTTTAAATTATTTATAATTCCTTGTATCATTGTAGTTGATGGTTTATCTAAGAAACCTGTATCATTAAAAGGCTCTGTATCTGGAGTTCCTTCCATAAAAGAATAAAATCTTATAGAATCATTTTTAAATTCTGCAAAATGTTTTACAGCATTATAAGTTAATCTATATAAACCATTACGTATAAAAAACTTTTCTTTTAATAGTATTATTATTATTCCTTCTTTATCCATATCTTATATGTATTTTTTTCTTTAAACGTTCAGCTTCAGTATGTTGAAAAGGGCATATAATACTCAAAGTTTCAGTAGGTATTACACATTGTAAACAAATATAAGCTTCTTTTATAAACTTAGTATAAAGTTTAATATAATGTTGATCAATATGTGCTTGTTCTTTTGGCATAGTATATTTATAAATAAAAGGTACAATATACCAAGTATTTTTATAAAATACTCTTAATAATGTACCTATTTCTATAATAGAATCTTCTATATTTTTAACTTTTTTAATATTATAGTCAGGATAATAAACACCAATATCTTTAATACGTTTTTCAATAGGAATAAGTGGGTTATATAAATTATTCATAATCTCTTACCACGTTATTTATGATATGAAATGGCTTTTTATCATTCGTATATTCGTAAAACACACAAGTCAATTTTTTACCTATATAAGTTTCTTTATTAGTTAAAACTTCTCTTTTGTAAGCGTCAGTTCCTTTAGGATTAACATTAAAATACAATCCTTCAGGAGTTATACAAGTAAAATTACCTTTAGTTGCATCTTTATCTTGAGGTTTTACACCTACAATAGTAAATTCAGTATCTATAACTCTTTTTAATTTAATAAGTCCAGAAATTCTTTTACCAAAACCATACATTGCATCAAATCCTCTGAACATTGCACCTTCATAACCTAGCTTTATACAATGGTCTGTATAATTTTGAGCATGAGTATCACTAATAATTGTAACTGTTTGTACTAATTCAATTGGACATTGAAGATGTATATCTAGTTTTGGTTTAATGTGAATTTTTATAATATCCCATCTATTTTCATTAGATCGTTTATCTATTGCAATATCAAAAAGTTTAAATACTACATTACCAGTCATTAAAGAAACTTTCTTAACAGCACTTGCAATATCTTGTAAAGCTTCTCTATGAATATAAAGTTCACCATCTAATACTAGTGATTGCCCTTTATATAAGAAGATATCGGAGTTTATTGTAAAGAAATCTTCAATTTGAGGTATTCGATATTCTAATCCTTCTTTACTTGTAATAGTAACACCGTTATCAGTTAGTTGAATTAACGCTCTAACACCATTAATTTTAGGTTGACCTATACAAGGAAACTTAGCAAGAATAGCACCTTTCTCCTTTATAACAAAGGGGTTCTGCAAATAGTAATGTTTTCTATCATCCCAAAGATTACCTTCAGAATCTACCCAATTCTTCTTACTTCTATAATATTGTTGGGCCTTCATAGGTTTAACATTACCTTTAGCATCTGTACGATTTTTAGGTAAAACTTTATCTAATATTTGATAAGTAGATAAAGCGTCAGCAGTTACAAAAAAAGATACAAGAGAATCAATTACAGGGGCAATTTCAAGATCTTTAGCTTCTGCAAAAGTCATATATCCTTTTTTCTTCTTGTCACGTATTTTAGATTCACAATCTAAGATTGCTTGTTCAAATGGCTTGGTTTCATTAGATTTACCAATGTTTTTTGCCTTTATGTCCCTTTGCCACCTAACTGCCAAACCTCCTTCATACTCACCGTATGCAGTTTTAATATCTATTTGAGTCGCATTACCAGAAACTTCTACATTCCATTCCAAAATTTTACCTTTACTATCTCTAGCGTATAATGTATCAAATTTATATTTCATAATGTTTATTTTTTCTTATTAATCCAGTTACAATTATTTTTATAATAACCTTTACTACTATCTAATCTACTAAAAATATGATTTTCACTTGGTTTTTTTCCCATGTCTTCTAAAAAACCTTCAAAATTTAACCACTTTTCGCATATAGTAATGCCTTTTTCCTTATATCTAACGTATCTAGGATGATGTTTATTAAGAACTCTACTTTTAATATTATTCCAAACAACATATGTAACAGTTCTAGATTGATTATGAAGAATTCTACGATGTTTTTTAGTTTTACAACCGCAAGATTTACTTCTTACTAAACTTCCTTTTTTTATATTAAAAACAAGTCCGCATATACATTTTACTTTCCATTTACCTTCATCTGCATAACTAATTACTGTAAAATTTCCTATTACATGATTAGTAATATCTTTTTTAGGTGTTTTCATTTTTCTTTTTTGTTCGCCCTTTGTAAATTGTTTGGCAACCACAAGATTTATTTTTAGTTATGTTAGATTTTTGCATATTTACAATCTTACCACATGGTGTACATCTTACAGCCCAATAACGAGTATGTACGTGTTCAATAATTTCAAAATTACCTATTACATGACCTGTAATGTCTATGATATTTCTTCCCATTATATATATACTTTTCTATTACTTAAAATTTCTTTTACTTTAACTTCATTAAACTCATATAGAGCAATTGGATTATCTTTTTTTATTTGTTCTAAAACTATAGTTTCTTTAATTTTAGATACTATTCTACAAAGATGAGTAATTCGTTTAAATAAAAGTTCATATTCAAACGTCATTTCTCCTATTCTAAATTCTAAAGTTTTAAAATAAACTCTTAATCCAACCCATCCAAACTTACCTAAATTAATACATCTTTTGTTGTATGTTCCGCTATAATTCCATGTATCAAGTTCTTTTAAAATCCAATCTTGTTTTTTAAGAACATCAAAATTTAAAGAAGGAAAAAAAGAAGTACAATCTACGTGATAATGTAAACCACTAAGAGGATTTAAAAGACTATTGTTTTTTAAAGCTATACTTAAATCATATAAACAAATCAGACCTTCAAGTCCTGCTGGTATTCTAAATCTTTGTTCACTTTTATCAACATTAACTGAAATAATATTTGGAATACTTTTAAAAGCTTCTACATTAAAACTGTTTTGCTGTACGCATTCAAACTCAATACCAATACTAAAAGGCAGCAAATAATCTGCTACCTCTTTAGTATTTTGTGTATTGCTTAAAGCTCTTGGAACTTTTCCTAGAATATTACTAATATTCTCCACCTCTTCTTTTACTTTTAGGTGCATTCTTACTAACTACATAACCTTGTTCAGTTAGTAGTTTCTTAGCAAGAGCAATTTCATCTAATGCAGGTGCTTCTTCTTTTGGTTTAGTAACTACCACATCTTTAACTAATTTAGAAGCTTTAGCTACTTTCTCTTTAACAGTTACTTTATCTGCTAAAAGATATTTAATAATAGCTTTAAGTTTAACTTTAGAATTTCTTGCATTATAAGCATCTATTTGACTAATAAAAGCTTTTTTTTCCTCTTTATCAGGTATAACTTTTGTCATTTTTTGACCGTCAATAACTGTAATTACATTCCTCCCTACCATTTTGTAGCTAATTGAGTTTTTAGCAGTAGCAGTTACTTTTTTAGCAGTTACTTTTTTAGCAGTTGTTTTTGCTGGTTTAGCATTCACTTTTGTTTTACTTGTCATTTTGAATAATATTTAGAGTTTAATTTTAATAATTTTAAATTAAGTATTAACTTTCGTAAATACTTGTTAGGCATTGAATCTAAGTTAACGTAATGTAAGTAATCTATTTTAATTAGAAACTTTTTTAAAGGTATAAAATGTTCTTCTGCTTGCATATAAGGACGAAATTTATCTTTCATCCTTAAATCAATCTCATCTTTAAAAAATTCATATAAATCAATAGTTGTATGAACATTAGTTTTATCTTTATCTTTATAACTAAAATGAGATTTATAATCTGAATTGCTATAAAGTTTATACATTTCCTGATACATTTTAGCAAAATGATCAGAAAGTGTACACATTAATTGAATAGACTTACCATAATAAAAATGTTTTTTAAAAAGATAAGTCAGTTTAATTCTTAAAAAAGTTTTAGTATAAGATTTAACTTTAAAAATGTTATCAATATGATGAAAATTCTTAATTTTAGAAACTTTATTAATACTTGTTTGACTTAAAAATATAAATTTAGTAGCTTTACGAAAATGAAGATTACCAGTCTTATATAAAACAGTATATGCACCTTTTTTTAGAACTTCTTCCTTATTGCTCATATAAAAAACAATTTTATGATCTTCATGTAATCTTTGAACCATTGCAGTACTTCTATTATTTTCTGCATTGTAAAAAGTAATTTCTCCTTTAAGTCTTTCTTTTTTAACTTTAGCATTCTCTTTCTGCTCTTCAATCCAATAATCTGGAGCAGCACCTTCATAAGAGCGTAACTTGCATTTTACAACAGAATCTACATAATCAATAAATTCTTTTACAATTTTATAACTACCATCTTTAAAACCTACTTTTGTATTGTAATTTTCTTTTACCTCAAAAGTCAGACCTAAAGCAACAGCATAACTTGTAAAAATACTTTTACTAATCTTTTTTCGTTTAAATAAAAACGCATTATCAATATAAGCACTATCAAAATAGTTTGTAGTTCCTGAAAAATATTTACAACGTTCAGGATTATTATAAAGTTGATGATACTCAAAAATACTTTTTCCATGTAAATTATAATGTTTTCCTTTTTTTAAACGAATAACATTATAAATATTAAATAAATCTTTAATACTTGTAGGATAAAATCTAACATTTCTATAAGGATTTAAACTAAGAGGATACTTGTTATTTCTAAGCCTTAATTCAACATCTTCTATTTTTAAAGGAATCTTTACACTAGAATTTTTAGCTTCAATATATTTAAACAAATCTTTTACAACAATTTGTTCTTTATATTTTTCTATTAATTCAGCTTGAACTAAAAGAATCCTTTCTTTTAATCCTTCAATTACTCTATCTTTAGAATAATCTAAAGCTTCTCTACTTAAGGTAACATCTAAATCACCGATATCAAACTTTAATGCAACAGGAATGGTAACACGTGGAATATCTAATTTTAACCAATCTATTGGATAAGGTACTTGACCTAATACAATGTGCATATCTTCGCCAAATGGACGATCTTTATTTCTTAAAATATAATTTTTACTTTCGTAAATTTTAAAATTATTATTATAATAATAAATCTCATCTTTTATATATACATTATCAAAATAACAAAGTTGATTTTTAAACTCTTTATTTATTGTATAAATATCTTTTTGATCTATTTCTATTTTAATAGTAGTTCCTGTGTCTGCTAAAAAACAAGGTTCTTTAGATAGTAAAGTTGCCTCTGGTTTCGGTTGTTTATTTACAAGAATATAATGATATTCTACTTTATCTACTCTTGTAATAACTTCAAAACTATCTTGATAAGCAAATGGACTTTTAGAACCTAAGCCCCATCCACCATGTTTAGAATTATCTTTTCTCTTATTAGAAGAAAACCAATTCATATAAATAGTTGCAAAATCTTCAGGATTTAAACCTTTACCTTGGTCAGTAAAAGTTAAAAAATAAATACCATTTTCTAAATAAAAATTAATATCTACAGGATTGTTAACATCATTATCAATATTAGCATCGTAAGCATTAGTTGTAAGTTCTCGTATAAAAGAACCAATTGCATTTGAATAAAGGTTTTTGGAAACCATAGTTAAAGCAAGACCTAAATTAGCCGCTTCAATTCCTCCTTCAATCACGTCAAAATCACCAGATTGTTCTTCTTCTATAAATTCGTCATTTATTTTCATCAGTATCGATTTGTTTAATTAATTTTTTCCAAACCATTCTATCATCTTTATAAAAATAAAAGATAAGAGAAGGTTCAGCATTTTCTTCAATAGGAGTAAAAATAGCATTATTTCCACCACTTATATGAAGTCTATCATCATCAGGAATAATAGGTTCTATTAAATATTGATTATATTCATTTACATAACCATTTACTAAAAAATCTAAAAAAGTTTTCATATAAGGATCTGCTCTATTACCAACATCCCATCTCATACCATCACCTTCTTTAGTTTTATCAAATTGATTTTTGATAGTATCACGTATCTCCATTTCTATTATTAACGGGAAACTGGACATTAGAGAAGCTCTAATATTATCTAAATTTGTTTGGTTAATATTTTTAAAAACATCATAATAAGAATCTTTCAATTCAGTTACTAATTTATTTCTAACAAAAGGATTCATTCCTACATACATATCTTGACCTTTAATGATATGCCATTTAGCTTTATTAACTTGCGCAGGATTAGATAGAACTCTTTCATAATAACCGTCTATTTTTTTACATACAATAAATTTAGAAACTCTTTTCATTTGTTTTACAGTAAGACTTTCTGCTATTTGTGTATTAAGTATGTGCATACCTTCAATATGATAAATTCTTTTATATGCTTTATCTCCTTTAAATTCAATTAAATGATAATCATCTGCTAACCATTGAGGTAGCACATTTCCGTTATTAATAATAATAGCATTTTTCCATTTTTTATCTATACATTTTTGAAATAGCTTTTTACTACCACTTTTAATAGTAGTATTATTCCATTCAAAATACTTGGCTCTTTGGCTATTAGAAAGCTTAATTCTTCTAATATAATTGGGTATTTTAACACTTCCTAATTTTATTCTTTTGTGTACCATAATATACAATGTGAAGTTGATAAAGCTCTTAAAGCACTTCTAGCACCCATAATACTATCAGAACAAGTATTAACTAAATACATTATGTCTTTTTGCTCTTGTAAAGTTCTTTGATAATTTCTAAAATGAATTTCTCTTCCTTGTCCTAAATCTCTTCCTCGCATAAAAGGTATATAAGAAGTTAGACCTGATAACTTAGCATTTTTAATTTCCCCTATTTTTATAATATTTTCACAAGGAATCTCAAAAGAATCATTAAGTTCTTTAAGAGTATTTTCAATTTTATGTTTTTTTAATAATTCAAATTGTTCTTCTGTAATGCCAGATAGATAATATTGTTTGTTAAATTCTTGTTTTAATACTAATGTTTTCATAACGTGTGTTTTAAATAATTGTAAATAGTAGTATCATCATGATACATTTGATGTTTCTGTTTATTAAATAGAGAAGCAATCAGTTTAGTAGTTTCAACGTTACCGTATTTATCTACATATTCTGCAAAATCTTTTACATGGAAATTTTTACTATTATTAGTACCATTAGTAAACATAATAGGTTGTATTCTATAATGTTTCCAAAGTTTTCTCATCATTCTTATTCCCGCTGGATCGTAATCCATACAACTTATAAGATAATTAAATTTACTTTTCATAAAAAAGTAATCATCTTTAGTAAGTAATACAGATTCTGCTGAAGGTGCTACTGCTTGAATACCAAAACTTTTAAAAGAAAGAACATCTTTATAAGCTTTTGTAATAATACCAATTCTGTCAGACGTTATAAGGTGTTTTCCCTGTAGAAAAGAGGAATTGGAGTGGAATCTTACTTCTCCTTTCTTCCTATAAGGATAATATATTTTCCAATTATCTACAAGATTTTCATCTTTACTACCAAAATAACAATAAGCTGGATCTTTTGTAGAGTAACTATATATTTTAGTATAGTATTCATTTTTTAAAATATAAATTTCTTGAGCAGCGTAAACTTTACCTATATTTAGTAATTGTTGATTTATATTAAATTTATTCCAATAATCAAAATCGTGATAATTGTAATTTCTTGGGATAATCTTAAATATAGCTTTTGTTTTAAATTTTTTCTTTTTTTGAAGAAAATTACTTACATTTTTATTGTAGTTAATAACTTCATTATGATCTACGTATTTATGTATTCTAAAATCTTTAGCTATAGTATGTAATATTAAAATAAAATCTCTTTTGTTATTGCAATCAACATTAATAGCTTTACCTGCTACATCAAAACAATCTCCATTAAAAGTACCTCCAAAATCTTTAAATCTTAATCTACCATGTTCATTATAATAAAAAGAACAAGTAGGATTATTATCATTACTTCTTATAATATTTGGTGCTATATAACGTATAGTAATATCTACAATAATTCCTAAATATTTTTCCATAATTTGTTCTGGACTAATATTATTAAGAATATAATCTCTAGTTAATTTAGGTAATACTCCATAATTCATAGATATAAAAATAAAAAAAAGATGCTGAAAAATCAGCATCTTTTTAAAGTTAATTAATTTTAATTAAGTTTACGAAAAACTATTATCAAAATCAGGTAAATCATCAGAACTTGCACCAGCACCCATTCCAGGCATAGCACCCATTCCAGGAACACCAGAACTAGCAGTTGCAGCTTGTAATTTATCATAAGTAGTATTAATAGCTAACGTAGTACATGGTCTACCTTGTACTACTTTTTCTAAAAAGTTTGGAGATAATGGAAATCCAAAATTAGCTTTATAATAAGTTAATTTAATAAATAAATTAACTCTACTATACTTCTTAATTTGTTTATCACCTTCAACAATCAATTCACTATTAAAAGCTAAAGCTACTTTAGTATAAAAATCAGCAAAAGAAGTAGCATCACTACCAATACCACCTTGAGGTACAGAACCAAAAACAGCACTATAAATATGTGCAACTCTTATGTTAAGACCATCCATCTTTTTATCAGCAGCAGAATCATTTTCATCTACTTCCCATTCTCTGTGAATATGTTGTCTACCATCTGCATCTTTAAAAATAAAATCAATAATAGCTACTTTATCTAAATTCTTTTTCTCAAAAGAAGGATTACAAGCAACATTAACTAATCTACAAATAGGAAATTTCCATCCATTAGGAAATTGGGGATCATTTTCAATTTTACTTGCAACAAGAATAGGTGTATTATTACTTGTTTTTGTTTCAGAAGTTACTCCAAAACGCATTTTAGACGCTTTAGGTGCATCTTGACCATTATCTATATTCTCAGACATTTGTTATCTAAATTTAATGATTAATTTTTTTTTAAACTAAAAAAAGGTGGTTTATATTTAAACCACCTTTTATT